>Ga0066648_10000214_pt1 | contig 41567 bp, 42 predicted proteins | sample CryGeyCG12114_NA_FD_59537 | JGI IMG/M metagenome (GOLD analysis project Ga0066648, IMG submission 59537) | Groundwater microbial communities from aquifer - Crystal Geyser CG19_WC_8/21/14_NA | ecosystem: Environmental > Aquatic > Deep subsurface > Groundwater | place: USA: Utah: Grand County... | reverse complement strand
ACGTACCATTGGCTCGTGCAGCAGCATCAGCATTGGCCTCGAAAGATACTTCTTCATGAAACCATCGAAAAGACGTGGCTGTTCACCTGACCTCAATCCTTTCTTCTTCGCCGCTTGTTCTTTCAGAACTGGCCCATACGTTTCCGGCACGAAGATGACTGCTGGGATTCCAACCGCAGCGGCAAGGATCAGGATCAGCCAGGCGGTCCATCGCCAACCAAGATAACTCTCCGTCACGAACGATCCCACTACCGGCCCTGTATTTGTCAGAAAACGAACCCAGCAAAGACAACTACATACCAAGAGTGGGTCCAGCATAGGCTGCGACTGAGTACAAAGCGGTGGCTGTACCTCGATTGGAAGGATCCCAGAAGTCTGCGTATGACGCGCTGACCAGTGCCATCGGCGCCGCTCCGAAACAGCCAGCAAGTAGGCGACACACCAAGATTCCAACTAGACTGTGTCCGAGGGCTATCGGAATCTGTATGAGAGCGAAGACGAAGAAGCCACTGAAAAGAGGTATCTTCCTCCCCACCAGTTCAGAGACAGGTCCCCAGAATAGCGGCCCAAAAGCAAAACCAATCACGAAGAGAGACACTCCCAGCAGCATCACAGTTTCGGATGTGTCAAACTCTTGCGAGGTTATGACTATTGTCGATGACCAGATCGAGCTGCAGAAAGTGGTTGTCAGGGTGCACAGCGCCATGAGCACCGTGATCAACCATTTTCTTCTGGTCGGCCAATCGAAAGGATTGTCATATTCGATATCCTCAGTTGATCGACCGGTGGTGACTTTCTCGGGATCTGCGCCGTTTGCTTCGCTCGTCTCCTGAGCCATTTCATCGACCGCAACAGAAGCGCTCTACTCTATGCTAATACCATGAAAAGATGTACCTTGTCGTTCGGCCGCTCTAGGAGGTCTTGATACGGTAAACCCCGTACCAGCCGATGGTGAGCTCATGTGGGCAGGCTGACAAGAAACGAGGTTCTCAGGAAGCGAATCTCTCAGCCATATTACGGAACCCCTCGGTTGACGCGTCGACGTACATGACCGCGCAGTGGAAAGCTTCACGAAATTCGCATCGCCCGAGTGCCGAACGCCGAACCTAGTACTTTTTTGTACAACTTGCGACAACGGCGGCAGCAATATGCATATTTACAGATTCGCAGTCAGAGCGTTTTCTAACCTTCTATTGACGCCCAATAGCAAGACATAGATCGTTTCCACGGTAGGTATGCTCACACCAAATTCACGGCCCTTCCTCACCGGCGTACCAAGAATCACATCCAACTCTAATGGTCGGCCATTCTTGCAGTCTTGTTGCATGCTGCTACCGATGCCGGGCATTGCCAGAATCTTGTTGACGAGTCGATCGATCAGCTCGTACTCAAGAGGCACACCGCATTTTTGGGCAACGTCGATGACCTCTGCCATCAATTTCCGAGTCAATGGCATCGCGTCCTCGGACGATTTTAGCCAAGTTTGAGTATCGAGCATTGTTAAAGTTGTGATCGAGTTCCATGCTGCGTTCCATACCACTTTCTCCCATCTCTGAACTTGAACATTGTCGACGACTTGGAAGACGGTCTTTCCCTCCGTCAGAAGAGCTGCAAATTTGTCCAATCTCGCTTTATCAGTTGCCTTTTCAAGATCTGGGTTTGGGAAGAGACCAATTTGCATGTCCTCAGACTTGGTATGGTTGATCACGCCTGGTGTATTCTGGACTGCACCAACCCAGGTCACGCACGACAAGATTGTGCACCGAGGAAAGGCGGCTCGGAACGGGTCCTCATTCCCCACACCGTTCTGAATGAGCACAATGGTGGTCTTGTCGCCCACAACTGCCTTCAGCTGACCAGGGACAGTATCTTGTCCAATGGCTTTGTGGGCACAAACGATGTAGTCGAATGTCAACTCAGCCTCAGCTGGTGTCTTAACCACTTTGAAAGGCTTGATGGTATGCTCGCCATGATTTTGACTGATAACTTTCAAGCCGTTTCCTTTCACAGCCTCATAATTCGATCTTGCGACCACTGTCAAGCGCACGTCTTTGCACCTGCTCAGAACAAAGGCATAAAAAGACCCGATGGCGCCTAGGCCGTACAGCAGGACATCGATTTGCTGACTCATCTTGGAGGTCTACTAAGTGTGTGTAATTGGCATGGTCGAAATGGCGCGAAATCCGAACATCTTATGGACGGTATAGCCTTTGCTTGCAACATGTGGTCATCGCGGCGGGAAATTCGTGGGGAGAAGCGATGTGGAGATGCCCCCGAAGTTCAGGCGACTCAGACTCACTCGGGTTTCACAACGGGCGTCGGCCGTGCCCCAAAGGGTGAATTTCCTTTTATGCAACGACTCCGCTTTGGGGTGATCGCTGTCGTTGCTGCAGTCGGGATGAAGGCCAGCCCGGCAGTCAGCTAGCAATACTGATAATTTCATACAAAAAGTGACCAGTCTGTACCAACGTGTCTGATCATCATTCACCATTCTTGCCTCGATAGTCCACCGAAGGGTTGTGTCCCGTCCCTTGACAGTGCTGCGTTCTGTAAATTATCTGTTACAACAGCGCGATTGACCCAGTATCGAGGGTTGAAGTTCATCGTCGCACGGTATCTTGATACCGTCCTCATACAAAGCGAACCTATTGACCGGCCTGGTCCTGCCGCCATGAAGACCATAACCGGCACCGAGCTAGCGGAGCACAAATCTCGTGAATCATGTTGGCTTGCAGTTCACGGCAAAGTCTACGATGTCACACCATTCCTGGATGAGCACCCAGGTGGTGCAGGCCTGCTCTTGAAATCTGCCGGAGGCGATGCCACTGCCGCATACGAATCAATACACAACCCCGAGCTCATCTCAGAGACGCTGACGGAAGAAGCACTACTCGGTGAGATCGACACAGCTTCACTGCCGTCAGCACCATTATCCAAGGAGGAGGAAGCCAAGGCCGAGGACGAGCCGGAATATCCGCCATTGAGCAACATCATCAACGTCGATGACTTTGAACTTGTTGCAGAGAAATATCTTAGTCCGGAAGGATGGGCGTACTACTCCTCAGCGGCGGAAGATGAAACCAGCAAGCAGGACAACGCCAGACTGTTTCAGTTATTAAAACTTCGTCCACGTATATTACGCGACGTAAATTCAATCACCACAAATACCACGATACTAGGCAATGAGTCCTCAGTACCGTTTTTCATCTGTCCTACAGGTTTCGCAAAGTACGCCCATCCCAAAGCGGAGCTCAACCTTGCTGCCGCCGCAGGAAAGGAAGGTGTCCATGAAATCATCCCTACAAGCCCGTCGATGTCGCTGGAACAAATTGCAGAGGCTCGATCATCACCGTCACAGTCACAATACCTGCAGGTCTACGTCAACAGAGACAGATCAAAGGCAGAAGCGTTAATCCGACGAGCCGAAAACACCGGCATGAAGGGTCTTTTCATCACCGTCGACTCCCCTGTCCTTGGAAAGCGTGAGAGAGATGACAGACTGAAAGCACTTTCTCTTGGGTCCGACGCGCCAAACACTGGTATCGCGAAGATTGGTTCGAGCACCTTACTCAACCCTGGCCTGAAGTGGGAGGATCTGGCGTGGATAAGGAGCATCACGAAGCTGCCGCTCGTGCTAAAGGGTGTGCAGACTGTGGAGGACGCTGTTATTGCATACCAGCATGGTGTAGAGGCGATTTACTTGTCGAATCACGGCGGCAGATCGGTGGACACCGGTCAAGCACCCATCCTCACCCTGCTTGAGATCAGGAAATACGCGCCCGAGCTGATCAAGAACCCGAAGCTGCAGATCTTTGTCGACGGTAATATCAGGAGGGGTACGGACGTCATCAAATGTCTCGCTCTTGGTGCGGACGCTGTCGGTGTGGGCAGGCCTTGCCTGTACAGTATGACAGGTGGATACGGCGAGGAGGGTGTGAGGCATCTGATTAATATTTTGAAAGGTGAGATTATGGGCAACATGGGCCTGATAGGAGCGACGAACATCCAGGATCTGACGCCAGATATGATCAATTCACAGAGGGCGGAGATGGAGATATTTGGCGGAGTGAAGTTGTAAAGCAACACTAATTACCATATATATAAACATTGCTACTGGTACTGCTTATAAATTGCAGCATCCATTTGGAATGTTCCGAGCGAGACGCTTCATTCTTCGAGTCGGGACTGTGGTTGCCCTAGCACCTTCTACTCATCCCAGCAGCTTTTGTCTTCGTGTCGAAGCACTTCGAGGCTTAATTGTTCAGAGTCGTCTCGACTAAAACAATGTGAGCTGACCAGTCAGCGAGGTCCCGAGTCCGGACATCTCGTCTTGCGACTTTGCTGGTGTCCAAGGCTGAGACAGTGAGTCTCGATTTCTACCGGTGTTACAGGTGGAGTGAATGTTTCGACCTTTCAAAAGTTTGACATTGTTTCGGCATGGACACTGAGCGATGACTAAGCATCGCCCGTTATCTGCTATGCAAGATGTACCCAAGGTAGGTCATGTGGATGTCAAGCGTGCTATACTCAGCACGGTGAACTGGCAGGTTGAAGCTGGAAATAACAGCCAAAAAGGAGAATGAGAACTGGAGCATCGAACACATCGAAGCATATTTATGCAATACAGAATATGACCGATTAAAGATTTTCTCCTACCATTCCCTGATGCCTCCATCAGGACCGTAAAACTCTTTCGGCTGCCACGGCTGCGTATCCTTGCTGATCCTTCTTACCACGTCTTCATCGATCTCGATACCAAGTCCAACGCCAGTCGGTGCCTTGACGTAGCCCTCCTCGATATCGAACACCGACTGGTCGACGATGTACGTATTCAGATCCTCCTCGCCAGCCTCAACGTTGTAGTGCATTCCTAAACTCATCTCCTGGATCACGAAGTTGGGTGTGCTGAGCGCAACTTGTATGCTTGCCGCAAGAGCAATCGGGCCAAGTGGGCAATGCGGCGCGATCGCAACGTCGTATGTTTCCGCGAGTTGCGCTATCCTCTTTGTTTCGGAGATACCACCTGCATGAGCAATATCAGGTTGCAGAATGTCGATTGATGCGTCCTCCAGAAACCTCTTCACGTCCCATCGCGTGAACAACCTCTCGCCTGTCGCTATCGGAACGGTCGTCAACTGGGAAAGCTGTTTGTACGCCTCAGGATGCTCGACCAGCAGTGGCTCCTCGATGAAAAGTGGGTGATACGGCTCCAATGCCTTCGCAAGCTGTTTCGCCATTGGCTTGTGCAGCCGACCGTGGAAATCAAGGCCTGCGTCCAGTCCGAGTCCTTTCACGACCTTCAATCGCTCCACTGTCGCTTCCAGTACTTTCGGCGAGTCGAGCCAGTTCACATCCTCAGTTGCATTCATCTTGATACACTTCAACCCCTGAGCTATCCGTGCCTTGGCCGCGGACTCGATGTCAGACGGTCTATCACCGCCGATCCAAGCATAGACCTGGACTTTGTTCCGCACTTTGCCGCCAAGTAATCTGTAGATAGGTACACCGAGTTTGCGACCTTTCAAATCCCATAGTGCTATGTCAAGACCGGACAATGCTGACATGAAAACCGGACCACCACGGTAGAAGCCAAGGCGCCAGATTAGTTGCCAAATGTGTTCGATGTCGCTGCCGTCTGTTAGCTCACATCCGTACGTCGAAATTCATAGCCGGGCTAGTTGTCGGCGAGGACGACATACTCAGCTTCTAGTCCGATGACTCTCTCAATGATCTCATCCAAGGCGCCCTCAACGGCCTTGGTGTGGCCTTCTAGGGTGCCCTCTCCCCAGCCATAGCAACCCTCGCTGTCGGTGACCTTCACGAAGAGCCATCGAGGTTTCACCCGGAAGTACTCGACACTTTTAATCTTGGCAAGTGGTTGTTGAGGTGCGACCGGGTCTTTCGCGCCGTTGCTGAGGCCGGAAAGGCTCTTGAGCTGATCTGTTGCCATGGTGCTTGTGTACTCTGTTTAGCAAAGTGATGGTGTTGCTAGAAGGACTTATCTGATGTAAGCGCGAGTCATGAGCAGACTGAGCTGTTTTGAGGCTGATCTCGCCATGCTAAGTCTGCTGCAATTCGCTCCGGCGCTGTCTTCCCCGTGCGGAGATGTCGTGGTGCAAGCTTCGCATGGTGGAGTGTAGTTCGTGTGGGATTGCCGTGGGATGGGCATTTACGGGGGCGACGCCGCTGCGCTGCCAAGCCTGCACTCTAGCTTTTCTGTGAGACACACTCTGCCCCGTCTTTTGTCCTCCCACACATAATGCACAAGATTGGGTCACGCGCCGTAGTACGTGGTGCTCTCAGGAAGTCTTCGGATACATCAGCGTATTCCATGATAGGCATAATATAGTATGCCTCGTCACAAGCTGAATTCACTGCAAAGAGGTTGACTCTATGGCAGCTATGTCTAATGTTTTCAATTGGTTGAACGATCAATACCCATCCTGAACACGCTGATGCACACGATGACTCCTGAGAGCACCACGTAGGACATGATCGAGGTCTGGTGACGATCTAAGGGTTCGCTCATGACGAGTTTAGGGGCGGAGGACATGTGCGGATATCTGGTAGATTACCTACGTAGAAAAGCTTGCCGAGCTGCAGCTACGAATCAATCACATTTCCGTCTCCGCATATCGGCTGTTAAGCTCCCAGATGTCTCTTGGGGCACCCTACATGTAGCAGCTGAGAGCGTATTTTCTGGTGCATTAATTTCATCTGATTGGATCCCGCAAACCTTGTGGTCGAGGAGAAGTGCCGCAGAAGCTCAATCGTCGCAGAAGCTCAATCGCCATCTCTCAAGATCTGAATCGCTTCTTCTAGCCTCATCGCGCCTTCTTGAAGCAGCTCCCATCGTGAGTCGCGGAAACTTGGTGCGAACAGTCCCAGTAGGCCTACAAGCCTGTTGCGGCCACACTGAAGCATGCGGAGGTCATCTGGACCGGTAGCGTTACCAATCACATTAAAATAATTTCGCGCATCGTGTAATTGATCTTGGAACTGACTTTCAGATATCGGCGTTTGAATCTGGCCTGACCAGCTCAGATCAGGTGACGGGTAAGTCTGGTGCGTCGGCAATTGACTTGGAAACGGTCTCAGTACTCCATCGAGAGCATAACCAAACGACCACAAGACAAGCAATGAGTAATATATTGCCCAGGCCCGATTGAGCAGATAGTCTGCACGACAGTTGTAGAAGTCTAGAGAGTTAGTGGTTTGCATCACGATCGGCTTGACGAGCTGTAGAGCATGAAAGGCTGCGCTTCTTGCTGCTGGAGTTTTGACCCATTCCAGCATCTTATGTCTTGCTCGATCGTGATCAGCCCGTGAAACCACTCTGCCAAACAACTTCTGTGCCCCTGTAAATATTTGGCAATCGAGTATGTCAACGTGAAGGGCGATGTGGCTGAGGTGATGCAGTACCGAGGCTGCAGAGCATATATCACGGTCTTCAGAGCTTGTGATCTGATGCCACGGCAGCGATGCGTTCTTCATGTGGCTCATACTCTCTTCGAAATCACGTTTCCAGAAATCGAGTGATTTAGCCAATGCTTCTCGCCAGATACCTGGCATACCTAGCGAGGACGACGCACCCAAGCTCGATACTTGCAGGTCTCGTTGATTCAAATGCCAAATGATCGATAGCAGGCCTGCCATGAGGATTGTTCTGCCAAAATTGTTTGTTTTAACCTTTTTCCCGGTCAGTGTTCGCTTCAAGCCGTCTAAGAATGTCGTAGGCTTGATGCCATGGGTGTGTAGACTGGCATGTACTCTGCCAACCTCGGCGGCTGATGTCGCCGACCATAGCGCATCGTCGCAAGGAAGTGGCAGCCTCAATTCATGTACAACCATGATGGCTGCATGCCCAAACATCTCTGCGTGGGTTGCGTCGATAATGAATGCTGCAAATGCTGCTCGTCGTGTTGATTCAGTCTCGATCCATCTATGCCATGCCTCATCGGGTGTCGTAGGTCCAGGGGTTCGTCTTGCGGATTCATCGTCCCCTATCAACGTTGTTCCCCGCCGCATCAAGTTGATCATCGTGGCAGAATGAACATGTGCACGTTCGTGCATTTGTCGGGTTGAACCGAGCTTCTCGTATGCCTCAAGCAGAAGTAATGTCTGGAACACCCAAAGTTTGGCTGGTGGTCGGAAGTCAACGTGCATGAAAATCTGCCATCTGAGATGCCATGCCACAAAAACTGCGAATCTGGATGCCGCTGTGGTCTTTGTTCTGCTGTGCCGAGACCCTAGCTGGGATGCACCGATCGCCATTACTGCCAGTACAAGAAGGTCGTTCGCAACCTCGGCTGAGAATGTTGGCTGATGCAAAATCGGTAGTTGTTGGTGGAAGTGCTTCCAGTACGATCCTAAGTATAGCTGCATGGACCCCAGGCTCAGCACATGATCTTCAGAGTCAATATCGTTGTTGAAGATTTCGTGGCGGAGCGACGTAATATCTTTGTTCTCTGCATCAACAAACCGGCTCTGCATCAGTCCGACGAGCTTCAACCGCTTCGATGAGGAGACCCATGCAATATCTTCGTTTGTCACAAGTTCGGCGTCAGAGGGAGAAGCGGTGGTTGCTAAGCCTATGTTCTGTGGGAGCGTATCGTGCCTCAGATCTGTGAACATAGGCGTACTGCCAAAAGGCATGAAGTCGTTACCGAGCATTCCGAATGTGTTCATTGGTGCATTGATGAAAGGTGCAGTTGCTGGGTTAGGGAAATGCTCGTCGAACAGCCACGCCGTAAATTCGTCTCGGATAGAAGCTGGCGATTCCTGAAATTCGGGAAGGGTAGGTAGATGATAGTCGGTGCTGCCAGAACCGAATTGTCTTGAGTAGCCATTCGATTGCGCTACAATTGGTGGTTGAGAGTTGACCATATCGATGGAGAAGCCGTTAATGCTGCCTGTCAGGTTGACTGGCGGTGGATATTCTGGCGGCGACTGAGCACTATTTGACTTGCCTGTGATTGTTGCTTGCGCGGCAACTGGAGATACGCGAATCGGCCTGCTGTCAACCGAATGGTCCAAGCCTGGTGTTTGTAAAGCGGATGTGGAAGTGGTGCGTGGCCGAGACTCGTATAGCTTTGTGTTCGGACCATTCCTGTTCAATGACGAGAGTCGCGGCCTTCCCACTCGTCTCACTGTACCGTCGCCGTCATCTTCATCGCTTGACAATGTCTCTACAGTCTTGCCAGGCGGTGCGTCATGTCTTTCACGGTGCCGAACACAAAGATCTTGTCTGACAAACGTACGTGTACATCCAGGAAAATCACACTTGTAGATGTCCTTTGGATTGTGGTTCAACTGGTGTCGCCCGAGATGCTCGGCGCGTGTGTATGACTTGCTACATCCTTCGAAGGTACACTCGAAACGTCGTGTTGGCTTGCTCGAATTTGCTGTGTTGGGCTGATGTGAAGCTGTCGCGGATAAGGCTTCATTGTCGACTATGTTGCCATTGAAGTCTCTTTTGTTTCCTGCAGCCATGTTTGTCTAAATTATAGATGTTCATCTTGCGCGCGGGTTTGTCATTTCGACCTTTGATGCATTCATTGACGTCTCCGCGAAGGAGGTTCAACATCATAGAGGTAGGAGATTCACAGGCTAAAACATCCGAGGCCTCTATTGGAGCCAAACCGCTAAAAGCCTTGGCCGCTTTTCTGGGGACTTTAGGCGTTTCCTGGAGCACCGATTGCTCAGATTCGGCACTCATCAGCGCCGGACAGCTGTACGTACCAACTAACCATCGCGCCCCTTACATTGTCTGGGTAGGAGGCGTAGCTCCTCTGCAACGCAGCCTTGAGATATTATAGTAGTTAGTCTGGAGCCTCAACTAGAAGATCTTTGCTGTTGGACGTCGAAAGCAGGCAAGGCATGCAATGTTTGTGTTTGAACCTTCATGATCACCGGCATCGTGCAATGCTACAGATATCGTGATTTGATCAAGCAGGCATGGTGGAGATGAACCGCACGAGTGCTGGGCGAAGAGAACATTGCATTTGCCAAATATTCTATATTAGAGTGTGACTTCACCCGAGTCCTCCAAGTCGTTGTTCTATTACTCAAGGTCACAATAGATACACGAATTGATCGTTCTTTCGGTCCGACAAATCCAACAAACCCTTATTGGAATCTATCTGGTCGTTCTCCTCGAGCCCAGATCCATCCCGGCCATAATGGTTCATCATGGACAAATCCTTGATCTTGGCTGGTTTGCCATTTGCGACCCGTTTGCGTTCCTGCGTCTTGTTCAGGACCATGAGGTTCGCAGCTTGGATGCCAGTCAAGCAAATAAGCGCCACGAAAATGATCAGCACTGCGCGAAGACCTGGCACGTATTGAGGTGCATCCTTCTTGTTGAAGAGCAATGGCCCAATGATGTTGCCGGCGGAGCTGCCAGCATTGTATAATGACATGAGAACGGACTGCAGATACGTTAGTGACATGCTTGCAAGGGAATGAAGAGCAACTTTACCTTTTTGGTTGTGCCACCGGTGTTGGAAATGATCCAACTTGCAATCAATGGGTTGCCAGCGAAGAGGAATGCTAGCAGGTAGTATCCTGCAAGCAGTCCTCCTGTGTTGCCGTCTCTAGGTAGAACGTAGAGCATTGCCAAACCAATGATGACTGGAATGCAGAAAGCTGCAAGAACAATAGACTTGTATTTGATCTTGTACGCGGCCCATGAACCAAGCAGAATAACAGTCAGTTGAACAGCACCAAAAGGAATGTTCAGTAGGGACGTAATGTATTTGTCGTATCCGAGACCCTTGATGATCAGTGGTCCAAAAGTGTTCGTGACCGAGGCGCCAACGTTCAGCAGGAGCGCCAAACCGATCCAGATGTATGTCTTTGGCTCGATAGCCATTTCAACCACATGTGACCACTTGAATTCTCGTGAGCCAGTACCCGTCTGATTGGCACGGAGCCGTTCAATTGCTTGTTCCTTCTCATGCTCAGTCAGGAATCGAGCCGTCATTATGTCGCTGTCGAGTTTCCAGTAGACGATTGGTGCAGTGACGATTGTGACGAGACCGACAAATAAGAAAATGATCTGCCATTCAGCGATGGCGCCATTCGTGATATGGCCAAGACCGTAGGAAAGTGCTGCAGCAATCATAGTGGCAGCACCATTTGTACCATACCAGCAGGCGACCCGTACTGGTTGCTCAGCACGTCGATACCACTGGCTAGTGATGACCGCAAACAGTGGTAGACATCCAGCCTCGAAGAGTCCGAGGAAGAAACGAGCTGCCATCAGACCCTGGAAGCTCGTACATGCCGCCATACATGATTGCGCGATACCCCAGCCTAGAATCAACGACGGCATTAGGATGCGGTGAGGAACCTTGACAATGAGGAAGGACGAGAACGGCTGCCATGCTAGCTGGGCGATGGGTGCGATGGAGCCCACCAAAGAATACTGATCGCCAGTGAGGTTCGTGTCCTCCTGTAGGCCGAAGACAGCGCCATAGCCCAATACTGATTTATCGAGGATCTGGAGGAAGTAGACCCAGACAAGGATGGAAAGGATCACTTTGTCGGTTTTGCGTTTGATTCTTTTGTCGTCTTCTTCGGTGACTGTGACTCGTTGGTTACCAACGACTGAAAGAGCTCGATCGCCATGTTTGATGTCGTCTACAGACAGTCGTGAAATACTAGAGTCTTCTTTGTGCATGTTGCTGGTCGTAACTCCGTCGAGTTTAGCCATGTTGACAGGATGGAGGAAGCTGGAGAATTGCACAAGTCGACCGGGGGAGGGTCAACTTATATCTATGCTCGTGTGGGGAAGAAGGACCTACCCCTATGAATGACGACTATGTACTAGAAGAGCGTGGCTATAGCCGACATCAAAGACCTATCATAACATCAGAACCTGGAATTTTAGACGGGCATACACACACAAGCGATCTGGCCCTGCAGGTGGACGAGGCTACCATACAAACGTGCAAGAGTGGCGTGAAAAAGTCTCTCCTCTTTTCTCAGAAAGCTAGTTTCAAGACCGCTTGGCAGTCAAATCGACTTCTTTCTAGCTCCACACGAGAGGATTCTCACTATGCAATTGGTTCCGCAAGGGAGCTAGTTTTTAGTTCCAAGCTTCAAAGGGTCATGCTGTGAGGACGAAATTTGTGAGCTAGCTCTAAAGTGCCTACTTTCAAATGCCGACAGCACATGCTGGCGGAGGCGGATGTGCTAGAAATTTGCCCCAGACTGTTCACTTTCAAATGCCGACAGCACATGATGGCGGAGGCGGATGTGCTAGAAATTTGCCCCAGACTGTTCATCTTCAAACGCCGATAGCACACAGTACCTAAACAATCTCATATGCCGACGGTACACAACCCCGCAACGATCGTGATGCTGATTGCAATAGTGTGATGGCGGTTGTGACAAGCGAGCGTGATGGTGTTTCTAACAGCGATCTGATGACGGCACGTTGTAGAAGCTGCCCCGGATTGCCTGCTCTCGAGTGCGGACAGCACGTGAGGACAACGCGATCAGAAGCTACTTGGTAGAAGGGCCACAGTGTTCGTACGTGTACCATTAGCGTGTTCTAAGACAGTAATGATCTGTTAGCCAATTGAAAACTATGCCGTGTCATATTTTAAATCCACCAAGATGAGGCTAACTTCCGTCTTGCTAAGTCTGCGCTATCCAATCTGGCTGAACGATCAATATCTATCTTGGCACGCTAATGCATACGAACACCTTGGCCCTCTACCACCTACGCTGAAGTGCTTGCTTTCAAATGCCGATAAGCACATGATGATGTTGGCGGCATATCCCGGAAGCAGATTCGACGCCAGTAGGCGCTAAAGTCGCGAAGCCTGGGGATGAAGCAAGCTTGACATGTGCTTGGACAAGCGCTTCCAGGGACCGCGGCGCTGTCCTGCTTTGAGATTTTCGGGGGGTACTCCATGAAATCTATCCCGTTGAAACTAACGATCACACTACACCACGCATTGTAGATCTCAAGGGCAGCCCTCCCACACTGGTCTGGACTGACAGTGATCCGGGGATTGCAAGACCTGGGGCAGGATCATGCATAAAGGTGATGGAGTCGAACTGACAGGGGGTTTCAGATCTGTTCAAAGAGAGCTGTTCCTGCCTCGAGAGCACGCATCAACCTCGACCTTTTTCCAAGCCCCAACCTGTAACAGTCCTCAACATGTCGACATCAAAGCGGCTCAGCATACATAGCGTACATGCACAGCCAAAGCGCCTCAGCTCGATTACTCACAATGAGAGTGTTGACCAAGAAAAGCACCGAGACCAAAGTGGCCACCTGGTCGCACCGGCCAATTTGGCTGCTCTCTCTGAGGATGAATACCAAAAGCTCGGCAAAAGAGCGACGTGGAAGATGGACATCATCATCATGCCCATCATGACCATCATGTATATCTTGAACTACCTGGACCGGCAAAACATCGCCAGTGCACGACTAGCCAACATCGAGGAAGACCTCAACTTATCGGAGGTGGACTACAAGACTTCTGTTAGCATCCTCTTTGCCGGTTACATCCTCATGCAAGTCCCATCGAATATGATCGCAGGAAAGATCGCATGGCCAGGTATTTACATCTGCTCAGCCATGGCTCTGTGGGGTATCATCTCTGGACTCATGGCCACTGTGCAAAGCTTTGTTGGCTTGCTGATGTGCCGCTTCTTCTTGGGATTTGTCGAAGCTGTGTTTTTCCCAGTATGATGCTCCTATTGCTCGGCGACCATGAACATGCTAACTATGAGTAGGGTGCTTTGTTCTTCCTTTCCCTCTTTTACAACCGCCAACAGTTTGCTCTCCGGACCGCAATCCTCTACTCCGGATCTCAGATTGGCAATGCCTGTGGCGGCCTCTTCGCAATCGCGATCCTAAATCTGGAAGGCGTCCACGGGATCGATGGCTGGAGATGGTTGTTCATTGTCGAAGGAGCCATGACCGTCTTTCTTGCGATAGTGTTCGCCTTCATCCTCCCCAACTCCAACAAGAAAATCATCGGTCTCTCTGACCTCGAAATTGAATGGGTACAATGGAACTTTGAGAAGGACCTCGGTCAGCAAGACAACTCCGATGAAGCATCAGCATGGCAGGGATTCGTCATGGCGTGTCAAGATCCGAAGACCTGGCTTCTGATGTCGATATTGTACCTGTGCTACATCGTTGGTACTGTGGTCAACTTCTTCCCATCTGTCGTGGCTACCCTGGGATACGGTCGAAACTTGACATACGCTTTGACGGCGCCGCCTTTCATTCTGTGTGTGTTCTGCATGCTCGCCAATGGTTTCCACTCCGACAAGGTACGCATCCGGATGTTCTTCACTTGTTACTCCAGGCGTCGGCTTCAGGCCCACATCCAAGTCTTGCAACGACATCCTGTGCTAACGATCATCTAGAAACAAGAACGATTCCTCCACATTGCCTGTCCTTTCATCGTAACGGTCATCGCCAACATCATCGCAGTCTCAACCCTCAACACCGGTGCACGATACTTCGCTATGATGCTGCTACCCGGCTCTTTCTACTCCTCCGCAGTCGTCATCCTATCCTGGATCACATCGACCTTGAACCAGCCAAAGGTCAAGCGAGCCACAGCGATTGCGCTTATCAACGTAAGTGAACGGGCTGTTCATGGTACTTATGTCCTCCAACTAACACATGCAACCTTAGGCAATGTGCAATACCCCAAACATCTGGGCGAGTTACTTTTATATCGGCGCGCCTCGCTACCTCGTTGCATTTCTCATCCTGCTCGCAGCTAGTGCTGGTGCAGTCATCATGGCCTTTGTCACAAGGATGTACCTGGCCAAACAGAACAAGAAATTGGATAATGGAGAGGACACCGGAAAGAATGGACCTACAGCAGCGCAGATTGCATCTGGGTTCAGATACACCCTGTAAAATTAGATTGGCAGGGCTTATAAAGGCGGACAGGACGAAACGTAGGGAATGTACTTTTTATCGGCTCGATCCGTGATCATGTTGATACATAGATCAATCGCATCGAATGCAACCATTTCGCATCGTCCTCCCTCTCTTCCCCATCAACAGTGAACCCCCTGCCTTGTCCCGCACTACTTTCTTTCTTGAGCTCTGCAATAGTGCTAACAAAAGTCTCTGACTAGTCTTAGAGCCAGCGATTTGGTACGAGCCAGGTCCGTATACCGACAGTGGAGCAGGGGACGTAACGGCAGATCAAGCTCGGCGACCGCGAACGAACGGAAGTTCAAACAGTAGAAGTGGCAGAGAGATGGTTGCTCGATTGCTCGATTGCTCAAGGTTCTTCTCGTATACTATATCAGCACAGGATCTTTCGCTTGCCAAATCACGACTATGCACCCGACGCTTGAGGTCTTCCAATCCTATGCTTGATCGAAAGCAAGCTCAACCGATCTTCTTCTCGATCCTTTTGAACAAACTTCCCACTCGCTTCTCTACCTTGTCAGCCGTGCTTGCCTTCCTGTTGTCGGTCGTACTCGACCGGCTGGCCTTTTTGTGATGGTGTGTACCGGCTTCTGCTTCAGTTGGCCTGTAGACTTGTTGATGAACAGCGTATGCATTCTGGGCTTGTGGTGGAGGTTGAGCCTGTGCCTGGACTTGGCCGTAACTGTACTGGCTGTAGCCTCCCATAGGCGGATTGGGCGTCGAGGTAGCTGGCGTATATTGTGACTGCACGGGTATACTGCCAGAGGAGAGGTAGTCTGCGTATTGAGGGCGCACGTGTGCTAAGGGCCTGGAGGACTGTCCAAGACTTTCATAGAATTGGCTGCCTGGAGTCATGACTGGCTGCTGCGAGCCGGCTTGCTGTGGTACATAATGCTCGGCCGCAACAGAATGGTTGTGTCCTTGCATGGTCGCGCTTGGAGCCCCTGGGCCAAAAGATGGAGTTGTAGAAGTTATGGAACTCCGTTGATCCTGGTGAGCTGATTGAGGATACGGGGATTGGTATCCAGTCGCCGAAGGAGGCTGGCCATGGACTCCACCAGAGGTTACCGCACCATGGAAAGTATGTGGTGTATAGGCTCCTGAGACTGAAGCAGGTGGCGGCGAGTGGTAGCCTGGTTGATGCGGAGGAGGTGAAGCATAGCCGCCACCGAAGGAGACAGGCACACCTTGCCCAGGTTGATATCCACCTTGTGGCGGTGCACCTGGCACATATCCTTGGTCGTGTCGTGCTGCTTGCGACAATCCTGTCCCGCCTGTGCCGTCTTCTGGAGGAGGGGTCTTCTCCCGGTGCGCGATTGGTTCTGGTGCAGCAGGAGCAGAGGGGTTGTACGCCATGGGTGTGAAGTCGGTCGACTGTGGTTTGCTTGGCAATGAAGCTTGCCTCCCATGTTGAGAGGATAGGTCGGATATAGCTGGAGACGGTGAATGTATCTGCTGTCGCATGGAACCACCAGGCGGCGGAGGCGAGAGGTTATGACTTGCAAAAGACAAACTCGGGCTGACCGCGGTCTGTTGCTGTTGGTCGTTGTACCGATCGGTCACTGCGAGATTCTCCAGATTCTGGACCATGGGGCTCATCGCTGTTGCCGGCTGATCCTCCTTCGTGGGCTCATGATATGGTTCTGGCTCTTCCGAGTCGAGCTCTGCCACATCCAATTGGCTCGAAGGAAGTAGTTTTTTGAAGCATTCTACCACCAGGCGCGCATCCTCTTGAGCCCAGAAGTAGATATCTAGCGTATGCAACCTGTATTTGGACCCCTTCGCATCTCTCGGATCGGCACTTGCTAGGCGCCATTCTTCTGAATCTCGACCGCCTTTCGAGGACGTTGGGCTCGTAGACACACCGTCGACTTCGATGGTCAGGAGGGTGGGAAACTTGTGGGAGTTGGTGATGCGACACGTATCGATGTGGCCGTTGAAGGCATCCTGGTCAGGCGTGCCGGGGTGGTTGGCGATTTCGATGCGACTGGTATGTCTCGTGGAGTTGTAGTAGATGTAGAAGTAGGATGCTTTGTCAAAGCGATGCAGCAGAGGCCGTACCGTTGGCTGTGCGAAGTAATAGTGGATGTCTGCGAAGCTGTGCCATTGCTCAGACGGTGCTCAATGCAAGCTCGGACTCGACTCACACGGTGACCAGGCGCTCTTCGCCAGGGAGTGGTGGCATGGCTACTCCACTTGCACGCGACAGATGCCAGCGGTCGAGCAGGAGGTGCTACGGGTGGTGCGCGACAGCTCACGAGTATGCGGCTGGTTTGGCGTTATCGAAACCTACGTACAGAAAAGACGGCCAACAGAGCAGCATCGAATCTTGCGGCTGATGGCTTACATTTCAGCCTGCTAGTCTCATGCGTGGGCGGTTACACAGGTAATGTGGCGGTACAAGCGACAGTGGAGGTCCTGCCAGACACAGCATGCTATTGGGTGGTATTTAGTTTCGCGTCGAGATGGCTGCTTTCGAGCATCTCACCCCGACACGCTGCCTTTCTGGAGGAGACACGAGCAGTGATCATTGTTGAGGTCGTATCGCAAAGTAGGAATGCATTGAGACAAGTCACCATTCTGCTTGCTCTTACGCATCATACTTGCTGTTGAGCACGTCTCCACACCATTCAATCACGCACTTGACGGATTTTGAAGTTCAGCGAGGCTGTTCACACATACGCGCGACGAAGCGTTCCACTTCCCAGCTACCTACAGTCGGCACAGCCCGGAAAGCGAGATATGACTTGCATACCTAGGCAGGCGCGCACTTCTTCTCGGGACGGCACCTTCCTCGAGTTGCCCTCACGTCGGAAGGGGCCACCCCACGAAATTCCTCTCCACAAGAAAGCGGGATTTCGTGCCGGTGATGTTCCACCAATGCTGACCACATCTCAATCGGCAGTCCGGGTTAGCCTGACGGTCGCTAAGCTGGACAGACACCGATGTGAGCAACGACCATTCCGGATAAAAGCATAGCTGAACATTCAACATTGAATCGAAGAGTACGTAACTACAAGACGCTGGTATAGTCCAAGAAGAACCAAGCAAGCACAACCGAGCAATATGTCATTGTCCTTTCCCAAGATGTTCTCCCTAGAGGGAAGAACGGCGGTGGTGACTGGCGGTACGCGTGGCATCGGCGCGGCAATGGCAATTGGTCTTGCAGAAGCAGGTGCCGACATCATTCTCATCCAGCGAGACGAGTCGAACAAGAAAACACACGAGCATGTGCAGTCTCTTGGACGGAAGTCAACCATCTACACTGCTGACTTGTCCTCGCAATCTGATGTCGGCTCTCTCACCAAACGTATCCTAGACGACAAACACGATCCAAGCATCCTCGTTACATCTGCTGGCATCCAGAGAAGACATCCATCTCATGAATTCCCACAGGCAGATTGGGATGAAGTGATTCAGGTCAACCTCACAACTGTCTTCACCTTATGCAGAGACTTGGGTGCCTACATGCTCACACGCTCTCCATCGGCATCAGGCCACCGGGGCAGCATCATCAACGTCGCATCCCTTGCCACCTTTCAAGGTGCTTTTACCGTTCCAGCATATGCCAGTGCAAAAGGAGGTGTAGGTCAGCTGACTAAGGCTTTGTCAAACGAATGGGCAAGCAAAGGTGTGAATGTGAACGCGATTGCCCCAGGTTATGTTGCAACGGATATGAACGAGGCGCTGATCAACAACCCTGTAAGGGCGCCGCAAATCCTACAGAGGATACCAGCTGGGAGGTGGGCGGATCCGGAGGATTTCAAGGGGCCGACGATTTTCTTGGCAAGTGAGGCGAGTCTGTACGTGAGCGGCGAGGTCTTGACAGTCGATGGAGGGTGGATGGGGAGATAGTATTCGAAGACACTAAGGTGGACAGTCATGTTTGCAGCGGAAGCAGCTCCCAATAGCTCGGACAGATGATTATTAGCAATCTCATCGAGCCAGCGAATGGCTTCTCGCACTCGGCTGCACAAAGCTGTCAACATTGTTCAATGACTATCGAGTTCTCCGCGGTCTATCCCCGCAAATGCCTTGCAGCGCCTAGAACTCTTGCCATGCCTCCATCATCCTCTAGGAGGACTTCGCTCGTTCCAAAGGTCAAGCACGCCGGACACAACAAAGCTCGAGTGCTGCCACTCCACTCATGACAACTTGCAGTCCGCAAAGCATGCGTATTTGTTGTCCAGTCTCACGGTATGCTCTGGGTGGAAGGAAGTCTGCTCGACGCCATCGAAAGCCCAAGTCACGGTATCTCTCATAGTCTCACCAGTGCAGATAATCCGCTTTCTGCCCGCATCACTCGTGCCACTCGATCCTCGCCACAACCATGCAACAGTCTCTCCATCTGCACGAATGTCAGCAGCTGTAGACTCAGACAAGCACAATCCTACATCTCAGCAGGCACTCCTTGCTGTGATATGGCGGGTCAATCAGGACTCGGTCGAATGCGTGCTTGAGCTCTGGTGCCAGATCCGTTGGCCTGTAGCAGTCGTACTTGATAAAGCCTTCTAGCAGTTCGAACCGTTCGTCGTATTCGAGGAGGCAAACCCGGCCAGGGGTAGGGTACTGCCCCGTGGACTACGATGTTTAGCTTGAACACTCAAGGTCATGATTGTTTACTAGAAGGTTTTGGAGCTGGAAGAAGACACTCGGAGCGGAGACGACGGCGATGTTGCTTTGCGAGGTGCAGCCCTGAAGGAGCTGTCTAGCAAGGAACTCAGCTGTCGCGTCAGTGAACTGTTGTGAATTAGTATGACACGATACGTTCGCCTCAGGTTAGCTGACCCAGAATTGACTTGCATTCCAGTCCTCTTTGAACATGGAGATCGACAGAGTATTCGATTTGTCCCCACGACCAGTGTCGGATTTCAGCTGCTGGAAAGCATCTTGATCTTTGTCGCGTTGGATGTAGAAGTCCTGGAGGGCGGCGAGGGCGCTACCGGACAGAACACTGTGACATGTCAATCATTGTGACTAGATATATTGCGCAGCTCACGGTATGTCATCGTCGTAGTTGCTTATCGTCATCTTGAAAATCGTGCGATATTCTTCGAACAAGGGGCGAATTCATAGAGTTTAGTAAGATTATTTCGTTCGGTCTATCCTGGCCCGATCCATGATGGTCACGCCGCGACGCGTCAATGCTAAGACGGACCGAGGCTATTCGCGTTGAAACATACAGTACCTTCGTAGATTCACTTTTAGTACGTTACCGTCATTTGCTTTGGGACTTCACCACATGCCCTTCTGCATGGATCGTCGCTTTCACAGCACGATCGCGAGGTCCATCAAGGCCATGGCAAGTCCATGGGCATACCAGCAAATTAATGCTTCATGCCGAACGTGGACCTCCGACCGCCGTCTACTCACTCTAGGTGATTCTGCAAAAACGATTTCTTCTGCAGGGTTGGTAGCTTGTCGCCTTCAGCTATGCTGCGGCATGAGAAAGCAATACATTGACCTTCTAGGGCGTGTCAATAAGTGCAATCACAAGCTGAAGAAGTCCATTGACTCACACACCCCGACTCATGCCATTGACGTTCATCGCTGCTCCTGAGAAGCACTCGATATCATACTCGAAAGGCTTGAAATATGAAGGGCACATAATACAGTCCACGATATCGATCGTTGATCACTCTATCTATGTGACCATGACACTCATCTAGTGGCAGACAACCGGCGATGACCTCGGCCTTTACGTTGTGTATAGCGACGTGATCTCGTTTCTCCACACAGCAGCACGAACTAGACGCATCTGTTCTAGTACGATCGTCAAGCTACGCGACATAAAGTGCACCGTCTGCGGACTCGGAGAGAATACCGCACAAGCCTCGAAACACAAGCACGTCTACCTCGACTCGTTCGAAGCATTCTCGTTAATCAAGACCATAGCTAACAATCTCTGCTTCCAGCATCGGCAGCTATAGGGGAAAACCCGTGCACGAGGTTGGGTGGCGGAAAGAGGCTGAAACGACCACTACCGCCACCACGAACCTTTAGATGCTTGCCTTGAGCCGCCTTGAAAGTCAGCTCACTCGAGGAAGCGGTCCATCCTGCGTGAGGTCACTGACCGATGCTTTAACCTAGTCCGTTACTGTGGAATGTTAGCACCATTCGAAAGACCGATGTGATACACCTAGGACTGAGCATTACTTACGATTCCGAGAATACAAGAGAGACGCAGTAGTGCCGGTAATGGGTTCAAAGTAGGTAGCCTCAATTTCTTGAAGATTTTGGAGCCTCCGTTGTACTGCTAGGTTGGCTATTGCCAGTACATTTCGTTAACACCCCACAGCCAACTTGATATTCGAGTCGAAGGTACTCCTTCACGGTCACGAGATAATCCCAGTTGTACCATCCCAATTGCATCTTATGAACCTGGACATTTCTCTTCGGAAGTGTCGCCTACCTCGAAGATACACTCAGACAGCATTTCTAACCGAAGACTTGGCGTAAGCGTTCAGCCTAGACGCCATGATTACATTTGAGCGAACGTTCAACGGCCAAAACATCGCTGCACCTGACTGGTCCAACGATTGCGGCTGAGAACAAGCACTGCCTTGGTTCTCCAAGTATGGTGCCGCACAGGCAGCACGGGCAGTGATAGTTGACTTACATCTACGGCTACATACCAGTTCACTCTTAAGCACAGCGGTTCGACCGCATTCAGTGTAATACTCTGACAGTAGGGTCCTGGAGCTTACTGAATCGCTTCCACACGGCCACAGAGCGAGCATTAATTGTGCGCAAGGTACGCGTACCATTCCATCTACTCGGGCCACAATCGTGGCAGGCCTGTAGCAACAATGTGGTTGATCAATACAACGACACACGAGCTTGAGGCTTTCACTACATATCCTATTGGCGGATACGCTATCTTCTCCCACACACAGGAAAGTGAAGAGCTAGACTTTGATACGTTCCGAGCTGGTCTTGGTCGACAACGCAAACATTTTAGCAAGAGAGAGAAATGCTGCGAGCTGGCGCGAGCAGACAGCTTTGGATATGCCTAAGTCGACATATGCCGCATCGATGAGAGAAGTAGCGCCGAGGTTTCGAAACCATCAGCTCAATGTTTGCCTGGTATGCCGCTGCTGTGGTATGCTACGCTCATCTGGCTGATGTCGTATGTGATTTCGACAACACTTTCCAACCATGCGTCCGTGGCAGAGGATTCTCAAGAGGTTCTCAAGAGGCTGGACCTTTGAAGAGCTGTTGGCGCCGAAAGTCTTGGATCTGTATAGATGTGATTGGACACTTCTTGGCTGGAGGCTCGAATCCTCTTACCATATACACAGGGCTGCTGGGTAGACGAAGATCTGTTGAACGGCGTCAAAGATTTGCAGAGCTACTCTGTCGTCCAAAGGATGTCTCGGGCCTCGCAACGTAACACAACAAGGATTGAGACATTGCTTACTGCTTACTCGGTCTTTTTGACGTCAATATGCCGCTGTTAAATAGGGAAGGGCAGAGGGCTTTCAATCGCCTGCAGAGAATGGTCATCCAAACGACTGAGGATGAGACCATAATTGTCTGGACAGGAGTCGATACCCAAGGCACTGGACTATTAGCCAAGAAACCTTCGCAATTTACCGACAGTGCAACTATACCGTTGACCACAGTGCACACCCAAGACCTTCTGATACAAAGGCCAACCAAGGTCTGTCGATGGAGCTCGATCTCTTACCACATCTCATGAGTAGTACCTATGTTACGACTTCCGGTGTTTTCGGGCTCTACCGGGGCTCGCAACCCCAGCAGATCAGCATCTATCTACGTCGAACGCTTATTGACAACCGACGACGAGGAGTTCCGATGAATGGTGTTGATCTGTTCGGCGCGGAAGATCGGAGACCCGAAGACTTTTGGTCCCACGTTGACAACACTGTGAAAACAGCTCGTGTCTACGTAGACGAGCCCTCTACGGTAGCTCTGGCACCACACAATGGGCTACCTGCCATGAGCCTCTCCCCATCTCAGTCGTCCCACACCCATGCCTCTACTCTCAATCTACTGAGGCAAATGACAAAATGGTGCCGGTACTCAACGACAATGTTAAGCAGAGAACATACACCATCACGTCACTCTGCCACTTCTGTCATCGACCAGCATGAGAGCGTATCATCATTTACCCTCGATATGGAGCGGCAGAGTTCACTGAACACTATGGTCGCCGTCGTAACCTTGAACGATTGGAAGCGAGGGGTGACCATAGGACACCATCCTTCAATCATACGCAACGTTGGGTTAACAGCGATTTTGATCCTGTTTGCTTCGCAGCTAGCCATCTGACACTTTGGTCTGAACGAGAGTCTTTCACGGAGTTTGTCTTCGATCGGACCACGATATACAGCCTATTGGTTGGAAAGGCATTGTCACCCACACAATGGTCAGGCCGGAGCGGACTTCTACCAAACTCTGCATCTTCGGATTCTTACGTCGCCACCCGTTTGTTCAAGTAGCTAGGAGCGACCCGGTCTATATGGGTCATCAAGGTTCATCAACCGAATGGGTTAGAGACGGTCTTCCTACGAGGTTGGGGTGCTTATTCAAGTGATACTGTTGCAATCACCTTACGACAAAATCCGTTCGCTACCAGTGCTTCAACTTGGCATCTGACCCTCAAAAATTGCATCGGACCCTCAAAAGTTGTCCCGCATAGGCTGGTTCAACCAAAACATCTATCAAGGCTTGAAAGCTGATACCGCTCTCTTCCTGGTTGCTAGTGGCTGCACTTGCCTGATGATCATCTGTTCGAATTATAACATGACAAACACGACCGAGAGTATGCGGGATCGCGAAGATCATGACGCATCGAAATTCGTGAATGAAATGATTTTCTTCCTGGTCTTGCTCACGTTCGTTATTGGCGTCCAGGGGAAGTTCATCATTGACTGGATGAAAACAGCCGTGTCCCAATTCGGCGGATGCATGCAGAAACACGACAACCTTCTCCTTAGGTCACAAGGATAGAATACGAGGCAGAAGGCGTCTTCTCCAGGTCGAGAAGAATCGGGACTGCCTGAGTACGATGGCCACAGGGTCCCGTGGTACTACGAACGAACACATCATAAACGCCAACTCGAAGACGATGTTCAACAACGTTATTGTTGGGTGCTAGTAGAGAATATGATCCGGAGCTAACATGACATTGACAGTAACTTGAATATTATTCTAAGGTCGCACTGTCTTTCGAAGCCGTATAACATGGGGTAAGGACCACTAGTACTGTCCTTCTATGGTTAATGTCCCGGTCTTTGTGATCAGATATTCTTGCAAAGCCACATCCTTGCCCGACTCTTTACCATATCCAGAGTCCTTTATGCCACCAAATGGAGACTCTGCTGCAGATGCGTTACCTGTGTTCATTCCGATCATACCTGCCTCCAAATTTTCCAGCAACCGCCAGGTGCGGTCGACATTCTTGGTGAAGAAGTACGATGCAAGGCCCATCTATAACACCCATGTCAGCGAAGATCAGACCGTCATAATATTTGAACTCACGCTCGTTTTGTTAGCCGCCTCAACGACTTCTTCTTCCGAATCGAATGGTATCATCGCCAAGAGTGGTCCGAAGGTTTCCTCTTCTGCGACGAGCATGCCCGGCGCAGCATCCTGAATGATTGTTGGTTGGAAGAAGTAACCGCCATTCTTGTTTATCTTCTCGCCACCAGTGAGCACAGTGGCACCTTTTTCCACTGCATCTTTGATCTGGCCCGCGACTTTGTCGAGGCCTGCTGGCACTGTCACCGGGCCCATCGTCGTTCCTTTGTCCATTCCATGGCCGACCTTTAGTTGTCCAACGGCATCCGCGAGCATATTGCCGAACTTCTCATACACACCGCGTTGGACGTAGACACGGTTTGCTGTGATGCACGCTTGACCAGCATGTCTGAATTTGAGGGCCATGAGCGCTGAACACACAAATTTGTTAGCAATCCGTGACCTCTGCCCGAGTTGGCGCCAGGACTTACCATCGCGAGCTTGTGTTAGGTTTGCGTCGTCGAAGACAAGGAAAGGGCAATTTCCGCCCAATTCTAGAGTGAGCTTCTTCAAACCGTCGGAGCAATGCCTTGAGATGAGCTTGCCCACTCTTGTCTGCACATGTGTTAGCCTAATCGATACAAGAAGCGGTTCGACATACAGAGCCAGTGAAAGAAACTTTCTTGACATGTTCGTGCTTGCACAAGGCCTCGCTCAATGACGGTGTGTTGGCGAGCGAAGTCGGCAGGACACTGAAAACTCCTGGAGCGAATCCTGCCTGTGTAGCCAGGTGCGCCAGGGTAAGTGCTGTCAATGGTGTTTCAGGAGATGGCTTCGCAATCATGGTGCAGCCGGCTGCTAGTGCCGCACATGCCTTGCGGATGATCATGCTGATGAAGCGTGTTAGGTGTCTGAACTCAATATATATATGAGTATGTCAACTCACGCGATGGGAAAGTTCCACGGCACTAGAGCCGCTGCCACACCTATCGGCTGCTTGATTGTCACGGCTCGTCTGCCAGGTGCTGCTGGAGTGAACACTGAACCGTGCACCCTCTCCGCCTCGGCCGAGAACCACCTCGTGAAGCTGGTTGCATAGTCGATCTCTCCTACCGCTTCAGCAAACGGCTTGCCGGTCTCATAGACAAGGATCTGCGCTATGTCTTCTTTGTTCTCACGAATCAGAGCGTCCCACTTCGCGAGCAAGTCTCCTCTGACTCGAGGGTTGACTATTCGGTATTTCTTGAAAGCACGCTGGGCAGCCTGTACGGCTGCGTCAACGTCTTCCGCGGCCATGTCGGAGCAAGTTGCCCACTGTTGACCAGTGCCGGGATCTAGTGGGGAGACATGAGCACAAGGTACAGTCCAGGATGGTAGATTAGAGCTTACCGATGATCTCGAACCTCTTGCCGGATTTGGCTTCTACCCATCGGCCGTCCACGTACGCCTGATCATGGTATAGATCGCGGTTCTTCAAAGGAATCTTTGGTAGCAAAGGTGCGTCAGCTCCCGTTGCATTCACGATCCTAACCTGGTGCGATTGACTTACAGGTAGTTGAGTTGATACTGAACCCATTTTGGCCGTCCTGTCAGTATAGCTTGCGTCTTTGTACGTCTTCACCGACCGGTTTCGCTTGTAACGGTTTTAATGTGGTTCCATACAGATGGTACCCTACTGGTGATATATGTATGTGCCCTAATACTCTTTCTTCCTCTCCCAAATGGAACATACGTCGTATCTAACCCCACCACAGACTCCGTTGGACCTGCCAGGTCAGTTACACCCCCCAACCTCCGCCACATCTGAACTCCGAGGCGACTCGGCTTTGTGGTCACATGAACCCACCCACTCCACAGTGGACTAGGCTCGAACATTCTAGCGTTGTGGTATTAGACACGCGATAGGATTCGATATTGATGGCTACGAACCAATCCGTTGAAGTGCCGCGTTGAACGTTGGATGATACGGTCCCTCTATGACATGCTGTTCATCTTAGCAGGGGTGGTCGTAGAGAGACGCAGCATTAATCGCAAATCTTGATCGCCAGCTAGATGCTGTAGCATTTTGTACTAATAGATATGAAGAGTCATTTGAATTCATGCGTCGCTATCAAAGAAAATTTAGAAAACATGATCTACTTCACTTTTGCTGCTTGTCCAAGATCGTACTCAAGTGGCTCCTGACACGGGCCCCCATTTCCGTAGTAGAAGCTTCACCCCTCATATCTTTTGTCCTGACACCTTCGTCCAGAGTTGCATTCACGGCTTGTTCGATCGCTTTTGCTTCTTCCTCCATTCCAAAACTGTACCTCAGCATCAAAGCAGCGCTAAGAATTGCACCAATAGGGTTGGCGATACCCTGGCCAGCAATGTCTGGCGCCGAGCCGTGGACGGGCTCGTAAAATCCTTTGACACTCGCATCTCCGAATTGCTTGACCGGAATGTCAGCCAGACAAGCTGATGGAAGGACACCCAAAGTTCCTGGCACCACGCCGGCAAGATCTGAGAGCAGGTCGCCGAAGGTGTTGTCTGCGAGGACGACACCGTTGAACATGGTAGGTTTCATCATCATCAAAATCGTAGCACTATCAGCCAGCTGGTGCACGATCTCGACTTCGGGAAATTCTCGTTTGATCGTCTCCTCCACAATCCGTCTCCATATTCTCGAGCTCGCTAGGACGTTCGCCTTGTCACAGCTGATGACTTTCTTAACCGGACTCGCGGGCGACATGGCCAGATGTGCGGCCATGCGTGCAATCCGCTCGATCTCCTTGCGGCTGTACGACCAGAGATCCGAAGCATAGTCTGGCTCCTCAACCTTCGGTCCATAGAATGCACCGCCACAGTTCTCTCGGAGCACGATGAACTTCGAGCCCTTGACTAGCTCATCCCTGATCGGGCTGCGACCAGCAGGGAAGTACTCGCAGGGCCGCATGTTAGCGTACACCTGCGTGGCGTCGCGCAGACGAAGCGTGGCACCCTCTGGCCCCTCGAAACCGCGACGCATACCGTCCCATTTTGGTCCACCGACGGCGCCCATGAGGATTGCGTCGCACTTGCGGCCCTCCTCGAGCACTTCCTCTGTTACGGATACACCGTGGGCATCAATTGAGCAGCCACCGAAGAGACGTGGGAGCAGCTTGAACGTAGCGCGACCGTCTTCACGGGCGGACAGCATGTCCAGTATCGCGGTTGCTTCATTGGTGACTTCTGGGCCGATTCCATCACCGCCGATAACCAGGACGCTGAAATCGGGTTTCTGCGTTTTGGCGATCATCTTGGCAAATCTGTACAGTGGTAACTTTGCGTAGATATGGGCTTGGTAAGTCGAGTTCTGTTATGGTGTCTCAGACTTTAACGTGGTGGTTCAGACAATTCAGAGGCGGATGAGATGAAGGTATGAAGGCTCAGTGCTCGCAGCAGTCTCCATCCCTTAAGACCCAACGCGAGCCATTCTAGCATGCTGGAAGTCCGGCGGGGAGGGCCCGTTGACTCGGCATAGCACCACATGGTGGGATGCCCGAGGCGCAATGAGGCTTGTGATGCGGCCGGCGTTTGCACGCAATCGCATACCAATCGCATAACAGACTGAGTAGACGCGAGACTCATATTTCGTGTTCACGGCAACAAACGGAACCATGCCGACAAAGTACGGCGGTCCAACTCCAACGGAGACGGTGGGGGCGATTGGAACCGTCGGAGTAGGTGATGGGTGGAAGCATGCACGCGTGTGACATCGGAGTTCATGTGCGGGGACAGAACACCCATGGAGCTTTACCCAATACCGGTTCTAGTGTTTTCGCCAATAGCATTCGTGGATAGCACACATTAGGCTATCATATGCAACCTCCTGACGCATTTTCTGCTCTCAGGTCTCCATGAACTCATGGTCTAGTCATCTAATTCCCATAGAAATGTAAAAGAGCATTGTGAAGACGGAGTCTATCTATCAGTCCAGGTGCTAGCCTCAATCTGGTATAACCCGGACGAGACGATCCGAGCTAGCCCCGCATGCCCCGTCAGCAACGTGGTCACAAAGCCTACCAAAATTGTGCTCGGAGCGCCCACATCAATCGAGCGGGGCGTGCCTCGCTCAAACATGGATTTCCGTTTCGCTGAGATTACCGATCAATGCATTCACCACTTCTGCTTCCGTATGACTACATGACAAGATCTCATGAATATCCCGTGTAGCCACGTAACTATGCACGTGGCATCTTGAAATTCTGTAGACAATAATAGTTTTGTTCATCGATACTACGTTGAACTTCGTACTCTCATCTACCTTGGAAGACTCTTCGTGTCTTGAGTCTGCCAAAGCAGCCAAGAAACATCTTCGTCGCATGCAAGTCTATGCTTAATGGTCCTCCTTGTGCTCATCTGTGTCCGCATACAGTGCGTGACCCGCTCCTCGGCCTCTTGCGGCCTCGAACTCCTTCTCTGCTCTCCACGATAGATTGCTCTTGCACGCGAATAACAGGTCGAGGTCCTCGAGATGGCGGTTGGCAGTTTCTGCGCACAAAAGTCAGTCTTCGGACGAGTAAAGATACAAGGCAGCACCTTACCAATGTAGAAGAGAAAAATAGGCACCAACATAGCGAAGTTGATGCAGGCGAACAGGATGAAGATCCAGAACCCGACGGCGGCGATAAGGTACGGTGTGATCTCGTTCACAACACCCCCTGCTACCGAGAATGCAATGGTAGCGAAAGCGACACCTTTGGCACGACTGGCAAGTGGGAAGATCTCTGTAGGGTAGACCCAGCTGTGATATCAATTAGTCTTGGCCTCGACACGTTGTTGCACCAAACTTACCAGACCGTCAACCAGGTAGCACCATATGTGAAGGTATATGTGTATAGCACCGCAGCCACACCAGCACCGTATTGAGCAGCCTTCGATGGGTTTGACTCAGCATTGGCTTGGACGAGGTGCGCGAGAATACCACCGATGATAAGCAATACTCCCATGACTGAGCAGCCGATGAGCATGAGCTTGCGGCGACCGACTCGGTCGATGAGGTAGATAGAGAGAGCCAGACTTGCAGTATAGCTGATCAAATTGCCTCCAGCGAGAAGGTTTGGCTTTTGGCCAGAGTAGCCCGAAAGTGCGAACATTTGCGGAGCGTATGTGGTGATGAAATCAATGCCCGTGAACTTTTGCATGACTTGGACGCCTGCACCGAGGAGAATGCGGCGACGGGTGTGCAGGTGGTCCTTCTGGAAAAGCATACTCCACCATGAGTGGCTGGTAGAGGTCGCTTCAAGCCGTATGGCGTCAACAATCTCGGTCATTTCTTGCTCGATCTTTGCTGGTGCTGGATCCAGACGCGCTCGCTCGAGGACTGAACGAGCCTCGTCGCATCTGCCTGTCTTCGCGAGATGACGAGGAGACTCAATGAAAAATGGCACAGCAATCATCAGGATCAACAGGAACACAATCTGCAGAGCTAGCGGGAATCGCCAGGCAAAAACATGGCTCTGTGTCAGGTAACAGCCGTACTCGATCCAGTAAACTCTGTAGAAAAGATCAGTTTCTCCGTGCGTGAGTGGACTGGACAGTTCAAACATACGCGCAGATGCCGCCCACGGCCAGAGTGAACTCGACAGCAACAAAAGCGCCTCGAAGATGAGCATCAGCAAGCTCAGAGGTCCAAATCGGCACGACGGCATTGAGATGACCGCAGCCTACACCTCCGATGATACGAGCGAAACACATCCAGGTGAAGTTCATTGCTGAAGCTTGCAGGGCCGCTCCAATAACGGCCCATACACAGCCAACCTGGATGGTTTTGAGACGCCCGATCTTGTCGGCGTAAGCACCAACAAGGATGGCTCCTGATCACTCGTGTTAGTGATTGTAGCAAGGCCATTAGCAATCTCAAGAGCATACCAAACAAAAACCCTAGAAACCATAAGCTGACGAGACCGCCATTGGCCGCTGCGTCTCGGTCTGTACCCGTTGCCGTTCCCATATGCTCAAGGAAGTCCGGGTTGATTAGAACTAGTGCCATGATGCCAGCATCATAGCCGAAGAAGAGAATAGCACAACCTGCAAGAGCGAAGATCGCATACATCATAGGTCGACCTCTCAGCTGCAGCGAGCGGCCTGGAGAGTAGCCACCCGGAATAAAGCTCGCCCATTTTGGCTCAGCTATATAAAACATCAGCACCGGTTCATCAGTGGCGTGTTGGTCGATGTAGACTTACGCTGGAAGAGCGAGGCATCTTCGGTAATAGCCTCGAAGTGACTGGTGGTCTCGGTCTGCACCTTGAAGTCGTCCATGGCTGCTGGTCTTAGGTATTCGGGGTGAGGAGTTGGAAGAAGATCTAGAGACCTGTAGGACACGGAACATCATACCCTTTATATACCGTGCCGGCCGCTCACTTTGCGTGGACTTGTCACATCCCAGTTCGAGCAGGGTCTGTTACTGGTCCTCAAAGCTGGAGTGTCTTTGTGGGGATTCGAGGGTGAGGAGCGTGGGGAAGCTCAAGGATGCAGAGAGGCGAATAGCTGAAATCGAGCCTATCCTGGTCTGACATGAAGACCACTACTGGAGCTAAGACACTTAGCTTCTTAACAAGCAATAGTGCTTAAATCTCTAATTCCGAGCACCCGAATCGTGGTACAGGGTCAAATCAAGTTCTTGGTTCTTTTCCGAATTCGGAAAAGGCTAGCGAATGACGGCGTAATCCTACTACGCTTACTAACCATAATTGATGATACTCGAGATTGAAGCCTGCATGACCGTTTGAAACTCGGAGCAACGTTCCATTCGATGGATCCAGTACACCGAGTGGTACTTAGTAGCAGCTTCGTTGGTATGGTGTATCTCGAGAAAGGCATATCATGCTGTTGGGCGTATGCGGGCCATCAATCCTGACTATCACCAAGTGAAGTCGACACACCAATTAGACAGAGGTAACGTACGCAGCATCAAAAGCCGGCATGCGACTCCAGCATCGAAGTCATTGCAAGTAAGGGTATCCAATTTTTGCCACGTGGCTTTCAAAGTTTACTTAAATAGTCCTTCCACCGTCGACATCCAGATTGACACCAGTAATGAATTTTCCTTCATCACTGCATAAGAAAAGCACAGCATTCGCCACGTCCTCCACTTCGGTCAGACGACCAAGTGGTACGTTGCCTAAGAACGACTTCCGGTTCTCAGGTGTGTCTGGAACGCCAGCAAAGCTTTCAAATCTGGTTCAAGAAGTTGGTGTCAGCTCAGCCGCATAAAGTGGAAAGATAAGGACTGTGGGGAAGGCAGTACTCACAATCCAGTGCCACACAAGAGAGGGCATATACTGTTGACCCGGATTTGGTGTGGGCCAAATTCCAGAGCAAGACCTTTTGTTGCCTAATTGCGCTAGTCAGTTCAATTCTGTCACATGGCGGGAGATGCACCCACGTTTGACACTGCGCCCTTGCTAGCATTGTACCAGACTAGACCTTGTCTGGGTCTGCTTGCTCCACAACTCGAGATGTTCACGCAAATGCCGCCCTTCTTCTCAACGAACATGGGGAAAACAGCAGCAACAGAGTGGAAGATGCCCAAGCAGTTAACGTCGAAGCATCGGTAATACTCTTCTTCCGTTACGTCCAAGGTTGGCTTGTTCTTATAACTTGTACCAGCGTTGTTGATTAAGATGTCAACCTTGCCCCACTTCTCCATAATGGTCTTGAGAGCAGCATCCCAGTCAGCACGTTTAGCCACATTCATCTGTTGTGTGATGGTGGCATCTGGATATTCAGCAGCGATCTTCTCAGCACCGGCTGTGTTGATGTCACCAATGAACACTTTGGCGCCTTGCGTGAGAAAAAGGCGGGATATCGCGGCGCCGAAGCCAGATCCTCCTCCTATCAGGTCAAAGGATTAGTGACGATGTCAAGCTAATGACGACTTGCATAGTGTCAGAAAACATCTCACATACCTGTAACGATGGCTACCTGACCCGAGAGTCTGCCAGAGGTAGCAAATGCAACCATTGTGAAAGCTGTAATAGAGATGTTTCCGGAATAGGCAACGTTGCTGAAAGGCTATCAAATCAAGGTGTTTGTATCGTATGAATGCTCTGTCGTGAGTACACCATTGTGCTGGAAGACGTGCCATTTATGGGTTTTGCACTTTCCCCAATCTCGATATCGCACGCACCCGATCTGGGGGCAGCGGAGCGCTACGTGGAAACAATCCGGGAAGAAGTTGTGGGGAGCAAGTATCGGATTACGATGTGGGGAAATGCTTCGAGAAGTCCGTTCTCGTGGTCTGAGAAGCGCTTTGTTAGGCTTTCCTTTGCGGTGGAGCAATCGTATCGCCGCTTGCGATATATGCTACAGGGGGCGCGGCTACACTTTACCTCTGAGAATAGGTCGAGAAGCAGTGTGGCTCAGTGCTTACAGTCGTAGCATGTAGAGCTTTGAGTCCATCCTTCGATACGCATGCAAAGGCCTAGCAAAATCGCTTTTGTCACTGTCAGTATCTCAGTATCCCAACATCCAAATATCTCAGAGCTCGTTCAAGGAACAGCGGAGTCGTTTGGACCCCATTCGGTGGATGTCCAGTCTCTTCCTTCGAGTCAGATGGTCTAGTCTGCTGGCTCTCAGAAGACTGCCTCGTAATCTTTAATGATGGCCTAACAAGCCCAGGCACTGATTACTGTACGTCATCGCTGTTATTACAGCCTTCTAGCACAAAACAAAGCGTGTACCATGGCAGCACGAGAAGAAAAGTTGGTTCCTCACCCTCGGGCAAGTTTTTGAGTACTCTCAGGATGAACTGATCCCCGTACAGCACCGACGAGCAAGTTACATACTGAGCGCCTATTCCAAGCGCATTGAACCCACATGACTTTGGTGATGCCGAGACCTTCCCAATTTAGCGAGTGCGTAGCCATTCTCGAGCACACGATGTCGCTGCTCAAAATTCCATATCATACGCCAGCGTATCGTCACAAATTGCCTCTCGAAGCTTATGGACCCTAAAATGCGTAAGAACAAGAAGCCAATCCAGTAGAGAACATGTACTTCTGATGTGCAGGGTGGTCCGCATATACCGGGACGTCCTCTGGCTTCTCGAGGACCGCGACAAGACCCAGATCGTAACCCTTGGCTCTCTGAGCAGTCATTGCCAGGGGTGGCGCGCAGTCGAATTTTAGCAGTCCTTCAGCAGTCTCCTCAGCTCTCAAGACCACCGTACCCCGCATGAGACCTTACCTGGAACTTGGCCGACCATTGCAGAACCTGCTGCTTTCATTTCGTCCACCTGCTGCGATGATACGCCAGACTTGAGTTTGAATAGGACTGTGTCAGCATCGCATTAGTCGTACTGTATTGTCCCGAAATCCACAACTGATGCGTACCGATGTGGTAGACCGTCATGGTGACTAGCAGGCTATCTCGAAACACGGTCTTAGCTGTGAGGTGTAAGCGGTACGGTGAAGACGGAATGCAGATTGTGGTCCGTGATTAACGAGTTGACTATCTCCTGTGCACAGTGCGGTGAGCCTTGCAATCTCAGGAACCGAGTTATCTTCTTGGAGACATGGGTACACTGTACTCCACTGAACCCCCGCTACCCACCATCAAGTCCGACACCTTTTTGTGGGGGTGTGGGGTTTCTTCCCCGACAGTTCCTCCAGCGACAACGGCAGGCTCGTGGGTAAGATCAAAAGACCAGACAAAGTACGATTCTCGATCTGTATCCTGCTCGAGGCAACGACATCTGATTTTTCCTTAACCGGAGTACATCTTGAATAGCCACAATGGAACAGACCGCTGGTGAGACCAAAAGTCGAATGCTGTTGACAAGGACGCCGGCTTTCCTGACTCAAGTGTTCACTGAGCTGCAGCCACATGCATGCTGAGGCGGCTCTCTACATACCAGGTAGACTGCCAGACTTCCTTGAAATACACACAACGACGCTGTCGGCCATGCCTCTTGTAGTCTACATGCCCTAGTCGAAATTTTGCAATATCCGCTGGAATTTCCTCGCCAACCCCCAAACCCTCAGATCCTGCATTGCCTTCAATGTCATCTGTTTCAGCAACTCAAAATTCCTGGGAGCACTAATATCATCGACCGGGTCCAAGGATGCAACTCCACCATGCTCGACCCATCTCCGCAGGCTATTGTTCGCTTCTTCTGACCTCTGCCATGGAAGCTCATCTAATCTAACGGTTGGACTACCTTGGATTGTACTGTCGTCATGCCAGGCCACAGGCGATGAAAACTTCGCGAAAGCGAGCAAGAATGCGCAGCCATTGAAAACACGCATGGTCTCACACGGCGTGAAGATAGTGCATTCTCGTGCAATGCTGATTATCGAAGCTGCATGACAGACTGATCGGCGCGTGTCAACTGGAAGACGGACGAAGATTGCGCGAAGGTGGTCTTTGGCCCTGCTAAGTTCTAGACTTAGCACTGGGCTGCTCTCGCGGCCAGAATTGCGCAAGATGAAAATGATTAGATCCAGGGCCTCGTTGTTGCTATTGAGGTGGGTATAGTGTGTTCCGAGGCAGGCGATGCTAGAGCAAATATTAGCTTCTGTCTACAGGAAAATGTCAACGGTAAGCTTACTTCATGTTGATGACTTCTGCGGTGCTGGTGGGTTTGGAGAGCGAGTCGTGCAACAATGTCAGGCTCTCAAGCAACCTCTGCCTCGTTGCTTTGTGGCTCTGTGCTAAAGATGGGAGACCGAGGATGTTTGGCTGTGATGCATCCTCAATTTCCTTGAGATCCCACAGAAGTCGACCAACCGCTTGAGCACATAGTCGTTTCGCCCAAGCAGGATTGGAATTTGCAATTGGCTTGTGAGCGAGAACGTCACGCAAGAGGGGATAAAATAGTACTCCATCTGGAGGACTCGTTGCGAAAGAGATCATTGAGGCCCACGATTTTGCCGAGTGTGCCTCCCACAGGCTCTCCGAGCAGGGAAGTTTGGCTGGGAGTTCGGCAATGCTGAAAGTTCCCCTTTTACCCGTCATCGTCGAGAGCGTACAGTCGAACTCGAACACTGCCCATGCTACACGTTTTTCCGTCTCCTTGTCTCGCCATCGAAGCCAAGCCTGCTCGAGTTCGGCGGCAGTGTAACGTTTGAGATCTGAAAAACCAGAGTCGTTGCTATTCTGAGCTTCTCGGTCCGATGATAGAATGCCTAATCCTCGAAGGCTAGTCACAAGTAGGCCTCTCGAAGCATCAGCAAGTTCGTACAGACGCCGATTACCCGATCCTAATGAGTGTATTTGATGGAAACACATGGCTGCGATGTATGCAGGATTTCGATACACGGTACTGTCGGTTTGACTCTGTACATGTCAGTCAGCTCTTGGGACCAGATGAGACGAGAACATGAGCCTCACCATCCAAAAGAGCGCTCGTTGCGTGATCTCTGCCAACAAAGCAGCAACTTCCTGAGATCCTTCTGCTGTCGAATATGTTGCGCCCAAGGACGCCATGGCGGCCAAAAGAGCCGTAGGGCAGTTTTCAATGCCCCATGTCGGTACATGAATCACTGAAAGCACTGGGTGGAACTCCGCAAAGTAGATCTTGACCAGCTTAGTCAGAAAGCTCACCGCTGGCAAGGTTTCGAGCGCAGGACTATCATTGAATGATGGAATTTGCGGTGCGGAAAGAACTTTTATCAAGTCCTTGAGTGTTGACTTCTCAATGGCAGGTCTATGTCCGACGGTGTCTTCCAATACTTGTCGCAGGGGAGGAAGCTTAATCCGTCTGAAGCCCCTGTTCGACGCATAATCGAACGGCCACATCTCGTTACCACCGCGGTCCAGCACATGTGGCCAGGTTGTCTGATTGTCTTTGTCAGAAGTTGCGGGATGCTGAGTTATAGCTTGGTCCGTGTTCAGAGGCGTATGTTGGACAGAACCACTGGGGGCTACATCGTGCGGAAACTCATCCCTTGGCGCAGCATCACCATGAATCTGCTGTACATCACCATATGTTGATGGTGTGTGCATATGTTGATCCAATGAATGCGAAGTCTGTCCGTCAGAGAAGTTTGTATCACAGCCCAACCAGTCCATCTTCGAGGCTCGGAAAGTGCTGCTGTCGAATACGCTAAGATCGAAATAACGACTTAGCTCTTCCGTTGGTGCAGAGGCGATTTGATTATCTGGCATCTGGAACGGTGTGTTGAAGTCTGCCCCATGGGAATGCGTATAATTGGCTCCCATGTACGCTGTGTGTTGATCTAATTCCGGACGATGTGTATCGCCTTGCATGTTCCCCTGCGACATACTCATGCTCTCGGCTTGGTGTATTTGCATAGACGGATAGTATGCCGTGTCCTCAGCCCTTGCCTCTTGTCGTAGCGGGTCGATGCTGGCTCTGGGCTGAGGCTGGGGTTGCGGATAGCTTGCTGTATCTATAATCTGGCGCGAGCTTGTCGGCCTGCGGTCATCAGCAGATGAGACGGTGGAGTCGTTAACGGTCTGGTCAATGAGCGGTACTGCTTCTAAAACAGGTGCATTCCAGGACATAGAATAATCTGTGTGTGATCGTGCGTCGTTAATGTTATCCTCACTGAAGGGCCCTGCAAAGGGTTCATCGTCATGTCCGTCCTGATCAGGTACGTGACTAGCCGGCACCGAGAATTTGTTTGTTTCAAATGTACATTGAGCTCCCTTATCGCGGCATGCAATACATGGGACGTCACGACTGCATTTGAGCTTGTACTTGATGCATCGTTGGCATGATTTTTTGCGTCCGGTGCGCCGATTTGTCTGGTTCGGACCGTGAACTCCCCGTAAGTGCCTCTGGTAGACGTCCTTGCGTTTGAAACTCTTAGGACATAGCTGACATTGATATGTTTCTTGGTTGTCGCTATCAATACTATTAGAGCTGTTCCCACACGGAGCATATGCGGATGTTCAAGGCCACGGAGGTCGAATAGGCGTTGAGACTGGAAATACCGTCATCTAAGCATAATACTCACGTTGTATGTAGCTGGTAATGACGGTGTAGATGTGACAGGCGTGATAGTTTCGTATTGCAAATCTCGCATGTAAACGATCGTTTCGAGGACTTTGGTTCGAGCTAGAACCATGAGTCAGCCACTACGGAGTAGCAAGCAGGTCGAATATGACCAGAGTTGCGGTTTCATACGCTCGAGTCTAGATCGGAACAGGCGTCATCCTGAGCTGGGGAGTCTGTCATAACTGGAGAGGTCGCACAAGACGGAGCGACGCTTGATGCTGGAGACCGCGACTGGCATCAGGATAATTATGTTGACCGAAGGTACGCAAAACACGACGAAGACGCAGGAGGTGGCCAAGGTTGATTCGCATTATCGATGGCATGACGCTACCCCGGATCTGGCCCAGACCAGGTGTAAGGCACCAATTGACCTGCCTCAAGTGAACCTGCTGACAACTTATGTAGCTCGACTTATAGCATCGATGAAGCAGCGGGAAATTCTATGCGGTTGTCCATGTGTTATCTGTGTATATTGACGATATTCAATGTTTTTCTCTTGGAGTTAGAGAGGTTGCAGACGCCGCAGTCAGTGAGTAGCTACCTAAGCACCGGGTGCTGGAGTTACCGTGTCTGACGTCGGACATGCGAGTGGGGAGCAGCACCCCGCAGTGACAATGTGCCACGCGTGAGGCCTTAAGATAATTTGTCTATTTTGCACACACCCACCACATCTACATACTACCGGCAGGTACCTCTACCTCGACAATAGGGTCCAAGTAAGACAGCGAGCTCTGAATACATACATATTCCAGAGCCCTAGCAATTGATAAAGGCTGGGCAAATCGGCCAACCCATCTTCTGCACGTCGCAATACCGATCTACTTATAAGATGACAGACGCATATCCCGAGCTTGTGAATTGCTGATCGTTACTTCTTATCACGATGTGGATTCGTGCTGGCAACACGAATTGGACATTAGACAACCTCGTGCTGGGAAACCTGAGCACAACACTTTCGTAACAGTGGCACTTGTTGTCGTCCTGAACGCCCACCGTCTATTCACCCAGGCCCTTATTTGCTTGACCTGGGCACTAGCCCCTTTCCTCTCACTCTACCTCCATCGCACCCATTGGCCATCACTACTTCGCTCACTCGTCCTACCCTGGAACAGTTATAAGCTGCCTCAACAAGCCATACGCAGTGCCTATATTACTCATCGTCACCGACGATATAGACCGGCGGATTGGCGCTGGCTTCGTGTTCAAGAAGGTCCTGGTCTAGCAACAAAATGCTGCAGTCGGTGCTCATCAAGCAGCACGTACACAGCAGCGGGACTAACGTGCAGTAGCGGCGTCACAAGAACCTCATAGATCCCGATCCACCGCCAGAATCATCAAGCATGGTGTGGTCGGGTGTGTCACTGAGCAGCTATAGTTCAACGGACTGGGTCAAGTAAGCAAGGTAAGGGAGTGGATCGTATTCTGCGTCTTCGAACTCTTCCATGCGCTTCGGTGTCGAGAGTGGTCTGAGACGAGCTTGCCGAAGTCGTGCAATTACCTGCGCACAATGCCACTGCGATACCAAAGTGCTTACTGTCAGCTGTAGTGCATGCTTCGAGTTTTAGGTCTCGTTCATTGTCGCAGGTATAGTTTCAGATAACGCGCGATATCCCCCAAAAGTGAATGCAGACCAATTAGCTCCAGCCAATTGTCGTAGTAGCTTGTACGTAGGTAGGCGAACACAATATCACCTGTTAAGCCGCTGTGGGTTCAGTCGCCTTCCTTCGATCTCGTTTCTAATCTGTTGGGCGGTCTGCACTTGCCCTGCCTCTCCAGAGTCCTCCAGGCGCGCTGCGTGCTCCAGCCTCAGGTCGTCCATTTCTTGTCGACTTAGCTTAAGAGATTGCGGAATGGGACCTCGCTTCTTGCGCCTTTCTCTCCTGGCTGCGATCTCTTCACGAACATCGCTTCTGCGGTGGTTGCTCTCGTCCTTGCGCGCAATGAGCCAGTCGATTGAACGGAAACCAACTGTGAGTGTCACGGCGAGAGCGAGACCACGCCAAATATCTGTAGGAATCCTACCAAACTTAGGCATGATGAGTCCCTACATGTCAGTGAAGCAAAGCCACGTCCACATTATCGGTAGGTCTGAGAGACCCGATTCTTGTGACCCCGAAGCTGTTGGTATCGATGAGGACGCCAAGCTTCCGCAGGACCCCCAGGCAAGTTAGGCTACGTCTCAGTGTTTATCTTCACGAAAGCCCAACACCATTACATGCTCATTGTGCTTTCCAGACCCAAGCAGGCACTCGTTTTGAGGACCTGTGATGCTTGCAATAATGTGCCTAGACAGCCTGCCATCTGCTAAATGCATAATAGGACTTTCATAAATCCTACGCGAATAGAGGTCTTGCGCGAAGTGACGGCAGGACTCCAAGGAACTTACCGTCAGATCCAGCATTTCGAGTCAAACCTTCCAACTGTCCACCATTTCCATGTATTGCTCTCGTTGTATATTACATTGCGGCTCTCTGACATACATTGCCACACACTAACATGAGCTCATATACTACTCCCGACAAAGTCGATGATGTCCTCGTTCTCGGCGCAGGCTGGACATCGCAGTTCCTCGCTCCACTTCTCGAGAAAGAAGGCATCTCTCACACGCTGACCACACGAACAGGCGCACCGAAGGACTTCTGCGTGGGCAAATATGATCCCGCGACGATTGTCCCTTTCGCCTTCGACCCAGACTCGACGGACGAAGAGCCATATGCGCAGTTGCCGCCAGCACATTACGTGATCGTCACGTTCAAAGTGGAAGGTGCTTCTGCAGCCCAGAAGCTGGTCGAGACATACGAGAAGACACACACGGGGTCAGAGACCCCCCGATGGATTCTACTGGGCAGTACCGGGGCATATGAAGGTGAAGGAATGCATGACTACAAAAGTGATTACAAGCACACGCCTCGAACCGAGGCAGAGGACTATGTACTTCAGAACACCCAAGGCAGGGGAGCAGTACTCTGTCTTGCTGGGCTATGGGGCGACCAGCGCATCCCGTCGGGATGGGTCAAGCGGGTCGCGCAGACCAAAGAGAAACTAAGGCAGAAGACGAGCTTGCACTTAATTCATGGTGATGATGTAGCTAGGGCTTGCGTGGCTATGACGAGGAACTTCGAGCCTAGGAGGTGGATTGTGACCGATAAGCAAGTCTATGACTGGTGGGCGCTTGTCGATGGGTGGGCTGACGATTTAGAGAAGCAGGCTGAAGCTGGAGAGGCTGGGCAAAAGCCTGAATATACAAAGTGGCTTGCGGAGTTGATGCACGAGGCAGGCATTGCGACGTTACCTAGAGACGAAGTAAAGCTTGGGAGAAGACTCGACAGCTCAAGGTTCTGGGAAGTGGTGGGCATACAGCCAGAGACTCTACTAGACACAGGTAAGAGCAGTTGAAGAGTGGTCCATGCCGTCGAATTCAGGCTCTAGCAACAGTATCAGGCCGTCAACAAAAGGCGTGATGGTTGCAGGGCAAATCGGCTCGTCGTCCTCAACCATTACTTCATGCTGCCAAAATCCAGTTTACGTGCCACGCCGCTAAACTTTTCATCAACAACGCCGGGCTTCAGTCCTATTTCTTTCGCGACATGCTTTTCGTCAACATTCCTCTTCCTGGGCAGATGCTCCTTGTGCGTCGGCCTCGGCTCAAGCTGCCACCATTCGTGCTCAAGACACTGCTTCGCACTGGGCCGCCTTCTAGGGTCAAATGTCAAGGTCCACATCAACAGCTCTAACCCTGTGTCGTCGATATTACTGAACCACCTTCGAAACTCGCCCTTGCCAGCCGGCGCCTTGTACGGCTCCATCTCGACATAATCTGGCAGTTTGCTAACGCCCGGCCAATTGTCCTCTCTCGGCGTGCCCAACGACTGGTTCAGGAGGTCAAGCTGCCCAAGCACCGTCTGTCGAGTCTCAGCCGCCATGTCCTCGTCGGCAAAACCGATGAATGCCCGCCTAATCAGCAGCTCCGCCAGTATCATGCCACACGACCAAACGTCGACCTGTCCGCTGTAGTGTTTCGCACCAAACATCAGCTCAGGAGGCCTGTACCACAACGTTATCGTTGTAGCTGTCATGTTCAGGTCGGGCCCCGCAAAGGACCGTGCAAGACCAAAATCTGCAATCTTCAGCTCGCCGTCTTCTGCGATGAGGAGGTTACCGGGC
>Ga0066648_10000201_pt1 | contig 42763 bp, 45 predicted proteins | sample CryGeyCG12114_NA_FD_59537 | JGI IMG/M metagenome (GOLD analysis project Ga0066648, IMG submission 59537) | Groundwater microbial communities from aquifer - Crystal Geyser CG19_WC_8/21/14_NA | ecosystem: Environmental > Aquatic > Deep subsurface > Groundwater | place: USA: Utah: Grand County... | reverse complement strand
CCCCCGAACTGCGCGATGACTTGAGCACTTTGCATGCCACTCTCACGAGTACCAATCGCTAGTTATGTCAGCATATATTCCCGGTGCACGACGGACCCACTCACAATCGTAAGCACCAGCGAATTCACCCTTTCCTAGCTCCGCGACAAGATCTCCGACGATACTTGGGCTGTTATAATCAAAAGGCTTGGCGCCTAGCTTCTCAACCATGGCGAAGTTCTTCTGCGAGCATGTTGTAGCAACGTCTAATCCCGACGCGACCGCCAACTGAATAGCAGCAGTTCCGACACTGGAGCTGCCACCCCACACAAGCATAGTCTTACCAGACTTCTTCGGGCTGGTGCTTGGTGGATCCAGCTCCAGACAGGTTTCCTTCTTCGACTGGTAAAGGCCTGCAGCAGCGGTGGATACTGCCAGTGGCAATACAGTGGCATCTTCAAACTTCATGCTATCGGGAATGGCGACAACCGATGATTCGGACACGAGCACCAGCTCCTGGAACGAAGCGTGCTGTAGGGTCTTGTTCTGCAGGAACTGGCTGTGCGCAAGCACTCTTTGACCCGTCTTGAACCGAGTGACACCCTCCCCGACCTCTGTGATCTCACCAGCCAAATCCTCACCTAGAATGGCTGGCCATGACTGGATGAAGAAGCCGGTGTCCTGGACTTTCCAGTCGACTGGGTTTATAGCGACGGCCTTGTTGCGAATCAAGACCTCGCCTTTTCCAGGGCTCTTGGTGTCGATTGGCGCGACACGAAAAGGCTTTCCGGCGCCATCGAGGTAGACTGCACTGTGCTGTTTAGACATTATGTGTGAATAGAATGGTCTCGCAGCGGTTTGATTCTGATAGGTAGGGTTCAGGGTATGATTTTGTGTCGATGTTGAAGTTGCTCACTGTCGGAGTATATGGTTGTTGACGCTACTCTATGTGTCGTTCAAATCGCTAGGCACGGATGTAAGGATTTCCCCGTCGCCATGAGGCTCACTGAGAACATCGACCAGGATGACGTAAATGTGACAGCATAATGTCGTTGTGGAGTCGGCAGATGGAAGCTTCGATGTGCATTCTTCCTTCAGTCCTCGCAGTTGTCGCTGGTGCTTCAATTTCTGGGTGAGGAAGGCGCGGATGCATAAATGCGGTGATTTGTAAGGACGACGCATTTATGAAGTCGGGTGAATAATACGCATAAGTTTCATCGGGGCCGGAATTTAATACACCAAGCAGTATGTTCTGATATGGTGAACCTTGGTATAAGCCCAATATTAGAGGTCCCTTCGCTCAGCTGTTTAGGATGTCACGATTTGCAAGGCATGGCATTGAGTAGAGAACCACTGAGCGAAAAACGAGCTGGATCCGATGTGATGAGAATGAGCGTGAACTTACACCAGAGAACGTTGCTGCTATTTGGAGGCGAAGCTCGATCAGGGAAAGCCTTGTGTGGTCACGGAAGGTGAATCGAGCGCTGTCCGTCGTGCATTCTTCCTCCTCGCAAGAACACTACTACGCACAGCGAAAAGACTCTGGCAGGCTGAAATGCAGGGTGGAAGAAGTGCTCTACAGGTGGTATATATAGATTGAACAGACAATAAGTACATGGTATGGGTATCTCGATATAGACATGGTAGTAATACAAAAGATCAGACGCCATATCGCAAACATGACAAGAAAGTGGCCACGTGCCCAACTTTAGGTCACCCTCCCTCAACGTTCGTCCCAATCCTTATCTGCATCGCTATGCGTGATGTACGAATAATGGTGATGCGCGGGCATGCTATACCTCTTCCTTGCCCTCAACGCTTTCAAATCACCTTTCGCTTCGTTAATCTCCTCCTCAGCCGCTCCATTTACAAGAGCAGCATAAGGACTTATATCTCGCTCTCTTCTCGGGGCGTTCCTCAACCCTAGTCCTTTTGCCTCACCCTCTTCCGGCGTGGTCTCGGAATTTGGTCCACCGCTCATATCGACAAGTTCGTCGTCCCGATCACCGTCCGGACTAGGCGTGATTTCTCGCCGCTTCCTAAGCGGACTGGGACTATCTCGTGCCCTTGGTGCTCTCCGTGTGCTGCTGCTTCGAGTGCTTCGAGCGCTGTTTCCGCTGTTATGTCTGCTGGTTGTTGGACGTGAAGGCCTATTGAGCTCGAATGGAAGGTTCTGGCGTGTGCTTCCTGTCATGCCACCACTTCCGAGGAGACTTCTATCAGCACCTCGGGTGTCCCTCCAGCTGGGCAGAGGCGGCGATAACATATTGGAGCTGCTTGGCGGGCTAGGCGCAGTCATTGGAATCAACACGTCCTCCGAGCTGGCAGGCGGCGATGGTATTGATATCGGAGGGACGGGGACAGGTACTGGTGATGAGATACGATCCTTGCGTGCTGTAGATGTGTTGGATTTCTGCGAGTCATCACTACGTGAATCTTCCATCAATGGACTATTGCGTAGGTTGGTCCGACTGGGCGATCGGCGAAGACTCCCATGACTGCTACCGCTAGTGCTCCGGGTGGTTTGCTGCGCGTCAGGGGGTGACAGCAACGTGTCCTTGTGGCCTATCGTCATGCTACGTCTCTTCATTTTCGTGTTTGCTGAAGGTGACCTTGTGCGCTCTGGTGCTGTCGCTCGCGGCTTCAGTACTTGATTGGTGGCATTAAGTGGGTCTGATATGCTTGTGATGGAGGGGAGCTCTGGGGGTGCGGAGTTGGACGGTGGTGGTGGTGTGGCATGAAGATTAATACTGCGCGGATTGTGTAAGTAGATGTGGTAGTCCATCGCCTCATCGGTCGACGTAGCCGATTGTTGTGTTGGGTGTTGTGGTGGCACTGATCGAGATCTGGCTGAGGGCTGGGGCTGGATATCCTGTCCCGTCCCTGAGTCTTGCCTTGAGGATTGTTTCTGAACTCTGCTTATCTCAGCTGTTGACTGTTGAGTGCTCTTTCCGTCGTTCACGGGTGGTCGGTTCGTGAGAGCTCGATTAGTGAAAGCCGGGTCCGTCAGACTATAGGTCGTCCCTGGTAACTTGACAAATTCGTTGAAGGTGCCCGCAAGGTTGGCAAAGTTAAAACCCCGGCCCGGCACGGTGGGGAGAAAACACTGTCCAAGCTCTCGATCGAGATCCATGTGGTCCTTCTGGAACGGTTGATATCTCAGCAGGTTTGTCCACCATTTCGGATAATGGCCGAGCCTTGACGCTATCCTTGGCTCGATGTTGATGTCGAAGACCACGTTTTCGACATCTCCTTTCGTGATCAGCATCACGAATGTCATCTCTCGCGGTAGTCCAGATCGTTGTAGCTGATTCTCCTCCATCGTCCAAACCACCTCACCATCTTCAAGGTCGTAATTCGGATCGTCGAAAAGATGACTCCGTGCCGTACGCGTGGAACCCTGGATTCGCATCATTTGGTAGACTTTGTAGCTTCCTTTCATCCCGCCTGATGGCGAAAGTGATGCGCTGACAGGTGTCTGTGTAACACCGAGCGAACCGGCAAGGTTGAAGTTCCAATCTAACGTCTCCGGACTCACGCCTCCGAACATGACATGTGGTGCAAATCGCAGAAACTTGGGTTTCTGCTTGGGTACAGACGGTCCATGCGCGGAGAAACGATGCGCCGGCGCACCAGGATCTGTGTATGACTGATCGGTATCATCATGCAACGAGATAGTCACAGTCGCTGCCTGAAACCGATTGATGCTTTCACTTGGGTGGAAGACGAAACTAACAGCTAAGAAGCGCACGTTCTCGATCGTCTCGCCATGGGTGCTCGGCTGTTTGAAGTGGTCAGTGGAAAAAGCGACGTAGACAAGGAATCTGCTCACGCTATCGTAGAAGCCATCTTGGAGACGGGTGACATGCGCTGTGATATATGCGTTGCCTGGCAATCGGCGCTCGTAGATGCACTTCGACTCACATTCCAATCTCACGTCTGGCGCGTTTGGATCGTGTTGATGACCTGCATTAGCGTTGAGGATGAGAGCCGAGCCTGGAACTGCTGTTGTTGGTGCTGATTGGGTGCCGGCTTGTGTGCGCTTCAGCCAGCTTGTCATTGCTGATACATTTTTGTAAGGAGTGACGCGAGAAATGGAATTAATGAATGAAGCTTGGTTAGGCTGGTGATAAAGGCAACTCGAAGTGAAAGAAGCTCGAAAGGTCGCTTGTCATCAACGCGTCGAGAACCAAAGACTGGCGTGGGCCTAATTTGGAAGCACCAGCCCAGTGGCATCTTGCGGAACAAGCCATGTGGCACCCGGAACGCGGTTGATCGAACCCTAAATCTGAAACCAGTCTGGCGACCAGTTAGAGCGTCAGTTAAATGATTGGTGAGGTCATTGCCCGAAGTTCAGCATCGATTCATGGTTTTTCAGTCTACAACGGTGCTTTGGTGCTCCGTGGGATATTCATGTCAGCAAGCACTGGACTCTCAACTATCTCTCAATCTGTTCGCTTCAACGTGCAATTATAACACATCGCATGCTGAGCAGAGCGCGAAGGACGTGACTGCAGTCTTTCGTGCGAAGCGATTGACCTACGGGATCGGAGATGACTATGTGGATAAGACAAGGGCTAGGTTCGCGACACTTCTAGTAGCGGTGATCGATATGGACAGCTATCTATGTCTTCACTGGTCCCAATCCCAAGACGAATCCAGGCATTTATGGTATATACCTGAACTCAGGATGGTGGTGACCCAAATCAACCTTTTCCTGCTCACTCTTACCCTCCAGCCGATGATCTCGGCCTCCTCGTGCCCTGACTCGATTCTCCCAGACGCAGTAGCCGATGCCGAAAAGCGCCAGACACAAGACAACGCACTGAGCGCCCAGGTTAATAGAATGGCCAATTGGATATTCCGGACCGTCGTTCTTGAGGTATGCCCTAGATGCAGATTAGTAACCTATAGTGACAAGGGTTGTGTTAGGAGAGAAAGATGCTTACCATGTCGCAACGATACCTCCCAAGGTCCCAAGTGTTACGATCCAAGCAGAAGTGACTGCTCGAACTGCAGGGCCGGCGCTGTTGTTGAGCCCCCAAGACAGAGCAGCAGGACCGCCTGGGAATGCACCCACAGCGCAGAAGTACACGGCCATATATCGGACATGCTCGTTACGGTTCCACCGGAGAAGGGAGAAGCCAGTAATTCCGAGGAAAGTAAAGCCTGCAAGGTAGGCGCCTCGCAGTCTTGTCTTGTCCGAGACGAATGCGATGAAAATGGCGACTGCTGAAGCGGTGACATAGATGGGTACGGAGTAGAGTTGAGCTTTCGTCGCGGTCCAGCCCAAGTCGTTGAGGATGGTCGGTATGAAGATTGACAGGCCCTGGACGGTGACGTTGATGCAGAAGAAGATTCCAGCACAGACATAGTTGTTGACGTTGAAGACGGCCTTTTTGATGTGCTGCTTTGTGACATTTTCGTTCGGGTCTGTTCTGTGCTCGAGGCGCAGGCGTTCCATGGCAATGTACCGCTCTCGTTCCGTAAGCTTGGTAGATGTTCCGGGACTTGACGGCATAATCCACGGGGCGAAGGATCCAATGAACATCGTGATTAAGCCTTCAAAGAAGAAGATGTTGCGCCATGTGTGTATAGGGGTCGAGTCGGTACCCCAGCGGGGAATACGCGCCAATCCAGTGGCGAGCAGACCGCCAAATGCACCTGCCATTGAGGCTGCAGAGACGTAGATACCGATCCGAAAGTACAATTCTTTGCGCTTGTAGAACGAAGACAGGTACCAGGCGAAGCCAGGCATTGCTAAGGTGAAGGTAAGTGACTCGTCCACAAGCATTGGATATACAGCTCGTCTTACCTCCACCCTCAAAGATACCTAGGACAGCCCGAGCAACACATAGCTGTGTGAAGCTGTCCACGAAAGCTGTGCACATGGAGATGAAGCCAAAACCGACCACTAGCCCGGGCAAATAAAATCGCGGTCCGACTCGCTTCAGGATGATGTTGCTAGGAACCTCCACCATCAAATAAACGATGTAGAATATGCTCGTAGCCCAGTTGAACCGGTAGCCAATGAGGTTGAGGTCCTCTGCCATACCTTGAATTCGTGCGTTCCCAATGTTTGCCCTCCAAGAACGTCAACTTGATGAAGACAAACAGTGGAGATCATGCTTACCGATCCAAGAAACAGAGCAAATACATGAGGGTAACGATGGGTACTATCTGCCGATCGAGCTTGTGCCGAATGGTGGCCTCTTCAGCTTCGGTCCATGTAATCTCTTCATCGCTGCTGCGCGATGACGTTTCGATATGTTTCATCTCGCTCATGGCAGCTTTGCCATGTTCTGAAGTCATGGTGAACGATGCCGCCCAGGTACAGTGGTCGATTCACAGAACAATGGTACTCGGGGCGGTGGAGCGGCCTCCTGGGTGGGAAAGGGAAGCTTAAGTATCTTAGAGCATTGTGACATTTCGGCAGATGTGTTTTCAACAGCACTAACTCAAAGGCCCAGACTCGATATGCAGGTGGTGCTCGATCCGATACACGCTGAAATGTGTATGGTGGACTTGTAGCCAAGAGACGTGAAGAGCGCCCAGAGAACGGTGGAGGGTCGCCAAGCCAAACCGCCTGAAAGTGGATACGCCTGCAAAGAGTTTGAATGGTGCTCTGGCATCAGTCGACATGGAAGCGAACAAGACTTTTCCGGGGTAGATCGACGCCAAGAGCTTGGCGCTGCACGTCGTGATGGATTCACTGGTGCCCAGAAACGTGCCCGCAAGGAGCTAGGCGTGCGAATCCGCCGGGGGCATGCGTTGCTTCTGCGTCCAGACCAACAACGAGTGAGTGTGGCTTGCTCATCGGTGATACGTTGATCATGGACCGACTCGTGAGTGCATACCACGGAGCATCTTGATACATGTCAAAGAAATCTTGGCAAAACTTAGTCGTGAGTGTCGCTCCACCTCGTGACTATGCAAGCTCAAGGGAGTCCCTGATCACGACTTACGCGTCACTTGAGACTTACACGCGTTGAGCTGATAATCCATTCCTAGAAGAGCTCTATGCCTTCTCCGGAAGCTGTTGCCCCGTGTTTGGCACCTGGGGAACAAGGGGACAAAGTGGTCTTCAATTATCGTGTGCCTCGCATAAGAGCTTTCTGACAGATCCAAAGGTATTGCAGGCTTGGCTCCTCAGTAAGGGTCTGCAATAAGAACCAGGTAAGGATTCTAGAAATCCGTGTTGTTGTGATTTTTAGTACTTCGTAAGCCCGCAGAAGGGCTTGACTCCGGACCACCCACTGCCCAACGCCTAATGTACTATGGCAACCTGATCTGCAACAGCAAGGCTGAAGCCAAGATTGGGCGTCGGGCGTTGGGCAGTGGGCGGTCCCGAGCTAAGTCCCCGCGGAAGCTATCGTCGCGGTGTACGGTTACGCAAGGTACACGTGATGTGAAGCACAGGCAGCGGCGAACTCTTCAATAAGATACTCAACTCGACGACACGTTCTCTCAACTAATGAGACCCTGTTGATGTTCGTGTAGTATCCGCCACCACAACTACCATATGGTCCGACGCGTTGAAATGACGAGGAAGTTGCTCTGTGGTTCAAACGGGCGTTTGCGGATTACCAACTCTTCTACAATCAATGCTGCCTTTCCTCTCGACGCTGCAGTACGTTGACGGATGTACCTATGGATAAAAGAGCACAGTGACAGATGGTCTATCTCACCTGAGATACTGCCCCTTGCAGGGCAAAGACACCTTGTGTGAAGGTCTGAAGTGTCAGCTATGTAATTCGATACATGCGACGCATCGATCACTGTCTACTGTCCTTACTTGATAATCATGAAGCAGACCACGCAGAAGATGAGGGTAAGAGAATGGAGCAGAAGCTTTTCCGACGATACTGACCATCAAGGCTTCGTCGTCAGCCGATTTGAGGACAATGTCATGCTCGGATTATCAGTCAGGGAGGTGACACAGGAGTTTCGAGGAGTCATAACTCGATGTAGAGCAGCGGTTGAGATTTCTCTACTACCTGCTTGTTCACAAGGCAAGCGCTCGTGCAGCACAAGTCGGAATGGACCATGTAACACGACAGCACCCTTGTCGCTGGGTTACCGAAGATGTTATTCGAGGTGGTGTCACCAAACTTCGGACTGTCTGAAGACGTGTCCTCCTGTTGAGACGACGCTTCGCAACGTTTCATGTGCTGATGAGTCTCGAGATCTGACAGTAGACAGAGGCTGAAGCAAAAAATTGCGGAACCATTTTATGACGTTCGTTATCATCCTTTCAGACCTGCCCTAGCTGTCCTGGTGAAAGAGGGCAAGCTGCCGAAATCGTCCTTTTCGGCCAGATCGACCCCGCATATGCTAGTAGGTACATGGCGAGCCTACTCCAACTTTACAAATTCCAGAGCCGTTCGAATACCAGGATCTTTCAATCTTCTGAACTTCAGTTCGTAATGTCTAAAAGTTTCGGATTTACTTATGCGTTGCAACGGGGTTTAGCGTCTGTTTCCTTTGGCAATGGCTGTCTCTATCTTGGATTCAAGGATTTTCCGCAACACTTTTGGAACTCAAGCGATTAGAGATGTCTTCAGCGACGAGGCATATGTGAGAAGCCTTGTCGAAGTTGAATCAGCCCTTGCCCGGGCAGAAGCGAAGACCGGTGTGATACCGGATGAGGCGGGTAATGCCATTACAGATAGCCTGACTAACGTCCGCATTGATTTTGAGCGCCTTGGCGCTGAGACAGATGTGGTCGGCTACCCTGTACTCCCTTTGATACGTCAGCTAGCTGAGCAGACGCCGCCTGAGATGGCCAAGTACATTCACTGGGGTGTCAGTCATTCTCAGTTCCACTGACGAGACATGCTTACCAACACAGGGCAGGCTACAACACAAGACATCATGGACAATGCGATGATGTTACAGGTCAGATCAGGCATACAGATTGTGAGGCAAGAGTTGCTGAGCTTAATTGGTCATCTTGTGAACTTGGCTCAAACACACCGGGACACGTGAGTCCACCAATTCCCTCACGACGAGTGTCTAACATTCCCATAGTCCTATGGCTGGCCGTACTCAGTAAGTTTCCTTGATTACCGGCATGGATCATTCACGTTCCAAGGTTGATGCGCTAGGTATCCGTTATGGTTTTTGCGCTGACTATCTCGTGGTCTTCAACATGCATTGCCTGTCACGTTCGGCTACAAATGTGCTGTCTACCTTTTCCCGTTCCTACAACACATCGACCGCTTGGGCAACGTGGAGCAGAACAATCTTCTTGTACAATTTGGAGGTGCTGCAGGCACTCTGGCGTCACTTGGCCCAAACCCACAGACAGGATTGCGAGTACGAGCTGCCTTGGCGCGGGAGTTAGCACTGATGGAACCACCGATCACTTGGCATGTTACAAGAGACATCATTGCTGAAATACTAAACCTTCTTGCCCTGATCGGTGGATCTCTTGGTAAGATCGCGATAGATTTTATTGTCATGTCCAGCAACGAATTTGGAGAGATCTCGGAGCCATTCGTGCCTCATCGAGGGGCAAGCTCGACTATGCCACAGAAGCGCAACCCTATCTCGAGCGAGATCATGCTGGCGGCATCTAAATTGCTCCGGGAGAAAGCAAGTCTAGGACTGGATTCGATGGTGGCGGACTTCGAGCGACAATCTGGGCGTAAGTGAAAACCCAAGCATACACGCGAAGCCTGCTAATAGTACACCCCTACAGCGTGGCACTTAGAATGGGCTGCTGTGCCGGAAGCATTCACTGTGGCTGTGGGTGCCCTTCATCAAGCAAACTTTGCGCTCGAAGGTCTAGTCGTCAACTCGGATATCATGAAACGGAACTTGCTTTCTTCAAAGGGCCTCATAGTCGGAGAGGCTGTTATGATGGGTCTGGCAACGAACATGGGACGTAATGCTGCCCACGACCTGGTATACGAAGCCTGCAAAACGGCGATCGAGACTGATCAAGCTCTTTTTGATGTCCTTGCGGCGAGCAAAGACGTCACTGACAAAGTGGCTTTGGAAGACCTCGAAAAACTGTGTGATCCGTTGAACTACCTCGGAGCAAGTCAGCTGCAGGTTGATGAGGTCACCAAGCTTGCTGCTCAGTACATCTCTAATTGATTCGGCTACACATTCGGCTACATCATGTGCTGCGGCTATTATGTTACGTATCTGAAGGTGTTTAGAGATGTGTTGGACTCGGCATCCCTTAGCTCGGCTTGACGGTTCAATCTCTTCAACCAGAACTTCAGCAATATACAAGCCGCCGCACACACCGCCATAGCACAAGTAAGATAACTGCCGCCTATGTGATACAACCTGAACACATTGTCAGTCACAGCACACAGCGCTCGATCAGTGTACTTACGGAGCATCGGATTTCGGGTAAACGTATGCCGACGGGATGTTGCCTATCCCGTTACTGATTGCAGTGGCCATTGCGATGGCCACTGCTCTCTTTGCTTTTGGTCTTGGGATGGTGCTCGAGATCCAGCTGAGGATGACTTGAAACGCGGAGAATGCTCCCATAGCGCACAAGAAAAAGCCGAAGTATCTGACACCAACGACATGGGTTGACATTCCAGTGATCTGCCCGACGATTGCCATGCAACAAGCGACAGTGATGTGCCAGCCCCTCTCGAGTGTCTTGCCAGAGTGCCAACTGTTCACAATAGAGAAGATGAAAGCGCCAAAGTATGGTGGACTAGTCAGCAGGAGTGTGACCACGCGTCCGTATCCCAAAGTCTGCACGATGCTGGGAAAGTAGTAGGTCTATAAAGGTCAGCAAATCAGTTCACACCAATAGTTAGCATGGCAAGCACTCACAAAGCTCATACCGACCACGGCACCTGTCTCAATGACGACCAGTAGCCAGACCTTGAGATCCCCACAGGCTTCCTTGAAACCGACCCAGACAGAACCCTCAACCGTGTCCTCTTCGCCGTCCGCCTCCATAGATAGACGCCATGCCGCAATGGCACGTTCTTGCTCGCTCAGCCATTTCGTTGTGGAAGGGTAGTCGGGGAGCAGGAAATACGCTGCCGGTGCGCAGACGACCGTAGCGAGTCCCTCAATGATGAACAACCATCTCCAACTGCCGTAACCTGCCACACCGTCCATGTTGCCAATGATGCCAGCCGCGATCAACCCGCCAAACGCCGAAGATAGCGTGTATCCGGCATAGAAGATCGAGATCCGGACAGGAAGCTCATTCCGTTTGTACCAACAGGAGAGCAGGAAGATACATCCAACAAAGTAAGGGGATTCGGTCACACCGGTGAGAAGACGTACGGTGACCAGTCCAGGGAAATTTTGGGTGAAGCCGGTACAACCTGCGACGACGCCCCAAACTGTAACACAGACCGGCAGGTAGATTCTCGGCCTGAGAATCGACAACAACATATTTGAAGGTATCATCATCGAAATATATCCTGGCCAGACTGCCATCACAGCGGTCTGGTATTGTGTCTGCGTCAGACCCAGCTCTTCTTCGAGTCCGCCAAGCCTGGCATTTGCTATTGCGTTGCGGTCGAGGATGTTGAGAATAAAAAGGAGAATCAGAATTGGCAAAAGTCGCACATCGAGCTTCCTCACCAGCCGCTTCTCCAGCTGGTCCATATCATCTTTAGACAGGCTTCGAAGAACATTGGGACGGGTGTCGGCGAGTTCTTTGTCTTTCTTCAGGTCGTCGGACATTTCGACCATGACGGTGTCGTCCACCTTCTCCATCGAGGGCCTGTGCATCTTGGCGGTTGGTTGAAGCGTACTGCTGTAAGCTGAGAAAGTCCTCCACACAGCTACGATGGGCGCTGGCAAGACTTACTTATACTCAACCACATGGTCACCCCACACGGTATTCCGCGACCGGGCTTGTGGGGTGCGTGGTCGATAGCATGGGGTTGGTTTGCACAGCTTTCAATACCAACATGGTCAACTTTGATTGGCTAACATTACACGGAGTTCTAAGAGCCGAAACGATACGGCATCGTCCAGTCATTGGTTAGACGTCGGACGGAGAGTTGGCCGCTGCCAAGTCTGTCATTTTCATCCGTCAATCACCGTCGGTTGGGCTTAGCTTCCTGGAGCTTGATTCTGCAAGTATCTCTTGGCACGTCTCGGCATCAGGCCGGCCGGTCGTCCACCGGTTGATTTCGATCGCTTTTCCACCCTGTGCAACTGATACGTGCTGGCCGCAACACCGCAAGGAATGCTTCTGCACCGATAACGATCTTGAAGTCGCCTGGTGATTGCTACACCTGAGTCAATCATACTTGGATCGATGCTTGACTGTCCATTTACACGCAACGTCAGGGTCGTACGTGATCCGTGAAACCACACGCAAAGACATACCGGTATACCAGCATCTCAAACAGTCGGCAGGAAGTCCGCTGCCAGCGGACTCGCCAATCTCCGTATAGTCGCATCGCCGATCGTTTGACTAGTGGCAACGTTGGTGAGACAAGTATACATGGGTTCAACCACTTACCCTGACACGTGGTAAGCGGTCGAATATAGCATCCATGCGAAACTTCGCTACTAGTACCTGCTCTCTTAGGTATAGTCACGAAGCTACGTTCGAGGCATGAGCTACGGCCCCCTCGAGATGGGATACTCTTTTTACCAAGGATCATGCTTCCAGGGTACTGGATGCTTTGGTAGCACGTGCCAATCCAGCTGGTGAAGTGCTTAAGACTTATTGTAACTCTGCACTGAACACCTGTTGAAGTAATGTCTTCAGGCGTTTGATTCAGATGGCGTCCCCTCGAGGCTCTCTGTTCCACAAATCTATTGAGGAGGGTGCAGAAACGGTGACTTTGAAAAAGTATCGACAGCCAAGGAGCTCTCTGCAGCTTCAGAAGTCGAACGTCTTCAAGGATCCAAAAGGTTATGGGTCTGAGCACAAAATGCTTGAACAACAATACAAATCTGTGAAGTACGCATTGTATAATCCAGATACTCAGAGCCAGCGTGTAGTCGAATATGATTCAGCGAAGCATAGGTTCAGTGACCTCTCTTTTGTTCGTCGGTGTCCTAGCAAGGCATTTGCGTGTTGCTGCGCTAATCTCCAAGAGTCGCACCGCTAAGGATAGTTGATCAGTATGCAGAACGCAGCCCTTAACGATGGCATCGTTCGTGTGTCGGACCTATTCGGAGACTTTCGAAATAGGGGAGATGCGCGGGGCCTGATCTCGGCTGGGTGGATACAGGGGGACCATGAGGCCTGGGCCATTACTCAGACGCCAAGCAGGCATTCCGGGCGAAGGCCAAGGTGCAAGCTCCCGCTAATGATTCCACCACGGTACCGGTCTCAAGGTAATGAACGTCACTTTGTCACGCGCGGACCAGCGCTGTTGAGCTTGGGGCCGGTGTGAGGGAGGTCGCGCGCCAACACCCTCCATGAACGTGGCCCCTCAACCTCATCACCGACATTCGAATTGATTCCAAGTTCTGTCTGTTAGCTGGATACTAAAACTACATAACTTTGAGGCATAGTTAGGATTCGTCTCGATCGAACAGACACAACGACTTGAAATTCTCGAGAACTCTGACATATACAAACACAACATGCCTTTCCTACACAGAGCAGCTCCTAAGCTGATACGACCTCACTTAGGACGTCCACGACAAAGGCGACGAACGCGACGAACGCGATAAGGGCGATAAAGGCGACAAAGGCGACACAGGCGATAAGCGCGACACAAGCGATCAAGGCGGTATCATAGGCCTGCAGGCGTTTTGCTATTCCTTCCTGTTTGTGGTATTATGAACAGACTAATGCATTAGTAGATCCTTAATGCCTAGACCTCACAGCGTCCACACGTATTCGAAGACATCTAGCCTTGAGGTCCGAACAGGGAAGACAGATTCCACTGGAGTTCGTTTCCACCGGCCACTGGAGCATTTGATGGTAGCATTATGCAAAGCATTCGAGCCCAGTCATCGGATTCATTGCTCCATCCATGCATGGTAGCCTGTTGGACGACAAAATCGCCTTGGTTCTTTACTGTCCTTGACCCGTCGTCTAGTGTCAGCACCATTGCACCCTTCTGAATGATGATGTAGTCCAGCGAAAGGGAGCGGTGAAGCTTGCCTGCTGTCCGCGGCGGTAGATCCACGATTCGAACTGTCGAGCCGTTGTTCACAAAAGCGTCTTCCACCAAATCTTGGTCATCAGGCGAGTTCACGTCGGCAGGATTCATGTCACTCTTCCAGATGAGGGCTCCAACGCCGTGTGGAAGAACTTCGGTGGCGATGTGACTGTCCCAAGATATTATAGCACGGCCTCTGTTATTGTGTGTTGTCACGACCCGACGCATTGGCGGTAAGGGGGAGGCCATTGTGGTAGATATCCGGTAAAAGAGCTCAGACAAATGTCTGTACTGAGCGTGATAGTAGACTTGATCGCAAAATGATCGATGTAATCTCAGGGTAGTATGAGGCACGAGGTACAAGGTCCAAGTACAACCGGGTCTCTTGAGAATGCACCTTTCGCGACTTCTTTAGGCTAGTGAGGCTTTCAAAAGCGGCCGACCAAGGATTCTAGGCTGACGCGTCGACCCTGCTCACATACAGTACTGTTCGAGAGGGTAGAAGTGTCCACGTATACAAGATGCGCACTTATTATCACGGGATATGCACTCGTACGCAGCTTCCCCTTAGCACGATGTGGTGAGGAACCCTTGTGTTTGACGAATGGGAGTCCGTTGATCCATATCAGGCAATTTTCAAGATGATCTCCACTATCGTTCCGCACTACGCCCCAATCGTCCCACGGTGGGGTGTCAATGCTCACAACGTGGATCCCACCCACTACTTATCGATCAGTAGCCTCTGCTTAGCGACTAGAAGGCTGTGCACATCAGATCACTGAATGAAGGCACAAACCTCGAATACCACAGAGCAGACCATTGATTTTGACTAGACTGTACTACCAGACCACTGGACAAAGTCACCTTTGAATTGCTTCCGCATCTCTTCCTCGATCATCATACTATTGTCCTGGCACAACCACCTTTCACGCTGAGCATAGTCTGTCAACATGACTGACTGGGGCAGCAACGAGTTCATGTCGCAGTGGGATGCGAAATACGTGTCAACAAACCTAAAAAGTGGATCACGGGCATACGACAAGGAATATTTTCTCTCCATCAATTCAGAACTGGCCGCCCAGCCTGAATTGCAACCTTATAGCTACGCAATTGTCGTGAGTACTTTGGTTTAGCCTTTGTCTCTCATAATGCTGTCACTGACATGAGAAGGCCGCGGCATGTTGCGCAGTAGGCCGTGCAGATATTGTCGGGCAGTTCTTCGACCATGTCACCGCCGATTCCACGCCGGCTGAATCAGAAGCCATCTTTCTTAAGCTTCGGGAGGCCATAACCATTATCTTCCCATATCTAGGAATGCCTACTTGCATACCAGCATGCTACGGTATGATTGGCGTTGTGCAGCGAAAAGGCAAGGAGTTTGCTTCTACTCGAGTTTTGCGGAAAGAGGTAGTAGATGAAGACGACGTGAAGAAAGGTAAGGAACTTCGGGCACGTATCTACAGTGGCGTAGGAAATTCGGAGATATTCGATTTGATGAATGTGTACTTCACGGATATGTGTAGGTGGAATACGACCAAGGGGAATTCTCTTCCTGTTCTGACAACTTCACTAGTCACCTGCTCTACCGTTGTTACATGGGGTTATCTCATCGCAAAGGCAAACGAAGAGGTATACCAGCCAGAACAGTCACATTTGATCGTTGCCAGTGCTATCATGGCGCTCGGTGCGATTCGGCAGACAAAGAGTCATATCAAAGCTACATTAGGCATTGGGAACTCGATTGAGTGCGTGAAGACCGTCGTCCAAGCTGTGACCAAGGTCGCTGAGTGGGCAGACAGACCCATTGCTTCGTTCGACGTGGACGAGCTATCTACGCAGATTCAGACAGCATTGCAGAGGTCGTAGGGCGTTTCTCTCAGGATTCAACAAGTTACTCATCTATTCAACAAAAGGCAGCAGAACACAGCAGCGCAGGTCGTACCTTGTTGTTGTTGTCGCATTTTACTCACAGCGTGACATTCACATAGTTTATGTAAGCGTTCAGACCAGTAGTAGGGTTCCTACGGAGGGCGACAGTGGCTCCAGATTTGCTGGGTATAGCAGAAACTTGCTATGATTCTACGAAGTGTTGATCGTTTGTGCAAAGATGTTAACCTCTTCGACATACTGCGTATGCTCGTTGACACGGCACTTTATCTATCTGTGAGACTATGATCCGCAGGCAGGCCTAGACGATGATCTCAGCTAGTAGCATTCCGATTTCGTACCTGGATACATGAGTCTGGCAGAGTCTTTTTCTGTCATCTTGGTAGGGATGTCTGCCGGCAAGCTCAAATGAGGTTGAAAATAGAATCGAGGAAGTCACGACGCCCACAACTCCCGTAATTGCAAGGAAACGTCCAGCGAAAAGCAGCCACATGGGGGCGGGGGATGGCAATTCCCCCATGGTGGGGCAGACCTTTCCCCTTTTCAAGTGCCGAGGCTGGGCTATCATGTCCACAATGTGGGTCTACGGATGAACCCACTCCATCTCGCCACTAGTTTTGATAGACTGTGCATCCAGACAACTCCAGATGATCTGTAGGCTGCAAGTTATACCCGTCCTACGTCGTCGGAGAGGAGCTTCCTCCACGCACCGCGCAATGGATTACGAGGTAGCTTAGAGCTATGTCAGCTAACCGCTATGGTGCCGACTTGTGCCGCTCATCTTGCTAGCATCTGCTTCGTGAAGAACTCTAGCACGCTAAGGTGTTGCGATTGCTCAGACCAACACGCCGTGCATTGTTTGAGCAATCAGCTTTTGGACGACATCTACGCCTAGCAGGCAAGATTGTCCCACTGTCTACAGTCCGCAAAGCTTACTCAGAGATCCAGTGACAGCCCCGATATCCGCGAGACATCATTCTTGACCACCTCGAGGAACGACATGGCTACCAGCTCCACAACAGCAACCAGCTCTGAGGCTGCCAGAAATGTAGAGGTAGATGTCCTCGTGGTGGGTGGCGGTGTGACCGGTCTGACCATTTCAGCTCTTTTGGCTGACCTCGGCGTACGAACATTGACTGTTGCAAAACACCGTGGTACAGCACCGTCACCTCGAGCACATATCACCAATCAGAGGACTATGGAGGTTTTCAGGGACATGGGCATCGAGCAACGGGTCATGGAGGTGTCGACTCCGCTCAAATATCTTGGCAATGGTGTCATGGCCACCAGCCTCACAGGACTGGAGGTTGCACGCTACAGTTGCTATGGTGCTGGTGTTGATCAGCTATCTGACTTCTCGAGAGCAAGCCCAACGGAGTTGGTAAACGCGCCACAACACGTTCTGGAGAAGGTGCTACTCTCGCGGGCACAAGAAGCTGGTTGTGATATTCGCTATCACAATGAAGTCGTGCATATGGAAGAAAATCCTGAGGACATTGTAGTCCGTATCAGGGAGCGAACAAGCCAACGTGAATATACCGTTCGCTCACGCTACCTCGTTGCTGCTGATGGCGGCCGGTCTTTTGTCGCCCAATCGTTGGGCTTTAGCTTCGAAGGGCAGCATGGCTTGCTCAACATGCTTACCATGTGGCTGGAGGTCGATTTAACAGAATATGTAGCTCACAGGCCTGCCGGTATCTACTTCTTGATGCAGCCAGGGAACTCCTACTGGGTCGGTTCCGGAACATGCGTCACTGTCCAACCGTGGAACGAATGGTTGCTCAACCGTCAGTACGATCCAGCTGATGGCGAGCCGGACACTTCTGAAGAGAGTATCATCGTACATGCACGCAAAGTTCTCGGCATTCCTGAACATCTACCAATCAAAGTGAAGGATGCCAGCAAATGGGAGGTCAATAATGTTGTGGCTAAGACATTTCAGCACAATCGAGTCTTTCTGGCGGGAGACGCCGCTCATCGTCATCCGCCTGCCAGCGGTCTTGGGAGCAATACATGTGTGCAGGATGCTTACAATCTGGCGTGGAAGCTAGCACTAGTAGTGTCTGGACAGGCCGGGGAGAGGCTGCTCGACAGTTATACCCAAGAACGTCAGCCCATTGGCAAGCAGGTGGTGACACATGCAATTACGTGTCTCGAGAACATGTCAAAGGTCCCTCAAACACTCGGCTTTCGTAAGGGCCAAACGGTAGAGGACGGGTTTGCTTCCCTGGAACATCTCTTCTCTGACAAACCTGGCGCGGAAGAGCGCCGCGCAGAGCTTGAGGAGGTCGTAAGACTTCAAGACAGACGCTCAAATCCCTTGGGTGTTCAGTTAGGGCATCGCTACGCCACCTCATGTGCGGTATACAACGACGGGACAGATTTCCCGGAACACCAGCGAGATCCAATTCTCTACTACGAGCCGACAACACATCCCGGAGGTTATCTACCTCATGCGTTCATTGAGCATCAAGGCCTTCAAATCTCGACTCTAGACACTATCCCATGTGGTAGATTTGGACTCATTATTGGCATCGGAGGCAGCCCTTGGGTGTCTGCAGCGGAGACCGTAAGCGGTGAGCTTGGTGTCGAGTTGTTGACCTACTGTATCGGCTACCGTTGCGTCTATGATGATGTTCTCGGCTACTGGAGGAAACTACGTGAAGTAAAAGATAGCGGCGCTCTCCTCGTCCGCCCGGATCGCCATATCGCTTGGCGTAGCATTACTTGCCCATCTGATCCCAAACGTGCTTTAAGTCAAGCGTTTTCCAGCGTCCTGGGTCGTCAACCACTGCACGCAGTACTGTAACGCCAGCATGCTGTGGAGCGATTATCTGTATGCGTGTTCATTGGTAGAATAGCTCGAAAATCGAGGCAGGAATTCCAAAAGGTTGAGCATGGAGAACTGTTATGACAGGATCGAAACACTAGCTCTAGATTATCTACACTGAATGTACGGGCACGTGGAATACCCTGTGGGGAACAATCCTGTCGTGCTCTTTCGAGCATAAAATGCTATTCAAGGCCTCGGCCGTATACACACATTCGCTAGTGACGTGAGTTTAGTGAGCATCTTAAACCATTCGGACTCTGCACATCTTGAATACATAGTACTATTTGATATTGAGATCTAATCCAAACACCAGATCTGATGCTGCGTCCATTAAATTGAATCGTTGTCGTCTTTCCGTTCCAACTGTACTTACGCGATATTGTGCGATATATTAATACTACCACGTCTCCGAAGGTGAGCGTAAGAAATCTATCTGACCATGAACGATAGTACTCGTGTTTCTGCCACGATGTTTACTAACTCGGTGGTTAAGGCTTGTGCTGCTGGGTTCACGCTGGCAAGATTTTATGATCGTGAGAACAAGCGTGGAATTGTCTAGAGCTAACCTCATGCATGAGCCTAGAAAATGGTCCTTGGTATCGGCCAGCACGTATTGTTATTGTATCGCTGCTTCAGCGTAAAGATACATTTACCTTTGTGCTCACAGGGATATCAATCAAAGCATTAGGCATACTATTAGATTTCATGCTCCTCCGTCGAATTTGATTGATTTGGCGCGTTTCTTCCGAAAGTACTGCTCAAGTAACGCCTTTCCGTAGTCGTTTCCGTTCGGTGCTCTAACCAGTGTATGGATGTGAAACGGTAGAGCAGTCTTGTTGTTCAAAAACACGCCAGAGTGGTGGTCAAATTCAATCATCACGACAGGTGAGTGTACTTTGTAATAGAAGGCGTCTTTTTCTCCCAGTCCTCCAATCCAGCAGAAATATGTGTCGTCCTTCCAGTGTTCCGCGATCTGTGCCATGTATGCCTCTAAGGCACCGTCGGGAAGGTAATTGAGGCTCAAAGTGAGCAAGCCCCGCACCATGTCTTGCTGGGCCTCTGATAGTGTCGACACTTTTGCACCTTCGTATGGTATGATTCGATTGTCTTGGAAAGCACCTCCAAGGTGTCGCTGGTCAGCACGATGGAATCTTCCCGGTGGATACTCTGGACCACTCAGCTGTTCGAATATGCGTACACGTTTGAATGTAGCATCGTCCATCGATCGCATTAGCTTAAGCACTAACTGTTCTTGGTCAGTGAACAACTCGGTTCCCTTATCCGGTCCTTCATCAATCACGTTTGGCTCGGCACCCATGAAAACGGGCGAGATGACAATCTGGCCCTCGATGACCAGACAATTCATGCAAAAATGGTGGCCAAACATCTGCCAGCCCCACGGTTCAGAAGTTGATGGCGTACCAAACATGCAGAAATTGTAAGACTTTTCGTTCAGTACCTTCGTGCCGTTCACGATCTCGCCAAGAAATTGGTTCACTTTCATGCAACCCCGAGCCTTCGCGTATCCCGTAGATGACAAACTCGATCTCATGAGGTCATATATCGCGCTCACCAGGTCGTCAGCCACCTCTTCGAGACGGATGCCATGCCGCGAAATGTAGATTTCCGGGTTCGCCCAGGCCCGCCACTCAGGTGCGTCTAGAGATTTGATCAGGGACTTGCGTACTTCTGGCGATGTTAGGCTTAGCAACCGATGTGCTGATTTTGTCATGGCCTCTGTAGGGGCGCTTGATGGTGAAGTCTTTTTGGCGAGATGATATAGGTTAGGAATGACCTCGCCGGTGACAGTGATGCCTTTATAAGGCTCTTCATACAATGTCCTCCAATTTTCCATCCAACCAATCATAAATGTGTCGCTGCATCTTAGTTTGGCCCATCCATAGGTGTCTGATGTCGCTAGTTCTTTGCTTCTTTGGACGTCTTGTGGCGGGATAAATTCGCGGAATCCCATTCGTTGTTGGCTTGTATTCATTTTGTAACCTGTTCTCGAGAATTGGGTGCAGTCGATTGATGTGTGTGTGGCTGGACGTACAGAGTATCACGCCCCTTGAAGAGATACGGAGAGACTTTTGAGCTTTGGCCGCAGATTGCTCAAGATACTAGGTGCGACCGTACGAGACTTCGTGTGCACCATCGTTGTCATCTCCTATGTGGGCATTAAGGCCCCAGGTTCTTGCACGCGCTTCCAATGTCCTTTGCTGGAGCCTATGTTGTCGTTGCAAGGAGTGCATCTGAATGTGTAGTGAGACCTGTGCTTGTCCAATGGTATCCTGTCCCCACGTGGCCCCACCACGTATGGAGTCGGTAGGCTGGAACCTGCGGCCCTAGAAACCGAGCATTTCGCTTTAGACGAAGCTTTGAGAGCAAAAGGCACTCCGAAGCCAGTACCAGAAGACGAATGAACCTGTAGGCCACAATGTATCTGAATCAAGTAAGGCCTGGGGCTTCGGATGGTCGAGTGAGATGTGGTGTGTTCCCGGGACTGAACATCTGCATTAGCGTCGTGCTGGAGATGATCCCACATTGATTTGCCCCCTCTTAGCCCCACTTCTTGGTGCGCCTTTAGTCTTTACTTGTAGCAGCTTAAGCGCAGTGAGCTCGTCCCATGGAGTGGGTCTGTATCTGCGCACCGTGTTGAGGTAGTGTGCATCACATCCTTGACTCCTCCGTCCGTCAATACTAGTCTGAGTCGTCCAGGTAGCCCCTGAAGTGGAGGATGATAACCCTTTCCGAGCGTCTGGTCGCTATGTGCTTGGGTTTCCTCACGCTGGATACTCATCAAAGGTTTTCTGGACCATTGCACGACTCTTTCCTGATGTTTCTTTTAGCCTTCCATCTCACTTCTTCAGCTCATCCGTCCCTGACGCACTGGCAAAAGATAATGGCCTCCATGAATAACGTTGAAAGATGAACAGTCTGTAAATATCGGCCTTACAGCACCTGTCGTACAAGGCACCAGTGCTGCGGCACAGCCCTACCAACATAGATGATGCGCTCCAATTTAGGTGACTATCTAGTATGTAGTGTGCTTAACTCTGTCCTTCTATCCGTGTATCTAAATAGCTCTCTCTTATCGATCTCGGCATTGCGCTGCCGAGCCGCTATCACACATGTCATCTAGTCAAGGCTCATCTGCGCTACTAAAGCCCCATACCCACCGACGCACCTAACGCTACGGTATCGAGGTGCAGAAATGTGGCGTGCAGCATGATCTAGTGCCACGTGCGGCGAGCTTCGAAGGCCCACATTGAGCACTGCGACTTTCTAGTACTACTCCTGTACAGCTAGCTAGCTAGCATCCAAACACGGGGGCTAGCAACATGCAGCGAAGGATCAATATTCATGGGCCTCGTGAAGGCACTCGAAAGTACTGACTGCGGGTTCGCTACCAAAGGAAAAAGCTTGACGATCGACACAATAATACTGACCTCGATTGCGCAAAGACGCCTGGAAGAGGCGAGCCTAGATCCGGGACCCACGCCGAGACTACTGGTTTCAAGGACAGCCAGCTTCAAGCGACTAGGCAATGATCCCGGTCTATAAAGTACCCCGTGGGGCCCCAAGTTTCTGATGCTCGAATTTTTTGGCATTGACCACCTTTACACCTCGAGAACTGCCTGCGCCGGAGGTACTTTCACGCCGAAGTACTTTGCTAGCCATGGGTCAGCCACAAGGTCCTGTAACGACGAAAGAGGCCAACGAGGGCACAAATTCATACGAGATTGAGCGTACCCCTACCGTCAACCCCCTTCCGGGCGCTATCCAGGCAGACGGGGGCTTGGTCGTTGGTACCGAGGGTCTCGACGACATATCAGGCCTCAAGCTAGCAAGAGATGGCCGCGTAAGTCTTCTCAAGCCAGTTACGAAATCGCTTGTAACTGACTACCATCCCAGACTGTTTTAATTCCCCAGCCTACCGAGCACGAAGGGGACTGCTTGAATTGGTCATGGCAAAAGAAGCACCTTGTGCTCTTCACGGTCGCTTGGGGTGCTTTGTGCGCCGACTTTGTTGGCACAGTCAGCACAGCTACCATCGTTGCCCAGTCTGACGAATGGAACCTATCGCTCTTTGTTGCCAACCAGCCCACTGCCATTGTGGTCTTCTTCCTGTAGGACGCACCGCAGAGTGCTGGTTTTTTTTGGCAGTACACTAGCTAACACACAATCAGTGGCATTTTTGGTCTGGTCTGGGTTCCAATGGTATCTTACTGGGGTCGAGCTCCTGTCCTATTCTGGACCGAACTTCTAGGGCTTGTCTTTACCATCGCATCCGCCTTTTTGAACGACTTCGCAACCTTCTTCGTGCTTCGAATATTTACCGCAATCTTCATCACGTCGGCTCAGACCATTGCTCTAGCATTCATCAAAGACATGTTCTTCTTCCACGAAAGGGCTAGGAAGATCGGCTTGTATGCATGCTTATACATCAGCTCGCCATACATAGGGCCTATGATGGCAAACTTTGTCGTTGGCACGACTGGCGACTGGAAAGACGTGTATTGGATGTGTGCCGGCTTGCTTGCCGTTCAGGTGGTTTTCGTGCTCTGTTTCATTGATGAAACATGGTTCGACCGGAGCTTGCCCAGTCACGACCAACCTCAGCGTCCTCGGACCTTTACTGGGCGGATGTCACGTGTGCTTGGATTCTGGCAAATCGCAAACCATGGGTATTTCCAGACTGTCCGAGGTAGTTACCGAGCGCTATTCAAGGTCATTCTGCAACCACATTTTGCCTTGATCTGTGTATGCTAGTAAGTCTCGACCCAAACGCGATACCGATCATGTTTGCTAATGCTATGACAGTTTCATGTTGTTCATGTGGGGTGTTGGCATCAATATCGCAACTGGGGTCATTTTCGGCACACCCGTTGAGTATGGCGGATATGGCTACAACAACGTCCAGATGGGCTACTTGTATTTCTCGCCTATCATTGGCACAGTCATAGCCGAAGTCTTTGGTCACTGGTTCAACGACTGGACAGCACGGCGATATATCCACAAGCACCGTGGTGTCTTCGAGCCCGAGGTTCGTCTATGGCCAGTGTACATCGCAGCGTTTTTCACTGTACCAGGACTCGTCATATTCGGCCAATCTATCTTCCACCACTGGCACTGGATTGGAGTCGCCGCTGGCTGGGCGGTGTTTTCAGTGGGCGTCATGTTAACCTCTGTGGCAGTCATAGCCTACTCGCTGGATGCTCTCCCTATGACCCCGGCCGAGGTTGCAGCATGGCTGAATATTGCCCGGACGATGGGAGGTTTCATTGTTGGTTACTTCCAGGAACCTTGGGGCAACGCATCTGGATATGATGTCAGCTTCGGCATACAGGCCGTCATTGTAGCCGCGTCTGTGGTGCCGGCTATCCTGGTTCACAAGTATGGACATCGGCTAAGGACCAAGAGCGCGGCGAAGAACAAGAATGGCTACCTTCGGTCGATGTGAGCCAGTCATATAGCGTAATCTAGCATCATAGCCGCATTCAAACACTATGGAGGCGCTGCAAAGTGATGGGTACGCTTATGCTGCCATGGTACATGTATACAACTGAATAATACCTCCTTTCTTTCGGCGCCACCATGACCAATTTCAATGCCAGACACCAAGGAACGTACTCGACTCAAGGCCTGAGACTATGCCTCGCCGAGTCGCGCCGTGTATAACCCTTCAAGTTGCTCTCATGGTTGGGACTTAGACACTTGCTTGAATGCAGCAGATCCACGCTGATCTCTTCAGAGCACGTTCTTAAGGGGAAACGTGTACCTTATGGATTAATACCCATTGACAGCACCGTTTGAAGCTGTGCCTGAAGCAGCCCCTAACCGAAGCAGGTCAGCTCGCGGCAGCACGCCAGCGTTCTCGAACGCCCTGAACGTCTCGACGTAGGTCTCATATGTATCATCTTGTCGGTGCCAGCCAAATTTGCGTGCCTTGGACATCGATGAGGTCGTTGGCCAGGCCTTGCCAATCATCCAGTCAAAAAAGCCCCAGGTACCCCAATCAAAGGCTTGCTTATCACCGCCATACTTTTCGCATACCTTGTGCCAATACTGCTGCTTACCCTCCGCCCAATCTCCCATCTTAAAATTCCATTCAAAGACACCATCATACCCCTGAGCTTCCCATTCGGTTTGTTCAGGTATCTGCAGCCATTAGTTTAGAGAGCTTGCTATCAAGACTTTCTTCAACCAACCTCAAGTCCGAAATAAGCACCAATCTTCTTCCAGAAATATCTCCAGACAAACGTATCACCGTTCACATGATTGAAAGCTTCGTTCTTGGTGTGCTCGTGCGTTGCAGCCCACACTGAAAGGTCAGCGATCCCTGCAGCGTAAGAGCAGTCGTCGGTAGAGTTGTAGAAGAATTTGTTTCCGGGAAATTTAGGTATCGCTCCCATCTCTTTACACGTGATCATGTACAGAGCAAGTGTAAGAGCTTGAGACATGCCATTACCTGAACTTGTTAGCAACCCCTTTCTAGAAGCGTAGCCCCGTACTTACTGCCAGGTGTGAAACCCACAATCGCATTGGGTCTTATAATATTGTATGACCACTTTCTCTGAGCCTGTAGGTTGAACATGAAGTCTTCTTGGACATAGTAAAAATTAAGCCCCTTGTCGTCATAGCGTGGCATGTCTTCCTCCAGAGGTACTGGGACAGGGCCAAGGTGTACTCCGTAGTTCTGTTACGACGACAACTTAGTTCCTATGTTGAAAAGTGCAAGTTAGTTGAGTTCTTACCTTCCCTCCGGTCTGCAAGACTATCCGTTCCAGTGAATCGCCAGCAACGGTGTCAATGGCAGTAAGAAAGTTCTTGAAAAGAGGCTCGTTCATATCTCTGAGCTTCGAGATGTCGTCGTCATGTACATAGGACGTGAAAAATGCGTGGGTAACATCGTTGCACAGAGGCCGCAGCTTTGACATGATCTTGTCGACTGGCTCCAGGAAATCGATCGCGACCCAAAACACGCGAGGGTCCTGCCAGTAACTTCTGAGTGGCCTTCTAGATGAGACTATGATACTCGACCTAGGTGTCATCGTTAACCAACACCATTGCTTCTCTCGCGCGCTGCTATACAACGTACCATTCTTCCTTTGGTTGACGAATGAGAAACTCGACGATGGCATTGCCACTGACACCGCTGCAGCCGGCAACGAAGGCTACTTTGCCCTTCGGAAGTGGCATATTTTGGACTGGAGGCACGGGACAGTTGAAGATGGTGGTGTCTGTTGTTGACTACCTTTGGGGTACAGAATTCGCTGGATGATGCCAATGTACCTCTTGTGCCTACTTTAGATCCAGAAGCTGCTGTAGACCTGTACTGGAGCAGGAAAGGGGCTCGGCATCAATAAGTGTCATGAGTCACTCTGGTGGGGAGCCCGGTACATTATGGGCCGGACAGTTCTGGCCGAGGCCCACGAGCACTTCGAGTTCAACGTCGCGTCTGGTGGGGCCTTCCGCCACAGCATGCATTCGGGAATTGGAATCGCCGTGCTCGTCTTAGTAGTACATAACAGGAACGACACTCCCCCACCCTTCGAGATCTGCACAGTAGGCACAATGGAGATTCTGTGCACCGTGGGGCAATACTCGGCCAAGTCCATTATCGTGCCAATCGCCAAGCATTTGCCTTTGAACTTTAGCCCCAAAGGATATTGCTAGTGGATGTCGATTATGTAAGTCACCTGTTTGAACTACGAATGTGAGACCCTCGCTTGCGCTGCGTCGCTCTGCAACGCTTACAAGCTACTCACTGCGTGCCTTGTCACCCAGGGTAACCGCGTCGATGGCAATTACCCATGGGGAGGATCCTGCTACTTGGAAGGTACTTTCACTAAGGAAGAGCTTTCGGGTTGATCAACTGCTCCGGATGCTGTGAGGTGGACTGTTCTCCATGGCAACGATGTATATCCGATCTAGGGAGCTGCAAGTTTATGGACGATGCAGTTTGGATACATGTATCTAGCTATAAATGTTACAATCAAAGCCCTGTGAGAGATGTTAATACTTGGCCTCCATGACAGGACTATTTGCTTTGTCGGGATACGAAAGGCCTGATGAATGATTGCCGTAAACTATGCATCAGACCAATAGCATGAATATCCAGTAGGCTGAGAGCGTACGGTTGATGCTCCCCATGTCCATGTCCCACGAGTTACAAATCTCCAACCCAAAACCGATCGACCCCAAAACTAGACCCACCGGGCCAGGCCCACGCTGTCAACCAGGGTAGTACCGAAAGACTATTTGCCAAGAGATATCTCCTCCATCTGGGCTTCAGATACCTCTCCCCAATGACTGTAATTCGGCGTTGAGCATACCAAGTGATTATTGTCCGTCTTCCACCACGCTCTTGTCGAGTCTAGTGCCATTGTACAGTGGAATACAAGATAGCACACAATTAGACTACACTTTGGCCAATTCGACTGGACAGACTACTTGTCGTTGCTACGAAAAATCGATGTCGTGGTCACGGCTGATCAGGTTCTCTGATGGCTCAGGAAGGACAGACTTTGGGGAACCATGTATCGAGAAGGCCGAAGACCTTATGTCCTTGCTCGAGCGGAGAGAGCTCCATGCCATCAGGTTAGAGGGCGATAGTCCTTTCTCGCTTACAAGGACGGCGGAGCGAGTTCGTGTTGAGCGCCTTTTGGGGGTACTCCGTGCGGAAGACGTGCCAGTGATCAAGTGTATCGGCCTTAACTATGTCAAGCACAGTAAGTTTTCCAACGACGCGTGCGGTGCTTGAGGAATGACCGACGACTCCGGACGCTTGCTGACGAGACCCAGTCAACGAGGTTGGTCGCAAGGCCCCGCCTTACCCTTCCCTGTTCATGAAACCATCGCCATCTATAGCAGCCTTCGATGACAACGTCCGGATTCCCAAGGTCGCCCAAGAAACGGATCTGGACTACGAGGGCGAACTTGTACGTTGAGAAGCATGTCTCTTGTAACGCGACATGTCAACTAACGAATGGTAGGCTGTAGTCATTGGAAGGGCAGGCAAAGACATCTCCCAGCAAGACGCGCTATCATACGTTGCTGGCTATGCATCCTCGAATGATGTGTCGGCAAGAAAGTGGCAACGGGACCCGGCGTACGCTGGGAACGTTCCTCAATGGTGCTTTGCGAAATCGTTCGATACCTTCGCGCCACTAGGCCCAATGCTGGTCTCGCCATCGGTCGTGGGTGCAGCGGACAGTCTAAGATTGCGGACTATAGTGAATGGTGAAACCCGCCAGGACACCAACACGGATGATCTCCTCTTTGGAGTCACTTCCCTTGTTAGTTTCCTCAGTCAGGGTTCGACGCTGGAGAAAGGCACGGTGATCATGACAGGAACACCAGGAGGTGTTGCTGCAGGAATGAAGCCACCCAAGTGGTTGAGAGATGGCGATGTGGTTGAGGTCGCGATAGAACAACTAGGCAGCTGTGTCAACAGGCTAGTCTACGAGAATGTGCACCATCTTTAGTCACCTCATCAAATCGAAGACTTCATTACTGTTGTTGGAATTTCGTGCTCTACAGTAGCTTTAGATGACGTACCTAGGTACAGTACGGTAGGCATTAGAGAATTAGGCTCCTACAAGTAGCCAATTACTGGACTGGTACCATAAGCTCGGTGCTGTAGTCAGCAATTTAGGCGGGCCTTCCCCGCAGTTGGCAATCTCAGTGCCTAGAGTGCATATGCATGAACGCCTGACGGAATTGTTGGACAATACTTCCACCAGCAGTACCTAACTAGGACGCATGTGGTATATGTGTCACTCCCTTGTAATGCTCACTCATTCTTAATCGCAGAAGTATAGCTGACATCTAGGAACAGCCGAAGGATTGCACTTCAAGTTGAGAAGGCTCTGGGGGCGGGGTTCACCACGCAACGCTAACTTAGACCCCGAACGCGTACTGACTCTGGGTTTTCTCCAGTAAACTCGGCCTCGGGATCGTGCCACGCGGACCAGAAGACACACTGTACGTTTCGATGGCGCAGTCGACCTGGATCTTCGACGTAGATCCCATAGCCAGTGGTCTACCTAGCATTCCTCCCTGTGTCTATCGTTTGCGCAGTGTCTAAAGACTGCATTTCGCGAGAGACCCACGACCTCGACGTATGGGACCTCGGAAACTCCTGTTCCCTACCCATCGGAATTACACACGCACCTTGTTCCAAATGTTTCCAACTTAAGTGTATGCCCATAGTCGCATGTCCAGGCGCAATAACTCCTGGTTGACAATGGCAATGGCAATCGATGGAGGGCGGGGACGGGCAAAAGAAAGAGAAAGACAATGTGCCTATTGCGAGCGCACGTTCACCAAGGAAGAGCACCTCAAGCGCCATCAAAGAACCCGTATGTTCGACTAGTGTGCTTCGTGGAATGCGACTAGCGCAACATATCGAACTCACGTTGACCTGTGTCCACAGACACGGGAGAAAAACCTTTCAGATGTCATATCTGTGACAGGCAATATGGTAGGAGGTACGTTGTCCTCGGACTCATCTATGCACCGGCTCCTTCTGGGCAACGACATTGGCTGACGACGATCACAAAGCGACGTTCTTGCTCGGCATCTGCAGACGCACCCTGCCGGAGAGAAGCCTGCAAAACGGCTTAAGCCAAACAGTTTTGAGCGCGATGTGACAGTTCTGCCAAGGCAAGACACCACACAGCACGACTTTGAGCTGCTAGATGGAGTCTCTGGCAATGATCTTCGGAGCACCTTCGCAGGGCACCAGCCTTTCAATCTCTCAGCTGGCACTTTTCATCCGCTTGCAAGTGATTTGTCAAGACACGATACGTCACTGGCCCATCTCTCTGGTCACGGAAATAGCGCTGAAAGCCAACAGAACCCACCAGAACTTTGGTCTTCATTCTCCAGCACCACTACCACCCTGACAGATATGTCCCATACTCAGCCACGGTCGAACTTCGGACAACCTTCCAACCACGAAATTTCAGCATCGCACCAGTGTCCAAGTGTCTTTTCGAACATATGGGATCACGCAATGCCAGAGGGGCCGAATGAGCTGCATCAGCAAGGCTGGCCTGAGATATCCGTAACGAGCGAAGCAGGACGGGAAGCCGACTCTGGTCACGAGACTGCTATATCCGACAGGGAAGCACATAACACAGCAGACCAGATCCCTCTTCATCGAACGAGCGAGCCTTCATTGCAGTTTCAGCAGAAGTCACATAGCAGTGTACAAACAACAGCCCACATCGACGGGGTCGATCGTCAGAAGTCCAATCCAAACAAGCTTGTAGGACACATAACTGGGCAATCGTCGGAGAAGCAATCCAGTGGTAACAGGTTACCAATTTGGCCTCAGTCACCCCAGGCCGAAGGTCTTGAAACACAAAGCTTCAGAATTGCTGGAGCAGACAGCGCCAATTCATTCTTCAGTCCGGACATAATGGATTTCGTGGATTTCACTGATACCCCGATGCCGTCTACATGACGGCCCGCCAATGATGTGCGTGGCTCTACCAAAAGGTTCTTCTCTGTTGGGCAATTGAACCAAATTCAACAGCTGTGGCAGGGACAAAGGTCGGCGCCAAGTGTGCAACTTATGCGGTCTCTTTGGAGTACGGCGGTGCAGCATCGGGCGGACAACATTCTTTCACAGCCTCCTGACGACACTGCTAGCTCCAGCAAGAGAGATTCTTCAGCTGGGAGGTGGCGCATCGATGAGCAGTGCAGGAAGGAGCTCATATATTTCTGCAGAGAGCTCGACGATAGGATATGCCGCGAAGATCAATCAGACCTGACACCGCAGTCTGCTCCTACCAGGTCTCCAGCTTTGTCAGAAGCAAGCTCCCTTCCAGGACTCTCAGGCGATGGCTTTCCTTCTTCTGAGACTCTCGAGGCCAGTTTAGATATCTACTTCCAATACTTTCCATTTGCGTTCGTGCACAAAGCGACGTTCGAAGCGAGCGCCACGCCAAGCTCAATTTTGTTCCCAATGTGCCTTATTGGTCTGGCTTCGCTCTATGCTGAACGGTCAAAAGTGTTTGTGGTCCGCTATCTGAAGGTGGGTTCCCGGACTGAGAACATATGTTTTCCTCGATTCGTTGCCATGTGCTTACCCGGCGTACAGAAAATGATGCGCTTCTGTCGCAGTGATCTGTCATCCAAAGCTCTCGGCCACTGCGAGCCGTGGTCGCTCCTTATCTCGATCGCCTCGACCTTATTAACCTCATACCTGGCGTTGGGGTTTCTGGTATGTGCGACCTATATCCCATCAAAATCCACTCCGCTAACGTGGACCAAAAGGATGAGGTCGAACAAGGTCAGGCGCACATGCTTTGCTCTCAAGTGTTGCAGGTGAGTTGAAGTGAGCCAATACGGTAGAAAGCTCAAGACTAACTACATGTCGGAAGGTTGCAGAGAAGCATGGCCTATTTGCTGTCAGCCGCGGCGAAGACTTAGCCGAAGAGTTGCGGAAATTTCCTGGTGGAACTGACGGTGCATGGAAGGCCTGGGCTCGTGTCGAGACGTCGAAAAGGCAAGTGTCCAGTTCTACCGCATGCGTGAGAAGCCGCTAACGAAGGCATAGAATTTTTCACTATCTCCTCTTGCTCGAATCAGCATATGCTCGTATACAGGGTGCTGCAGGAGTGGTCAACATCGACACAGTGGAGCTTCCTTTAACATGCGAAGCTGTTCTCTTTGAGGCGACGAATCTTGCACGCTTTCGAGGTGCTAGTGAGCGTGCAGCGCGCCTGCTTATGCCATGTATCGCCTTCCGAGATTTTGGAACGACCGCACCACCTACCCTCGACTGCATATCGCTGCAAACGGTACTCACAATGTTCTACCTGCGTATCTCGGCAGCTCGTCATAGGCTTCCGGTGAACGAGACCCTGGCCATCGATTCACAATCATTCAGCCCCGCCGAAGCATTTGCACGTGACAGCACAACTTCGTGCGTCGTAGAGAACATCCTGCTACTCCCTTCCCTGTATCTGAAACAGCTACAGAGAGGAGACACAATGAACGCACTTGCATGGAATAATCTAGGCCTCTCTTTGACCGCTGATGTAGACCTGATGGAAATTGCCTCTGGTCGCAAAGGACTGGAGGCCGCTCAAGTGGCCATGGCGACAGTGGGAAAATGGGCCAAGTCAGCAAGCGCGCGACGGGCAATACTGCATGCGGCCCAGATCTTCAGCGTTCTGTCCTCAACACGGCTTCGAGAGTCTAATACTGCTCGGCCAGATCTGCTTTTATTCACCTCGGCGCTTGTGCTCAGCATGTATCTCTTTGTCGTGGACAAGGAAGATGAAGATAACGACTCGCATCCGTTCGAGCTACTGCAAGAGGTGGATTGGGCAGCAGTTGGTGGGGCGGGTGTACTGCAGATCCCAGAATCATCTGTTTCGCAGCCAGACGATCAGTCTCTTCAGCATCCGAAGAACGAGGCTCTCGACTTCATACGACATGGTGGGTGTGTCTCATTTGCTGGGGAGACCTTAGATGGCGGAACGAATATTGCCAGAAAGATCATGACCAATTACGTACACCTTCTCGATGAGTTGGGTAAGTGGCGAGGCTCGAGGTACTCGCAACTGCTACGCACGATGAGCGATTTTGCGATCGAAGGCACCGGCGGGCAATCCCTCCTTTAATGAAGTTGGTAAGGCCACCTTATTCCGCAGCTCACTCTTTGTCGGACAGGATGTGCCAGAAGTCATGTATGTACAGACACCTGCTGCTTTAACTCATACAGAGCTACGTACTGAATGCGGTCGTAATGGTGACAGTCGTTCGCTAGTTCAATGTACGGCCAACCTTGTGGATCGAAGTCAACGATATCTTATGAGGGCCGAGTTCTACCAGACTGCTTCGATACTGGGTTACGTATAGAGATACATAACATTGTAGCGTTGCAGCCGTCAAGTGCACCTTGTCGCGCTATATTTTGCGTGTGACACGCCTGCATGACTACTAATGGATCTTGGAGCATACGCGTGCATCCTATGATACCGAACAAGCGCCAAAAGTACTCAAAGGCAAAGGCACCTGTACCCTCCGGGAGAATATCTAGCACGATTCTAGAACCGTACCAGACTGAGTGGTCGCCGAGGCAAATTGTCGTCGTAGTGGACCACTTCGAAGATAAACCTTGACTCTTCTTGTGCGACCCCAGACAACGTGGGCGGCCCCGCGAAGGCGGAGAACGGGTCCCCACAGTGGGGAGATCCTCGCTAGAAATGCTCGAAGTCGGGGTGCTGTGTAGGACCCGGCATACTCTGTCATTACAGTTTCGATGTGGATCTGGACACAAGACTCCCTCATATTATACAGCGCGGTCGGGGTAATTTAATGTGAACCGTGAAGCAGTCCTGTGGTCCCCGTCCGATTTATGCATTGATACGAAGACGTTCGTACAACGCATAATTTCTAAGGTTTGTGGCTGGCAATCCATGAACCTGAGAAAAGCTGACGAACGAAGTGACTTAGTCGTATTGTTTTCTTCCGGAGTTGAAGACTGGGACAGGACCTCGAAGTGAGGTTTGTCTTATGTGTGTGTCATTACAATTATCGCGTATCTGGACCCACTGCTCTTTAGACGAAAGGGAAGGCACCGAACGAGATGAAAGGCCGTTACTGACATCTTCTCTCTGTGAACGGACGCGCCTCCGTACTTGGACAATTCATTGGCGAGATAGACGAACACAGTTGCCGTACTTTATCTTCCATGCATTCACTGTCTCGTTTAATACTGTCATCAAGATATGGCTACCGTATCTAGCGTCCTCCAGCAGGTCTTTCAACACGCACGGTCCCTGGTCAAGCATTATCCAGTGCAGACAATATGTATATTCGTGGTGCTTGATTTGCTGTGGAACAAATTCCAGCTCGGAATCCATCAAAGTCAAATACCTGGGCCTCCTGTAGCCGCATACACGAAGCTGTGGCGTGTTTGGAATGTCTGGAAAGGATCAGCTCACATAGATGCTATCGAATTGCACAAAAAACATGGCAACCTGGTTAGTGACTGGCCAGCTACTAGGTGGCTTGGTGAAGACAGCTCTGGAAACCATGACTGACAACTTCTCAAGGTTCGCATAGGACCTAACCACGTGTCTGTGGCAGATCCAAAGTGGATATCTGTATTCTACGGGTCCAAAGAAGAATATACAAAGGTGCTTTGGCTATCATGACCCACATCTCTAGCTGACTGAACGTAGACTGCATTTTATCCCATCCAGGCAATCGCATGGAAGAAAAAGCCGGCACACAACCTGTTTTCGGAGCGCAACATAGGGCAACACCGGATCCAAAAGCGCAAAGTCGGCAACGCGTATGCCCTACCACGTCTGCTCGAGTCCGAAGGACCTATTGACTCCACTGTCGATCTTCTGATGTCCAGACTGAACGAGTTTGCGAGTCAGCAAAAGCCAGTAGACCTTGGCATTTGGCTACAATACTACGCGTTTGACGTCGTTGGCGAGATCACTTTCGCCTCGAAGCTTGGTTTCCTTGAAAGAGGGGAAGATGTAGACGGAATGATGCATTCGATTGAAGGTATGTTGAGCTATGCCGCAATAGTCGGCCAGGTACCGGGTTTACATCGTGTCTTACTCGGTAACCCACTGTTGACGCTACTAATGCCAGCCATGGAAACCTGGAATCAAGTGGTTGTGTTCACAACGAAGGCCATCAGGAACCGATCCCTGATTGACTCGAATGGCGAGCTGTTATCAGCCGGTTCCAGTGAAGGTAAGGACATGCTTTCGAGATGGGCACAAGTGAGAGACTCGAACCCCGACAAGATGAGTACAAAGGATGTTGTAGTAGCATTGTCCGGCAACGTGTTTGCAGGCTCAGATACTACAGCTATTGCACTTCGAGCAACCGTCTACTACCTCTGTCGGAATCCCCGTTGCATGGAGAAGCTCGTCAAGGATATCGACGACGCCGATCGAGAAGGAAAATTGAGTAACCCAATTTCGTTCAAGGAGTCCAACGGTATTGCCTATCTGATCGCAGTCCTCAAGGAATCCATGCGTCTACATCCATCAGTCGGACTACTGATGGAGAGGCATGTACCGGCGCAGGGTGTTGATGTCGATGGATATTTCTTGAAGGCGGGCACTATTGTTGGGATCAACCCATGGGTGGTATGCCGTGATCCAGAGATATTTCCAGAGCCAGATGAATTCAGACCCGAACGGTGGCTGGAAGCATCCGCGTCATTGATAGTCATGGACAATGCGTGGGAGTTGAATTTTGGTGCAGGCGCTAGAAAGTGCACCGGGCGAAACATATCTTGTAAGCACTGCTCGATAGGCGTGAGTATAGCTGCTAATCATTACCAGGGATCGAGATGATGAAAGTGATACCTGAGCTGCTACGACAGTACACGATCGAGCTAACAGACCCCAAGAAGGAGTGATCGGTGACGAATCATTGGTTCACTCAACAAAAAGGTATGGTGTGCAACCTAAGGCGAAGGCAGTAAGTGACCAGAAGAACATTTGTATGTAGATGCGTTTTGCGCTAGCATGGACAAATCCGAAGGAGAACCAGTGACTTTGCAGCAACATCTGTAGTATGGAAAGGCGCCAGAACAATCAATAGCACTGATCGAATGAACCACTGCTGTGTATTACTAATGGTAGGTGATCACATCGTATTTTGAATACGAGGCTGCTTATCTAAAGCACCAGTGGATCATACATAGCATACATATTGGTGCACTGCTTAGTATGTTTCATCGGGCGAAAGGGTACAGCTGCGGCAACGTTTGACTTTCTGGCCATTGGCAAGTTGACCACCCTGTAAGCAAGTTTTGCTCTAAACATGATCACCTCTTGCGAGAGTGGAAAACGTTTAGCCAAAGACCGTGAGGACACGATCAGAGGGAAAGATGACTCGGGATGAGTTCAAGCATTGATAAGCCTTCGCCTAGCTAGGGCAGCAAAAGACCAATGCAAGATACAGTTTGTCAACAAGAAGCTGCATACGAATGGCCTGAGGAGTTATCAAGATTTGCGATGAGTGCTGTCACTCCTTCTTCGCCATACACATCGTCAGGATTCGTCACCTTTATCTTTAAGTCAGTCATTGTTCTACCACAGCATTGTCTAAATCGTCGTCTAGGTCGCACAACTTGGCAAAGATGCAATCCAATATTCCTACGATCCTGTTTGTATATAATCTGGCCCTATTTTTGACGAGACGTCGCCTCAGTGTCTTTCTATCGTAAATCATTCGTGCGCGCCTAACAGGGTGAGCAAGACCACAAATACTCGCCTACCTACATTCTAATCTTCGAAGGGATGGGTCTGAGCGAGAACATAGCCAGGAGAAGATAGCAAAGTTCGAAAGCCCAGCAGTAGATAGAATATCTGTTCTATGATCACTGATCTACTAGGTTTGAATTCTCGTAAGAACTCATTCCATGAAAACTGATTCAGGTCCTGCTCCTGCTCTGCTATATACACGTCCCCAAAGCGTGATGAATCACAACTAAAATAACCGATACGCCTGGAACTTTGGGGTTTCACCGAAGCAAGTATAAGTCCTGCGATACCCTGCCACTCTGTTTATGGCGTCTGACGGACCATCATCAACGTCTGCGACAACGAGAAACAGCAAAGACCTTCATCCAGAACCAGAAGAGTCAACGAGTCCTCTGCAGTATCGGGTTTCACATTCATGGAACAGCCTCATTCGTCCAAGCCAACACCGCTGCTTACCTCGTCTGTAAAGCAGTCCACTCGGGAGAAGTCCCAATTCAATAGGACCGTATGACTTCGTCTCTGTCTTCTACACGCCACAGTAACAATTCTGGCAAGTGTGATTGCCACAAACCTGCCAGGTACCTGTGTCTCCAAACACCGATCCGTATTTGCCTGCAATGCCAGAAAACGCCGGTAGCTTGTCTCAGGGAATGATAGTTGACGGAAAGTATATTCAGTTACCAGTGGCTTGAAGGCGTCCAGCTCAGGGGTCCATTGTAATGCGAGCCATTTTTCTCATGGTGGCCTGTATCTGCCTATGTTTGAGTAGGAGTACATCGAAACAGGAAGGGTTTCGTCCTGAAAGCGATCTTCATACCAACCTCCACTGTCTTGCCAGAAACGACCGCTCCAACGCAACTGTCGCATGCTGGACACGAGTGTACGAGGTGACAGCACGACCTCTTGTAAAGTCCAGGCTCTCAGCTTTACTTGTTCTGCTTCTGAATCGTACTTCCAGGCTATCGCATGATTTTGGCGAACCCCCACTTTTTCCAATCTATGACTTTTTGTTTATCCAGCAGGCGAAGGTATGCTCCGTACCATGCATAGACTCCCGCCTTGGAGAACGACGCGAACCTCTTACGACTTAGCCACAAATCATTCTAAGCTTTTTTCGGAAGCCCGTGTGTCAGTTTCTCGGTGAGGATGACTGTTCTCCACGTGTTCCGCGCACCCCACAGCACGTGGCGACCAGGTTTCCTTAAGGTTCCATCAAGACACTCTGTTACTGTGGTCTGGCACTGTTTACGGGTTTTCGGATGGCCGATTCGAATAATCATTTGAGCATTCAGAAAGACAATCGACATTGAGGTGCCAATCAACTAGGTTGGGTTACAAACCACTTTTCAGCAAGCAGCAGAGAGGAGATATTATGATGCTACAGTACGAGGAAGAATGTAAGTCCAAGTCGATAAGCAGCCTCAAATCCGTGGTAAGACCACTTTCCTCTCTCAGTGATGACTCTGTCATTGCTCTAGAGTCTGGTCAAAGTCAGACCGGGCAACTATGTGGTACATGTGAAGAGTTGGCTTCGCCTCAGAGTGAGAAGGCATGTCATGAGAGCATCCATGCTTTCGTCAAAGAAGCACAAACAGGGTGTGTAGACTCGCTTTGACGACCAGACACGCCGAATGTACTCGACCTGCTTGTACTCAGAAGTAAGCGTAGACATTGTCGACCAGCAGAAAGCGTCAATGCTAGATGGTCATCTGTATGAGAGGCAGCCTCAAGAGCATGAGAGCGCTCACCCACGATTAAATGGAGCATACTATTATCGCCAACTGAGATATCACTTGGCAAGGAAGACTAAAGACGAGGGATATCGTTCACAGCCTTCACTCCTGGCAGTAGTCTTACTCTGGCATATGGCCTCCCAATCCAGTCGTGAACGAAGCATTCATCTTCTCTCAATGGCTCTTGGTGGATCAACAGTTTGATGTGGAGATGAAAACAATCTCGCGTGTGACATGTGCCTATTGTTGCCGCAGCTGCAGTGTTTGTAGAGTAGCAGCTCAACAAGTACTAAGTAGCATTTGCAGTTCGCGTACGAATGACTCGTCAGGGAGAATGCTTTTCGGATCACACTGAGTGTGTATAAGCCGTCTGCATATGGTGAGAGTGAGGCGATATTCGGTCTTCTGAACTCGGACCATTCGGAATCTTCTCCTGTCCGTGGTACTATCTGTTCGTTTTGACGAAGCGGTGTCCTCCGATTTAGCATCTGGTTAAGTGGGTCATGCATCGGAATGGACCGTATAGCTGTCCTCGCTTAGTCAGCATTCCTATGTGCTCTCCGATTTGCCCGACAAAGCGCTGCGGTAATACCATACTAACGTCTGACTCATCTCACAGGGAGCTCGACAGTTTTCTGCCGTCCGGAGCAGTATTGATTTTGCGTTTGTACCCAAGTACCTCCAGCTCACAGCGGTGGCTGTTCTCGACCGTCTCATAGTCAAGCACGTTCGACTCACATCTCGCAATCAGTAATCATGAGCTTCACCACTCCCGGCCAAGACTTTTCACCCAAAGACCTGACCGGCACCTGTCACTGCGGTCTCGTCAGCTACGCCCTCGAAACCGCGCCAAAATGGTATTCCGAATGCAAGTGCACACTCTGTATCCGATACGGTGTGCTGTGGGCATACTACCCTGTGGAAACCGTTCATGTCAGAACCAAGGCCGACTCGGGACTCGACACGCAGACTTATACTAGGAAGGACGGAATTTTGGGTATGCACTTCTGTCCTACCTGCCACAATCTGATCTTCTGGAAGGGACTGGATCCCAACGACCCTAGAGTAGAAGGTGAGATGGGAGTGAATGTCCGTCTTCTGCCGCGGGAAGTCTGGGAAAAGAATCCGAATGCCGAGCACAGGGTGACGGAGGGTCCTGAAGAACCTTGACCTTGATATGGCTGGCTGCAGTGTGGTGAGCACGGCTAAGCGATGTTCTTCCATATCTCAACAACACAAGCAGTCACTCACACTGTGAATGGATCAATCTTCTACAGCGAGTGATCTTGATCATTAAGTTATCATATGTTGTTACGTCGAAAGTAGAACTCATAGACTTTACGGTAGTACCTAATTTGCTGGTACATTATCTCCTCATTGGTCTTCAATCTGAGTAAGCTACCACGCGAGGTTGTTTACTATATATGTTTTCCAGATCTGTATAGCACCCTTTGTCTCGACTAGAGCTTGACATGACCTTGTACGATGTAAACAGACATATAGTCGTCTTGATTATGCTTAGAAGCGAACTAAGAATATTTACAGGATAGGTAACTAGTAGAATTGCCGTACGAAAAGAGGTTACGTAGGGCCAGTAAAAGTGGTAAATCCTCTAAGTAGCAGGTAGGTGTTGTTCCTTGCTGTATATCGCTATCTTCTAGGCGCTGGTCTAGAAGATATAGTGGGGTCTTAGACGTGGCTAGGGGAGGTGATTCAGTACTAGTAGTTTGTGGGGTCTCGTATAGAATCCGATATGTCAAGATGCTCCTTTACACCTAGGACGAACCTAGAGAGGTTAGAAAACCAATCGTTAGTAGGCATAGTATACAGCGTCATTGCAAGTCTCTGCGAAGGGTTTTCGTTTCGTGGCATACAGTGGTAAATGCAGCACTTCAGCCGTTCATGAACACAAGGTGCCTCACACCTAGAACGATAAGTCTTGTGTGTAGCCCGAGCTCCCCGCAACCCTCCCCCGTGCGGCTTGACTCTCACGCGTTTATCGTACAAATGCTTTGGCCGTTGGAGGAAGCAGAGAATCAGGCTCGACTGACACATTGGAAAGCCGGAATTCTGTTTGCCCATATCAGCACAAAGCTGCGGTTGGCGCGCAGTAAGGGGCAGTGCATCCAATAGTACTATCTACGAGATGTTCCTATATCTTTAGTCCATGAATTCATTTCCATACTCCAGCATCAACCACTCCTCTTAGTCCGGTTCCTAATGATACTGCGGGAAGGGCCACACCGTGTGTGTAGTACAGCTAAAAACTATTCGGCAATAAACATACTGTACAAACGGATTGGATTCCAGAGGTAGACGGTCAAAAGTGAGCAGATAATCCTGTCCAGAGACATGCCGCTTGTTGGCTATTACTTGCCTCAGCCTATACCGCCTACGTAGGCATGAATGAGGGGTAAGTCAGATCGCACAATCGAGTTCTTACGCTCAAGCCTAACTGGCCACGTCAGCATCGGGGTTAGCCCATGCTCATTCGTCGATTGGCTCACTCCGTGCTCATCCGCCAAGGCTTGGTCACTAGATAAGCAGTCCAAGGGCGACGACGGTAGATTGCTGCAAATTGTTAATTCTGTTTCCAGAAGAGACTGGTCGCCCGCTTCTCACAAGCAGAGCCATGATTTCGCGGAGACCTGTCTAGCGCGGTGCAAGTGCTGATCTATGTGCTCCTCCCGCTAGTCAACTGCGGAGTTGCTGTAACGCGCTTACCGTAGAAATATTGCCAAGGCTTTTTGACTCACACCCAGATCCGACTCCCGTAGTACAACAACCATCTCCTCAATTACAATGTTACCCACTTCGACCATGTGTGCACCAAGTTGTCTGCCGACAATGCATGAACTCACGATAAAGGACAAACGTCTACGAATGCGTCCTCGGAGGCGTCCTCGTAGGCTACACCTCCGATCTTCTTTTAGGGCTCCGTCATGATGCGGCTCCGCGTCTACGGCTTCATCCTGATCAACTAAGCCGAAGTCTCTCTTCCCCCTACACAATACATAAATGTCGGCGGCCTCGTGCTGGATGCAGTCACACTCGCCATGGAATATCACGCGCTGGCAGCCTGGAACATTGTGTTGTCGGTTCCAGCTCGAGAGAACAACTCGAGATTCGATCATTGCTATCAAGACTGCTATGTGCGCGGGAAGTTGGTATGGGACTTGACATCAGCCAAGAGACAGCTCTCTTGGCACCGTGCTCCATGACAAAGTCCGCTCTGTCAAAGCTTCCACCCTGAGCCTGTTTTAAAACAGGCATTTTTTCGGCGAATGTGTCTGATCAGCGTTGCTTGTCTGGGGACCCCAGGTATCCAATAGCTTGGAGCCGTTGCAAGCCCCTCCACTTTTGTGCAAGATAGTAGAATAACACCAATCGTTACAGCAACTTCCGGCATCTTCGGACCGGCTTGGACCTGTATCGTCGGCCTGGCGGCCATTTGCTCTCGTTCAAGTATAAGATGCGGCTCAAGCTGTGCCAGACTCATTCTTGAAACCCTCAGACCAGCTTGTTGATCATCCGGCATTCAATTCCACTAGCTGTGTTTCTCCATGACTGCAACCATGGCACGTGACGAGCGAAGAGTACAGCACATCGAAGACGAGCAGCTTGCTCACGTCAAAACTGTCAACACTGCGGATCTCTCTTCGTCTGACAAGGAAGATACACAACATGTCGACAACGTGAACTCTGCTGATCTACCCCTGACTATGGCTGAGGGAGTTTCCTACGGCAAAAATGGAATTGCTGGAATCGCCGGCTCGCCGTACATTCTCGGCGCTGCCTTTCTTGCTTCACTGGGCGGCTTTTCCTTCGGGTACGACCAAGGCGTTATCTCCATTATCAACGTCATGCCTCAGTTCCACGAGCAATTCCCGAGAATCTCGCCTGAAGATCCTCAAAGCGCGTTCTGGAAGGGCCTCAACACGGGTCTACTGGAATTGGGATGCTTCATAGGTTGCTTCTTCATGCCGTGGCTTTGCGATAAATATTCGCGCAAATGGGCTATCACGATAATGGTGTGCTTCTTCAACGCCGGAGGCATTATTATGACTGCTGCACATGATTACGGTACGCTAGCCTTTGGTCGATTTTTCGGTGGTATCGGTACTGGCACCCTCGCACTGGGTGCGCCGCTCTACATCTCCGAAATTGCTCCACCCAACCTCCGTGGCACTCTTCTGGTCCTCCAGTCCATCAGCATTGTGTCGGGCGTCGTCATCTCTTTCTTCATCACTTACGGTACACGCAACATGTCTGGAGAGATTGCTTTCCGCTTGCCGTTTGGACTTCAGCTCGTCAGCTCAACCATTCTCGGCGTCATGATCCACTTCTTTCCGTATTCCCCACGCTGGCTTTGCCTCCGAGGCCGAAGTGACGATGCTCTCAAAGCCCTATCGAGACTGCGACGCCTCCCGGGAACAGATGATCGTGTGCAGACAGAGCTCAGAGGTATCGAAGCAGAGATCGAGTTGCAGATGGCGATGCAGGAGCGGGCTCATCCGGGCAAGACCGGCTTCAAACTTGAGTTATTGCTCTGGACCGATCTCTTCAAGAAGAAGATGTGGCGAAGAACGATCGTTGCTGTAGGCGTCGCGTTCTTCCAACAATTTTCTGGCATCAATGCGTAAGTTCTCGTACCCCTTAGAGCATCGGCACCGGACTAACTCCCTTCAGGTTTATCTACTATGCGCCTACCCTCTTCCAGTCCCTTGGTGCGGACTACGAGATGTCGCTGATCCTCTCGGGTGTCTTGAACATTATCCAGCTCGTCGCAGTCTTGATCTGCTTCCTCATTATTGACAGCCTCGGTCGTCGACCACTCGCCATTTGGGGCGCTGTCCTCGCTTGCTGCGCCTATGTCGTCATTGCTGGCCTCGTGGGTCAATATTCGGACGACTGGGCGAACAACGCGGTAGCCGGCTGGGTCGCTGTCGCCATGGCTTTCCTCTTCATGCTCTTCTACGGTGTATCCTA
>Ga0066648_10000181_pt1 | contig 44461 bp, 24 predicted proteins | sample CryGeyCG12114_NA_FD_59537 | JGI IMG/M metagenome (GOLD analysis project Ga0066648, IMG submission 59537) | Groundwater microbial communities from aquifer - Crystal Geyser CG19_WC_8/21/14_NA | ecosystem: Environmental > Aquatic > Deep subsurface > Groundwater | place: USA: Utah: Grand County... | reverse complement strand
CAGTGTACCGCGCCAGATACGGAGACCGACAAATCTCGCAAACATTCAACGTGGACGTGCCGCGTTTTACAACGAGTCGATTTAGAGGTAAACAGGCCAAAAGAATCGAATATTTATTGACAGTCGAATAAAACATCAGCTATGGTCATTGTAAAATGTCGGATAAAAAGTAGTCCGAATCGACACATCCTCCCCTCCTGTTTCCGTCTATGTACCTGGCTCGGGCTCTTCTAGAGCGCTTTCCTGCCAACGCCTGTAGTAAGTTTCATGCGCTTCGTCATTCATCACGTGATATGTCAACCAGTTGTGCTTCTTTCCGCCGGCAAACGCTTGCAGTCATCCTGCTCGCTTGCCTCGTCTCAGGAGGTCCATTATTTTCTTGGTTGTCGTTCTTGCACTTCAAGTATGGGCTGGTTGTCACGGAATACCTTCGAGCTGTATGCTACCGCGCCCACTGCTCATCCTCTCTCTCATCATCTAACGTGAAGCCCCTGTTCTGACCAAATTGATCGATATCTGGCTGGCACCACATCGGGTCCTCAAACACGGCGTTACTACGCAACATGTGAGCTTTGTTCGCAGCAGATTCTTGCGCCTGTTGTGCAGCGGTCAAATGGGCGTATCGTTGCGCCTCCGTAATGCTGAACGGGACTTCTTGATTCATGTATGCGTGCTCTTCTGGAGATGGATGGGAGTTCATGCCGAAGCCCTGGATGGATTCCGGAGGGGTAGACGTCGTATGGTGGCTTTGGGGTGGTGTGGGCTGTTGCTGCATCAGTGGTTGGTGTAAAGCTGGGTGAAAAGCGCCTTGTTGCAGGTCTGGCGTATGAGGTTGGGATTGTTGGGTGAAGGCTTGCTGGTGTAGCTTCTGCTGTTTGCTCTTCTGCTCGCTTATGAATTTGTCGATGTCTAGGTCTTCTAAGGGGCCCGCTAACGCATTACCAGCGGGTGTGCCGAAGTAGGAGGATGCAGTGCTGACCCTGTGTGATTCATTCTCGTCGGTGGCTCCGACACTGTTGATGTCGTTGGAGGCAGAGCTGATTGTCCTGAGGGTCGAAGGACGGAAAGCGGTGGACACGTCGTCGACTTCCGAGATATCACCAGACGAGGTATTGAAGCCTGAATTGAGTTGGTTCAGATGCTCCATCGAGGTTGCATAAGAGGGTATCTGGCTGTTTGCGAAACCAGTGCCAGGATTCAGGCTGTAGAGCGACTTCATGCCATTCGTGTCCATGGTTGGAGTGCCAGCGATATTGGGGGTGTGACTGAAGCCATATCTCGACCAATCTATGAAACCTAGTTCTGGAACGTTCGGAGGGCCGTAGTTGTGGGCATCATCCTGAGTAGTGAACCAGTGATCGGGGATGTTTTCTGGGAGGTGTGGGCCCTGCTGTAGGCTTGGACTTTGCGCATCGAAGGGAGAATACGAATATGCGTTCGGACTCAATGGAGGGATTTCGACTTGGAAAGGAGGCATGCTGATCGGGTTACTGGTGGGAGCGAGGAGCGGCGAATTTTGTTCCGAGAAAGCATGGCGCATGGGCTGGACAGCAGTGTGAACAGCATGTAGGGGCGAATCGTGATGAACGGCGGGCCGATTGGACAAGGGCAGGCTGTCGGTGGACCTTTGTGCTATTTCACGGTGACCATGGCCGAGGTGGCTATTGGATCTCGAAGGTATACGGTAGGGGGCACCGCAGTGGTTGTGGGCGTCGTTGAACTTGTGGACTGGTTTGTGATGGCCGTTGGTGAAAACGGTGGGTTTTGAGTCGTGGTTGTTCATGATGGGGCCTCTGGGTTTGTGCGTCTCTTTGGCCTGATTCAGCATGTGGGTAAGTTCTTCGGGAACAGTATCGAGGGAAGGCTCTTTCTTGATTGAGCATGTGCACCGTTCGCCATGGCCGCAGCAGCAGGTATTCGCGGGCACGTCTGACCAATTGTGTCAGTAGGCGAGAGTGAACAGCGAGGGAGAGAGCATACCCTTCTGATCTTGTCCCTCCTTGAGATGTGGACAGTCCTCCTTCGCATGGGACTTGTCGTGGCACTCGCACTTGACATGCTGCGAGCGGTTCTTGCGCAGAGAGCGGCAATGGGGACACTGTGACACCGGGCGTCCCTTCTTGTTCACATGCAGAAGTTTGCGATCTACACGTGTTGAAGCAGTCAGCATGCGCCGTGAGACAGGTGGCGGGAGTATGAGCATTGGCTACTGGTCACTGACCTGAATGTGAACACGCCGACACTCGATGGCCTCGCACACATGCCTCACAGGCATATTTCTCGCCGTTGATGATCATGTCGCAGTCGACGTCGACGGGCGGGCGCGATCGAGGGTCGACTCGGTTAGGATCGGCCTCTTCGCCTGCGAGAATGGTCGTGGTTTGGGAGATTCCAGCGATGTAGTATGTGCGATAAGATAGAAACGTAGGATCTCCTTGCCCTGGAACACCGAACCTCGAACCTCCAATCTCAAAACGTGATGCGTGACGGGGTATCTCGAATGAAAAGCAGACGTTGCAACGTTGAACTCCAGTCTTCAACTTGTCGGAAAGCCAGCCCAGCCTACCGGTCCCGACTGGTCGAACCAAGAAAAGATCGAGGGGTGCAAGAAGAAAGCCACGAAGCCACGTGCGAAGGGAAAATGCGACGAAAGAAGAATTACAAAGAAATCCAAGAATCACGGTGCCCTTCACGACTACCAGCCAGGATCTGCCATCGCGTGTGTTGTGTCGGGCGGTGTTCAGGTACGAGTGATGCAGGAAAAGTATGATTGTTAAGGACCATTCTGCTCTGCTCGTGCGCGCACAGCCGGTAATGAAAGAGTGGAGACCTTGCAAGGTCGGTGGGTGCCACCCTTCACTTACTAACATAATACATACCTTAACAGTCGAACTTAAGTTGCTAAAATTGGCTATCCGATCGACTGCCGCTTCTGGCCATTGTCAAGTCTGAATCCGGCGGCAGTGAGTTAAGTTTACTTACACACCTAACGAAGCCGCCGTGCTAGGCCTCGATCGCGCCGCCCAAAATCGGCCCAGCGGCAGCGTAAGACTTGAGCCTAATACAACTCGGGGCTGACTCAAACCCACTGCCTAACTTACTAGGCCTAAATATGCGGGTCGGCTGTCACAGGCCTCGTAAGCATCCTTCAGGGTTGCGCTGCAGGCACCCTCCGCGGGCGCTCTTCGAGAAGCTGTCTTTCCTGAGTCGAGATACATGTGGACCCTCTATGCCGATGAACCTTAACAACAGAGCGGACGCATCATCACCTTTCCGGCCGAGATGCCAAAGTCATGAGCGTCCTTGTCCTGGGAGGCGATGGTGAACCATCATCTCTCCTCCGCCCATGTCAAAGATGACGGCTGCTTCGGCGCATACCGGCCTTGCGACGTATCATTGTGTGATCTACGAGGGTGTGCTTCTTGTGTCAAAGGGCTTTATCGTCTTCATGAGGGATACACCACCGCTAACTCCACGACTGAAGAACAATAAAAAGGATGCAAATACACATGTGCCATATTCCATATTCCATTGTACATAATCATAATCGTAATCATCGCTCATCACTACCGTTGTCACTCACAACCTTAAACAGAAGGACCGGCCTTGATGACCTCGTCTGTAGCCTCCGACTTGTACTTCTCGAAGTTGCTGTTGAACAGAGATCCTAGCTTCTTGACTTCCTCGCCGAAGTCAGCAGTACCAGTCCAGCTCTTCTTAGGGTTGAGCATCTCGTCTGGCACACCTGGGCAAGTCTTGGGCACGCTCAGGTTAAATACATCGTACGTCTCGTACTCCTGCTTGGCGAGCTCGCCAGAGTGGATCGCGTCCAAGATAGCACGAGTGTACTTCAACGGGCATCGCTTGCCACCCGTGGTAGCACCAGCACCGACCCAACCAGTGTTCAGCAGCCATGCGTTGGCGTTGTGCTCCGAGATCTTCTCCGCCAACATCTTGGCATACCTCATTGGGTGCAGAGCCAAGAATGGCTGAGCGAAGCAAGACGAGAAGGTAGCCTGTGGTTCCGTGACACCATCTTCCGTACCCGCCATCTTGGACGTGTAGCCCGAGATGAAGTGGAACATGGTCTGGTTGGTGTCGAGCTTGGAGATGGGAGGCAGCACACCTCGGGCATCACATGTAAGTAGGATGATGTTGGTTGGGTGGTTGTCGGAGATGCAAGGGATCTTAGCGTTGGGAATGTACTCGATCGGGTACGCGCATCGGGTGTTTTCCGTCAGTGTGGCGTTGTCGTAGTCAACTTCTCTGGTCTCGTTGTTGAAGACCACGTTCTCCAACACTGAGCCAAACTTGATGGCGTTGTAGATGTCGGGCTCCTTCTCCCCCGAGAGACCAATGCACTTGGCATAGCAGCCACCTTCGATGTTGAACACACCCTTGTCCGACCAGCAGTGCTCATCGTCACCAATCAGCTTTCTCTTGGGGTCCGCGGACAGGGTCGTCTTGCCGGTACCGGACAGACCGAAGAAGACGGTGACATCGCCCTTCTCACCCTCGTTCGCCGATGAGTGTAGTGTCAAGACGTTGTGCTTGACAGGCATCTCGTAGAAGAGCACAGTGAAGATACCCTTCTTCATCTCACCAGCATATTCTGTACCGAGAATGACCATCTCTTTCTCGGCGAAGTTGATGGCAACACTGGTAGCACTGGTCATGCCAGAGGTGTATCTGTTGGCAGGGAAGGAGCCGGCATTGTAGATAACATAGTCAGGGTGGAAGTTCTCGAGTTCGGATCGTGATGGTCGGATCAGCATGTTCCGCATGAAGAGGGCATGGTAGGCTCGAGCACAGACGACTCGGACGTTGATTCTGTATCTCTCGTCCCATCCTGCGTATCCATCGATGACATAGATTCGGTTGCGAGTGTTCAGGTAGTCGACAGCTCGTTCTCTGTTGATCTTCCAGACCTGTGAAGCACGTGTCAGCAAACATGGATCGAAACATGAAATAACGGAAAGAATCCGTGCATGGTCCGTGATGAACCGAAGGCCGGTCCGATATCTTGGCAGTCGTAGGACAATGCCCCACTTCATGTCCCGAAGTTCAGGTGGGGTGCCATGCCATCACTTCCATGTGAGGAGGTTGCGAATGCACCATGGAGTTTCGACGTGCATGTGCGGGGAATCATGGGATAGGTATCCCTGGACCTCGATTCGAGGTTTTGCCGGCACATCTGTTTGGATGGATTTGTCGGATTGTTGAAGAAACGTCATGCTGTACGGCATGTACGACATGACCATCGAAACCATTGCGAAAAGTTCTCGGAACATGCACAGGCGAAACGAAACAATGAGGGCAGCTTACCTCTGGTGTCATCTCCTTGTTGACAGGTCCCCACCAGACATCTTTCTCAGAGCTCGGCTCTTTCACGACTCGCTTGTCTGAGGGTGACCGACCAGTCTTTGCGCCGGAGTAAGCTGTCAAAGCTCCAGTTGAGGTCATAGCCGAACCACTCTCGTAGACAAGAGCATCTTCGTAGAGAGCCGCAACAGACGGGTTGGCAATGATAGCTACACGATCATAGTCGATGTGAGCGTGGGAGTGCAGTTCCTCTTCGAGCTCAGTGTGTTCTCGGGATGGCCTGTTTTGCCGTTAGCATCAACCTGTTTTTGTCGTGGAAAAGACATACTCAACACCAGCTGGGTGGAGGGCGGTCTTGTTGACCGAGTTTTGAACCATGGTGGGCTTTAGATCTCGAAGTTGTTTCTTTGCTAGTTCCGTACGGCCTTTGTCGTCGCCCGTACTGCCTGGACCAGGAGTAAGAGGTCGCGGTTCAGGTGTTTTGTCTGTGGTGTCTGTGTTGTCAGAGGTGCGGGAATCAGAAGTGCCTTGGACGTTGGAGAGTTGAGACTTGAGTTCTTCTACAGCCGACATGTGCGCAACGCTTCCTATGTATCACTTTCTCTTAGACGCAACTGGGCCGAGAACAGAGACCTTGCCGAATGCTTTCTCCACGATATCACGGGTCCTTTCGGGCCTGTGCACTTGTAGTGGATAAAGGAGCCGATTCGTACTTGGAGTAGGAGGAGTAAGATGTAAGACCGTCCGAATGGTTCCGACTCGATGACTACGATCAATCAAAAGAACGGAGACAGTTGTCCAAGAAGCTTATTACTGGACTAGTGATTGGCGTGCTTGTTGTGAACTTCAAGACCACCAAACACCGATGGTTCTTGCAACTATATATCCTTTCTGTTCGAGCTTCAATTATCGTGCCAGGAAGGTACAACTGACGTGCGAGAAGCAGCTTCGAGACCATGACCCGGTTCTTCCCCCGCTCTGCTCGCGAAAAGTTGCGCAACTGAGGGAGGGGAGCTCAGAGGTGGATACACGGGGCTTGCACAGGCACGCATACACGGTACATGAAGCCCTCATCTCTGATGTCGATCTACAAATGACGATCGAAGTTGCCTTAGCGAGCTTCAGTTTGGTCTTGAGGAGCGAGGACAAGTTCTAGTCAAGTCACTCTTCCTCTTTCCAAGGCGCAACTGATGTGCTATGAATTCATGTTCATCGCGATCAACAAGTGCCCGTACAGATCGTGATTCAGTATACCATGTAATACTGGAAGAGGTTACCTACGCGTGAGACGGCCTCTTAGGTAAACAAGCTGGACCCCGACGGTCTCGAACGCCGCGTGCAAAGAGAAACAAAGGACAAAGCCCTTCCGCAAAGCCTCGGCCGGAAGGTTTTCGTGTTCTGGGCATGAGCCCGAGGCTGGCTCGTCCGGTTGACATCCGGCAAAGACGTAATAATGTCCGCATCCTCCCGACGATCCTACGCTTCAGTATGCTGGTGTCCACCGTAGGGTATTGATATCCGATCCCCTCCGATAATATTACGCTTCAGCATACTGGGATCCACCGTAGGGCTTCCATGTGCGACTTCACCCGGTCTTCTCCCACACGCCTTGAATGCCGAGCAAACTGCTCAACGTACCAGCCAGGCCAACGATGCCATCGTCGAAGTTCGTGTACCCAAGCGCGGTTGCTGGCACTGTCAGGTCACAAAGATCCGACGTAAGCTGGATGTTGGCGACCTTTCGCTGCCTAGAACTCATTAGTATGGTCTGGACTCTGGGCCATCCAAGGTACACACCTAGCAAGCTTGATCTTCTCCATCTTCCCATCAGGGTCCTTCTCATCGATCTGTCTAGCCCTCTGACTCAGGTGGTACAGCTTGTAGATGCCTGCTAGGGTACTGGCCACAATACCTGTGAGCCAGAAGCGATAGGCGGTTGCCTGCCAGCGTTTGGCGCCCTCGAACTTCGCGGCCCCAATGGCATTAGGGACAGTCATAGTATCGAACAGCATATAGCCGCCATAGCCGATTTGTCGCAGTGTCTGCAGGTACTGAACGATCTTATCTCCGCTGCCCTGCTTCATGGCAGCATCGTATAGTTCTGACGCTGCTCTTATATGCTCGACGAACTTGCCCACTCTCATGATCTTTCTTGTGAGACCGAATTGGTTCTTGACTGCGGTCCATGGCTGGATGGCGCTTGTGGGGTTGTTAGTTCGGTACAAGTACCAGGAGTAGAATCGGGCAAAGTATTGGAGTGTACGTAGCACCTTATCGCGGCCAACTATAGAAGCGTATGTTAGCTTGCTCACTTGTTCGGTCGAGATACGGGTGCCCGACCTGTAGTCGCGATGTATCGCAGGTAGTGGGTGACTACAGGGTGCTGAACAAGCGCGTCGGCAACCATGATTACTTCTCGTCGCTGCACTACTGAAGTGGCTAACCGTCAAGGAATCCTTGCGCAGAAGGTATGTTGATTGGTAGGATGAAGTGTGTGTGTGTCTACGAGTGTTAGGAAGTCACGTCCGATGGGCCTGAAGCAGTCACGATGCGACTTCGACACAGCGAACGAGCAAGCACGGAGCATGTGCCGAGGCTAACCATCCGGATCGCTACCCTGGCCGCGCACGTGCCGTTGTCCGACACTTTCAACGTACAGATACGACCATTACTGCCGCAACAACGAGTCCTCTGGCGGGTCGAGCATCATCTTCACAAGGCACTTAGAGCTGGGCGTATAAGCCTCGTCTTTCTCGCTATAGTAGAGACTGATTCGATGGGTGTGGTGCGCCTTGTCTGGTACGCCAAAGTATGGATTGTGGAATAATTCGGACTGAAGCCAACCACTAGCCGCTTGCCCCATGCCCCGAGGTTCGAAACTCCTAGCTTCGATTAGCCATTACCCCAGATTACGTTTTTGAGTATGATGCTCTTTTGTGTTCGCTTCTTGCACCTGGATGTTCACCGCTGTCGTTGGTCTGCGAGCTCTCTTCGTTTATCACAAGCATATTGCGCTGTTGACTTGTCGGCATAGCTTCATATAGGCAGAGTTCGGACGTTAACAGACCTCAAGCGACCTCGGAAAGCGTTGATTCTTACTGACAGCAGAATCTCTTAATACCAAAGACTGTACAGCTCAGGTCTCCATAACGACCGATCTAGTGATACTGGGCTTCTCTTGTCTTCACTCACACCCCTAGTCGACATCATGCCGACCAAGTCGTCCTTTCCAGATGTCGAAATCCCCGACCTGGACTTGTGGGCTTTCATGTTCAACAACCCGGAGAAACGCAGCTTCCCAGATTCACAAGTCATCTATCGCAGCGCTACAAACTCAAAGCGGTTCTACACCTTCGCCGACGTAAGGAGTGCAGCCACTAGCTTTGGCGAAGGGCTTCAGAATCTGTGGGACTGGCAGAAAGGGGATGTTTTTGCGGTGTATGCCCCCAACGATGTTGATGTTGGCCCGGTCATGTATGGCGTCTTCTTTGCGGGCGGAACAGTAAGTCCAGCAAATCCAGCTTACAGCGCGGATGAGCTAGCGTTCCAACTGGGGAACAGTGACAGCAAAGCAGTCATCACGACCATGCAGTTCTTGCCGAACGCTCTCAAGGCGGCCGAAAAGGTGGGGATTCCTCGCGACCGAGTGCTCCTGCTGGGCGAGGAGAGGGATCCCGACCACCGAGCAAAGCATTGGACCAACATCCGTAAGACTTCTGGAGCTTCAAGATACAGGCGAAGGAAAATGCATCCAGACAACGACCTCGCTTTCCTGGTGTACAGCTCAGGAACGACAGGATTGCCTAAGGGCGTGATGCTGAGCCATCGCAATATCATTGCGGACCTGTGCTTGATTCGTGGTTGCGTGGGCAATTGGTACGAGAGCGGCAAGGACAAGATGATCGGTGTTCTGCCCTTCTTCCACATCTACGGGTTGCAAGGGCTAGTCAATCAGACTTTGCATAGGGGCATTGAGTTGGTTGTAATGCCGGCGTTTGACCTGAAGCTATTCTTGAGCACGATACAAGAGCAGAAGATCACATTCGTCTACGTGGCGCCGCCTGTGGTTGTCAGGTTAGCCAGGGACAAGATGGTGGACGAGTATGACTTGAGCTCGGTGAGAATGATTACCAGCGGTGCAGCACCGCTAACACAGGAACTGGTGGATGCAGTGCACAAGCGGCTCAAGATCAAGATTAATCAAGCATATGGTCTATCAGAGACAAGCCCAATGACACATACTCAGCCGTGGGATGAGTGGTACTCGAGTGTCGGAAGTGTGGGGAAGATGTTTCCTAACATGACCGCCAAGTATATGAGTCCCGAGGAGAGGGAGCTAGGACCTGGCGAAGCTGGTGAGCTCTGGTTAGCAGGGCCGAACATCTTCAAGGGATATTGGAAGAACGAGCAGGCGACAGAAGATGCGATCGCCGAGTCGGACGGTGTACGGTACTTCAAGACGGGCGACGTCGGGTTCCAGGATGAGAAGCACAACTTCTACATCACAGACCGTGTGAAGGAGTTGATCAAGTACAAGGGGTTCCAAGTGGCACCAGCAGAACTGGAAGGCAAGCTGATGGATCATCCGCTTGTGAACGATGTAGCGGTGATAGGCGTCGAAGACAGGGAGATGCATACGGAGACGCCACGCGCATACATCGTACATGCGCAGCGGAGCGGCAAAGCAGGCAACAAAGAGACTGGGGTGCCTGAAACGGATGAAGACCGCAAAGATGCCGAAGAGATCATCAGCTGGACGGCCAACAAGGTTGCTAATCATAAAAGACTTCGAGGGGGGGTACGGTTCGTGGATGAAATCCCCAAGAGTGCGGCTGGGAAGATCCTGAGGAGATTGTTGAAGGACAAGGCGAAAAAGGAGCCGTCAACATCTAAGGCGAAGCTGTAATTGTAGCCTTTTGCACCTTATCAATGGTTGTATCTTTTGGAAATACAACTTCAGTGCATTTAACCAGTGGCCATACGTGTCTGGTATGCTCATCTGCGAGGACACTCCACCAGGCTAGGCGGAGTGGAGTGGGCGGTGGTGGCTCTCAGCCTCGTGTCGGAGAGCGGAGCCTCGCAGGCACTTTCCCGACTGCGCGTCACTGCCGTTAATGTTTCGTGTACGTACCTGAGCCACTGCCCTGCGTGATCTACGAACAGAAGCAGATACACCAGCCAGTCCTGAATCACAATCGCCCACTCCTCTGCTAGATACATCTCCTTCTCCCCCACACTACATTCACACAGCCCAACATGGGGTCCGATCCTCAGTTCTCCAAGTTCCCAAACCTCGCCCTCGCCCAGAACATCTTCTCAGTAGCCAACTTACCTGGTCAGTCGCAGCAGAACTCGGTGCAGTATGTCGAACGTGCAATTAAGGAGCACAAGATGGCGCCGCTGTACAGGCATCTGGCCCATCCATCGGAAGGCGTATTGAACGCGAAAGGCGAGAGCAGCGCCTCTGCACCACCATCTCAGCCGTCAGTGCCACGAAGGAGAGGCTCCCTAGTCCAGAGCAACATCGTGCCATCCAGGAAAACTCTGTCCTCTGGCATACTGTCTTGGGACGAAAGCCTGTACGAGGAATTGAAAGCAGACAACGAGAAGGAGCTTGAGGAGATCCAGAAGGAAGAGGACGACGCCCAGGAGAATGCCGGCGAGACTGAAGTGCAGGCAGCACGAGGCAAGCGCGCAGAGTTCTGGGCAAGAGTTGGCGACAAGGTAAGCACCCTCGACAGCTGTATCGAAGACCCTGCTAACACGTGGCCAGGACAAAGCCATCGAATCCTACGAGGCAGTGTTCGACAAGACCGGTCCCCTAGGGACAAAGATCGATATCGTCCTCGCCATAATAAGAGTCGGCCTCTTCTTTAACGACAAGGCCTTTGTCAAGAAGCAGATCGATCGTGCCAACATCCTGGTAGAAAGCGGTGGTGACTGGGACAGAAGGAATCGACTGAAGGCATACAAAGGCCTGCACCTCCTCACCATCCGATCCTACAACATCGCTGCTCCTCTTCTGCTCGACTCCCTCTCCACCTTCACAAGCTACGAATTGTGCAGTTATTCGGCTTTGGTGCTGTACGCCGTCCTCGCCGGTACACTGGCGCTCAAGAGAACGGACTTCAAAACCAAGGTGGTGGATGCTCCAGAAATCAAGGCCATCATGGGAAGCGGGGAGGAGAAAATGCCAGGTGCCGACGAAGAGATGAAAGATGTCTCAACTGCTACCCCTGAGAAGGCTGCCACAATCGTGAACCTGACAACCCTAGGTACCGGCCAAGGCGTAGAAGGGGCAGAGTCGGAGATGCCTATCGACTTCACATCCCTCTCTTCGCTGGTCAGAAGTCTGTACGAGGGCAGCTACAGGGGTTTCTTCGTCGCGCTAGCTACGGTGGAGGAGACTTTCTTGCAGCAAGATCGCTACCTCTACGAGCACAAGGGATGGTTCGTGCGGGAAATGAGGCTGAAAGGTTACCAACAACTCCTGCAGTCTTACAGAGTGGTTGGCCTCAAGGCAATGGCAGATGCGTTCGGTATCAGTGTCGACTTGTTGGATCGAGATTTAGCCAAGTTCATCGCCGCAGGACGGCTGAGCTGCACCATCGATCGAGTGCAGGGTGTGATTGAGACGACGAGGCCGGATGACAAGAACAAGCAGTACACTGATGTGGTCAAACAAGGCGACGCACTCATCACGAAGTTGCAGAAGTATGGTCAAGCCGTGAGGCTAAGAGGCAGTGAAAGAACATGATAGCATGAACGAAAAGCTGCAAAGCTTTACACAATACCAGATTAAGTTCTACTGTTATGGCAGACCAGAAGTCTTGTCCACAACCATCGCTCTAATGACATACGTGAAACTCCACGTGTTCGACCCCTGGTCGGATGTCTCATCTTTACTCAGCTACAGAACCAAGAGCGGCAATACATTCATCCTCCAACCGCAAACGACCAGCTCACTCATGCTAGGACGAAGAATTTCGCCTCGATCTCAGACACATGTTCTCACACCATTATACCCAAATAGGCTCCAATGCCATACGAGAGAATGATCGCAGGCAAATGCACGAAACCACACTAAGTCAAGTCAAGTCGATTCAACACATGATTCCATCGTATCCTTCTCAGCCTGCCTTGCACCCGTCATCTCCCTCTCATCCAGAAAAAGGTAGATCTTCTGTCTGTCTTTTCTGCGTGCTGCTCTGCTCAGCGTTCTACCAGCTTGCTTTCACGATCATCGAGCCCCACGTCAAACTTCGCCTTGTTCGCTACGTAGCTCTCCCATCTTAGAGGAACTTGGTCGTGGTCATCATTACAAATCAGATATCGCACAGCACGCGAACCGGGGGTATGTTATGTTATGCTATGCTACACTCACGTTGATCACAGGCTAACAAGTCAGCTAGCTAACCTAGCTGCTGCTCATTCGGTTCGGGACGTAGGTGAAGTGACTGACTGACTGACTCATCGAACGAGTGGCTCGATTGTGCCCGATTTCTAAGGTCAGGATATGTCTTTCTGCCTGCTTGCTTGCCTGCTTACTAGCTCGCTCAGAGGTCCGCGGGGCCGGCTATGCTCTGCCGAGCGAACACACGGCAGGGCAGGGACAGGGGCGGCAGAGGATGCGATGAAGGCATAGCCTAGGCGTAAATCAGGCCGCCGAGTGGGACGGACCGCGCGCACAATACAGCTTGCCGCTGGTTGTCCTATCCTCACTGCACGCACCGGCCAACAGCACAGAACACAGGCCGAGACCAGGCAGGATGTGCGAGGTATCACCTTAGACGCGTTTCAGCTCAAGTCCCAAAGCAGACGTCCCACTGCGCGTAACCCGCCAGCCAGTCAGGGCATGTACAAAGGTTCGATTGATGCATTTCAACTCAGAGATGCGCTCCTGAGTTAGTCCTGAAGATGCACCACACCACATGCATCAATACCAGTATCGCCCACTAGATGGGCTTCTCGTTTCCTCTACCTTATTCAAACGTATTAGCAGGCGAGCACGGTGTTGAGTGTATCCTGTCCGGCCACCAGCATGGTATCTCCAGCGCTCTCTGCTTCTTTCATCGGTTGTGGGAATCGGACTGGGTCAGGGGTTAGGGAGTGGAGCGAGAGCGTTCAGAGGGCTATGCGGACGTTTGTTGATGCTACTACCCGATTTCTCAACGCTTTGCGGTTGCGTTATTCGTGTCTGTGCCTCGTTCAATGTTGACTGGTAGAGGGTCAGAATATTTGCTACCTAGCTCATGCACGGCGAATGGCGCCGGTCTCTTTCCTGCCGTTCATTGCACCGTTGTTACATGAGTCCTTACACAAAAGTTGCAGTCACGGACATCTCAAATAAGATCAATATTTATCTATTACTGTCCAGACTTCCTGGAACATCATGTACAGAACTCCTAACAAGCCTAGCCTCTGCGCGTGCTATGTAGTCTTCGCACGAGATCCCATACGTCTATAGCTGTTTATCCACTTTCCACAACTCCCTCAAACCATCCCTTTAATACCCGCCCCAAAACGCCGGGTAAGTCTCTCACCTCCCTAACAACAACGTAATACTGGAACGGAAATCCCTCGAGATACCTCTTCGTCCGCACTTTCATCACTCCATTCTCATCCGCCGGGTCTTTCTCAAAGACCACTTCTTTAAGGTCGACGATACTTTCCTCGCTGTTATCGACGACCACAAACACCGACACGATCTTTTCCTCTCTTGCTTTCCGAACAAGTCTTCGCACTGAGTCATCAGTATCACTGCCAATATGTCCGTCACTGATGATGATCTGAAGTTGCCACAGGTCAGCGGCTTCGCGGGCAGAGGACTTGAGGCGCGCGTCTTTGAAGACATTGATCGATTCGGAAAGTAGCGCTCGGATGTTGGTGCCAGTTTGGTTAAATGTGAAGTTTGAGAAAGTCTCTGGACCGGACATGTTTGGCGAGAAAGGCGTTGAGAATGGATGGGCGACTCTGACCGCTTGTGGTGTGCTCGGAGGAGTCGTGCTGTTGTAGTCTTTGCCGAATGCGACAATCGACAGCTCTCCGACTTCCAGCATGCTGAGACTGCGGCTGAGCATACACAATGTCTCCAGGGCAAGGATATCAGCGCCTGATTCTGCCATCGACTTGGAATCATCAACAGCAAGCATGACCTGGTAGTTACGCTTCGATGGTACGGATCGTCGCATCCAGATCTTGTCGCGCTTGTACCCTGAGGCAATGTATGGGATAATACGACGAATATTGAGGCGCTTGCCTGTACGGAAGTCGCCTCGAAGTTTGGTAGCTGTCGTAGGCTGCAAGATGAGTCGGAGCTGTTCCGTGAGCATGAGGGATAGGGATTGGGTCTTGTTCGACGTGATTGACCAGAGTTGCTGAGCATCTGCGATTGAGGTTGATGTTGGAAGCTGAATCGACTTGGCCAAATCACTTTCGAGTTGTTCAACCTCAGCTTCGACCTCGGTGTCTTGGTTCTCAACGGCCATAGCCTCGGTCTCTGCGTCCTGTCGAGTTCGCTCACGAGCTGTATCTGGCAAGACAGCATTCTGGACATCAAAATTGTCCTTGTCTTCACGCTCAGTCTGCAACCTGGCCATTTTTTGTGCCAATGTTTCGCGTACAGTCTCGGCGATCTCACGATCTGCATCTTCTGGCATCGGTAGATTGTCTTCCATATCAGCCTTTGAATCCTCAATTGCTTGGCCTTGCTCAAGCTTCTGAGCTGTGTCTTGGTCCACGGTACCAAGTGCTTGTGCTTCGACTTCGTCTTGGTCGCCATTGAGATGCTCAAAGTCAGCATCAGCCATATCGACATCCTGATCAGTTTGCTTCTGCTGACGTTCCTCGTTGCCTGTGAAGATCTCACGCCGCTGGTGGTACTGCTCAAGCGCATCTGCAAGCTTCTTCAGTGCCTCGTCCGGCTTGTCCTTCACTTCTTCCTGCCGACCAATGCCTTGTTCAACCGCGCCTTGATTGGTGCCGGATTGTTCTTGTTTCGTCGGTTTCGTGCCTTGCTGCGGCTGTGCATCTTGTGCTGTAGCTTCTGCTTCGGTTTGACCCTGAGGGGCATTCTCGTCCATTTGAGCATCCGTATCGGCTTGGTTTGTGTTTGCCTCCCCAGAGTCACCATTCTCTTGATCTTGCATGTCTGCCAGCATATGGTCCTCCCGCGTGTCGTAATGCTCGTCCTTCGCCTGTTCACTGTCGAAGGGCTGATCCTCAACTGCGTCGTTGTCCTGGGCTTGACCGTCAACATCTTCTTCTTGTTCGCCGTTGGCCTCGTCCTCAAATTTCTGCTCATTGTCCCTTTCAATTTGGTCCTCGTCTGACAGGTCAGCATTTTGCTTGTCCTCTGTCTGAACATCGTCATCCACGTCTGACAAATCTTCCATGTCAGCGTCGCTGATCTCGCCCTCCTTTTCTTCTTCACCATTCAGTTGCACATCGTCAGGTATATCGAGTGCTTCCTCTTCTTGTAGGTGTGGGTCCAAATTCTCGCCTTCAGCCTTTTGCTGGGCATCGGCATCATCCTGTTGTTCTTCGTCATCACCTTCAGTGGCTTCCACATCTCCATTTTGCTCCTCTTCTTTGCCCTCTTGTCTCGCAGCCTGGTCATCAGATTTCTGACCTTGCGCTTTCTGACTGTTCATCTCCTTCTCTTCTTTTTCAGCTTCTTTTTGCATCTCGTCCCACATCTTCTCGTCCACAGCATTGGGATCCAAGTCATCAACACTGCCTGTTTCCTCATCCATCTCCTGCTCTTCACCATCTTCGTCACCACTTTCTCGATCATCGCCAGACGCTTGCTCGTCTCCACTCCCCATTTCACCTTCAAGCTCATCTGCACCCATATCAACGGCGTCCTTGCTTTTATCCATTTCTTCGCTACCGTCCTCTCTCTCTCCGCCTTCCTGTGCAAGATCTGCCAGGTCTTCGTCATCATCGACGTCTTTGCTAATGTCTTCTGCAGCCTCACCTTCGCCGAGCCCAGTGCCCTGCTCGACTTTGCCAGTCTGCTCTTGACCATCTGACGGCTGTGACGGACTACAAAACCCTTCGTTCGCCAGCGTAACGAATGTTTTGCCAAGAAAGACGGCCAGCCGGCATGTGTGAGCATGAAGATGAAGCACGCGACTGTACAGATCTTGGGCGATGATCTGGAACTGTCGAATGATAGGTGCAGTCATGGCGAGAAGGGCGAAGCTCACTCGAGATTCTTGTGTAGGGACCAGATGTAAGCTGTAAAGAAGTGTCTCAAGTTCGGTTGATAGGTCATCGATGTGTAAAGCAGCGAACGCTTTGCCGTGGCAATCACTTGTCCTTGCTAGCCATGCCTGATCCTCGGTGGATGACGGCAAGCTTCTGAGTACTTCAGTGGCTCGTTGAAGGGCTACAAAGACCTTGTTGAGAAGTCTTTGGGCAGCTCCATCGACTTGGGAGATCTCAACTTGGGAGTAGCCATTTGTTTGAGCTTGTCCGCTGTCTTCATTATCCAGCCATTTGCGAACTTGCAGGGTGATATGTTCGAACTGTGGTTGTTGACCAGCAAACTGATCAATGTCCTTTCGTAGAGATCGAAGTATAGTACGGGATTCTTCCTCGACTTCGTGACGTTGTCTGTTTTGAAGCCCCAGAGGTGCGCGCGACAAACTCTGCATCTTGTCGTGTTGTAATCTAAGAGCGCCGCTGTACTGGCGCATAGATGCAATCATATCGTTCGCCTCTAGTGACCCGTGCTTGCTTTGAAACTCCACAACTCCGGCGTACACTTCCAACAATGCCGCTAACCATGCTACTTTATGTGAAAGCTTGTCGGAAGCGAGTTCAGCGTCCGGTCCGCCAGCCACCGACTGAATACTCGAATCGTTTTGCAAAGTAGCAAGCATTATGTTGCTGTTGCTGAGCCTTTCAAGTTGGGTTTGGGAAAATCCAAGTTGATTTCGTTGTTTCAGTGCCAGGTTCAGAAGGCCTTCCAGATATCCTAAGCCTCTTCTCGTTTCTCCATCAGTTAATTCTTCGGAATGCTCAAGCGCAGCATTACGGGCTAGAGGCAGCGTATCGACCAGCTCGTGGAACGCCTCATCGGCTGCTTGCGAGGCAAAGTTTCCGTGGTCCAACGAAAGCGTTGGTACACTGGCAAACACCACGGCGTTCGAGGCTTGAGCCGACAAGTCAGCTGTGCCTAGATTACGCCTGATCCCCATCTGAGCGACATCTCTCATGGTATCTGCTAATAGACGCCGTTTGCGTTGCTTCAGGTCGCGTATTAGACTTGTATTGTCATCACTCAAGATGGATGGCGTAGCTTTGCGAAGCTGTTGAGCGGAGTAGCTGATATCCTCAAGGTAATGATGAAGTTTCACCGAGGGCATGAACTTAGGCATTTTGCTTGTATAGACGTGTCGCATCGTGCTTGCAGAACTTGTGGGATTTCTCAGGCGTTCGGGACGTTGTTTCCAATCGGTGATTGCCTCTGCAGCGACGTTGATATAGGTTGACATACTGTCGACTGAAACGGTCGGGCTTGGCAGTACAGGATTGAACTCTCTCAGGCTTGCAGAGGCCGAGTAGGGTGCTGCGAATCCGGTGACAGGTTGTCCCAGCAATGCACGATACTTCTTGACGATCTTAAAAAGCTTGAAGTGTGATCGACGGGCACTTTCTCGCAGAGCTGTGATGTTAGTGTCTTTCCAACTAGCAAGCTTAACCTGTTCAGTAATCTTCTTCTCAAGAGCAGATCTGCCTTCTGTGAGAGTCTTGGAAACGTGCGCCTCGTACCGACCGTAGTGGTTAACCACATTCAAGACAGTGTGGTGAATGTTCAGCATCTGCTGGGTTATCTTTTGCTTCGGTATGACGAACTCGTCTTCGGATTCATCTGTCAAGGACGAAGCGTCATCAATCTCATCATTCTGGTCAAAAGCATCGACATCCTTATCGCGATAGCTCATAGTTGCATCGAGATGTTGCGGTTTGTGGTCACGCCCACCGAAGGCTTTAGCATTGTCACGTTGGTTGAGTTTAGCCGCATCCCTCTTGAGGCGCTTCGCGCTTTCACCACCATTGAACTTTTGTGCCATAGCACCAATGGTGACGGCGAACGCTCGGAGTAGTCCCAGCCGGCTTGAGTATTGCCCAAGAGTGGTATTTCTCAGATACTCCTCCAGCGTCGTTGCAAGTTTCTGACGGTATTCATCTAAATTCTTTTCTGACTCACCGGTAGCAACATCGTTCACGACGTCAAGAGGATTGTTGATGACAGATTCGTAGGCGATGAAGTACCATGCATCGGCGTCTTCGTCTTGCTTCATGTCCTCTTCGTCAAGCAGCCTTGACCATGAGCCGAGTTCAAGTCGTCTCCATGAGATGATAAGGTTTGTCAGTGAGTCCATGATGTGAGCCACGGAGAATTCTTTGCTGGCCACGGCCTGCCACTGACTTACAACCTCAAGCAACTTCTCTGTCTTGGTAAGGAGCTTGGCAATCGGACTACTCATTTTCAATGCCATGACTTGGTCGCAAAATGCGAGCACCTCCGTGGGAACAGCATGTTCTGGCCACCGCTCGGCAATTTCTCTGAAGCGACTTTGAGCAGATCGTGTGATGTCGTAAAGCTTCCGTGTCTCCAAGGCGTCGTTGTCTGTGTAGACATTCAAAGTAGGCTGCCCCGAACCAGACATCAATGCCTCAAGTTTGCTTTGCAAGCTCAAGAGCAGACTGGGCATCATTTCTGTTGATAACACTTCGTCCTCTTTGAATCCGACATGAGTCTCGTCGCGGACGCTGATACGCTCACATAGATATGAGCGTAGCAGATTTTGAGCATTATGCTGTTGGAAAAAGCTGCGGTGATACCTCGCAAGCTCTACTGCAGACTTTCGAACATCGATATTGGTGTCGTCTTCATCGTCACTACTGTCATATCCTTCAACCCCTCGCGGCGCATTCTGTTCAGCCTCCGGATCGTCATTGTCGTGGCTCGGAAACATAGCTTGAACATCTTCTTCGCTTGGGTCCGTCGACTCGTCCTCGCCTCGGTAACTGTAATATCGTGACTGCTTCTCAGCCTCGAATTGGTCTTCGCTCAGCTTTTGTTTCCAGGCGAAATAGAGATTGCTCACTGTTTCGACCAGGTGGCTGAGTAATTTGTTCTTGTGTGTCTCTTGAAGATTACCAATGACGTATCGTAAGCGAAGTTGCTTGAGATATGTCCAATACTGTGGGGTTTTCATGACTGCCAGGTCCTCCTGATCTAGCATGCTGTCGTCGAGAACGGGCTGCATCGATGCCAGCTGCTCATCAATATCACGCTGGTGCTGTCGGCGCTCTCTCTTTCTGACTTTCTCATACAAGAGGATATGCTTTCGTCCTTCCTTTGCCATCTCCAGACCAACACTATAGATCGCTAGTCTCGCACCTATGGCCATGCAGTGCAGCAGTCCAACAATTGGTTTTACCAGATCGTCGTACGCGCGGTGAGTCTGCAAAAGGCGGCGGACACATGTCTGAATCCTGCTCAGTAATTGAGGTGCATTGAGCTCGACACCGACCCAGTCACCGTCAGCGATATTTTCGACGAGACCAGAATTGACGACGCTCCTCAACAAATTTGTGAATTCATTCTGCAAATCGACGATTGCTGGAGGCTCTGGACGATAGATATCAGGCATGGTAGGGGCTTCGCCAAGTTCGGCGAGATCATCATCTAGCATGTTGATCATCAAGCTGGTGTCTTGTCCTGTGGTCTTAATCTGGAAGTCCTTCCATGCTGCTATCCTCGTGTTGAGCTCAGCAGTTCTCTTGTCGTGTCGCTCACGAATTAGCAAAGGATAAGTTGCCGGGTCGAAGACTTGATCAGGAACAAACAGCTTAAGGCAGACCATAGCGATAATCAGAAGTGCTTTGCCGGTTTCTGGATACCACGGCTTCGCAAGAAGATTGCAGGCCACCTTCAGAGGTTTCAAGGCTCTCTTCAGGGAGTCAAGACCCTTCAGTTTGGCATTCTTCATGGCTTCCTCAAATACTGCGCCCAAGGATGAATGGTTTGATGTATCGTGAACAAGCGCCCAATGGGAACGTTCGCTGAGCAAGAAGCCATGCGCATTCAGTATGCGACGAAGAAGCGAAACACCACACGTGCGAATCGCCTCCAAGTTGTTGTTCGCGATACTTTTGTTGTTACGCGCAAATGCTTTGACGAGCTCTGAGAACTCTTCTTGCACGTAGTTCATCCTGCCGATGGACTGCTCGTGTACATCTTGCAAACGCCGTGTAAGATCTTGCAGGCCGATGTCCGATGGTGGAATGTCCTGTACTTGCGAAATTTCAGCATGCACTGCGCTAAAGTCACTGAGACAGCCGAGCAGTTCCATGTGAGGTCCAGCAGTGACTCGAGCAATTTGACTCTTTGCCGCCTCTGTGCTACCAAAAAGGACGTATAGCTGCCGCGTCGATGCAGGAAGAGGCGCCGCATGATAATTCGCTTTCTGTAACAACGCATCGAATAAGGTTTCGAAAAGACCCGAACCTGCCAAGTCTGGAGACCGTTGCAATGCTAGCTCGTTGATTGCATGCTCCAAGACCCCAATCTGGTGCGTCGCATCATGCAATAGAGGCACGGCTTCCAACGCCTTACTTAGCCGCAATCTCACGTCAGCCAATTGAGCTCTCGATTGAGGTAGAGACTTGCAAAGGATGTCGAACCGTGCTATCAACTTCTCCATGAGCACCTGAGCTTCGAGGTGCAACTGCGAAGTGGTAGAGTTGGCTCTCCAAGTAGGCCACATACGCTGCAGACTCTGGCCACATTCGAGTTGACATGCATCACCGAGCTTCTTCGTTGCAAGCTCAAAATTCTGGCTAACCCGGGGAAACAGCCTTGCAACCCTTGGCTTCATATCATCCAAGATCTGAAGGTATGCTTGAATCTGGCTTTGGTTGACATTGTTCTGATCGAAGAGGTGCAAAAGATCGTGGACAAGCATGGTGACATCCCTGAAAAGCTCATAGGTCGGCTTGTCGACAAGGATCTGCGGTTCTCGGTTCGTGTTGTGCGACTTCATCATGCTTGAGGCGAAAAAAGCCAGAGCCTGCATGAATGGGAAGGCGGGTATGGGCGTTATTTGATCGCGGTGACGTTGCATGTGCTGCGGGCTGGTCTTGACAAGCCAAGTTGAAGGACCATTGTTGGATTTGCCATTAGATACGTTACTCAGATATGCTAGGCATCGAATGAGGCCAGCTGACAAAGCTTGCATGCGTGTTTCTTGAGCTATTGCTCCTCTGTAGTCTGTGCCAAAGAGGAAAGGTACCAGTGGCTCGTTCACGGCGAGCATAGCGGGCAATGTCTTGCCATCTCTAGAGCTTGAAGCAGTCAGTACAGCAGGCAAGCGAGACATAGCCAGCTCGTTCAGAGTCTTTGGCAACTTCAGATTCAGTCGAATCTCGGCCTCCTCACGAGCGGCTTCAAGCCCACTATCCCGTTGCTGTTGCTTGAGCAGAGAGAGATCACTATAATCGAGTTGGTCGATCCAAGGTTCGACCTCTTCGGGCATACCCATATCGAGGTCAGTAGAAACCTCAGCAAGCATTGGGCGCAAGCGAGCGATGCTGGAAGCAGTCGGGTACTGCGGCACCATTGGTCGAATGGTCTGATCGAGTTGGCCATCCAAGAATATCTCAAGAGACCTGTTACGCATGGCGCGCGATAGCTCGCCATATCTTGGGTCCATGGTAAGGATGATTCGGAAGTCTGGATGGGGTTGGAGGACCCTTGCGGCGCCATCTGCACCGTGCTGTTCACTGACTATGAGGCAGCCGTTCGGCTCCAATAGTGAGTTGAGGCGATCAAGCACCGAAGGGTTACAAAGGTTTGCATTGTCAAGCACAAGCCATGTCCCTTGCTGGAGGGCATCTATCAGTATGCCATCGTTCCACACAAAACGAGTTGTGTTCGTGTCTGGCGAGGCTTGGAGGTGGTCTAGTTTCTGCTGTATTGCCAGAAGTCTGTCTTGGACATGCTGGGGGACAAGCACTCCGCTTTCGTGTTGCATGTTTTGTAGAGCATTTAAGAGCGTGTTGAGATCTATTGTGCCTTGTTGGACTTGGTTATAAGCCGACATCACTGCAGATCGTCCTTTTCTGGGGGACTCCACGTTCACTGACAGGAAGTGAGACAGGAGATCGACAAGGGCATCATCCTTTTCAGCTCGCAATGCTGCAATATCGCGCTGGGGGTCATATTGCTCGTAACCACCGATCAGATCAGCAATATCGACATCGGCGTTCATCGAGAACTCGTCCAGCTTCGCGCCAGCAAGTGCAGCTAGCGAACGAATCAATAACGTTTTGCCGCTGCCAGAAGGACCAACTAGTATGACCGGCCAGTTCTGATTGACTGCAACAACAGTCGACTTCGCAGCTGCAAGCAGAGGCTTCGGTATATGCTGATCGGTGGCCACAGGTTGGCGTTTCGTCTCGCGCTTGATGATAGCAGTGCCCACTTGAAGGTAAAAGGCTGACAGGTTGTGGTACAAGCTTTCGTGCTCTGCCCTTCCAAAGGCGTTGTGTGACAGTACTAGTGCTTCACTTCTGGCTTTTCCAGATCGGAAGCGCCCAGAAATGACAGTGTTAAAATGAATGCTGGGATCAAGCACTTTAGCTTCTTGACACAAACTCATCCACCGATTGATATCCCGTAGATTCAATTCCCACGGACCACCATCGGCGAACTCAGGTCTGTAATCGCTCAGTGCTTGACAATCGTCTATAGTCGCCACAATTGTGTTGATCTGCTCTCCAGGCAAGGATGGATACTTAGTGCGACAAATTTGAAGCAGATCCTCTCTGGTGAAGGGGTCTGCGTAGACCACAGTGAAGCGGTTCACGAAAGACGCCGGCAGACCTTTCCTCCCGCCTCCTTGGTGGTGAGGGTTTTGTGTGGCGAAGAGTACAAAGTCAGGATGACATTTAAACGTCTTATCGAGTTCGGCAATGTAGATCTCTTGGCGATGGTCTAAACAGGCGTTGAGGCCCTCCAGTACAGATTGTGAAGCCAGATTCATCTCATCTAGCAACACCCAATGACCAGCCTGCATAGCTTTGAGAAGTGGACCATCACGCCAGACAAAGTTGCCAAGCATTTCACCTTCCGCAGGAGCGTCAGCGCCAAAGAGGTCCATAAGATCAGTCTGATCAGAAAGGTTGACTCGAGTTAATGGTCTGCCACATAACTTGGCAAGCAAGGACACAATAGCCGTCTTCCCCACACCTGGATTTCCTTCGAGCAATAGAGGCCGGTTTGTTTGTTGTGCACGAACTATGCGCATTGCGTTTCTCAGAGTTGTCGGAGCCTCGAGCACCAGATCCTGCTCGGACGAAGCACCGCTTAGCCTTGGTAAAGCAAACGCACCAATACGAAGGGATTCCGGGGTCACCTGAAGTTCAGGCAACGCATAGTAGATCGCTGTGGCATTGACCCGGAAGAGTCTACCGAGCTTGCGCAGACAAAGACCTCGTGCCTGCTGTACATTTTGTGCGGAGCTGCTCGAAAGTCCTGCAGGATTAGCGCCGAGAGAATCGATATATGTCATTGCCGCACCGTGTACGACAGCATGCTCGAGGCCTAATGACGCATTGCGTAATATAAATTCGGCCCACTTGAGCATAGTCCGCAACGGTATTGTTGCGTTGGTAGAGCCTTGGACTTCTCTTCGAAAATACTGTCCAAAGCTGATCATCGACGGTGCTAAACCTGAGTCAACAGTTCGCAGTCGGTTCTCTAGGATAGGAATGACATCCTCGCTGTCAGAAAGCGGTGGGACCCAAATCTCAGTCAATCGATTCCGCAAAGCAGCAGAAAGTTCACGCTTGCCGTAGTCTCCTCCTGGATTCATAGTGGCTAAGAATTGGAAACCAGGCTGCGCGATCACGAAGTTGTCCCCTGCGCCTTTCTCTGCCAGAAGTATTGATCTGGCTGGCTCGAGAAGACTGTTCATGCGCTCGAGCACAGAATCGTCTGCCAGCGATATTTCATCGAGCAGAAAATGAGAACCATCTTTCATGGCCCGAACGAGACTGCCATCACTCCACATGAATAGTGATTGGTAAGCTGCAATACTGGTTTTGACCTTAAGCACCGCCTGCTCGTCAAAGCCAGAGGTGTCCATAGCCTTGAACTGGGTTATCAATCCATCTATGTCCATACCCTCGATGGGCCGCAGTGCACTGTCAGTTGGGTCAAGATTTTGAAGGTCCTGCACGAGAATGTCGGCTAGCTCAGACTTGTGGCGAACCGGTCGCTGTGAGCCTATCAAATCACCAGTTTCGGTGTTCGAGTGTGCGTTGTAGATATTGAGATCCTTGCCAAAAGCTTCGGCAATGCACTGGCAGACTTGAGTCTTACCACAACCGGTTTCTCCTACAAGCAAGACCGGCTCGTTATTCTTTAGAGCTGTCGATACAAGCACGAAAAGACGTCGCATTGCCCGAGTCCAGGTGAGCCCGGTGTTGATGGTGAAGTTAGCTGGGACCTGCTGTTCGCCGTAGAGCGCAGTATCATCGACCTTGACCTTCAGAGTCTCTTCAATAGTTGTCTTGACGACTGCTTTCTCGGCAGGGTTTCTGACGCGTTCTGCTAATAGCATGTAGCCGTGATATGCTAGCTGCTCGCGATCATCGACCGGTCTTGAAGCCCATCGAAATAGATCTCGAAGGGTAGCAAAGCTGTTTCTGGCTTCGAAAAGCCGCGAGGACTGCCTTTGCAGAGACAGTTTCTTGTACACTTCAACGATCTGTTTGCAGAACGAAGGCGCGATCTGTGCTCGTTCCTTCAAAATGATTTCGAGCTCATCCTCAGGTATATCATCGATGTGGATTTCGAGGAATCTGTTTCTGAAAGCTCTCGATAGCCTCTTCCGGCCACCGTACAAACCAGCCGGGTTCTGCGTCGCAAAAAGCATGAAGTTGGGGTGGGGCCGAACTATCTCTTGAGACTCGGGAATCAATAATTCTCGGTTGTCGTCCAGTAGTCGATTCAGAGCTTCAAGCACATCACTTGGAGCAAGGTTGAGCTCGTCTAGCACAATCCAGTGTCCCTTCCGAAGAGCTTCAACAAGCACTCCTTCTCGATATTCGAGCTTGCCGTCAGCACCAGAAGCATAACTACCAAGATATTCTTGCAAGTCTGTATGTTCGTGGTTGTTGATACGAACGAATTTATTGCCACTGTACTTGGCAAGGTATTCTACCATACTCGTCTTTCCCGCTGATGTAGGTCCCTGCAATAGCACAGGGAACCGTCTCATAGACGCTGCTCGGGCGAAGTTTGTGAGGTTTCGGCGTACTGAGCCTGTGATGATGTAGTGAGGCTGAACGTCAGGGGCCAAAGGTCCTTTGACAATTGCGTAGTGCTCGAAAGCAACAAACTGATTCTTGTCAATTGAGATCTTCGGCTTCTGTGATTGCACGATGCGCTTGGCTTGTGCGGAGGCAACTAAGTACTGCTCAACTGCCGGGAATGCTATCTGCTGAGACCTGAGGTCTAAGACGGTGAAGAAGCTCATCTGCATGCCCTCGTACATCGCACGACGCAACCCATAACTAGCGGCGTGCTGTTGTACGTATTGCAAGCATCGCGTGAGAGATCGCAGACTGAAGTGCGGCAAATCGCCGGCGCCATCGGTCAGTTTGTGTTTTATGTTCAGCCGTTTCACTGCGAGGTAAGCATTGGCAAGATCATTCGCTGCTCTGTTGTCATAATCCAAAGCTGACCCGAGATAAGCCTGGATGACTTCGACCAGGTCGCTCACATCATTGTCACCTGCGTGGACGTAGATTTCGGTGAAGTAAGCCCTGACTGCTGGCGGTAGATCTTTCTTGCCAGTATCGGTAGCAGGGTTCATAGCAGCGAAGAGACGAAAATTCGGATGCGCATCAACCCTTTCAATGCTGCCAGCTTCAGCAAGCAGCAAATGCGGTACCTCGTTGTCGTCGCTGTGCAGCAAGCTGAGGATGTTGTCCAGTGTCTCAGGAGACGCAAGATTGATCTCATCAAGCAGGAGCCAATTGCCACTTCGCACAGCTTGAACAAGCCGACTTTCAATAAATGCAAAGACTTGGCTCTGCTCACCTCGTTGTGTCTGGATCTTTACTTGGTTGATGCTGTTAGCAAAAGCGGTCCACTTCTCACGTAGAATCAGATACTTCGAGCTGTCTAATTTCCGTCGCTTTGCTGCTTGCTCCTCGACCGTCTCTTGCTTGGGTGCGACTGGCAGGTGTTTCAAGGCAAGCTGTACGGCTTCTTCCCAGTGTCCTACAAGTCTTGACCAACGCTGCCTAGTGAAGGCCTTTGTGATCGAATCCCGAAACTTCTCGTTCTTGCCGGCCGAGAACGTCTTGTCAAACAATTCGTTGAACTCGTCAATGAGTGGTACCACTAATGAGCGGGTCGTTACAGGTTTCAACCCTCCTAGGAGGTCTGACGCTTCACTCTGGTTGGATAGGTTGACCACAGTCAAACTCTGATCGATGGATGACGCGATGTGCTGCAGCATAGTAGTCTTGCCAACACCAGTCTCGCCAACCAACAGAAGCGGTTCTTGAGCCACGATAGCAGAAGTAATGGCCTCCATGTTCTGTCGGACTTGGCGAGTTAGAGCAAACTTCGACGTGTTGGTACGTTTAGATCGTTTAATGCTAAGTCTCGGGATTGATGACCTGCCAACTTGCAGAGTATGTTTGTGCTCTTGCACTACGGGGTTTTGATGCTTGAAAGCATGTTCAGCAGCAGCGGGCGCAATGTTTAGACATTCAGCCATGGCCAGACCGATAACCTCGAGTAGATGCTCATCGCCCAGGTGGGCAGCATAGCAGTCGATACCATCTTTAAACATATCGATCATGAAAGTCTCTGGTACGAGAGTGGGAGTAGCGTCTGTGGAGAGCGGCAGTAGTCGATTCGAGAGCCGCCGGCACCACTTAGTAAGATCCTTGATGCTTGGTAAGCGGCTTTGGAAAGGTTTGAACGCAGGAGCAGAAGACCAGATGGCCAGGATTCGTGTGTGGGCAGACATGATGCCGTCGACAAACGGCGCCAGGCTGGGGTAACGCTGGCATATTATTGTCCTAATCTCATCAGGTGCGTACTCGTCGATTTCGACAATGCTCCACAGTCTCCGATTCGACAGGAAGGCATTACGAGCACTACTCGTTGCGGTTAACCCTCTAGTGCTTCGAATAGTCCCGAAGATCCGAAAGCCGTCGGCTGCTCTGAGTCGCTCTTTGCGACTGGGTAGGGATAATTCGTTGCTCTCAATGAGAGGACGAAGCAAGCCTGTGACTTCTGCTGGAGCCCGGTCAATATCCTCTACCAACACCCACCGACCCTCCTGGACAGCTTTGGTAAGGATACCTGGCTGCCAAGTGAACCCATATCCCGAGGTCGAGGATGTGTAGATGCCAAGCAGGCTTTTCGCGTCAGTCTGGTCGTTCAGATGTAGAGTGAGCATGGTGGATAAGACGCCGATCTCGCGTGCGAGTTCTCGAATAATAGCAGTCTTACCAGCTCCTGACGGTCCCACCAGCAGTGAAGACCTCGATGAGCACAGCGTCTGCGCCACGTTGCTTAGGTTTCTGGTCGAAGTTGTAAAGCTGACAAACGATGACTGTGACGATCTCAAGGCACTCTTTCGAGGAATCAAGACACCACCGATCGAGGCAACTTGAGGGCACACATCTGTCTGGTAGTCGAGCCTCATGGACGACATAGGTGTGGGGACCTCTGTAAGAGAAATTTGGACGCGCATCCATCTTCGTTCTTCGTAAAGCTTGAAGAGGTTGTAGTCAATTTCTCCGTCCTCCCACGGACCAATGACAATTCCACCGCCTGTGTTTCGAGCAATGAGGTTCTGGCCGAACGCATCAGCAAAGCGCATGACCTGGCACAAACATTCAATTGCAAGATATCGGATATGCCGGCGCTCATGGCTGAACAGAGAGCATAGTAAGATTGGCTTGACATGACTGATGAAAGTTTCAAGATCGTGAGACAAGAGTCGAAACAGGGCGGTTAATAGCTCTGTAAGGTCGCGATCGTCGAGTTGCAAAATGGAAGGTATATGGGTGGTGACTTCCTTGAGTAGACGCGTGTTCGTAAGGAAGGTGCTAATTGAGGGTCGAAGGTAAGGCGCGAACGGCAGAATTCGTGCAAAGCATGATATACATGCTATTTCGTCGAGTAACGAACCTTCAGTAGCCTGTTCAATCCATCTTCGCGATGTGTCGGCTGCGACGTTAAGATAAAGTGGTAACACGAGATCGGTGAATCGCGTATCGAAAGACGCTGTGGCCAGTGCTTCCAGAAAATGCGGCCCTCGTCCATTTTCGAGGATCTCGGCCAATGCTGGATGCAAACCACGCGCTTTTGCGTCTTTGATAATGGTCTGTTCCATCTCGGTCGCTATAATGATGCTTCGGCATTCGATACAGCCATTGTCGCAGACTGTCATCTACGAAAACGATGATGCGCGTACCAGACAAAAGTTGCTTAAGAAAATAAGGCAAGGCTGGCGCAAACAACGCAAATTTCTGCCATGAGCGGAAACCCGTGCATTAGCGTATCGGATCTTATGCAAACCTTGCTCGATCCCGATAAAGATCTGAGATCTTTAGTGCCTAAGGCTCATGGCTGCTCATGAAGACATCTAGCGGACCCTTCGTCCGCCCTGTGCATTGACGTGGTGGCTTGGACTACTGAAATTGTGCATGTACTAGCAGGCGCCATATCCGACAAAGGATGAGACACAGTGTGATGAAGCAACTCAGTATTCGGGAGCACCAAAGGTCTTTGATAATCGTGCAGTGTTCAAGTCATAAGTACATACACTATAGAGTCTCCAGGCATGCCTGCCAACCACTAGAATTCGCACGTGAGTGCTGCAACAAGTATATAGGGAATTAGGTAGGTCTGGTCAGTATGTCAAAGTAAATGGCACAGATATGGTCGTACAGTCGTCCACGTCACTTCTCGTCATCTCTCTCCGTGCTTCATTGTTCTTCGGTAATCATCTCTTCCGTCACCTCCCTCCAATCTCTTGAAGCCTCAGTGAGCTTCCTCACACCGGTGATACGATCTGCCCAGATGCTCTCAGCCGCAGTCCTGAAGGTGTACGCTCTCTGTGAGGAGATGATACCAATGGCTTGAAGTACTGCTTTGCGCGAATCTCGACTGAACACGGCGGGATGGTTGATCCATTCCAAGCTGGCCTCAATGTCGGCATCGAGAGCGTTGATGATAATAGAGTCGACACCCGAAGACGGTGGGCCAGAAGCTCGAGGCACAGGCGTGCTGCCTTCTGATCCTTCATCTGAACGGCCACCAGGCGAAGCAGTTCTCGGGCTTCCAGAGCGCTTTGGTATCGGCGGTGTATGCCTTTTGCTAACGCCAGAGCCTGCGCTAGCATTTGGTGGAAGAGGTGGTAGACCTCCTTTCGCGAGTCCCTTCAATATTGTTCTTGTTTCTGTTAGGAGGTGGTGCGCGCGCTCATGTTGTTGTTTTGATGCCAGCGTCAAGGCACGTGTGAGCATATCGGAGGTGAGTAGTTCCATACGCCTTTGCACAATGTGAGGGTGCGGTGGAATGGGCGGCGTCATTGGTCGGCCATTACTTCGCGATCGTCTTGACGCGGGAACCATGGTGATCGTGAGTAGCGACGGACGCGAAAGCTGTGTCGTGGTGTCGTCAATGTGCAGATCAGTATAGGAAAGGTCAGCTTGCAAAAGCGGCACTTCCTCGATACTCTGGTGTCTTGAGTCGTCGACCTCGGTTGAACCACCGAGTGCCTCCAGACCTGACACGATTGTCTCCCAATGGTCCTGTGGAAGCTGATCCTGGGCTGCCGTATCAGGTTCGATGACGAGTTGCACAAGAATGTCCCTCTTATCACCAAATCGTAGATCACCAAGCGTTGCTTCTGCGTCGCGTCCTGTGGCTCTCTTTGTGGTCTGCAGTGCTCCGCTGATTTTGACGAATTTTGCGGGTGAACCTTCTGGCAGTCTCAGTCTAAGCTTTGCGTTCTGATGAGAAATAGACTGCAAAGAACCCAGGCAGCCCGCTGCGCATTCCCGGAGCATCATCCAGTCTTTCACATAGAGATACGAAGCCTTTGTCCTTGATGACAGTTCAATCATACTATCTGGTTTGTGGGTGAGCCCAAGACCAAATGAGTAAATTCCAACTTTTGCGGCTTCTGCTCTGGACACAACAAAGTTGACGCTCTCAGTATCCGACGTGGATGAGTCGCTGATCAGTAGAATTGTCGAGATCGGGTTTGCTGCCTTGCGTTGCATGAGTAGATCCATGGCGACATTTGCTCCTTCGACTACATCTGCTCGCAGACTCTTCTGGCCGACGGGCTTGATAGATGATAGAACCTTGTTCCAACCTGCCCATTTCTTGGTTGTCATTCCAACGAGCGGAACTCCACCTTGACTAGAGCCAAAAGTCACCAGACCCATGCGGTCGCGCTCGCCTAGATTGTTTACCAAGAACCGAAGTGTGTCTTTCAAGAGCTGGATCTTCAGTCCTTGCATCGACGATGACACCGGGATGACAATCACAATGTCCAAGGGTGTGTGCAAGGACGGTGGCATCTGATGATCGGTATACACTTTATGCAACGAATACTCGGTCGGTGCTGTAGTTGCACTTTTAGGGGCACCGTAGGAAGATGTAGTTGAAGCAACGCGTCGAAGGGGGTGAGATTGGAGGTCAAAGTCGTCGTCAGTGCCAGAGGTGTCTGGCTCGTAGTCCTGTAGTGGTGGTGGTACGTAGTCTATCCTGTGTAGGTCGAGTAACGCCTGCTTCCAGAGCTCAAGCTCAGGGCGCGTCTGAAACTGAAGGTGAAAAGTTGGCAACTCCAATACAGACAGATTGAGGGTCAAGACAGGGCTGTCCTGTTGCACGTGCACTTCTTTCAGATGCTTCTTGATGAGTATTGATCCTTTGAGGGTGCATCTGGTCAGCTCTCGCCCGTCGTCCGTCACAACAGCTTGGAAAGCATTTCTCTTCTCCTTTACACAGATGAGCATCTCTCCGAAGAGATAACATTCTAGTTCCTGCCATGAGCGTTGATCTTTTCCAACACGGAGGGTGCCATGAAGTCGGAGGTTCCCAAAACGGGAAAATTCGAGACCATGCCAGTTGTCCACACGAGATTTGAGGTCGGCTGTCAATTTGTTCAGTTCGTGCGACGGCCGCGTCGGAATAGACGACGCTTGTTGGACTGGTCGAGCAGGCTGCAAGGGCGCCGGTGCCAGTGGCTGGGGCTGTTGTTGCGCTGGTGGTGACATGGATTTCTGTGAGCGATTCTCATGATGTTGTCGCCATTTTGCTTCAGGTACCTCGACAGTAACGAGACAGGTCAAGGTTTGTTGATGATGTGATCGGGTGATAGTCGGAAACTCGCTTCGAACCATTACAAGAGGCGAAGGAATGATATTATGGCGATCCTTGATAGATTGCTCGACAACGTTCGTTTCCATCGCATGAACATCGTAATCGTGCCTCCTGGTCGCTTCGTTGGGTGGGTAGTCTGTGGAAGAAGCATTGCCACTGTTGTTCCGTGAATGTTGGTTGGTTAGTCCTAGGCGCTCGATCCGCATTCGCTGGCTATCGCGACTATCTCGGTTGATGTCCCTTGCGCTTACTCGATCTTGTGCATCGTAAGACTCGTGTTGACTAGGAGTTTGTTGCTGCTTGTCCCATGGCATGGGTGTGTTTGCCGAACTTCGGGCGGAAGCGGCATCGCTCTGGTGGGCAATCGAGCGCACCATGTTGCTGAGCTTGGCTACTCAATGTCAGCACATGGAGGCTAATCAAAGGCTTTTGAACTTACTGAGATCTAGGATACTTCCACCTCTCGCCGAGTCAAGTCCGAGGGGAGCATCGCATGTTGGACAATACTGAGAATCAGAGTCCTTGATGTATTCATAGAAGCATGCTTCATGCGCGACGTGACCGCAGGAGAACTGCAGCACTCGCTCCCCTCGTAGTGTGTGTTCCAGCAACTCTTCACATGCCGCACATTCACCTCCTACGAACGTCCTTTCGCGCCTCGACCTTGCCCGATCGCTATTGAGCATGCTAGCCATCTTGCCGGACCTTGGACCATGTGTTTCCTGTGGATCGAAGGCGACAGATTTGGTGTTGGGAGTAGTCCTCATCACATTCGCAACCGACTTGCTGGTTTGTGCCTGGTGTTGCCAATGGAGAGTGCCTTGAGAGATACTCGATTTCTTGAAAGAAGCAGGTGTTCCTTGGGTCGTGGGGGTAGGCAACTGATTTGGAGGAGGTCTCCTCAAGGAGTTGGCTTCGGTGCCTGTAGTTCGAAACCTCGGTCAACACTGTCTTTCAGTAGACAAAAGGATATGAAACACAGTTGACAGAGGCTTTGGGTAGTCGTAGCCCCAGATCTAAACCCACCTTTGTTCTGGGCTCGGGATGGCTTGCGCGAAGTGGACTCTTTCCTGCGAGGACGACTACTAAGCAGTCCCAATTGAACCAGATTGTCCTCAACGTTAGCAGACTCCTGCGACTTGACCTGGGAGTGCTTGGACATGGATGATCGGTAAGAGAAAGGGCTACACAAGACTTCTTCTGTAGCTTCGCAGCAATTTCGTTCCGCAAAGGAGACATGAGATCAGCAGATACAGGGAGCCCACCACGTGGGACCGAAGCATGTTTGGCACGCAGCCATGTGCGGCTTGTGTATCATCGGCTGGTGAAGTGCTCCTGCACTTGTTACAACCCGGACTAGGACGTGCAGTCGACACCAATTTTGCGTCGCGAGAAGCCAGAGATGACCCGGTGAAAGTAAATTCTAGCGGCAAATTAGAACGTCGATCGTCTCCGACTCGCAGCCCAAGCATTCGGGTGGGCCCCGGGTGGATGTCATTTTGCACGAGCGCCGAAAGACTCACAGGAGTGTCTGATTCGATGTCGCGGACTTGGGCTGGGTCAAGCACGCTTGAAAACGCCCAGGGTGCGTCGCCACGTTAGCGAATCTGCACAATTCTTCGGTCGCGCAAGTGTCCAGTCTTGGACTATCCTGACTAGTCGGTGGATGGACCGAAGCAAAGACTCCAGTGCACGGCCTCGCGGTCTCTGTCGTTCTGGTGGGCACGGTCGAGCACTTGTTCCTGGAACAAGGATAGCTGCTACTAGTATGTTAGTGGCAGAGGCAGGAGCCCCCGCCCCACGGTTGGCTATGGAGTTATGCTTTCCATCCCCATATCGAGGTTTGGGTATTGTCGTTGAAGTAAGTGCTTCACTTGATCTGTCGAGCATAAGGTACAGCGGGAAAGAGAACACTCAAAGTCAAATTGTCGTTGACGTGCGCATGTTGAGGTTGAGAAGTGCTCGTGCATGGAGTTGACACTTTTCTGACATGTCGAGCTAACGCCTGTGCCTGCAGACACGGACCAGGGTCCACCATGCACTTTTGCTCGTGGCTTGCATACCTCCATGGACTGCAGTCCAGTACCTCATGCTTGGGACTAAGCGTGATGATGTATTCGAAGCCGACAACTAGGTACTTACCATGACGTTCCTAGTTTCGTCCTTGGTACACGCGTATGTCGATGCTACACGGCTATTCGATGTTTACTAGATGCTGACAATCACAAGATAGCGAGCCGTGAGCCCAACGTGTGCAGCTGAAAGGGGCTTCGCCCCTACCTCTAGCAAACTTGTAGTGTAGCCGCGGAAGGTTGGAAAATTGACTAGGGCTCACAAGACAAAACGCCATCCAGGCACTATTTCTGATCGCTTTTCTTCCGTTTGGTATTCGGGACAAATTCTCCTTAGAGCTAGATCTAACGTATCACACGTGTTGCTGAAGGTTAAACGATCTGCGTGAGGACTCAAACTAGCCGGTGCTGAAGCTCTTCGGCCATGGCACACATTACGTACCTGCGTAGACAGCTGGTTCCTACACCTAGCACTGCCTCGCATGTGATCCCTACTTCTGTACATGGTTCTACCGGTATGAACACAAGGAAGAAAGATCCTTTCCACAGTACGACTGATACTGGCATATACCCTTCAACGGCAGGTTCCTGCGCTGTGTGTGGAAGGCGCTTTTACCCGAGCACCTGGTACGACCTGGTCGCGAAACTAGCATGGAAGGAGGATTTGCCGAGCTCCCCTTCCAATAACACTCACAGACTATCCCAAGGGTACGCAGCACCATGACGGTTTTTGTCCTTGCCCACGGTTCGTGCCACTCGGTAGCCGTCGGAAAACTTCATTCTTGGGACGGCAGGACCTTGGAAACGTCTTAAGCGAAATTTTATCGTTTCAAGCGAAGCCTAGTCGGACAAATGTTGTTACCGACGAAATCTAGATGTTTGAAGAGGTTGATAGTATCGTTTCTGTGTTGAACGTTCACATTTTCATGGGTAAATTGGTCTGCGATGACCGGTTATAAAGCGAATACCGTACGCGTCAAGGTTTGGTGGCGAAGTGTAAATGTTTGCAAAGCCCACGTTGCGACGCAGCTCCTGAACTTAGTACGTGACGCACGGTCCCTCCCGTGCTCGTGCCTTTTAATTCCATCTTGACCAACGCCGGAACATGGTGGCCTTCATCTTCCATGGTTGCTGCTGTCCAGCAACGAATCCTTAGTGCTGTGCAAGCTCTATCCACGACAGACACATGATCGCAAACTGCACCAAAAGACCCCGATCACCTCTTCAAGGGTCAGATGACTCAATCAGTGCTGCAGCTATACGTTATCAGAAGTGCTGAAAAGTCGGAATTTAGACATTGTCCCGGCAGAGTGAGAAAAGATTGGCCAGTACTGCAAACACGCACTATGGCTAGTGTTTGGTTTCACTCATGACACAGTTTCGTGGTCTTCAATAAGTATGCTGGCCAATAGCCGCAGCATTCTTCCTATCAGTACAGACTTGCCGGTCAAGATAACTTTACGTGGTACGTTGTTTGAGCACTCTACAAGTGCTATCTGACCGTGACCGACACTCACATCTGTAGATCCCTTCTGTTTACGGTACATTGTGTTTCTGGCACCTGTGCCTACAGTTGCATCGTTCTAGAAACGAGTTTGAACGTGCTTCTTGCGCGCTTCTAGCGGCACAGCAGCACATCAAGCCAAAGCAGGGGAACCTGTTCTGGCTGCAGGGCATGCGCGCAGTGATGTGCAATTTACTCGTACATACTATTTATTGCGCGGCACACTTACCCACATCCACAATGATGGCAAGTGGCTAGAGTATCGAGTTAATCTGCACAGTAAAGGATACCCTTGTGCACTCGGATGTCATGCTTGGATTCTGAAGCACGTTGCATCCGCGCAATGTTGAGTCGGGGGAGTACCGTAGACACAACAGGGATACTCCATGATTTACATTACCCACCACAAAAATCAGCGGGTGCCGGGCAGGACTGGGAGGTGGATATACAGAAAGACTATTTGGCAAATTCTCCGTGGTTGGATGTGGGCGAAAGTTACGTCCAAGCACCCATGATGCTTGTTACTTGCACGTTTTTCGCAGTTTCCCGCACGTGGGAATATAGTACTCCTAGCATGTTTCTAGCCATGTACTTTCACTCCTAAGTGCTGTAGATCTTCGGTCCATGCCCTGCTGTGAACCAACGACACTCAACTACTGGACTGGGTAGGTAGAACTGTTTCCTATTGCCCGTCGGCATTCGGGGAATACGTTTCGCTGCATTTTGCTCAGAGCCGAAGCTAATCGGCGCTGGTAAGCTCGGGTGGCAGTACTTGTAGTCATGCGCTCGTGCAAGCTGCAGTAGGATGCGCATGTTTGATCCCTCAAGGCTAACATACAACAAAAGGCAGTATCCTATTTCGTGAAGTGATCTGCATTGTGCAGATCTGTGCTCCGCATTCGCGTGGCCTCGGTAATCGATCATTGGGTCGCGTGTGCCACATCAGCGTCAATGGCGCAAAAGCGCTCAGCTCTGGTGACGATTTGACTTGTCCCGATACTGTCCCCCCAAGCCTCATGGCACTACTTGTACAGTAGATGCTGGTGGCGTTTACGTGCGGAGTGGGATCTTGCATAATCGAGCCAGCAGCGTGAGAAGCTTTCCTGGTGTGTCGGGCAGAGCCCTTATCACAGATAGTTGCAGCTGCAACACGAAAGGCCAGAATACTTGTTTGGCTGCTGGTCGTTGAACTCGAACCAAAATTGTTTGTCCTGATAGATACTGGATGTTCAACGCTATTTCCGAAAACGAGGTTGTAATGGAGCAAACCCAGACTGATATGGGTGGAGCAGGACTGTCAGCCAGCTGCTAAATGAGATCGAAACTTGACCAAGATGCGCCAGATCGGCTACCGGCAAGCAGCAGATTTCCTCTGGTAATAATCGAGACATGACGCTAAAACCCGCGGTCGGTATGCAAGATGTTGGAAACTGACAGAATCATGGCAATTCAATAGTTGACTCTGAAACGGATTTCATCTCTCATCGTGAAGCAGGCTTTCCACTTCTTCTTCGTCTTCTTGAAGTTCGTCGCCACGATCTCCTCTGAGTACCCCCGCTCCGGGCACGAATTGGGCAGAAGTGTTTTTGACCTCATTAGCGTTCAATACCCACCACACGTCCTTCTTGGTCAGCAGGCCTCTCAGGCTACCTCTCTCGACTAGCAGCAGATAGCGCAAGCCCAGCTTCTGAAACATCGACACAGCTAGATGGAGGCTAGAGCTTGCATGCAGAGTGATGGGTGTCTGGTCCATCCACGGCCGTAGGTCGATACCTGTAGATTGGTCGTGTTCGTTTGGATGCACGAAGTAACACATCATGGTGGCAGATCGAACAGGACTGGCTGTTCCATCAAGTTTCCTGGCATGGTCCAGTGCATAAGAGAGTTCTATGCGTGAGATATAGCCTAGCAGGAAGTTGCGTGCTGGCCTGGGTGTGCTGGCAGATGTACGGTCTGCTGCAGATGGGCGGTGTTGGCGTAAGATTGGGAAGCCCCTGAATGCCGTTGTGCGAAGCAAATTTCGCAGGTCTTCGACAGAGTATGATCTGCTTGCGTCGATACACGTCATCTCTCCGACTTTGGTCATGATGCTGGCCACCGGTACCTGTGGTACAGCAACATCATCTCTGTTGTCGATGTAAGGATACTCGTTCAGCTGTATCCAGGCGTCGTAGATGCTGCGCAGACCAAAGACATCCCCTACCCACTTCGAAAGCATCACTCCAATCATGATAGGCAAGACGTAAGTCAAAGCGCCCGTCAGCTCGAACATGATGACCACAATGGAGGCTGTCATTCTCGTCGTGCCCGCAAGCGCTGATGCAGCGCCTACGATCGCATATGTCCCAGGGGTGATGCAAGGTACATCTGGTTCGCAAGCAGCAAAGAGCACCGAGCCTGAATGATGTTTGTGAATGAGCTCCACGATGACTCCTAGAGCACGTCCGTACAAAGCGCCAACTGCCAAAGAAGGGAGAATGATGCCTGCCGGTATGGGGAGGCCAAACGTGACTGCTGCAAGCAGCGTGCCAAGCCCGGCAGCTGTCAGAAGAAGAGACACCATTGACAGGGATCCTGCGACGGTGGCCTTGCACAGGCCAAAGATGTCATTGTTGCCAATCGTAGCGCACTCAGCGAAGAGATAGTAGACCAACTCGGAAAGTTGGGCTCGCATGAACAGATTTGGAAAATTGATCATTGCAGTGACGGCGGCCACAATCGAAACTTCCAATATTGGTCGATCTCGAAATATGTAGCTTTCTGATCTCCGCAGCCTGGCGATGAATATGTTCACCTTGATGAAAAGCCCCCCAAAAAGGCCCCCGATGATGCCCAGAAGCACAAAAGGCACAAGCTCAAACGCATGCCAGCCTGTGGTGTATCGGACCTCGTAGAGCACAATCTTGCCAGTATGGAAAGGGTTCAAAGCTTGAAGTGTGACTGCGGCGACCATTGCACAGACAAAGGATTGCCACATGATCTTGTCGGGAAAGTAATACGACAGTTGTTCGAGTGAGAACAGCACGCCTCCTACGGGCGCACCGAAAGCGACAGAAATGCCAGATGCTGCTGCGGCAGAGAGGACTTCTCGTTTTCGTGCTTCGTTGCTGCTAAGACTGTCGAAAGGTTTCATCGCGAGATGAGCACAGCAGCATGCAAGGTGAACCATTGGACCTTCTTTTCCGAGCCATAGTCCCGACGCGACAGACAAGCAGACACCAATCGATTTTGTGACCAACGTCCAGCCCCCCAGGAAGTCCTTGATGACATAACCACCCAGCATAGTTTTGATCTCGGGAATGCCGCTCTGTCTAGCATAGCGCGAGTAGCCCTGAACCAGGACCGCCGAAGACGTAGCAAAGGCGGTGGCATACAACACGAAGAAGACATACTCGACGATGTAAGCACCTCCCAAGCTTTCTATCTTCAACGCCCTTCTCCACGGCGTCCATTCTCGACATTGCGAGAGCTCATCATGGCCCCAGCAGCAGAACTGCTTGCTCAAGTAGAACTGGGTACTTGTAGCAGTATCCTTGCAGTATCCTGTTTTGATGTCTCCCAGCCAGTCGGACGCAATGTTGATGAAGGCGGCAACCAGACCGACCAATAAACCGGTAACCACAAGCACAATCCAGGCATGACTGTTGTCGAGTAGTTGTCTGATTATACCTGACCAGCCCGAGCTAGTTGCGAACAGCCTTCGAAGGCGCTGTCTTTCCTTTGTGTATTCGAAAATCCAATCGATGGCCGACAGGTTCTCGTAACCAACCCTTCTCCCCTGTGTCTCGATGTTCCAGTCTACATAAGCGCCTTCCTTTTCTGAGGCGTCAACAGTGCCATTGGCCAGTGCACCAGAGCTGGATGACTCAGGCGACTCAGGTTGTGCCTCTGATGAGGCAGGCACACCAGGTCTGACATGAGCCTGCTCGTGGCTTGAGTCGCTGTGCAAGTCTGCAATGGGCCTTGCAGCTATGTCTCCGTGCTCCTGGTCAAGAATATCGAGGTCCGAATCGGAGTCATCAGTGCGTTCAAGACTCACATCGTGTGTCTCATCTCCTATAGATGCTGACATACCTTCAACGTAGCAGCGCGTGACATTTGCCTGTCGCGTCGCCGGTGATGCCACTATGTACTATCTTAGCCGTTAACATTCCTGTCTCCCTAGGCGGCGAGTCCACAGATATCGAGTAGTGATGCCTGAATGCCTGATTGTTGACACCGACACGGGCCAAAATTCTTCTAGAAAGGCGCCCACTTCACCACTATTTACGCCTACCATACAGCCTATCACTCATTCCAAAGCAGTAGCCGGCCACAATGTCTCTTTCGATACCGCAAGCCTCTCAGGCTGGCCTATTCAAGCAAGGGTACAACAGCTACGACGCCGAAGATGGCGCAGTCATTCGAAACATTGAAGCGTGCAGAACAATTGCACAGACTGTCCAGACTTCGCTCGGACCGTATGGCAGAAACAAGATTGTGATCAACCATCTTGCAAAAATGATCTTGACCTCAGATGCTGCAACAATATTACGAGAGTTGGACGTGGTGCACCCAGCAGCCAAGTTGATCGTCATGGCAAGTCAGCAGCAGGAAGCAGAGATGGGCGATGCTACGAACATGGTCATAGTCCTGGCTGGCGAGCTGTTGAAGAAGGCAGAAGAACTCATCCGAATGGGACTAAAGACTAGCGATATTACCTCTGGCTACGAGAAGGCCCTCACGTTCACCCTACAAGCACTCGAAGATCTCGAGGTAGACCGAGTCGCAGATCTGCGCTCAAAGGAAGAGTTAGGAAAGGCACTTCGTACCGTGATCGCAGCAAAACAATCTGGTTCTGAGGATGTGCTCGGTCCTCTTGTGGCTGAAGCGGTGCAAGCGGTGCTGCCTAACAACCCTGCTGCCTTCAACATCGACAACATCCGAGTCGTAAAGATCATGGGAGGTGACTTAAGCCAGTCAAGAGTGGTGAGAGGTATGGTGTTTGGCAGAGAGCCTGATGGTATCGTCAAGAGAGCGAAAAAGGCCAAGGTTGGTGTGTTTTCGTGTCCGATCGATACTTCGCAGACCGAGACGAAAGGCACGGTCTTGTTGAAAAACGCCAAAGAGATGCTCGACTTCAGCACGGGTGAAGAGAGCCAGCTTGAGGCGGCTGTCAAGGAACTATACGACGCTGGCATCCGAGTGGTCGTTGCAGGGTCAACTGTGGGAGAGCTTGCATTGCACTACCTCAACCGCATGAACATCTTGGTCGTCAAAATCTTGTCCAAATTCGAGCTAAGAAGACTATGCAGAGTATGTGGCGCTACACCTCTAGCTCGACTTGGTGCTCCCATGCCAGATGAGATGGGAAACATCGATGTCGTTGAGACAACAGAAATTGGCGGCGATCGGGTCACAGTCTTCCGACAAGAATCAGACACTGCGGTGACGCGCACGGCAACCATTGTGCTTCGGGGCGCCACACAAAACCACCTCGACGATGTGGAGCGGGCAATCGACGACGGTGTCAACGTGATCAAGGCTGTGACCAGAGACCCACGGTTAGTCCCGGGTGCTGGCGCCACAGAGATGCAGTTGGTGGAGAGGATCAATGCATTTGCCGACCGGACACCTGGTCTGCCTCAATATGCAATTCGCAAATACGCTGAAGCATTTGAGGTGATTCCAAGAACGTTAGCCGAGAGTGCCGGTCTCGATGCTACCGAGATTCTCGCTAGACTGTACACTGCCCACCAACAGAAAGGCAGTGTGAAGTCCCGACCACGTGCTGATGACTCTGCTTCAGAAGACGACGAGGACGAGGAGAGCGGTAGTGAAGAGTCGGAAGATCCGTACTGGACATCTGGCGTCGACCTAGAGACCACAGATGGTGTGCTGGATGCAGTAGAAGAGGAGATTCTAGACTTGATGGTCAGCAAGAGCTGGGCTATCAAGCTGGCCACAGATGCTGCTAGGACTGTGTTGAGCGTCGACCAGATTATCGTCGCGAGACAAGCTGGTGGACCTAAGCCGCCTGGTCCCAATCCCAACTGGGACGAGGATTGAGGGAGCTGAAGTCGACATACGGACACAATGATCATCTTCAAGCATAAGGAGAGGCGAAAGCGAAATGTGGAAAGAAGCGATGCAAGTCATGTAGAACCACGATACCCACGATGGACGGCAACTAAGAGTTGATGAACTGCTACTTGTAACGGTCGTATCATAGGCGTTCTGTATTTTACTGATCTTGACGAGTTTCGTAGTGCTTGTGGAGAACGACCTTCGACTTGGATGTGCTTGACCATTGAGAGTCCATTCAAGGTAGATATCGTTGACGACGTTGTCATCCCTTGCGAACGCGACGCGTAGGTCAGTACGCGAATAAATTTCCCGAATATGGTTCGCGATCGTCCACCCGGCTGACAGGTGATCCTTCCAGGTGCCTTCCCGCATTCGAACCAACCTACCAAGCGTCAAATCATTGTCACCTTCTGTGCTTTCGCCATTGTTGACTTGACTTTTACATCAAGCAAGGCGTTATTCAAGACTGTCCTTCCGACTTCGCATTCCCTTTGGCCGAGGACACCTTGCGACCACTCCACGCCATACCTTCACCACATTCTGTACCCTGCTTTTGTATTCCCTCAGCAGCATATTGTAACGCTCGGCGTGGTCGCTAGCTTTCGCAACAATCGCAGAAGTAGAGTAGAGCCCTGGTTGCTCTCCGTTCCTGTGTAGCGACGACCCAACATGGATGGCGCAAAGTCGTCGCCCTTCCCTGCTGCTTCAGATGTCCCACTGCAAAGGAATCCGCCGCTTGCACCCTCGCAGGAGCTTGCATACCGGAACAAATGTATCCAGCTGAAGAAGAGACTCGGCGAGATTGAAGCCAACAACGACATGACACGAAAGCGCATCTCTGCCGAGAAAGAGAGAGTCTACAAGCAGCGTCTGCTGCGATCCATCCTGCTGAACCAGCTACGCGAGATCATGGAGACACCTGGCAGAAAGTTCAAGCCAGAAGAGCTCGAAAGAATGGGCATCGCCATCAACGGCGGCGCCGACGACGACGAGCACACACATGGCAGGTCTCGACCTGAAGGCGAAGTCCTGCTCGATGATAGCTCGGACGATAGCGATGAAGACCCAGAGGTGAGCATCCAGCCCATCAGGATGACCAATACCACCAAAGCCAATCTCAGGCACATGTGAACGGCAGTCCGATGCTGACCAGAATCACAGCCAAGTGACAGACCCACGAGGACGCGACGGCAGAACAACAACTACCGCGGTGAGACCATCATGAACCCGCGCATAGACCCGCATCCAAGCATGTACCAGCAACCTGGTCTCCCAGCAATAGCCCCGGCACAATCATACTCGCCCGCTGCAGCTCGAGAGCCGCTCTTGACAAGCTCATTCCAAACGCCCGCACCCGCTGCTGGCTCGCCGCAACAGTACTCTACTGTACACCCAGGCACGTACGTCCCAGACACGCGCTACGCCCAAACACAATCCTCACCCAGCCACTCGGCGCAGCCAACACCCGGTCAGGTAGCAGCCAACCCGACACGCTCACTTTCTCAAAGCCAAGTAGCCCAACCACCAGAGCCCAACGGCATCCACTACCGCCGTGATGCTGCCCCTCCACCGTCCCTCGCACAACCAGTTCGCCCTTCCCCGCCGTACAACCAGTTCTGCGATCACATGCGTCCGCAGTTGGAAGCTGACAACTACCCGCGTGAACAGATCCAGGCAAGGATAGATGAGGAATGGCGGAAACTGTCGAGCGAAAACCGAGCGCTATGGGACGACAGGTACAATGACCAGATGCGTGATTATGAGCAGCAGATGGATGATTGGAAGAGAGCGCAGAGGCGGTTTGGAGAGGTGACGCCTGTTGCTGGCAGGGGATCTGGCTTTAGATGATGCGTGGAACCGAGATCACGTCAGGAACGTCTCATAGAGGTGCTTCCCTCCTAAGCCACGGGTCAACAAAGATGCTTTTGATGACAGTCGCTCTTCGACTACTCCCCCCGTTGCAATGTGAGGTCCTAGGAAACTACGCACGCCCTCGTCAACCCTGACGCTGCTCTCCAAATTTGTCCCGTTTCGTCATTGCCCGAACAGGTGCTTAGATACCTAGCCACGGACAGCCCGCAGCGTTGACCCCCCGAGTTCACCGTGCTGACTTGCTTCGTGCTCGCACGACATTGTAGACGCGTCGTCACGCACCGGTCCTACGTCCCTTCTTGTTCAGGCTACTGCCTCTTCTCGGCCCTAACTAGTACTATAGCAGAGAAAAAACACGCCTCAATCCACTGTCTGTGGATCTGGTCGCGTCTGTCTGCTGCCTCGCTCGCTGTGTGCGATCGTTGCGTTTCTCTCCGCCGGGGGAGCTCCTGCAATGCAATGCCGCTTCGCGCGTCCAGGTGTATTGCCCTTGCATGATAGTGGAATGCCGCTCATATACTACTGCTTGACGTCGGGGTAAGTGATGCGCGTAAAGCAGGCCACGCACGATCGAATCGCTCTGCCTGATGGCACTGCTTGGACAGACGAAACAGAATCAGGCCATGGATCGACTGCATCGTTGTACATTTTGCCAGTGCTCGGCTCCGCACGCGTTTTGGAGCGCTTGGAGCTTATGGTTGGGAAATAGATACATACATAGATACATACACACGTGGGCGGCGTCGAAGCAGAATCAACGCCAAACACGGTGATCTTGCTCACTTACTTCGCGCGTGGGTCGTTCGAGGTGACTTGGGCCTTGTCGTCTGTCTAGGGTGGAAGAGCACTGTGTGGAGGGACGTCGCTGTGATGCGGTTGCAAGCTCTCAACGAGAGTTTGGCCCGTTGACTGTTCGGCGCTCCCACAGGATCCTCGCGCCCAATTTCCCTCTATCTCGCGCATCACAGGTCTCTCCCTCGACTTGGTTGCATGAGCACCTCACTTCTCCCTTCTTCCTTCTACTCCATCTCCACAACACCACCCAACGCCTTGACCGTCTCCACAATCTTGGTGCCCTCCTCCTTGGTCACGCCCTCCTTCATCACCTTGGGCACGCTCTCCACGAACTTCTTGCTATCGATCAGACTCAGGCCGAGCATGCTCTTGACC
>Ga0066648_10000180_pt1 | contig 44510 bp, 31 predicted proteins | sample CryGeyCG12114_NA_FD_59537 | JGI IMG/M metagenome (GOLD analysis project Ga0066648, IMG submission 59537) | Groundwater microbial communities from aquifer - Crystal Geyser CG19_WC_8/21/14_NA | ecosystem: Environmental > Aquatic > Deep subsurface > Groundwater | place: USA: Utah: Grand County... | reverse complement strand
CTATAAGAAAAAAGTAAGAAAAAAGGTCGAGACTTAAGCTAAACCGAACTCGTTTTTCTATCCTAGAATAGTCCTATATTTACTAAATAATAATAGAATATACTATAGGTATAATATATATTATAATATATTATAATATATTAGAAGCTTAGTAAGCTATTCTAGCTAATTATATAAGGGCTATAATATATTATAATATTAATATTATTACATTAGAGTATTATAATATCTAATACTACTCGATCTTAATATTATATTATATAATATTACTTACTACCGCCTCGGATAGCTACTTTACGCAACTCCTCTTTTTATTTTAGACAACTAAAGATCCACACCCTAACGCCCTCTCTGTCAATGAGTACATCCTTTCATGCTTGTTGTACTTCTAGAGAGAGAAAGCGTACATGTTGTTCTTAGGCCTGTCTAGTAATCTGCCAATGTTTGAGCCCGGCCGGCCTATGCTCGTGCTCGTTCTCCGCTCCGCAAACGTGATCACGGTGATAGCTGAACGACAGCCAGTCATGACTTCGCCAAACGATGAAGCGCTGAAAGGTACAAGTGAGTGAAAGTGATGGGCTTTCACAGAGGACATCCAGTCGTTTTCTATCACATGCTCACAAACCTGCGCTCAAACATTATCAACGATGGCTACTTGCCGCACCAAAGATCTCGCAAGGTCCACGTCCCTCTAGGCACATTGGTCGACGGCCTCGTTATCATCATGGCCACCAGCAATTCAAGCTTCGGCAGTGCTATCTCTGTTGGTACAGCAGAAATGCGGCCTCTCTCACCACGCAAGCCCCTGGTTACGAACATCTCAGGACCAGCCATGACTGCGCAGTCTGCAGCAGAATTGCTTGAGCAACACAGACTGCCTTCTCCTCCAAGATTTCAAGACTCACTGCCTGTCTCACCGATGTCACAACACACCGTGCACCATCTTCGATGTCCGCCAGAGCCCGGCGAGGAGAGAAGGTCGATCATAGACCCCTCCACTGTCAGACTAAGCTTCGTCGGCAGTATCACAGACCTCTCTCAACCGCTTGCGATGCCACTCGAGACTGGTTTCCAGAAGCTCTACAAGCTCTATGAGCAGTAAGCTGGTTGTGTAGGCTGAAGTGGAGGCGGCTGACAAATTACAGGAGCACACCCACAGCAGGACCGCTGCCGCATGAAGTCCAAATCACCGACATTCCTCTCGACACCATCGCTGACCACCTCGAGACACACATCGAGGAGCAGAGCAATGCCCTCCAGGACTGCGCAGACAACATTCAGAAGCTCAACTTGACCAACGACAAGACCAGACAAGATCTCGTCAGCCTCGAGTTCCAATACTGTCTTGCACGACAAGAGGCGAACATGCGAGCGATGACTTCCAACGACACTCGATTACGCGTGGGTTGGATGCAGGGTGAGATAACAAGAATCAACGCTGAGAAGGAATCGGCATTACGCGAAACCCTCGACCAGAAGAAAGCGAATGAGCGGCTACGGAAAGAGCTGGCAGACATGCAGGATGCCCGGCAGGAGAATCAGAGACTCAAGCACGCCAGCCTCATCCACGAACAGAAACAGCGGCAGATGCAACATGAGTTGGCCAAGGTCAAGCGCAGATTAAATGACACGCAATTCGCTCTCCGGTCAATACCGTCGCCTATCCAAAAGCTTTGTGCTAGGATGTTGGTGCCGGAGAAGGGCAAACCCTTGATGAAGGAGAAATCGCAGGCCTCCGAAGACAAGCAGAACGAACAAACACAGCAAGCATCGCATGACTAGCCAGGGTCAAGCAGAAGGATTGCGGCGCAAGGACGAGGATGACAAGTTGGGGAACAAGAGATTCGAGCAAATACTGCGAAAGAGGTTTGGCAGCCCGTAGAAGAAGGTTTGACAGTTGGTCAGGTCACGTCGTTGGTTGTCGTGATTGGCTAAACGCTCTCAAGAGTACAGGCAACGTGGAGCTGTTGACGCCGAGAAGATACTCTGCCTACATACGAAAGCATTGTTAGAGGCCTAGGTGTTCGAAGCCCGAAGCGCTTGATCTGATGCATCAACCCTTTGAGAAAGTGCGCTAATATGGGAAGCATAAATTGTTCGATGCCTAACAGTTCGGCATTCTCTGCCTCACCATTGCCCGGTGACTACCACAGTCTCGGATTGCTCATTAGAAGTTGTGTGCATGTATATCCACCTCTAGTAGTCTCAAAGCTATTCTTGTCATGAGTCTCAATGAACGATGCGAAGCCCAAGAACAGGCGTCTCCAGATCGTCGTCTTGATCGTGTTCTTCAGACTACACAGCCCCATTCCGAATAGCAGCTCGTCACTGAAGCTGATGTACAGGTGCAACGACAACCAATGCTGCTCGTAAATATTGTCGCCACTGGTCGTAAGTCAAGTCAGATTCACCACCGCCGTCGCCCTAGCCAAGCGTAGAGTATGGTGACCACGTCAGGGCACGTCCAATGCTACTCACCTTCGACAACTAGGCTGCTCTGCTTTATCCACAGATCGCGGTCCAGCGGCTTGGGCGTTACAACAATGCCAATAGCGCATACTTGACGTATCTACGATGGGGGTTTTGACGCAATTACTTCTCCTTGACACGTACAATGTTGGGCTTCGATATAGGGTTAGTTCAGAACCGGAAGAGTGGAGGGGCGAGATCTCAGCGCAGGTCTTGTAATGTGAGAGATGCACACGGGAACACTTTGTTGTAGCTCTTTCGTAGCAGGCGGTGATCATCTTAAGCTCCAATACACATCACAGGCACAGCCATGAGACCTTGACAAGTTGGTATTAGTAGCGTTGTTCTGCAGTTCATCGTCACCAATCAAGAGGCGAGTTGGTAAGCAAAACACCGATACCTGCCGGGTGCGCCCTAGAGGGGCTCTACTATGCCTAAACAAGCACCTCCTAAAGTCTAATTTAGGCCCGAAAGTCCATTGCTGATCTCTCGCCTAAAATTAGAGCGCAGTCATCAGCCTGGCCCTAGTCGATTGCTTTGCGAACATCCAAACTTGATCTAGCTCGATGATTGTTACACATGGCTACACCTTGTGAAGGCATAGATTCGTGCGATACGACCAAGAAGACCTTCCGAAGACCTCCCATCAATCTTCAGATGGCTGCCACAAATACTTCCCGAGGACACGGAAGCAGCCTTGACACTGACAAGCTCGAACGAATCAGGGCAAGTTTGCCGGCGGCATTGCTCCAACATCACTCTAAAGGAGCCAAACTACACAACCGCCAAAGAGTGTGGAAACCTAAAGTCAGGACCGGATGTATCACATGCAGGTATGTTGCATCGATTCTGGGTTAGGAGCTGATTAATGACCAGCCAAAACAGGCGTCGTCGGATCAAATGCGACGAAGGTAAACCACATTGTCTGCGTTGCTCGTCGACTGGCAGAGTATGTGACGGATACATCTCACCAGCCGCGACAGTTATAGGCTCATCATGGGAGAATCATTCTTGGGACCACTCCGCGACCCCTATCGTCGTCCAGTCTTATCGGCCTGACATTGCGACAAATCGAGATGGACCCTCTAGACTATCAGTGCAACCACAATTATATGCATTCGATACTCCTAAAGAAGCGGAAAGCTTCGACTTCTTCCAGTCCTATTCTGTGCGCGAACTTACTGGGCTGTTCCGGATCTACGAGAAGTTCTGGCATGATTCTGTTCTTCCAGCGTCGATGACACAACCTACAGTCCGTCACGCCGTCACTGCGTTGGGTGCACTGCATCTCAGCTTTGCCACAGGACACAGCACCTCAGTTCCGGAAGACACATCAGATGCGCAGGTACGCTTTGCCGCACAACAATGTAATCGATCGTTCAAAGCTTTCTCGGAATACACTGACAGCCAGGGACTGAACAATCAACTTTCCGCCTTGGTTGCTTGCATCTTGTACATATGTGTTGCTAGCCTACAAGGCCACCAATCGCTTGCTGCAATACATTTTCGCAACGGTATCAACCTGGTCAACAATCTCAGTCGTTCAGGGAAAAGCATCAGTCAAGAAGCCACGGCATATGATGCTCAGTTCGCATCTCTCGTAGCGATACTGACCACTCTCGAAACTCAAGCTCGATCGTTACTCTGTAATGAGAATCTCCCAGCATGCATAACAGCATCGAAACCGGATTATCCGCTCTTTTCCAAAGACGAAGTTGTCTTCCACACCATCACTGAAGCGTGGAACTTCTTCGAAGTCCTGCTCAACGACTTACAATGCTTTTTCAGAGACCAAGAGTCGGAGAGCCACTGGCCGATCAGAGGATCATATCCTCAAGGACCTAGCGTGGAGAGATATCAGATACTTGCAAACAGAAACGCTGCCGGTAAAGGGGCACTAGACTCGTTGTCTAAGCGATATGGTGGGGAACACGGACAAGAACAAAAGACTATACTAGTGGTCAGGTTGCATGCTCGCATTTTCGACATGTACTTGACATTCTTCCCGCTTGCACCTATGCACGGCGAGATGGCCTGGGATTACCTCGAGCCTCACTTTCGGGAAACGATTGTCCTAAGTCGACAGATCTTGGAATGCCGCACGGAAGACCTTTCAGCTGCCATATCATCGCTCAAGGTGAAGGGCTGTGAGTCAGCCATATATGGGTCAAACAGCCACAAAGTCATTAGTGAGAAATTCATCTTGGCCAACATCGAATTGCAGCGTCAACCAGTGTTCACATTCAGCCACGGAACGAGTGGTCCACTCTATACCGTTGCGATGAGGTGCCGTTCGCCAGAACTGCGTCTTGAGGCAATTGCTTTGCTGTTACAATATCCGCGACGAGAAGGTCTTTGGGACAGCTTTACTGCTGGGCGTCTTGGGTGGGAAGCTATGAAATGCGAGGAAGAAATGTGTCAAGACCGTTTCGGGAAATCATTCCAGATCAGTCATGCCTCAGACATACCTGCGTGCTGCCGGATCAAAGACGTGGAAGTAACATGGACAGGGTCACGTACTGCAATTGTCATTTTTCGTACAGTGGGAGAGAGCGAAACAGTTGAGGCAGCAGTCATGGTCAAGGCTTTCGAATGGTGACCGCTGAGAGCCGTGCTTCATGAGCGACTCCACGAGGTTTCGATTGTTAAGACTGCCATGAGAGGCTCAAATAATCCGCATGAGAGCATATGTTCGCTGACCATATCTGTTTATCGAGTTTACACTCAGTCATCAGCCCTCATCATTGTCACTCGTAGCGCGGCCGAATGCACGGACTGCACAATGCCATCTCCATCAATGCCTACCACGAAGCTATCCGTCGCCTGGTTGCCATAGACCCAATTGTCAACACCGAGCCAGGGATCATTAAGCTCGTTGAATAATCCGTCAGGATATGGCTGACCACTGTTCGTCAGAAATAGCCCCCGATACGAGAAGTACGTGATCCCATTCTCGATGGTAAACAGTTCGGTAGGGTACATCCGCAAGTCGTGGCCAGCAAAGTAAGGTGTACTTTGGGAGATCTCGGTGTTGTTGCTCGTCCAGGCTGTAATGGACACTCCGGGGCCTTCGTCGACTGCGAGAGTCATGGATGAGTTTCGGTCAGATGCTTTGAAAGTGCCTGTGAAAGCGTTTCTGGCTTGCTGCTTTGCTGCTGCTTCAGCACCGTTGACCTGTTTGAGATAACGCACATTAGTTAGCTGACAACTGGGAACATCCTCTAGATCAACTCACGAAGATGTCTAACATGAGATCCTTCAGCGGAAGAACTTGGAAGGTCGGATTGTCGCCCGCCGCAAGAACTGTGATGCCGATCTTATGATCAGGGTCGAGCGCGAAGGAAGTGGAGTAGGCGCCAAGATCCCCAGCTTTGGAATAGATGTCGACGATGCGAGACGTATTGTACTTCGCGTTCGCAAGTATGGGGAGTCGGCGGATCTCCCAGGGGGCCTACGTGCACTTAATCAGCTCGCTTCTGAAGAACAGATCGGCCTGGCTTTTGCTTACACCGACATTGTTGGTCCATTGTCCCGTTGATGAAGTTGGCTTCAACCATCTCCGTGTTGCAATCCTAGGGAGGTGGGTACTCTGGAGAATAGCTCGACCCCAGGTTGTGAAGTCTTTGATCGTACTGTATTGACCACCAGCACTAGAGGCAGCTGTTAGCGGCTTTGCTCGAGCGGCACACATTCAGTCAAACATACGGCCAATAAAGTCCCATGTCCAAAGAGAATGCAGCGTACGAGTCGTTTCTAGGGATGACCGCATTCACATCTCGCCCCGGATATCCTGCTGTGGTGGAAAGCATGCCTAGCTTGTTGTGGTACAGATCTGTAAAAGCTTCTTCCAAACTTCGGCCAGTGATATTCTCGAATGCCATACCAAGTATGACATAAGCTACGTTTGAATATGTAGGCGTCGTATAGGAGGGGAACACAGGTCGGTGGTTGATCATCCCACGAAAGAACTCTGACAGTGTATAGTTAGTGCTTCTGCAATTTCTGGTCACTCAAAGCGCAAAATCTACCTTGCCTCGTACAGACTCTCACATCTTCACTGTAGAAAGAGCATTGTGGAACGGTTCCATTGGGGAGTGGAGGATAGCCTGCAGCGATGTCTTCCGCTAGGGTCGGACCTCCTAACGTGTCGGTGGCAAAGTCCCCAAACCAGACTGTATCCCGTCAGAAGGATGATACCAAAGGTCAGTCCGTCGTAGCTTCCTCACCGTCACGTCCTATGCCTGATATTTGGGAAGCCAAAGACCCGACTGTGACTTCATCCCAATTTGTGTACAAGATTGGGTTTTGTGGTTGGGTTGCAGCGGCTTGAGCAAGCTCGGGCTATCGAAAAGTCAGAACACCTCAACCAGCACTCATGCTGAGTGTATAGCTTGAGGAGCTTGCACTTACCACATACTTAGTGATGGGGTCCAGGAAAACAGAGTCGCCGATGTCGACCAGCCAAGTATAGATCGTAAGCAGCTTGCCGATACTTCCTGTCCGATAGATTGTATCGTCTGTGAGCTTGCCTCTCGTATAAGAGCCGTTCAACCCCGGTGCTTCAAAGTGAAAGTAGAATATTGTCGAATTGTCTGTTGCAGAGAACACACTTATGGAAAACGAAGTGCTTTGGTTATCGATTGCACCATATGCTGACATTCCAGTAGCGATGGCTTTGGAGAGAGCATCGTGAGCTTGAGAAGCTGCGTTGGCATACTGAGGCCAACTACTGTTCGTTGTGGCTTGATAGACTGGACCTAACAACGTCAACGCATTCTCGGGTGGGAAGTTCTTGACACTATGGACAGCAATTGCCAAGCTGGTAACGATGAAAGCTCTCCAAAGGCCCATGGCTATGTCGCAGCGTCCAGTGTCCTATGATTGATGGGTGAGAGACTAGGAGCCAATGCTTTCGCGAGTAACACACTAAGTGGCAGCTGGTGATCTCGTGAAACTATTGATATGATTGAGAGATAGAAGGCTGCAATTTAAAGGCTGCAGTTTTGACGGCTTATGTACCTCTCTTCAGACTTCAGCCCAGGTCACTTAGGCCCTCGAACCTTTACCGCGAGGGAAGAGTATACGAAATCCGCTCGATGAGAGCTTAGACATCGTTCGAACCATCTCTTCCCTACCTTCTTCCATTCTCATCCTTGGAGGCCTGAAATGACGATTTGTCCATTGCACGAGTAGGACTGGGCTACCGGAAGGACCACATGGTTCAAACAATGCTGTTGGATTGTAGCACTATTGAGCAAAGATGCTTTGAGCGATGCCATGTTCGACGGCGGATCTAGCATGTAACGGTCGCCATCATTCCTGGGCGTGGAACACACATCCAGAAGTAGTTCAATCCCGATCTTCGCATGATGAGAATCATTGATACATGGCTTTAGCGAGCCTTGTCAGTCCGGAGACAGTTAGACAAAGTTACATTGGTTCAGTTCTAACGGTGGTGCGGATCGGTACAACTAGATCATCTGCAAGCTAATCTAAGCCTAGCAAGCTACCTCTTTCGGCGGGGCGCTGGGCTAGCGGCGAACGAACATAAGGCCCCCACGTCGATCACTCCAGGTCTAAACGAATTTTCGGCCCAAACGTTCGCCCGTCATGAAATCCGGTCGCAGTGCTATTCGCTCGTCAAGGTTACCATGATTCTACAGTATATGGTTGTATCATCTAGCAGAACGTATTCCCGGAACGCACATCGTGTCATGCACAGCGGTGTAACTTGCTCCGGCAACATCTTACAGCGCGACGACTTGCGTGCTCCAGCTTGGCAGTGTCATGCTATGCTACCAAGTCAGCATCATGTATGATGGACGCTTCTACACGTCATGTGTCAGTCAGGCATGCGTGAGGACAACAGCTACTCATTGTTCCGTTCCTTGCTGACAAAATAATAAGACACTTGGGAAGAGAACCACGAAGGAACATGGCTTTGAATCAGTTGACCGAGCCCGCACTGCTGAAATGCATTAAACACTTCAGGTATCGCACACAATCAGGGGCCCAGCCGTCTTGGAGATTTGTCGCCTCAACGCAGTGATTCCAACGAGCTTGAACTTCACTGGCGCTGCAAGATGGCTAGACCTTGACGTGCTTGACATACTATAATCACCCTGTTTCACCAACTCTGGAACGCAAAGTGCTGCTGCAAACCATCCAAAGCTCTTCAAGCTCGTGCCCAACTTCCCAGTCGTGACGTTTGAAGGCTTCTTTGCTGCGAGGTACAAACAAGCTGCCGCCAAGCACAGATATCCATCATGTCTATCTTCCACTTGCCAGTGGTTTTCCATCCACGACTGAATATCCCGCAGATCATGATTGAACGTGCTTTCATGTAGTCGGACTGCTCTCGCTGATATTTACTGCCAGCTCCTGATCTGCCGAGGATGGTACCGACAAAGACCTCTTTTTCGGTAAGGTACTCAGTTCGAGCAACGGCATACTGAGCCATGATGTCCAGCAAGTTCGACTCGTAACTACACAAGGTCAGTCCAGTCTCCATTGAGTGCCGGTGCTACCCACTAGTCTCTCACTTCACCTGCCACGTCCAGATATTGTTCCACGTCCTTCCCACTCATTGCCGCCCGTACCCAACGCCATATCTCGTTGATCACGTCGTCACTAGCGTCTTTGCTGAACAACGAGGAGGTGTCGTCTTCCAGGTCCTCGAAGAAAATGTCTTCATCGACCGCTCGGTACAACCGGCCTAGCACGCGTTCTGATTCATAGTATCGATACCGGTGAGAGCGCTCGTCGTCAGTGGCATCTGCATCTGCCGGGCGTTTGATGTCTTTCTCGACTTTCGTGCTGGCACTAGGCACCATGAAATCGGGTCTGAATGGTCGAGCCGGAGGAATGCGGCGTGGGTCGACCTAGATGAATTAGGGTTGCGCTTGACTGGACTTTTTGACTCACCAGCACACCAGTCTTCGAAAGATCTACCGCAGTTGAATGCAACGATGCTAGGTCCAAGCATGCTGCAGGGCGAGTTCCCGGTTCATCGTCTGCCAGAACCTGGTGAAGTGTCGCGATCCTTCCAAGTTGGTCGTTCTGCATGAAGTCAATGAAGAAACCGGTCATATCATCAGCAGTCACCGTCCTGCCGATATCCATTGGCCGAGCTGGTGAATATGACGCCGGTACCTCCGTCCTGTCGGGTATGAGGTTGCGGTCATAGATGATGCGTTACAGATCACCATCGAGGTCTCCTCCGCTGAGCATGCTTGGAAGGTCTCGTTGGGCTTTCTGGCTGAAGACCACGCAGTTACGAAGTTGCCGAAGACTCGAACTGTCGGGAGGAGAGACTGCCGTAACGATCTGGACATCTCCTGGGTGAAGTGCTGGCGATCTCGTCACCGCAACCGCGCCTTGCAGATAATGTTGTTTCTGCGTATTCTCCTCGTTGAATGTGACGTACACTTCTCTGGCCTTCAAGAAGCCTGTTTCGTCGAAGATACCATACAATGTGACAGCGTCAGGGACATGTATGCGGCTGCGGTATTTGATCTCTCGGAGCTGAATTTGTAGTAGTGTGCCGAGCATGTCTCGTAGAAAGTTGTCTTCCGTCACATCTATGTCAATCTGAGCCAAAGCCTTGAGTAAAGCGGGAAGTCCTGTAGCACTGTCAGGGAGATTCACACAGATGAACTGAATGGCCGAAGATGTGGAGGTTGCGCTGCTCTGAAGTTTGCGGATAGCATTCTCTTGAAGGCGGTCAAAGACGTTAGCCGGGATGTTCAGATCCTCCAGTATCTTGATGACTTGACGATTGAGCTTGAATGGCAGTGGCCGAGCGTTTGTTCCGCAAATCTCGGTCTCGTTGGATGGACTTCCAGCGAACTTTATCATGGAGTCGCGAAGGAGGAGCTGGGTTCCTGCGACTCTTGTGTCGAGAGAGATCATTCCTTTGGCACCTAGAGATCATGTCAGAAGTATATCCGATGTTTGAAATGAGGAGACACGCCCTTGTACCGGATCTGATACAACGTCGGCTGATCTTTGCTTGAATGGTTCCCTCTCAACTGTCTCCACATTGGTTTGGAGATTGTTCTTCAGTCATCGGTGAATATGTGTTGACCAGCCCCAATGTCAGGCTGTTTGCAAACGGCGTTGGGATCGATCTGAATGGCACTGGTTGTCTCCGAGAATGCTTGGCCGATGCGAGCTGCGCACTTGGCAGGGCAACGAATAGCGGTGAAGTCGCCTAATGACTGGATCAATGATCTGGCATTCAGCATACGACCATTGTAGAGGAAGGGGCGCATGAACCAACACGACTGCGATCTCAACGACGATTGCGAGAAGCCCAGAAAGTCGAAATGTTCACCAGCGATGTCCAGCCCTTGCTGCAGAATGGATAAGAAACGACCTCGTAGAATTCGCTCATTAGAAGAGTCCCTGGCGAACTCGAGTCGATCCTCGTTCTCGTCAGTGAACGAAACACGAAGAAAGCAGTGTTCATGAGCTCGATGCTGACGCAGAACGCGGTTGGCTGCAAATTCGTCAGGCCCATAGAGATAGACGCCGGTAGGTGTGACAACTACTCTGTGCACGTAGACCTCATCTCGTGTCTGTCTTTGCAAGGTAACCTGATCTTCATGTTGGAGGAAAGCTTCTTGTTGTCGCATGATCAAACAGGCTTCCGCAACACCGGCATAGACATCAGCAACCTGTAGCTGCAGGCAAAGTCGTCTGAGTACAGACACGAGCGCTTCGTCTCCAGCACGAGCTCGGAGGGCAGCCATGTCGGACAACAAAGCTTCAATCTCCTTCGGCGACAGCAGTGCATTGGCCCAGAGCTTCTGAACTTGGTATCTCAAAGCGAACGGCCACTTCCACAGCTTCAGCGTTGCATCGAGCAGCTTCGCGCCGGTGTCGAAGTTCACAGGATGGAACCATTTGGGTGGAGCCGACTCCCGGACAATGTGCACTCGGTGCGAGGTCAAGTCTTGCAAATGCTGCTTGAAGTGTCCAAGGTTGGCGTAAGTCTTGCTCGCAGTGAGCTGGTAGGCTAAACAGCTGCCGGTCGTTGTCTGGGCGCAGCCTGGGATCTTGGTGTCACGGAGACAGGTGATCCTCCTGTTCGGACGTGTCTCATCCTGGTCCACATCTCGATGTTCATAGATTCTAGGAGCCAGGACCAATGCAAATACAGCTCTGCACTTATGGTCGAGACCCTGGCAGATGGCTAGCGACCGAATGCTGTCGAGGTCCATAACCACGTCCACCTTCGGACTGCACTCTAGTTCGATCTTGATGGCTCGTGGCTGTCGGAGTATTCTTCCTCCTGCGGAGAGGGTAAAGTATGGCATAAACTCTTTGGCGTTGCCATCCGTCTCCCAACGTCCACACCCCATGGTTGAGATGAGCAGCACCTCCTCCAGGTCTGTGTTGTTCCCGCGATATGCCTTCTTCGGTTTCCCAATCCTTCGAGCGGCATCCCGAGTCTTTTGGTCTTTCTGCTCTTTCTGCAGCGCACGCAGGAGTCGGGAATCGGGTGGCTTCCTGCTCTGCCGAAAGCTCACTTGTCTTCCTGGAGTGGACAGCGAGGATAGACTGTGGACGTTCTGGACATTTGTGAGGAATTGCAGGGCTTTCGCGTAACCTGGAATCGTTAGAAATGTGTGTGTTTTGCCTACTGTCTTGTGAATGTCGTAGCTATTAATGCTGGATCTCGATAGGACAGGCTGAAGGAGGTCTCGCAGCTGCTCCGTCGTCGTCTTCGATTGGAGATGAAGACCTCCATTTTCACATATCCTCAAGGAGCGGTCCTGCATCAGTCACACGAAGAATGTCATTCAGTAAGCATGTCGTCCATCAGGACAGCTTAATGCACGGGTACCTGCAGCTGCCCACCTGGCATAGCAAACAATCAATCATGCCTGCAGCCTGCATTTGACCACGGCAGGGCACGGGCATCGTCGCGAAGCTCGCAATTTGACACATCAAGTTCATCTGCGCCTCGAGATCTTTGCAGAGTTGGATATGCAATGTGTATTAGAGGCACGTTGGTTCAATGGTTTCCAGCTGGTATGATGGAGGGAAGCATGACATGTCAGAGATCGAGGCAAAGTCAAAGAACGGCATGCCTGGTGGAAGGGCGCAGTTTAAACTAGGGCCGAGGAAGCAGATAGCCTAACACTAGTGGCTAACTCCACCACCCGGGATATGTACCACCCGGGATATAGAACAGTTATAACTAATAGTATATTGCAACTATAATCACCTATTACTCCTCGGTATAGATTGCAATTGCTCTATAACTCGCTAGAACGGGTCACTAATAGCTCGTAAAGGGCCTGCTGCAACGGGAATCTAGCTAGCTACTATCGCCGTCGCTGTAGACCTCGTCGTCGGTTGTATTAGCCTATTATATAATGCCTTAATATCTTCGATATTAATAAACGTCTTATTAGAGTTAATAGATTGCTTTTTCTTGCTCTTTGCTCTTTAGTTATTAACCTATCTCTTATAGGTCGCTAATTAGCGTTTAGTTATCGCTAGCTTAAATAGTACTCGTTCGAAGCTACGGCTAGTCTTATAAAGTAAAAACCTAGTAGCACGATCGAGTAGTATAGTTATACGGAGCTGCGAAATCGCACTATATAACTACCTACTACTTATAGGTATAATCTGCGTCTATAGAGGTATTATTAAGCGAGAAGGGCTAATAGATCGCTAAATATCGTCGTCGGTAGTATAGTAAATAATAAATAGAGAGAAAAGTACCTTCTATAGGTTCTAGGGCACTATTCTCGCTATTATAAAGCTCGACTCGATATTCTTAGTAAAGAGAGCACTCGCTTACGCCTTCTAGTAGTGTTTAAGGAATCGCTGCTTCTTAACTAGTGCGCTATCGTTAAGATCGCTATTAAGGGCTACTATAGTATAATAAGTACGCTTTAATAACGAGAAGACCGTTAGATTAAGCGGTTAAAGAATATACGACGTATAAGCGATTAGATAATAAGGTATAATGCGGTTAGCGAAGCACTTCTATATAAAATCTAGCGTAGTATAACTGCGGTAATCGTCTAATAATAGTAGTTAATACTAGGTATTTTTAAGGTTTTTTAATAACTATAGTATAAATATATCTCGTAGCTATTAGAGATCTATATTATTCGAAAAGTAGGCGTTCGATAAAAAGGTATAAGTCTAAGTTAGTATCTTATCGAGTATAAACTACTAATATTATACGATTTTACCTTTAAATATAACGAGAGGTATAAAGGCGCCTTTCGTCGCTAAGATATACTTAATAATCGATATCTATTATCGCTCTTTAGATCGAGAGACGAAGGAATATCTTATCGCAGTACTACCTACGATAGTTTAGTTTGCGTAGATACCTATAGCCGTACCTATCTCGTTAATATTTTAGATATTAGCTAAGACGATACTCTTAGTCTAAAGAAGTAATAATAACTTAGTAAATTACGTAGAAACGTTTAAAGATAAGAAGATATAGACTCTCTTATTAGCTATTAATACGCCCTTCTTTATATAAATCTATAGGTGCCTCTTAAGAAAGCGTATAGCCTAGTTCTTTCTAATTTTGCTAGTACTACCGTTAGCCTTGCTTACGATAGAGGCTATATCTTTTAACTACGCGTAATTAAACGCGTATTCTGCTATCGCTGCTTTAAGAAGCTACTTAACTAGTAGCTATTCTTATAGGGAAGTAAGGGTCTATTGTTCTTCGTGAGATTCGACGCGATTTCGCTAACTACGTCGGCGCCGGCCTAAATTGACGTAACTGAGGTTATATGCCTTCGCTGCGGCTTAAAGTGATGTAAATCGCCTATTAGCGAGATCTTAGAGTGCTGCTGTATAGATCTATTCAGTTGCTATAGCTAGAAATAACTATGCGTAGATATATTAAGTGGTAAAGTTAGTAGTGGTAGAATAATTACAGTAGAACAAATCTAGGTTAGTACATATCCCGGGTGGTGGAGTTAGCCCGATTATTTAGGTCGCGATGCTTAGGTATCTTAGGCTTAACTGCGTACCTATAAACAAGGTAATTAGATCGCATAAGCCCCGGTATGGACATCCCCTCTCCACCAGCCTGGAGCACACCGAAAGAGGTATGCGACCAATCGTGTCGTCGGCGGTCTGGCTACAAACTGCAACTGCATCCTGTCTCAATCTACATCAATAAGAAGCTCGGTCTTGCCAAGGACAACGCTTTGACATATTTAACTTTTGGATTGGTGATCTATGCTGGTGGCCCAGAAGTTCTGAACCAGCTAGCCAAAGCCGGCTTTCCAGACCCGGAGCGTAGACATGTAAACCTTGCGTCGTATCCTTCCATCACGTTGACCCTGCATGGTTCCAAACTAGACGATAGTGCACAGAATCTGACACGGAACTCAAGGCATGCGCAACATCATGGTCATTCTAATCAAGGTGGATGTGAATGCGAGATCATGGTCGTCGAAGGTACAGCAAGGATGAGGTGGGACTTGTGTAATAACAACAGCTCAACCACTGGATTGGCGGCATAGCAAATTCGTATCTTACACGTTCGTTCACGGGCTTTGAAAGTCTACAAGTTCATGGTAATCAAGAGGAAGTGCATGCTTACAAGTGAATATATTGCAAAGATGAGCCAGAGCATCTAGTCTACTACTACTTGAAAAGCATTGTCCTAGCTCTTGAGGCTAGTCTATCAACAGCGAGAGAGCGGCATCGGAAGGGGGTGAAGGCTCTTTGTCGAGCGCTGTTCTCTCGGCAGCAGCACCGAAGAGCGACAAATGGTTTCCAATCTGGGTATAAGTCCAGATGCACGACGTGAAAGTGCCAAGTATAGGCACATCATGGAACCGGAGGCGCAGTCCAAGTTCGGGAGCCTGCAGCCATGCGTCGCCTTGGTCGTATGTCCCGACACTGCATTGGCATGCATGGACATATACGACGTGTCCAGCAGGTGTGAAGACGAGTATATCGTTCTGATACTGTCCATAGATGTAACCGCTGCCTTGTAGCTGATGTTCAAGATCACGCGACAATAATGCTGTCAGAGTCTTGACGAAATCGCCCTTGAGGCGACCATCGACCAGAGTGGCGAGGGCACGAACGAGCACGTTCGTGACAGCGAGTAAGGGTTCGGCTCGAGCGTAGAGCCGATGCAGATCCAAGGTCTCGGCCGATTCGAGCCCGGACCACGCACAGAGCAGTTCCATGGAATGCAGGATAAACATGGATGTCGCAAAAGAGCAGGCGCCTGCATGCTCACTGTGTTCGATTTGCACCTTCAATACTGCATGAAGGATCAGAAGCGCTGCGTTTCTGTCTTCTGGCTTCGCTTGATTCAAAGGCTGATCCAACGAGTAGAGATCTGCCAGCTGCAGGCGCAATGGATTGCGAAAGCAGTAGACGAGGATCTTGGTCGCCTGTTCCTTGACGCTGTGTACGGTGTAGGTGAACGTCAACCCATGCACAATGGGCGAAGGGGAAAGTCGACTCTGAGAGAATCCAGCTCCTGCGGGAAGCGTTTGTACTCCAAGCAGACACTGTTCGAGTGCTGCTGTGTCCACTTTGTCACGGTCTGAATCGTGAATGCAGGTGATACTGACCCACTTCTGGTATCCGGCCAGTCTTTGACCGATCTGTACCAACTCATTCTCGTGAGTTTCTGCCAACTCACGAAGATTCTCAAGATCTTGACGGTCTTTGTGACAGTCCCTGTGATCGGATGGTTCGATGGCCTGATTAGCCTCTTTGATTCGTTTTTGCTTCGACCCAATTGTTTGGCAAGCAAGCTTCAGATTGTGCTTGATTGTCCGGGAGTAGCGGACAAGGTATCCCTGGACGTTGTCAGTCCTCTCATCCACAGATGCACGCTGGCTGTTCAGCGGTGCACTCGCATCGCCGGCTTCTCGCAGGGGTCGATGAAGCACTTCGACAGATGCCTGAAGATCGGAACGTTTCCTTTTGAGACCTGCGTTCTCTTGGGCAAACCCTGCTTTGTCGGACTTCGACTCGGCTTGAAGGCGTGAGCACTCGAAATCGATCGACCCTACGTAATCCGCAGAGTCTAGTGCGTCTTGAGCATGAGCTTGCACAGCAGCGGTGAGCTCTTCAATACGCTGTTTGGCTGCTGTGAGTTCGTCCTTCAGAGCCTGTATTTTGGCGGAGGTGTCTAGACGAAGGCTCCGGTGTGTTGTCTCAAGCTCACTAAGCGGCATGCTGAGCGTTTCGATCTTCCGATATGGTCTGATTTCGATCTTTTGGTCCGAAGTTGTAGCTCGTGCTTGTTCAGCCGACTCACTTATGTCTCGCTGAAGAGCTGCGACGTCTACGTTAACGTCGCGGAGCTGATCTTTCAATTTGGCCACTTCTTGTGACTTGTCGGTGAGTTGGTTCTTGAGATTGCCAACTTGTTGAGCCTTGCTTGTACATTCTTGCTGGCATGTACTGAGATTTTGTAGAACTGCTTCATGTTGTGACTGCAATTCGTGCAGGCGATTACGGCGCGAGGTTACTTCATGCCTCAGCCGCTCGATTTCGTCCTTTGTGGCCTGGAGACGCTGTTGAGTCTCGGCAAGCTCATGTTCGAGGACGGCTCGGCTATCGCTGGCAGCAGCCAGCTTCTCATTTTGGTCGTTGACCTCTTGTTCTGCAAAGGCGAACTGGATGCGCAGGTTGTGGGATTCCTTGCGGTAATACGATCGGCTGCTAGAAATGTCTGCGAGCTGACTTCGCAGGCCGTCGACATCATTCTCAAGTGCCTTGATCAGGTCTTGCTTCGCTGAAACCTGACCTCGTAGTCGGTCAGCGCCTTCTTCAAGGGTGTCGATCAGGTCTTGCTTTGCTGTGACCTGAACTCGTAGATCGCTTGTCTGCCGGGCGGACTCGTTCTTCTCTCGACTCAGTTCAATGCTGAGGTGTTGTAGGCGGGCATCCTTGTCGGAGAGGTTTGCCTGCAGGTCCTTGTTGGACTGTTGCCAACGGGTTGCTCTTGTCAAAGCTGTTTGTTCTGCCTCTTCTCTTTCGTGAAGTGCTTGCTTGAGGTGCTCGGACTTGTGTACGAGTGCAGCATGTCCCACCATTGTTCGGAAGCGGAGGGCTCGTGACTGCTTGAGACGTTCGGATGTCTTTGCCAGGTCAGCTCTCAATGACTTGGTTTCCGCTGAGGTTTTGCTCAATTTGGCAGCTAAATCCTCTTTGTCGTTCATCAGCCCTTGATTAGATTGGACCACATCGTCCAGTGCAACCTCGGCCGTGTGTAGGGCACTACGGGATACAGCACCGAGATCGACACCTTTCTCTTGAAGCTCGGTGATCAGAGAGGGATGTTCTTGCAGGAATGTTTCCATTTTCTCGACCATCTTTCGGTGGACGTCTGCGGACTTTTGGACTTTCGATTGGGCGAGTTGTATCTGAGCACCATTGGTTCTTTCAAGCGATGATAACGTCCGAGCGGCTTGGGCAGCGGTTTCCTGTAAATTGTTTGCGGCGGCTGATAGATCTTGGATCTCATCGGCATTAGATGGTGCATGCTCCATGACATGACCCCAGAGTGGCAGAGCATGGTCGTCAAGACCAAGCACTCTCTGATTGTGATGTTTCAATCGGTGGGACTCCATTCCTGCATGGAGTCCATGAAATTCGTCAGATGCTTGGTTTTGGATCTGATGCAGCGACGAAGCTGCGGCGGTCTGTATGCTCGTTGAAGAGCCCAGCATACGCGGAGGCTGAATGACAGACTGGCGTCGGCGGGTAACGGGATTTGATTGTATACGTACGTCTTTTGGTACATCCATCTCGTTCTTCAATGGCTGTGAACGTTGATGGGACAATGCAGAATGTGTGATCGTGGTTTGCAAGCATATTAGTTGCAAAAAAAGACAGAGGAAGGTGCGTCCATGTTGAGGAAAGCGCGAGGGTGGACGGGAGAAGGATCCCCCACTCTTGCTGGCTCATGAGGCAAGGGCGATCAAGCTTGCAGACAAAAGGCTTCGTAACCAAATCGTATTGGTCTGGGTAGGAAACTTGAGCTCACCTCGCAAGGCAGCTAGGGAGGTGGCAGTAAGAGGACTGTTCATGCGTAGTCCCAAAGTGAGGTTTGAGCTATGACACCGAGAGATTCATCTCAGTCAGGATGCTCTATCAACAGAGAAAATGCTTGAGCGAGTCTCACATCCCAGTCCTTCATCTGCCCTCTCCTGACTAACCATCGATTGCTCGGCTTCCTCTTACAACTCCGGGTACGCAGGCAGCGCGATATGTGCGAGATCCCAAGGGCTTCCGCCAGTCTGGTAGCGAACACATCTTGTTTCAGGACTGGAGGTTGGTTGCTGAAGTGATGGTGTCTCGTATCTCTTGGTGCTTCTCCAAGGCTGCGGCCCCCGAAACGCTGCCAGCTTCAGGGCCCGTCAGAGCCGACCGCATCTACCTGCCACTCTTATCTCGTTTCCCAATCGTTCAAGACTCTTCAACAGTCTATGTTGTCGCTCACCCGCGCTTGTGCACCTCGTGCTCTTTCTGTCTGGTTCAGGTTCAAGCGTTTTCCAATGCATCCTTCGTTGGTGTTTGCCTGACAGTCTGGCGTTTTCTGTGTGGTCCAGCCCATCATGATTCGTGGTCTTCGTTATTGTGGCAGATACTCAACTTGATCTCTGGTACCGTGGCTCTTTCACTGAGCCCGTGTGATGCCGACCGCACTCTTGGACCCACGTATTGCCCGGCACTACTGTCAATGCTCGATCCGACTCTCCGGTGTTTGCATAGTAGCAAGTGCTCCTAGGCTCTTCTGTTAGCAAGCGTGAACGTCGCAATTCCTGCTGACGACGTCCAGCGCCTTGAATGACCTCCTAGCTCAAACACCAACTCGACCAGCCTGTAGCGTTGTGTTTAAAGACGACTCGTGTTTGTAATAGCCGTGTCGTGGTCGTGGCTGGAGTGATCGGGGAGCTCGATGGGCACTCGAAGATCGGCAGCGCTATCGAGGATAGCGTCATTCGTGGAGGAAGGGTTGTAATTGTTGGTCGTGTCGTGTTCTTTACTGCGGTCTCTGCGCTGCTCGCATCGTGTTCAAAGTCGCGAACGACACTGAAGACAGGATCGAAGACAGATGCGTTGTCCGACGCAATGTTTGACGTGTGAGAAAGTGCTTGGATGCAACGAATGCTGCGCAATCAGTTTGACTTCAAGTTATCGATGCTCGCTACAAGATGGCACGCATCTGCCCCGAGGTAATCTCGTATTCGTTATCGTAACATGGAGAGTCCAGAACTTGTGATCGGCGTGCTCAACCTCGGCTGTTGATGCTTATGATCAGGGTGTTCATCTCCCTAATTGTTGTGTCTAGCGGTCTGCTTGGACCTGAAACGCAGCGATCGACAATTTTATTGACGCGCTCTCCAAACTGCAAGCAGTACAAGTCCCCTCTCTGCTACTACGTAGAATAGTGAAGCATATCTGGAAAATCACGACGAAAGACTTGCTCTTCGAGCGTGCTTACTGACTGCAACAACATTCATTGTCGTTGCTTTTGTCCTAGAACTCTCGCACACGCATCAGACTTCCAGCAATGGTTGTCAAGGGGCGTGACTTTGACCGAGACGTCAGTAGAGCCCATTACAACTATATCTATCCCAGGACAGATCATCCCTCATGTACCATGGCGCCCACCTGTGCCGGCACGTTCAATGCCAGTGAGTCTTCCACCAGTGGTGTTCGACATGTGCGTCCCGGTCGCGATCGTAGGGAGTTAGAAGGCTCTGTATGGCTTAGTCATTGTCATGCGACACGTCCAGATGACATATTCCTTCATGGGCGCGACCATTGTGCTGTGCATAGCTCATTGGCACCACAACAGTGATCCGCCGACAGTGACTCGTCGGCATCGACGCTGCATCATGGCCCTCTATCGAGCCGATAGCAGTGCAGCTGGTTCGGTGCGATTGCCAGGACTTGACACGCGGTCCTCTATTGTGCTCCTCGCTTCGACGGAGACCCTTCGATGCATAGCGACATAGCCCAACTCGCGAGATCGCACAGACTCGAGAGATATCGTTGTCGGTATTCAATGCTACTTTCCTGGGGGTCACCACGCTGTCACCCTCTCGCTCCAGTAGTCAGTAATGCTCTAGGTAAGACGTCTTCCAAATGTAGGTAAGACTGATGGTGAAGGCATCTTGGCCGTCGTATGCGAAGACGACCTCTATGGTCACAACCATCGTTGCGTGTTCTTATGACTGGGCTTGACTCGTCGGAGCTCTGAGCTATGATATGCTGTCATGCACGACCGCAGTATATCGGCCAGACGTCGACCTGGCGATCAATCACGCATGGGCCAGTTCTGCCTCGTCGCAGGTGTAGAATTCTTGGTAGTCAACGTGAGACGAGGGTCAAAGTAGGTATGCAATTGGTGTTTGCTGAACTTCAATTTGTCAAGAAAAGTCGGCTGCCATGATCCTTGAGCCGACAGTATTGCGTTGTGGAGATCAATGCATTCGCCGAGGGACAGGACAGGAATGGGTCTTGTTTCGGAGAGCAACAATATGGGATTGGGCGCGAGTGGTATCAGCTGACTCAGTCGCCTGCCAGCTCGCATGTCCTCAACAAAAGGGTAAGTAGGGTCCTCGACAAAATCATGGCCGAGCCATAGACAACATCCGTAGGCTTTTGCTGTAGACACCTTGCGATCATTCTGAACGCAATGCGTTTGCTGTTCACCTCTTTTGAGTATCACCCGAGTGCTCGTATCAGATATCTCTTGAAACGTTGCTCCCTTCAGCGTCAAGGCACTACGCCTTGCCATCGCAAAATCTCCACTCAATGTGCCAAATCTCCTCCCCAATGCTCTGAGTCCCAATCGCTCTCTCTCTGTGGCCTGTCTGAGAGAGGAGCAGACGTTTTCACCAAAGGTTCTCCGCAGTGTCTACGTGCCCCAAGCACAGCGGTTGCTTGGCCACATCGAGAATGTAGTTGTGCTCAACACGACGCCCTGCCTTGGCCGTACCATCCTTTCGGAAATATTGCAGATGTTCCCAACTCGTATCGGCGCTCTACGCATGCTTGACCGAACTGTCTGTCAAATGGCGTCTGAGACTCGTGGAGGGTCACTTCCCTGTGAACGGTATGCCTGGGCGTGGGAGGGCCCTGACCAATGGTGGGCTAAACCTTGTACGTCTTTCATAGTGTCCGTCGTGGGGGTCTGTAGATCGATCCGAGGTTGAGATTGTCTTGTTGGCGTCTCTGCATCTTGTCGTCGTGGTGGCGGTACGGTTGTTTCCGACCCAGGCTCATCATACTGTTCCTAGGCCATGTCAGTCAAGAGCAAAGGCTTGGCAATATTACCTACCTGCTCAACTATGTCAGTCTTCTTTTGCTTTTACCAGTGTCCTCACTACCCCCACCACAGTACGTAGATGTTTCGAACATAGCGGCTAGCTTAGCAGCATCGCAGCGAGTGTCTGTTGCTGTACTGGGGTGTGAAAGACCTCCACCCAGTCGTTTGAGGTGAAGCTGGTCGCGTCTCTCTTCAATTCTCGCCACTTGGCCGGTCGTGATCCAGGATCTAGCGCACGCGATGCTGCCAGTGGTTCTCCGTTGTCCTGCGCAAGCTTTCCAGTGAGGTTGCTTGCTTCTCTTCAACATGATTCCGGATCGAGTTTGCTTGTTGAATGTGTGCGCCGAAAATGACACCCGTGCATCTTGTTGCTCTCTTGTTGGGCAGACGGGTCTTCTGAGGCGGCACAAGCGCACGTTCCAATGTCCTGGTTCGTACCAGCTTCCATTCCCTTCTACAGTTGCAGCCTGGTCGGAGCTCGGTAGTGAGGCGAAGCCCGACCTTGAAGGTGTCTCAGGGACTGTCGTATACTGACCAGCTGCGAAGTTTCTTTTATGGGATTATTCCGGTCAACCAAACATAAAACGCTATCGTGGCCGCGTCTGGTTGAGTAAGACCGCTGTACACTGCTTTGTATGTTGAATACGAACTCTAGTAGGTCATGTTCTCGCCTGGTGAGAGGATGCCACTTGGCCGTCTTGTGGTTTCGTAAGTGACTTTTGGGTGCATTGTCGTATCCCGCTTGGATAGTGATGTTCAGGAAGTTTGATTGACTCTTGCAGAGCTTGTAAGCTGGACATCAGGTCACAAAACAGTTAACCATCGAGTCAATGCACAGTTGTACGTCGCAGGAGATGAGGGCCATGCTAAGACGGAGGACCATAGAAGACTTGCCGGCCTTCCTAAGCACTCAGAGTCATGGACACACGAACTACATCAGCCCGACACTTTATTGATCTCCGTATCAGTGGTCTTCAGCTCATGCCACTCGTACACGAAGCGTTAATTTTGGGACAAGCTCCGCCCATCAGCCCGGGAGAAAGGCAAGTGAGCTTCGACAGCGACTTCGAATGTATCCTCAGGTCTCTACGTGCTGGAACCTCCTCAAGCGAAGTGGAAAAATGGAGCGCAGTGACGGCTCGAACATTCCAATGCGGACGAGACAATGGCTTTACAGTTGATGGGACAAATGGTGTTGAGACAGAGGCAGTAAAACAGCAGAAGGACGGTCATCCAGCGAGCTCGAACGTTGCACTTGCACTGACAAGGGAGGGTGACCAGCGCCACTATCAACGATACTGGACCAAAAGAGCAAGATTTAATCTGGGACCCACTTAGAGAGGGGAGAGTCGAACGAGCGTACACTTAGGTCGGTTAGTTCACTTGCCAAGACCAGGACAGTCGTCTCCACTTAATAGCTTTAAAAGGACTAGCTAGATAAGATAAAACGGATCTTATATTACAGCTAAAAAGCTTAAATTTAAGGTTTTAGGTATTATAATTACGATAATAATATTTAATTAAGGCCTTATAAAGTCCTTTTAGAAAAAGAAGTACTTAATAAAACTTTATATATATATATACTTTACCTAAGATATACTTATATATTAATAAATATATAAGCTAAGTACCTTTTTTATTAAATTTTTATATTAAGATCTTTTATTTTTCTTATTAAGTACTTTTAAAGTGCTTTATAACTATAAGAACTTATTTTTTCTTATCTTTTTATTAAGCTATCTATATAGTATATATAGTTAAAGAGAAGCCTAAGTTTATTAATTAATAAGAGGTTAATTATACTTCTAATTATCTATAATTTAATAGTACTTTAAAAGTACTTAATTATTATAATCTACTATTTTATTTAGTTTTATATTATAAAGGATATAATAAAGCTTACTAGCTAATAAGATTAAGCTTCTCTTTAACTATAATTATTATATAGATAGCCTAATAAATAATAAAAAAGTATATCTTAAGTAAACTATATATATATATATAAAGTTTTATTAAGTACTTATTTTTCTAAAAGGACTTTATAAGGCCTTAATTAAATATTATTATGAAGAATATAATAAAGCTTACTAGCTAATAAGATTAGGCTTCTCTTTAACTATAATTATTATATAGATAGCCTAATAAATAACAAAAAATAATATTTTATAATTATAAAGTACTTAGAAAGTACTATTATCGTAACTAAAGTTTTTATAGTAAGTAACTAAAGGTATTAACTAAAAAAGTACGTGTTTAAAAATCTATTATATCCCGCTAAGCTAGTCCTTTTAAAGCACTTTTATAGAGACGACTGTCCTAGTCTTAGCAAGTGCACTAACCGACCTAGCTATGCTCTCGAGTCGAACCGGTACGAGTCGGTGATAGCAGATAAACACTCGGACTTTAGGTGGGTACTGTGCGAATGGCATAGACTAGATTGTGCTTAGGAGTGGCTTTCCCGGACTGGTTCAAGCGAGGTTGGTCATGCGCAAATACAGAGGCTAGGAAGCTCGTGTTGATTGGTATCATGTTATTCTTGCATTCCAGTCGCACCACGCCCACATCTTGCACTGTCGCTTCGACGAGACTCATGCGTTGTTGAACCCAAGGATACCTCTTGTGAGCGCTGATGTGTCCGTAGAATCATCACGAGACTAATTTCCTCAACCCTTGGACCGGTCTCCGAAACCAAAGTGCCCATCCAAAAGGCATTCTTGCAAGAATCGTGAGCAGTGACAAGAGACAGGCGTGCAGGCTGCCATGGCTGATGCTCCCGACCATCAGCCTACGACAACCTCATCCAACCATCTCGTGGAAACACATCGAGGTGCTATCACGATGCATAGGCTATAACTCATTGCGGATGGCTTTGGTTGCACTCCCTGTCGATGCTGATGAGCGTGGCGCTGAATGACAGCTGTTTTCATTCCATGGACAGTTCGTCTGTGGAAGTACTACGGCGATGGCGCTGCAGCGTTTACAGGGATTGGGTTATGTCGGACGTCCATCATGTTGAAACTCAATGCGACTCGTCAAGAGAAGGCCACGGTTGGCGCAGTTGTGTCTTCGGATTAGTACAACAGTCGGCGCCGAGCGCGTTTGCAAGAGATGGCAGCTCAAACACGAAAGGAAGCATGGACCAAATCCTACGTTGGAAGCCAGATCAAGGTAGCACTCGGGACTACACTTACTGAAAGAGCTTGAATCGACAGAGAGCGAAGAAGTAGTCACAGTGAGCCAGTCAAGTCCGTGACCGACGACAAGGATGATACGACAGCCCCTCGCAAAGGCATGTGTGTGGGCGTTATGAGTTGACAACTTTGACCTTCTGAAAGCCCATTGCAGCAAGACTTCACGCTTTGCCATGATTCGTCCGGAGTGCCTGCCTGCTTTGGTAACTACACAACATGGAAGTCGCGCGTCTGGTACGCTCGGCGGGCGCAGGCGCGTGTCGTTACCAGCATGAAAAATTCGACACACCGGCTCACCGCCTTCTTATCACTCATTCATCAAGATGGACGACGATATCAATCAGTTGATATCAAAGTGGGATCTCCTCCAAAAGAGGCTTAATCACATACTCGCCACCGACCCCCCGCCAACCGACACCCCTGTCAACGCTGTCCAGCTCAAAGCAGCCAACGAGAACGTGATGTCCGCCCGGCGCGACCTCACAGACTTACGAGAACGGATCACGAGGAACGCCGTGACCGATGCACAACTCGAGATCCAGAAGAGCACATATGCCCAACAGTTGCAGGTACTGACATCCGCCGATGCCAGCAAATCCGCACAAATCCACAGCCTCCAAGAGAAGCTCAGAAAGCTGTCGCAGATGACCAGCGAAAACATTGGTTCTATGAAAGCCAAGAACAGCAAGCTTGTAGAACGCATTGCTCAACTCCAGCATGATCTGGACCAGGCCAACATAACCCTCCAGGACAAGGACAAAACCATTGAGAAGTGTAGTGCCGCTATCGAACAAATACGTCGCTCGTATGAGTCTCAACTCAACGAGGTTCAAGCCCGAAATGATGCTACAATCAGTAAGATGTCAGCAAGCCGCGACAGTAAGATCGCTCGACTCGAGAATGATCTCAAGCAAGCCAACGCTTCCCTACGAGAGAGAGATGCGATTCTCGCGAAGGCCATTGCCGCCAAACTGGACATACAAGCCAAGTATGACACCAGACTCAACGATGCCCAACGCCAAAGCGATGCTAGAATCAATGAGCTTCTAGCAGAACGCGATGCAGCGGTTGCGGAACTAGCGAATCGCAGTATCAGGATACGGGATGAGTTCCAGAGGCGCATCGACGCCAAAGTCCGCAGATCCAACGAGCGCACCGACGAGGTTCAGAGACTGGCTACCGACGCCGTGTACGATGCTGAGATCCAGATCGTCGACATGGCTCGACGTCAAAACAAAGAGGTTGCCTCCTTGGAAACAACCATCGACACACTACGGCACTCTCAAGAGTGTGCCTCAGACCAAGTCAAACAGCTGGAAGCCTTCAATCAGCGTTTGAATACTCTCCTCGACGAAGCAATAACCGCTGATCATTGTGCAAAGTCTTGGAGCAACGAGCTCAGAGCTATCGCCAAGCAAGAGACCAAAAATACTTGCCAATTGAGAAGCCTTCTCACCAAGCAGAACGAAAAGAACAAACAGCTCCAGGATGCCCTCAACGAATCGTTGAAGACCAACATCCAGTTGCGAGTACGTCTAGAAGATGCCGGCGCAGAGTTTCATCAAGCTTCTGCCGCTCAGGCCCAGCAGCACCAGAAGCAGCTCACTCAGCTTCAGGATGAACATGATTCATTGACTGCATTGAGAGACAATGAGCTTGAACAGAAGATTCATTCAGCCCTTGCCCAAAAGCTTCGAGAGCGGGATGAAGTTCATCGAAGGGAGAACGCAGAGCGTGATCGACGCTTTGACGAACTCCAACAGCTGGTCAGTGCTCGACTACGAGCGTCTACTCACGTTTCGACCCTAAGCGGTCGAGACGTTGATGTCCGACCAACAGCCAGAACCGGCAGCCGATCCACGAGTCGGTATGTGACCCCAGGCATACAGTCTTCCACTTCTTGGTTGCTCTCGCATGAGGAACCAACATTCGGCCGTACCGAGAGCCGAGTAGTCTCAGCTTACAGAGCTTCAATGCCTGACGACCTCCCTGCACTCTATGTGTCGGAGCAGTCTATGCCTCCTCCTCGTGTCCGCGGAGGAGCTTCCCCTGAGTTTCCCGAAAGCTCGCCAGTCAATAGACGATCCAACGCTGACATGCTGTATGGCATAGAAGACTTTACCGGCCAACACGACGCCGACCACGGTGATCAAGATGCCACCTTGATTGATCTTACTGGTTACCCTTCCAGTGATACCGACGAATTGTCAAATGACTCCAGACAATCTCCTCGCATTGACGAGACACCCTTCACACCACGCAGAAACGCGCTCAAACGTCCTGCTGAGGATGAATTGGAATCCACTGTCCAGTTGCGAAGGCCGACAGCTGTGTCCACGCCTGCATTACATCCGACCTCGATTTCCACGACGAACGGGCAAGCAAACAGTTCTGCACGACGTGTCCACACTTCACACGACGAGCGAATCCGGCGCCCAGACCAGATTTGGGACCTGATGCACAAGGACTGGGATATCACTCTTGACGAAGAGACCAAACTTCGTGAGCAACTCTCGAGCCTATTCTCCAGAGGTAGATCCATCGACAAGGTCAAGGAAGCCATCGACAAGCATGTCGTTGGTTCGTTCAGAGAATATCGACTGCCTCCTCGTCCTTGCCTACTTGCCAACCTCACCGGTGAGAACGGTGGGAAAGGCGGCACTATGACTAGTGGCAGTTGCCCCTACTGCAAGAACAAATCCCACCGAGTCTGCGTCTGGGCTGACTATGCGCCCGGTGTCGCCAGTGGATTTGGCGAGCGTAACGAAGCTGGTGTCATTACCGACCAAACTTGGGATCCAAATCCCAACCCAGCGACTGTCAACGTCGATGGTCAGCAGGTACGATGGTACCTCAAGAAACGACGTGACCCTGTTAGCAGAGCATGATCTTCACGATTGCAGTGGCTCAAGCGAGCAACTTCCCGCCCTCATAGAGCTCTGTCCTCGTAAGACGAGAGCTGTTACTTTTTTTTTTGGATACCATCATCATTGTGCTCGGCTTGCTGAGTCTTTGGGGATGTGTTTTGAAGTGAGTCTACCTTGAACAAAGTCACAGAACTACTGAAGGATCAACATCAATGGGACTGATTCTAGAGCGATGACAGACATAGCAGGCAAGTCACGACGGACGAACCTACAGTAGTTATTTCGCCGCTTCAACCTCCGCGATCGATCTTGTTTGATCAGGATATCTCTATGCTTTGCGCAACAAGAATCTATACGATCTGCTCATCAATTGCCGAGTGAAGGAGGATGCGATACCAGGTATCTCAAAAGGTTCACACCTGCACTATCGAAGGAGTGCTTTATCTCGATCACGTATTGCAGGTCATGGTTGCATGAGAATAGCCTCGTTGTGAGAGTGAGGCCTCCATCAACAGAGGCTCTAGTGTTGCTTGGTATTTTCTACAGCAGAAAGAGTCATTGAAGAGGTAGTGGAGAGTATGCTATACTCATGGGCCTTCAAAGTCGGTTCTCGAGGCTTCGGCTGTTATTCTGGAATGGCTGCACACATGGGCCACCTTCGCAAGTAGTTCACTGAAGCACGTTGTTGGTGGCCCTTGTCTTCTATCGCATAGCTCTTGCGTAACTCCTCCTCTTCACTGCTTCTTCTGCATCTTGATCAATTGAGCCTCCACCGTTCTGATCACCTCTTAGGCCGTGGAATGCCGTTCGACATCTCAGCAAAGCCCAAGCATCTTGTTCGCTGAATTCTGGAGGGACAGTGTTAGCAATGAATCGACACCCACAGTAAGCTCGATGAAGCCCAGCCTTGTCATTGCAAGACAGCTACTGAGTTGCAGGTGGCTAAGAAGGTCCAGTAGTTTGACTGCAATGTTTGTGATGATGGGCCATGGTATGGCAGGTTAGTTCAAGAGCTTGATATGCAGGAACAGGCTGTCGCGGTGATGCATGATTTCTTGCATAGCAAAACCGGTCGCAGGTCAGTTGTGGGTTCTGCCACAGTAGTAGAGGTCCGGACCTAGGTCGAGATCGTGACGAGGCACTACTAGCCATCGTTGTGGGAATTTATGGTAGTATGCGTTGCAACTCGCCGCCCTTGGTACACGTGGAGGATGACAGTGAGGTGTGCCAGGGTTTTGCGCCAAGGAGAAGCCTCACGAGAGAACCCGCTCTGGGTGCGCATCGACGCTGTTCAGCAGCGCAGTCGTTCGTTCATGTCACCAGTTTGTCCATTGTAGGGTAGTAATGCATTGGTGTTTGCTTCTGTGAGCATCTTGAGCGTGGGAGACTAGGCAACGCGCTGTCCGTTAGAGCGTTGCGGACATTGCTGAATTCATGCTGAGGTTCAGACTACAGCTGGCAGTAGGTATTGAAGCCTGCGGGTAAGTTTCCATTGTAGAGAGGAGCTCAAGAGCCGAGGTACAGTCGCGTCAACCTCAACGCGTCTTTACAGAACGCGACGTCTTCGTCACAGTGAGTTACTCGATTTGGTACTGAAACACGGGCTGACATGCAGTTTACCGGCTACGACTCGGGGCACACACTGCCTACTCGATTTTGTTCTCATGATACAAACCATTAAGCGACTATCGCTCAACGCCACTCTATGCATTAGGCGTACGGCCTGAGCGCTCATTGTATATAAGCTCTGTATGCGGTACACCTTCAATATCCCTGGTATCAATTCGCGGAGCTGCAAGATATGAAATCGTCTCACGGCCATTGCGGTGCTCGCGACCAATAAACAAGTCTCAGCGATCATCGTACCACTGTCAGCTGTGCAACAACAAAGCCCGAGTCAACCTTCAGCGCCACGGGTGTCAAATCCGAGACGGCCTTGCTTGTCGTCACTTTGTCAGAGGTTGGTGTGATCATTGAATAGGACTCTCGTTGGTAAACAATGTGACGAAGCAATACATCTGGATCGATAAGAAGCGCACGGTCATGTGTAAGCTGGTCAGGGTATGTCTGCCTGCACTCGCTATCTGCATTCTCTTTAAGCAAGCGCGGATTGTGGTTCTGGAAACAAGCCCGAAATCGAGTCAGAGACGGACATCGGTGGCTATTCTGTTGACTCAGATGGCGATCGATACAATTGTTGTGGCCATCTCAACTTCATTCCCAGGCACATTGACCAAGCGTCAGGTCCAGATGGAACACGGCCACCAAGCTGATAGCATAGAGGCTATGGCCACTCGCTATGCGTGTAGCCTGGTCATGTCCCGCACTTCGGGAGCACACCGGTACCCAGATCAAGCAAGCGTCTGGCCATCGGGCTACTTCAAAGGCAGGTTAGCATTGATTAAGTCAACTTTGATTTGAAACAAATTTCCATTTGTAGACAATGTATCTGCCTCGATTCTACTGAGCCCATGCCATCCACAAGCCATTCCCTTGATGAACCTGCGCCTGCCTCTTGTCCCTGTCAAACAATTCCTCCCAAACCGAGAACTTCGCTTATCACAGACAGTGGCGAGTAGCGCACACGAGTGTGGTGCGTCTATTTCTAGACACTTCTCTTTTGAGCGTGCCTGCTCCCCAACTTCACCGTCTCTCGGACGTAGCACCCCGCCCGGATCATATCGGCTCGTCACGCGGCTCAATCAAGATCTCATTCACAGCCACATGGTCAGGCTGCTTCAGAGCATACACGATTGAGTTCGCTATGTCCTCCGGGTCGAGGATCTTCGCCCCGCTGGGCTCACCAAACTTCTTGACAGCCTCCTGATCTGTCGACATACCCAGCAGATCCGTCTGCGTGTTGCCAGGCTGGACCGCTGTAACGCGCAGCCCCTTGCCTGCAGTCTCTAGACGCAGAGCCTGCAGTGTCGCTTCGACAAAGAACTTGCTTGCTGAGTAGACACCCAACCCAGGGAATACCTTCCGACCAGCATCAGACGATATCGCAACGATATGACCTGCGCCTCGCTCCAGCATACCCGGCACACTAGCAGAGAGACAGTGAAGCAGACCTTTGCAGTTGACATCCACAGTCCTATCCCACTCTTCCACTTGTGCATTGGCCATCATGGTGAAGTACATCACACCGGCGCAAGACACAAGGATATCCACTGGACCGAGCTCATTCTCTGCACCTTCCATGAGGGCTTTGACTTGCGCAGCATCTGTCACGTCGGTCTGGTGCGTGATGACTCTACCTTCGCGAACCACCATTCTTCGCTTAAGAGACTCCAAAGCATCTAGTCGCCGAGCGGCAAGCACGATGTGACAACCCTCCCTGGCCAGGGCGATAGCGACAGCAGCACCAATGCCAGAAGACGCACCAGTGACAACAGCGACTTTGCCCGTCAAGATGCTCTTTCGTGTCGAGACTGCAGCTCCTCCACGAGCAAGCTGTTGCGTTGGAGGTCGAGGCAGCCATCCTCTGGCATACCAGTGACGTGCGTAGGTTTCAAGCAAGACATGGTCGACCTTTGGACGTTCAACAATCGCTCGGAAAGGTCGGGTCTGAGCATTATTGAGAACCACGATATCCTTCAAAAACTCGACGCTAGGCATGCCGCTGCGAAGAATGTCGACAGTGAAGTTACCATCACCACCTTTGACAGAGCCTCTCTTCTCTGTCCACATTGCGACCCACGAATCCCAATCAATTGGCTTTGTCGGGTAGCCAATCTCGCCAAGCACTTCAAAGACTTTGCTTGTTGGGATCGGGTCTGGATCACCAAGGTGGAAGACGAGCTGTTTCGCGTGAGTCTGGTCGCCAAGATGGACAACTGCCTTGCTAACGAAGTCGACTGGGGTCATCTCTGCACGCCAGCCTTCAACGTCTGGATAGTATCCGAGGTGAATCGACTCGACGAAAAGTGCAGTTAGCAAATCCCAAGCATTGGCTGCACCAGTTGCACTGTGACCGCTGATCGTGCCGGCACGTAAGATCCTAACCGGCAAACCGCGACGTCCAGCCTCGTAGACAAGTTGTTCAGCAACCCATTTGGTCTGTCCATAGCCGTCGGGAATCTTGTCAGGCACGGAATCAACATAGATCATGGCATCTTCCGGCCAGCCGAAGCCCGACGGGGACGGAGGCAGTACACCATTTGTGGAAATGTACTGCACTGTTGCGCCACCGAGACACGCCATTCGAAGTACTTCTCTTGTACCGCCAACATTTGCACCTCTGAGTGCAGCATATGGATACACCAGGTTGACAGTAGCAGCACAATGCACGATCACCTGGACCCGTTTGGCCATCGCTTCGAAGGCATCCGGCGACAGACCAAGTCGTTTGCGTGAAAGATTGCCAGGCATAATCTCGACTCGCTCCATGATTCCGTCCCGCCAAAGTCCCAGATCGATAAGGTTTCTTCGAAGCCGTGCGATACCTGCTGGTACGTCCTCGTCCGAAGGATCAGTGAATCGAACAAGGCAGATGATCTGAGCCGAAGTGCTTTCCAGAAGATTGTGAAGGAGGAAGGCACCCAGGAATCCCGTCGCACCAGTCAGAAGTACTGTCTTCGCATCCTTGAGGGCGCACATCTTGGTTTTTGAAGGTTGAATTTCCTTGTCGAGGACTGAATCAGTTCGTAGTACAGCAGGCAACTCTGCCTGAACCTCGGCAATTTGTCCGTCACGTACGGCACGTACTGTGTGCAAGTGGCCATTGAGCGTTGCAGGATCTGCGAGGCGAGCAACAGGAACACGGAAACCGAAGGATCTGGAGAACCTGGAAGCAAGGTCTGCCAGAGACAGCGAATGTCCGCCAAGATCGAAAAAGCTATGCTCAGGTGTGATGTTGCTTGGTGAGGTCTTCAAAGTCGCAGCCCAGACAGCGGCTATCGCGTCGATACCAATTGGATCTTGCACCGCTTTGGAACCATTGATCTCGTGCTTCGCCGTTGGCGGGTCTGGTAGATTTCTCAGATCCACCTTGCCGGAAACTTCGTGCGTTGGCAGGCTATCCAGTTCGACCCATAACGCTGGGATCATGTAGTGTGCTAGGTGTTGAGAGATCGCTTTTCGAGCTCCTGGGCTGTACCCTGACTCGTCTATCTCGATGGCAGGCTTGTCTTCTGCATTCTCTCTATCGTGAACGATGTACGCCACCAGCTGCCGGTCAAGACCTTCGCCGTGAGCCACCACAGCGCAGTTCTTGACTGCAAGGTTTGCGACAATCGCGTTTTCCACCTTTCCAGGTACGACGGAATAGCCGCGGAGCTTGATCATAGCTCCTACCCGCCCAGTAATTTCGAGCATACCGTTTGGTAGCAGTCGTGCCAGATCTCCAGTCCTGTACATACGCGCTCCTGGAGACGAGTCGAATGGGTCCCACAAGAAAGCCTTTGCCGTCGTCTCTGGTCTGTTGAGATATCCACGAGCAAGTAAAGGTCCACCAACGTAGAGTTCTCCGCTGGTACCCGTCTCGACCTTGTTGCCGCTTTCGTCAAGGATGTAGATGTGCTTGGGGTCCAGCGGCGGACCAACCGGACAATAAGTTGCTGCCTCGTCAAGCATCTCTTTGATGTCGCCGCAGGCAACCTCATGCGTCTCGCATGCACTGTAGACATTGAGCAATCGTGCGTTTGGCAGTACTTTGAGGGCTCGACGCGCTAGATCGGTAGTCACAACTTCGCCATTGAGCCACAGCGTTCGGAGCTCTGGCAGGCGAGACCCTATATGAGGGTGGCGCGATAGAACTGCAGCTAGCAGCGTAGGTGTCATTAAAGTCTCGGTGATGGCTTTCGACGACAACAAATCCACAAGCGCTACCGGATCGTAACTCGTTTCATCAGAAACAGTGACAACTGTTGCTCCTCGTAGAAGCGGTCGTATGATTTCCCAGATGAAGAAGACGTTGCAGGCAACACGATCCCCGGGTTGCAAGTCTGAGAAGCCAAATCTCATGTCGTATGACAGTACTGGTGCCTTGTGAGGGTTTGCAATGCCTTTTGGCTTGCCGGTAGTACCTGATGAGTAAGCGACAAAAGACAAGCGCTCCAGATCAGTCTCCTGGGGTAGTGGCGCAGGCTCTTTAGCATGGCCATTGAGTTCCCCTGCTGGCTCGTCGAAGACAATAAGCGGAACGCCTTCCTTGATCTTGCCCACCTCCGGTCTGTAGGTAACAATGACAGCTGGGTTTGCATCGTCTATTACGTCAGCCAGTAGCTCAGGAGGGTATGCAAGCTCAAGAACGAGGAAAGCGCCTCCAGCGCGGAGGGCAGCGAGGCATGCAATGACGTAGTCTGCACTGCGAGGGAGAAGCACTCCGACCAAGCTGTCGCGACCGACGCCATGGTCTCGGAGCCGTTGGGTGAGTTCGGCAACCTTCTGATCTAGCTCAGTATAGCTGTATTGTGTCGTGTCGTCTTCGACGGCGACGGCATCTGGTGTTGCTTCGACTTGTTTTGAAAAGAGTGCCGACAGGTCCTTGCTGGTGTCAAGGATAGGCATATTGGTGATAATTCGGGGTTTCGAGGGTGGCTTGATTCCAGCTCAAATCCAACGCGAAAGTCTGCTAAACCACCTTTTACTCCACACTTTCTGGTCCGCTATCACGCTCATGAAGTGAGGGCTATGATAACGATGCTGTCAACGATACTGTGCCATAAACTGATGATACCACTGCTACGGTTAAGCTCAATCTGTTGAGGAAACAAAATCTCTGAGTTAGGCTTGACCAATAGCTGGCGGCTTTGCTATGTCATTATCCACATCTGGCGCCATCGGCGCGGTCTGCATTCCCGTTTTCAGGATTTCTGGCGACAGCCCGAACCACGTTGACGTGATCGATAAGGCCGGCATACCTGCTGTATAAGTGCGAAGCTAGCCAAGCAGCAGCCAAGGAAAGAGAACAGCTAATGAGGCTAAGCTGGAGGACGCAGGGAATGCGATTGGCTTGATGTTCAACATGCGTACAACAAAGCTGTGTGCAGAGAGTGTTGAAGAACGTGGTAGTCGATATACGAAGCTGGATGGTACCTCGATTGCGCGATGTCAGGGCAGCTTACCCGACAGTCGTCGGAAATGAGTTACAGTGCGCCTGCAGCTCGAGCGGGCAGCACTATTCCCAAATCAATCTAGTCGGCTGCGAGTGAAGATGCTCTGCTCGGCTTCCTATGGTCTCTGCAGCGAGATGGTCGCATGACACTCCACTACTTTTGTTCTGAGCATCAGTGTTTGAGTAGATGGCTTTACACGCCTGGTGATCACGACGTGTAAGAGTTACAGGACGTCTACTACACGGGTCTGAGATGATTGGCTGACGGAAGGAAATGTTCACGCCTTCTGGCAACCCATGGCAGAAACAAGAGGAGGTATCTGAGTATTGACAAAAGTTGCAGAAGACAGTATGACACGAAAATCAATGCCGAAGAAGAACAGGAGCTCAGCAACTAGGCTGGAACCACGAGGTCTAAGCAGGCACAAAACACTACCAGCCTTGAAACACCGAGACCCATCTATTTCACCTTCTGAAGCACTCTGTCCCAAGTCTTGACCATCAACCCCTCTACTTCGCCCTTCCCACCTTTCGCAACCACAAACGCAAACTCGTCAAGACCTCCTCGGCGCCCGTACGAATTTCTGCTCGTGTACCCACCAACATTGTACCATTCCTGACACCTTGATGAGCTGAACACTGCTCCATGAGGCGCTTTAGCCACCGAGGATGGCCTGTACCTGATCATCCTGAAACCTTGCAACTGTGTATCTTCCGGGCCAGGACTCGTTAATTCATTCGGATACAGTCGCATCTGTAACTCACTTCTTTCAACCTTGTACAGTTGCGCAAAGGCATCTCGCATGTCCACGCCGTTCACAGTATAGTTGACCATGTTCAGCCCCGGCCCATCGTCGACCTCAAGAGCGATCTCAAAGGTGTCATTGCCGCCTCCATTCTTGTTGGGAAATGAGCCCATATACTCTCCAACCAGATTCTGGGTTGCTTCTGTCTTCGCTGCGATCTCGAATGCTGGGACGAAGACTGTGGCAGCAACATCAGCCAAGACTCTCGACACAGAACTAGCTGACTCCCCGGCCGCAAGGATGGTGAATCCAGCATCATAGTCCGGCAGCAGGACGAGGTATGCAGAGTATTTCCCTAAGTCGCCAGACTTGGTGTACATCCAAGTGGTCTTGTTCGTTCCAAGAGCCTGATAGATCTCCCAGGGTGCGCCGACCGCACTAAAGCCATCAGCCAGGAATTGAGCAGGTTTCAACCATTGGTCCCTGGAATGTGGCGTTAGGAGAGTGCTAGAGAGAATTGAGCGGCCGATAGCAGAGACATCGTTGAGACTGGAGTAAAGGCCACCTCCCGGCTGGAGGTAGCTGAGACTCGGTGTGAATGTTGCGTATGTGTCATTAATTGGGATGATGGAGTTCGAGAGATCTTTGGGGGCATTGTAGCTGGTTGAGGACAAGTTCAATGGCTCTACCAGGGCGTTCTCGAAGATCGTGGAGAACGGTGTGCCAGTGATGTTTTCGAGGGCGAACGCGAGAAGGGAATATGCCATATCACTGTAAATAGGCTGGTGGTACGGCGCATAGACCGGGTGAGTGCTCAATATTGAGTTCAGGTATGTTTCACGAGTACACGCCAGAAATGAATATGTTGTGCAATTCAAGCCTTTGGCATTCTCTGGGATGTCCTCGGACGCAGGCAAGTCAGGTATTGGTGTGAGTTGGGTGTACAGTGCCTCTGGCAAGGCTGGATCTTTTTGAATGCCAGATAGCTGACTGGCTAGCGCTCCCACAGTGATGGTGGACCATTGAAAGTGGTCGACGTAATTGGCATCAGCATCATACTTCGCGTCGTAAGCTTCCAGCTCCGGTATGAAATTTGTGATCGGTTCGTTCCAGTGCTTGTAGCCATCTTTTACAACCCAAGTATATACTGTGAGTAGCTTTGAAAGACTGCCAATCCGATAAGTGGTATCTGAGGTGACGTTCTTCACTCCCTCGACAGGGTTGGATAAGCCGGTGGCATCGTAATGATAAGTCTGGAGTGGCGAGTCTTCGTGGACCGACCAGGCTTCGAAGGAGAAGGTAGTACCCTCCGCATCAAGTGGTATAGCGCCCGAGCTGTTTTTGAGAGATGCCTCAACCGTTTCCCGGAAAGCTGTGACTGCCCGTTTGAGAGCTGCAGTGTCTGATGAATGTTTAGGTGCTGGGTAATCAGGTCCAGAAAGCGGACACGGGCCAGTGCTTGGTGCAATAGCACTTGCGAAGCCGGCAAGTGCGGTGGGAAGGAGATAGAATGCACGAGAGGATTTCATGGTAGAAAGAATACTGCCTTCTGATGGCTACGGTTTGAATGTCTTGCTGCCACTCGCGGCAGCCCTACTGTTATATACATGTTTCGTTATTGCTTCGCTCGCATCCCAAGTCGAATCCGGTTTTAGCCCCGATAGCAGCGACAGCGCTGGCGACAGGGTACAGCTTCGCTGTCGTCGCTAGCGACATTGTGGCCAAGCATTTGTCTCGTCGAGGTAGTGAGTCCGAGCTGGTAGCTGCATTTCTGGAGCAGTGGTACCTACGTGGTGCTCTCAGGAAGTCTTCGTACGCATTAGCGTGCTATAATAGGTATTGATCGTTCAATCAATTGGATAAGACATATCCTTGCTAAAGTGGGATCAGCCTCGTTAGTGTGGTGTCAAAGCACGACAAGGCATACTGTTTTATTGGTTGAATGATCCTGGGTACGCTAATGCGTACGAAGACTTCCTGAGAGTGCCACGTACCATATCTTGAACTAATCTCATTCAAACCAGTCCCAGCCCCGGGTCGCAAAGGTGCTTTGATAAACCAGGTACTGGAGTACTTTGATGTGACAAGAATAGCCACCTCGACAGGCACCCATGCAGTAGGGAGCAGATCCAAGCTCGATTGGGAAATGAATGCGAGGAACTTCTCCACGCCCATCAGGCCCCCATGTGACCCCTCGTGCACAGACTCGTCAGTACTATCGACCACACTCGCGCAGCTGATTTCAACACAACACGACTGCTTGGCAGTGGCTGTGGAATTGGTTCGAAGTCATTTTTAGCCAACCCGATCGTGCTTGCTGGTTGATGATCTGGTGGGGAAGGCTGATACTAGCACCAATCAGAACATGCATTTTGCGGCCAGAGGGCGGAGAATGCATCGGACAACGTCGGCAGTAGCGTATCAAGGGCTAAAGCAAAAGACTCGCCAGCTAAAGAATGGGAAGAGAATGAATTCGAGCGATAAAAACGAGGAGCATTTCTCTTTCTTCCCGCTATTAACGAGTCCTGCAGCCGTCCTGAATGCCACATTCCTCGCGACCAGCGCGAGGCTGAACACATTCATCGGGAAGACCTACCTCCTTGCTCGGCTTGCATGAGTGGCCACGACATCATTGAGCCGCACTGCTCCTGCACTTGCACGTTGATAGCCTGTATTTCTTTCAATGCTGTCCGCTGCGTCGCCTGTGCACTTCCCTTCAGCCACCAAAAGTGATCATCAATCTGCGCTGGAATACCAAAGTAATAAGCCAGCACTACCAGAGCGTACAAATCTTGTTCTTCAACCAGGTCAACGAAGTGTGCTGGTATGATCATAGGAAACGCCTGCAGCATTCTCGAGACAACGAACAGCGGCTCGCTATTATGTATTGCCTTTTGCAGAGAATTGATGTATGACAGCGTCTTGCGGTACGCTTGCTGATCCTCAACATCAGGTTGCTGTTCGACGATCTTTGCAAACACATCCGAGAATGGTTTATCAACATCTTGCTGAACAGCCTGTTCTGCCAGTACACGTTGGTAAGAGTCGAGGAAGAACTTGAAACTCGTAGGTAGCTCCGGCGTGACAACGGCACTTGCCTTCCACATCACCGCTGCTGCCCCCCTTCCCATCTTCAGCCATTCGATCGGGGGCGTGTATTTGTCCAGCGATCTCTCTTGCATCATGGCAAAGGAGTTTCGCAGAATGAGAAGTGAAGTCATGCAGACTGCCTCGGTGTTCTGGGCATTGAGGTGAGCACATTCCTTCCGTTGTTCTCTGAGAGCTAGCACATAATAGTTTTGTCTAGCAGTATACAGCTCATCATCGTTAGGGCTGGATCTCAGAAGGTGGGTTGCTGACAACGCGAAAGAAGCGTAAAGCACATTGTTGTGATGCAAAGATAGTGCTGGCATAGTCTGCCATAGCTGCAACCAGTCTTCGATGCCTCGAGCTGAATACAGCGGGCCATGGGCCATGTTCAGCAAATTGTTCTGCATCAGTCGCAGCTCCATAAGTCTTCGAGCTTTTGTCTCGGGTACCTCGGGCTCGTCGCGGTCTGTGAGGTCTCGTGGGAACATATCTGCTGTTGGGGATTGGCTCTGCCTCGACAGGCTGCGTGCTTGAGACCGCCGTCTGCGAAGTGGGCCGGTCTCAAAACTATCTTCTGGTGACAAATGTGGTCGAACTTCGAGGTAAAGGCACTCCGCCCCATGTCTCTTGCAGCTTCCGCATATGGGTTTCTGCTCGTCGCACTGTGTCGCTCAAGTCAATGCCCAGTTCCCCGGGTACAGAAACACTTACCTTCACCCTCCTCACTTTACACCTCTGGCAACCCAATCTTGATTTCTTGTGACCAACCTTTGCAGCTCGAGGCATGGATGGTGGTGAAGGTGTTGGTGTTCGTGTTCGCGTTGGCGTTTCCATATCGCGGGACTGTTCTTCGGTATTCTTACAGTCACGTCGGATGGTCAATCCGCCATCTTTGTATCTGGTCATAAATCCAGGGTATTTGAAATCGATTGTTATATTCGGCTTCGGGGCCGGAGCAACGATGTCACTGCGAGTCTCGGGTTAAGCAGCAGTGTCCTACTTCGAGAACGGTTCTAGTGCGATTCTAGGCCTGGGTCAACGTCGCGAGTTCTGCCTCGTAGGGCGAGCTTGGCATTAGCATAGCCACCTGCTAGGCAGTTTAAAGCAATAGTACTTGAATAGAACATCCTCTTGGCTGCGTCGAGGTCATAAGTCCCTCAGCATGGTCATCGATGCCATCAGTCTGGGTCAACGGGGATCGGTCATTCGTGTAATGTCCTGAGTTGAGTCAGAGAGGTCCTAGGTGGCCTGTACAAGTAGGACAAGCATCAGTGGCTCTTGGGGCCATGATTGAACGACAAAAGCCCGCAATGTCGTCAGATTCGAGGTTGCCTAATATGCCGATCACTCGCCCGGGCTCGGCTGCTGACAATGATGGCGGATAACTGCACAGTGGACGAACAAGAGTACAAATAGGTGCTTACGACGTGCAATTCGAGGTGGTCTGTCGGCTTGTGCATTTCCTCTGCGCCAAATTTCACGAATTGCCTTGTGCCATGCAGATGACAGCGCTATATCGTAAGACACGCGGACAGGCAGCAGCTGAGCAGTAACTCGGCGACCCTGATGGTCTGTAGCAGTACTGCAGTAGAGTCGTCATCACGGCCAGCTATGCTGCTTGGTTGGAGGCTCGAACGCAATCAAGTCTGGTAGGGAACTATATGTCGCGTTGATCGGTGCGCGTGCTGTTGATGTCTCTGTCGAGGACGTCAGGAGCTGCTTCACAATTCATCTGGAACTTTGTTGATGATGTGGCCCTCAAGACCAGCGTGCTCAATGTTGTGTGAGATGAGCAAAAGATTACGAGTCGTAGCTTCCATCAAGCAATTCAAGTTGTGTACTGCCAGTGCCAGTGGTAGAGGCGCTTCACCGCTTATCGATAAGGCTTCGGGGCCTGGCGCTTATTACATACTACAACCCCATGAACTTGGACAATAGATCGACAGCGTCCCTGCATTTCCGAGATGACCAGCGTGTGAAGCAAGTCAAAACACCTGGTATGCGCTCAGGACCGTGCTGACCATCAATCCCACTTTGAAGATGGTCTTGTCCTTCATCCTCATCCAAAACCGGCAGGGCAAGACGCGACTGGCCAAGTGGTATGCGCCTTACACGGACGAGGGTACGTTCAGAAAGAACAGCTTCAGCAGAAGAGAGCGCTGACGAATAGTTCAGAGAAGATCAAGCTGAAAGGCGAGGTACTACCTTCCGACCCCTGCAAACCACAACCTCTCTAACACAAACCCCTAGGTCCATCGCCTGATCGCACCCCGTGACCAAAAGTACCAATCCAACTTTGTCGAGTTCCGTTCCGCCCCCTCCGGTATCTCTTCACACGGCTCCCGCGAGCTCGTGCGGCAGAATCTCTCCTCCACCAAGATTGTCTATCGACGCTACGCCGGGCTGTTCTTCTGCGTGTGCGTCGATGCGAACGATAATGAGCTGGCATACCTAGAGGCAATCCACTTCTTCGTTGAGGTACTGGACCAGTTCTTTGGGAACGTATGTGAACTCGATTTGGTGTTCAACTTCTACAAGGTTTATGCTATCCTGGATGAGGTGTTTCTGGCGGGCGAGATCGAGGAGACGAGCAAGCAGGTCGTGTTGACGAGATTGGAGCATCTGGATAAGCTGGAATGATCAAAGAGGCAGAATCGCCTGTTTTCACGACATATGCGCTCCGCGAAGGTGCACCAAGGGACAGCGGACGACGGGAACGGGCAAAACACCGCCAGTCAGATATCACCTAATACATTGCGCCGCGGGGAGGAAGATGGTGTAGTATGGAATCCCAAACTGGAACGATTACGATGCGTGGATGAAGAACACGAGAGCGTTGATAGGCTTGCCTGTTGGCTATTGCGGTCCTAACGACGCTGCGGACCAAGGCGCTCCCCATGAATGATCGAAGAGAAGCCAACGCGGAATGCCTAGCACAATATCGTGCCAAACCGCACCATTATACCAAACCTAGCCTGGTCGCTACAATCACCGCCTACTCCACCGTCGCCAAAGCACTTTTTGTGAATGTGAAGGATGTTGACGGAACAGCAAGGATTGGGCTGCAAGAGGGGATGTCGTGCACTTGGAATTGTAGGGACGACATAGCAAGAGTCGGGGATCATACCTACATAGCCCATCCAGTAGACACAACACGACGAGCAAGGTTTCCCATGAGCAGACATGTCTCGCCAAAGGCGAGAACAATTGTTCGTTCCAAACCGTATGCTATTACGCCCTTTAGCAATCAGTGCGCCTGACTCTGGTACATCTAACGCCCCTGAAAACTAACGCCAAATAGTGCCGTTTCCATGATGTTTCCCACATACAATTCATGCTCAACTCAAATCCATACCGTTATCCGCCGCCTCTAACAAGGCAGCATCATCAAAACCCTCTTCGTCAAAATCATCGCCAATCGTCCCCTCCTGCACATGACCGTTCGCCTCGATATGCCGTACTGGTCCACCAGATATACCCTCCACCTCTACATACCTATCAGTCGGCAGGTAATCCATCGCACCCATTATCTCCCTCCCTTCATCTCCACCGCCCTCGGCCTTCTTCATCTTCATGAATTTCTGGTGCAGCGCAAGGTCCTTGGGCGACCACGAATCCTTGGCCAACAAATCTTTCTCGGTTGTGGCTTCCCTCTCATTCCAAACCGTGTTCAGCGGCTGCGCCACATCTCTCAGGAACTTCTTGGCCATTCCCACCGCTGCGTCGGTCGACAGCGCAGTCTGACTGTCAGGAATCATGTTTCCAATCCACTTCGGCAGTTGGCCTCTCTTCTTCTGAAACCTCCGGTCCGCTAACACCATGATACCATAGTCGTCTTTTCCTCGTAACACACGTCCCAGACATTGCGCAGCGTGTCGCATGGCGTCGAAACTCAGAAAGTCCTGCTCTTTGATGTGATAATTCTCCCTCAGGAACTCCAGCCTCGCCTTCAATATCCGCGACTCTGTATACTGGAAGGGCGCCCCCATACACAACACCGTCCGTCCAAAGTGATGGTCGAAATCAATTCCTTCCGACACTTTTCCTCGCGCGACACACAGCAAGCACGCACCTTTTCCGTTCTCGCATGCCGTTCGATAAGTCTCGAGCGCTAGACTTGTCTCTTGAGCATCGGGTGTTTCAACCAGCAGGAGCTTGTACTGCCATATCCGGTCCAGCACGCCCATAGCCTGCCACATGGAGATGATCATCTCCATGTACAGATAACTCGGGAAGAACACGACCAGACCGTCCGGTGTGATCTTTGCAAATTCGTAGAGGAGGTTGCCGTAGTTTCGAACCACATTTGGGTCGCTTCGGACTTGGAATCCCGAGGTAATGGTCTGTTGATCGCTTCCTTTTGTCACGATGAGCGGCAGGAATGACTTGCGACTCAAGGACATTGAATACGATTCTTGCACCACGGCATCGAAGGCCAGCATTTTAGGGTACATTTCCAGGGGCGATATGGTACCGGATGTGATGACCACGGAGGAGAAGCGTTCGAAGACAGGTTTGATAGCGATGGCGGCATCGAGACAGGTCAGATGCAGGATAGGATTCGGTACTTGTGCTGTTTCAGTTTCGTAAGGTTCGAGGATGAGGAGGAAGCCAGTGTCGTAGGTGGCCAACAGTGTCGCGAAAGTGGCTACTTCTTGCAGAGGTTGGTAATCCTCAATGTTTGTGAGCTCGAGGGTACGCACAAGCGAGGTGAGTCTCTCGGCACAGAAGCGCAGCGGCTTTCGCTCGATAAAGGTGTACTCTTTCAGATGGCTGAGGAAGGAGGGAGGTGTCTCTTGAATGACATGGAGCACTTTCATTCTTGTTTTGAGGTATTCGATGAAGCGTTTCAGGAAGGTGACAAAGTGTTCGGCTCTTCTGATGTTGCCTGGTACAGCCTCCTTCAGGAGGTCATCGGGGAGGACCGGGTTGGACATGAAGGCTTCTTCTGCACGAGCCTCGTCCGCACTTTGCAGGCCCTGGACGAGCTTTTGATACTCGTCTTGCAGTTTTTGCTCGTCGTTCACCTTCATCTCATCGATCTTCCTCTCCAGGTTGGCCGCCCCCCTGGTCGCTTTCCTGAGAGAGTCTTCCGTGAGGTCGATTGATAACGATTCAATGCAGACATTGTCTATGTTGTGAGCTTCGTCGAAGACGACTATGCAGTCCTTTGAAAGTTCTTTGGAAACACGATCTGCAATCTTGGGGTCGAGGAGGTAGTGGTAGGAATAGATGATAACGTTGCACCATGGCATCATTCTCCTGGCAGAGAAGTAAGGACATTGCTTGTGAGCTTCGCCGTATTGGAGGAGATTGTCCAAGGTGAAGACACCAGGAGGCACAAGGTTGGAAGGGTCAAGCAAATCGAGATTGTCATGATAGATACACACATCTACGTCTTCGCCGCGTTCTTTCTTTTCTTTGACGAAGCCGGCAGTCAAACTCCGACATCTCGCATCGACGACGGCACCGCTCTTCTCTCGCTTGACCGATGGATGCAGGCACAGGTTCTTCCGCGACGTGAGACCAAGACCTCGAAACTCTTCGGTATAGCCTAGCTCTTTTGTCCGATATTTCATCAGAGCCTTGAGTTCTGCCAGAGCCTTCTCGATCTCGGACATGGTACGCGAGCAGTAGATCAGTTTCCGCTTCTCGGGCATGTGCATTTGATATGACACGATCAATGCCAGTAGTGAAATTGTTTTGCCGGTTCCTGAGGGCATCTCGAGGACGCAGTGACCGCCACTGTCCAGCGTCCGCTTGAGATCGGTCATGTAG
>Ga0066648_10000174_pt1 | contig 44774 bp, 48 predicted proteins | sample CryGeyCG12114_NA_FD_59537 | JGI IMG/M metagenome (GOLD analysis project Ga0066648, IMG submission 59537) | Groundwater microbial communities from aquifer - Crystal Geyser CG19_WC_8/21/14_NA | ecosystem: Environmental > Aquatic > Deep subsurface > Groundwater | place: USA: Utah: Grand County... | reverse complement strand
GGCTACAAGGAGATGTTCGAGAAGCAGATCGTCACGGTGTGGAGTGCGCCGAATTACTGCTATCGCTGTGGCAATGTCGCGGCCGTGATGGAGGTGGGCGAGGACGGGAGTAACGGGGGATCTGTGAGACGGGTCGGCGGCGGGGAGGGACGGAGAGAGCTGGTTGGAGCGGAGAGCGGGATGGGCAGCCGGAATGTCGTCGGCGATGGCCAGACCAATGGCACGGTTAATGGCGGTTCGGCCGAGGGCTCGGGCAGTGTGGTGTGGAATCTGGCGACGCCGGGGAGACGGTACAGGGTTTTTGAGGCGGCGCCACAGGGCACCAGGGGCATGCCGGCTAAGAAGCCTGTCGGCGAGTACTTTCTGTGATATTGTAGAACTTACAGGATAGCGTGATAACGGGAACAATTGAGCGCGTTTCGAGCGAACGACGTAAAGATACAAATGACATATTAAATGCCAGGACTTGTCTTTCGTAATCACGAGTGTCTAGGTGCTTGCTCTTGTGTCGCTTACTTGCTGCCGCGCACGCTGGCGGTGTGTAGTACTCGATTCGTGAGTGGTCTTCATGTTCGGAGAGGATGCAGCTTCTTTCAGGAACGCAGTCGAAGTCGTATGACAGTGGTACTACGCAGGGCATGCATGGCTTATGTGTTTGTTCTGATTGTCTATTCTAGTCTATTGGATATGAGAGCTGTGTGTGCTCAGAGAAACGTTTCTGTGCGCTCGTCTCGTCGTTGTCGCCGTTGCAAGAGCTTTAACAGAAAGGTCTTCGAACATTGAAAGTCGCGACGTGCTCCAGCTTTTCACTGAAGCAATGATCATGTCCTCCTATATAACAAGAATTTTTCCAGAGCTCTCATCGTCCTCCTCAGTAGCTACTCGCCATACAATGGGGGATTGCGGGATCAGGTCTGATTGCCGTTTCCGTGCCACAGAAAGAAAGCCGAGAGCCAACTCATGAAGGTCATTTTCGAACATGACCACAAAGTTTCTAGAGCAGCGGCAGCGAGTGCAACATGATTTTGAAACTGTCCCGAGCAACAGATTGTTCGGAGAATGGATCGACCACCCCTCCGCAGGGTCAGGACACTTGAGGTCGATGGTGATCAATTAGTGTACCGGCCAAGTGGCTATCCCTCGAGGGAGGGGTATTAGTTCTTGATCATGGGATACGAGACACGTGATCATCACTAGCCGGTCCGGATGAGGTGACTATAATCAGCCATGTGATGACCTCCCGCCAAAGTACTTCCCTTTCCAGTCGGTGTGCTTTCACACTGAAGAGTTTTGCAGTAGCGCAGTAGCAATATTATCCTCTGAACATTAGGGTTTGAGACATTCTTGTGGCATTCACTCATGCTGCTAGCTAGCGGAGCTATACTGTGGGTTTTTCGTACCGGCTGATAGCATGGGTCAGTGAGGCGGTTGCCAGAGTCAACCCCGTGAACAGATCGTTCGGATGACTGCCAGGTCTCCCGAAGTCTTGTTCAAGTGCTCTTGCTGATGTTGTGAGAGATTTGAACGGACCATTATCAGGTCAAAAAGTTATGAATGCTAGGGCGGCGACTAGCGTCAATACCCAGACCGCGCTCGCTGACGATACCATACGACGAATGCCGCCGTTGATCTGCTTCTGCTCCTCGTTTGTCACAATAGCCTTGAGGCATGTCAGATGTATCTCTGGTTCTGCGAGGAATGCCGGGGCATCGGGTTGATCTGGCCCCTCGTAAAATATTGTCATGATTGGTGTGGTTCCATTTTCGAAGGCTTTGATTGTTTCGCTGCCCCTTGGCAGATCGACATATGCGGATTCAACCACCATCGTGAGGTATGTGTCGTTATTTGTGACAGAACAATTTCGCGACCCCGAAACCTCGACATGTTGTTCGTTGAGTCCAAGCGTGCCCACGATGGCTAGAGAGACGAAGTCAGTTTTGAGCGTGAGGAGCGATTGATCTGGAGTTGTAACGTACCATGACCTGTAGCTTCACCCCAGGTTGGTTGTTGAACGTGGAAACTGCAGCTCTGAGGTACCTCCCGATCGGCGAATCGACTTGCAAGTGTCGCGCAGATATCGATTTTTTCGAGAGTGTCAAGGTTCAGGCCGTTGTCTGGGTTCAAGACAAGAGCCAGATCATCGAGTGCTTGCTGATTCAAGTCCTGCTGACATCGCGAAGCCATGACGTCGTCACAAGAGAAGGACGCATAATCCTCGAAGCTAGTGTCGGTCTGTAAAACAGCGGTCGCATTGTAAAAGAACAACGCGCACCCGGAATAGTCAGTTGTCTCTGTAAGGTTGAGATTTGGTGGTGTGTTGAGGTAGAAATCTCTCCAGTACTGTTCGGTCGACTTGTCTTTGCTGTGGCCCCAAAGGTAAGGGCCGCCCATTGTCCAAGAAAGGGAACCATCTGAGGTGACATTGCTGTCAAAAGATGCGATGGTAAGATGCTCGTAGCTTCCACTTTTACAGCAATCCTCACATTCAACTAGGTCGGCTTGCGTGTGCTGAAGCGTTGCAAGAAGAGATAAGAGGGCGAACGCGGTGCGGCCAGTACTTGCGGACTTTCGCATCTTAAAAACAAGCTCAAAGTATGACTAGAAGATATGTGAGCTCGGGTGAGCTGTCTGTGCTGCGGAGTAGATACATCGACAGACATCTGGACGCGAATAATACCGGTATATAAGAGGTGAGCATGATCACCAACGGATGCAGAAAGGCACTGATTGAGGAGCGCCATATTGGATCAGTCGTTGCCGCTGGAAGGGCAGCGCGTGCTGAAACCAAAGCATGTTGAGCTTGTGTCTCCTCGGGCGGCTATATAGACGCTATGAAAGCCATTTCTTGGCGCTCTTGGCAAGGGGCAGAGATGACTTGGCAAAGACCTCAATCATTCGAGCTATGGCGGAGCTTGAACGCGCACTTGTGGTTCGTAATATATGCATGCAGTCTAAGCTGACCATTGTTCATCTTAATGCTGTACTCGAAAATCCTTGCAAGAAATCGTTCGAGCACAAAGCGTTCCAAGATCAAACCTTGGCTTTCAACCAGCATAGACCAAGCTCATCCAGAGGGCAATACTAGTATCGCACCTTGGTACGTCCTAGACTTGCAATTGTAACGAGAAGGTCCAAGCTAATTCATAGTTCACTATTCTTTGCTTTACCACCTTGCTCGTTTAGCGCTGAAGAAAGCCTCTAGTCTAATGAATATTCCGAATGCATGTACATTCATGGTCAAACCTGGACTGTGGGGAAGAGAGGTGTCCTTAGCGGCCATTGCTCCGCCTCTGTGAACCTGTTTGACAAGCTGATCGTGTAAAAATGAGTTGTTGCTGCTGTGGCTGATTCAGTCTTCGCGGACGGCCGCGTTCAGATTTGACGTTGCAGCAATGTCGCAGAGAGCATAGATTGATCATCTTAACCGCTTTACTCAAAAACCGATGCGGCGTTACGATACTGCAATCTCAATAGCTGAGCGCGAGGCGTGCTGTCGAATTTGCGAGATCTATATTTCAAGCCATGGCCTGCGTGATACTAGGCGAGTTGAATGGCAGCAGTAGTATTGCACCAAGTCCTAAACATCTATCCATTAAATCGTAAGACAGGTGCTTTTATTTGATTTTATCTCCTAATATCAGCTAGCAACAGCGGACCACGGCATGCCTTCTCCAGGAACAGTACTGAACGCCTTCGCCACTATATTCGGAGTCGGCGTTGATCTGGGAGAGCTTTTCGGTGGAGAAGCGAGCACTGCATCCAACACCATTCGGATACACGTAGGGCAGCAGACGGGACAAGACAGGGCGGACGGAACACGTCCTGGAGGGAGTCCTCAGGGTGACGCTCCAGGAATTACTATCTGGGATGGTATAGGACAGTTGATAGGCACCATCGAGGGCAAGGGCAACATTGGCGATGGGTCGTCCAAGGATTACTCTTTTAACACTGGTGCTGACAAGCGTGCTGCTGAATATGTGTCAGTGTCTGCGTCTGGGTCTGACGGCATCTGTATAGCTGCGGTCACCCTTAGCGCAGCAAATGGCAACGAATATGCTTGGTTCGGGGATGTCGGGAAGGTATGTGGAGTGCCATGGTACCACTCAAGCAACAAGATCGGAGCAAAGACTCCAGCTTGTGTCTGGATCGATACCAATGCCGACAAAGGCCATAAGTACAATGGCTTCAGCATGCATATGCCGAGCTTCTTTGACAAGTACCGCAATCAGGAAACCGCCGACGCCCGCCAAAGTCAACTGGAGGAAAATCCAGCATTGATGTGCAAGAGCAAGCCACGATTCACTATGTGGGATGAGATCGTTCCGCAAAACAGTATACCGTATTTCCTCTTGCCACTAATGATGGAAGACGGACCCGACTCATCAACCGATAAAGATATCGTATTCAACACGAGCCCAGGTGAAAACCTTTGGTCAGAGAGCGAAACCGGCGTGATCGAAGGCCAAGTCGGCGTTGGGGGCGTGCGAAGCAAAGATGCCGACCCATGCGCCGTAAACCGAAACGATTGCCACCCCAGCGGGCCTTCAGCAGAGGAGAACCTTGCACTCAACGACCCTGTGGAAGTGACTCGGCGGAAGCGCAAGCTCCGGCGACGACAAGAGATCAAAGCTCGAATCATGCCTGATGACCTCAACATCAGTCCACATCCATACCACAGCGCCCGAGAGCTCTGCGAAGATCCATTTTCAGAAGGACCAGATTTTGTGTCTCTCGCAGAGAGCCTGTATTGCGACATGTCAACTTTGGATAATCGCAAGCAGCTTTATCCTTTGTGTTCTGAGGCAGCCTCAACCAACTGCTTTGACATGGAATCATACAGCATTCGGGGAGAGGGTGGTAGCGGATCAATTGCGGAGGTGTCAATACCGTCGAGCACGGGGAGCGTGAGTCTGTCTCTCGCTTCAGGTGCGCCAGTCACTCGCGTTATTGTCCCCATGTCGAGCGTGCCGAGCAAGGCGTATGGCAACGTCAACAACTGGCAATGACGGAGGACGTTTATCAGCTGTTTGTTTGGCTTGGATAGCGTACACCAGGACTCTGTTTCGCGATGGTGCCTACAAATGTTCGAGGCGTCGCTGATTTGTCTCGGTGTTCATGGAATTTGCTTTTGATGGGTGAGTGTCGTATCTAAGTAGGAGTCTCCTCGTGTTCTCTTTCGGATTGCGGCGTATGCTATCACTTCGCCAACGGCCAGCGTTGATCTAGAGGTATCTGTTAAACCGATGCAATGTAATAGTCCAGTCCCTCAATGACTCAATGTTCCACTGAGAATCCCACTCATCTTCTCTGAATTCTTATCTAATATAAATCTGCTCAATGACGAGAATACAACAGAAGGCATGTCGAATGTAGCGTGATGCCTGACCGGCCCAGCTCCATAACTGAATATCTCAATCCATATTGTCTCTGGACCACACAGATACCTGGGTCTGCAGGGAGCAGCGTTGATGGACAATGACTGGTGAAGATGGTCACCAGTCTGGCTGGCTTGCTGTGACTGCGCTCTTCCGATCGCCGACTTCATGTAGAGTTTGAGTGATCTCGACTGTTCGCATAATATCACCCTGCCCAGGCTTTATGATGTGTTCTTCACTCGAGTGGCTATGGCGTGACGTTTGTGAATTGAAGCTACCAGTACCTACGCTCTGCGTCCCAGAGCGATCTGCCACGGTCACACAGACACCATCTTTTTCCTGGTTTGCTCCATGAGTACCATCATGGTATACCTTGCTCGCGGTTGTATTGAACGTACATGCAGTGCTGCCTTTGCGTGGCCCGCTCATTTCGACGTCCGGTTGATGGTTGAGTTTATTACGCTGTGCTCGTGCACTGCCTTTATAAGGGCTTCGAAGCTTAGCAGAGCCACTGTAACTGTTGCCGCCCTTGTGATAACTCTCTCCAAGGAGGTATGGTATGTAGCGCTTGGCAAGGGGCTTGAATGAAGGGATGGATGCGGCCATGATCCCAATGTTGATCTCGATCACGGACCAGTAGAATGGAGGGGCTATCACGTATGTAGGGTCGTCCGAGCTGAGCATGGCGGGTATGTACGTGATTCGTATGATCGAAGAAAGACACGCACTGATACCTCGGTCAGTATGCTATTGCACATAGGTATTACTGCCAGTAAGTGCTAGGGATTGTACAGCAAGGTCGCAACCCATATCTGCTCATAATCTAAAGTCTAGACGGGGAGAGCACTTACACAAGGCCTAGACACAGCATCACTCCGAGAGCCATCTTTTGCCTATTCGGAATCTGCAAATGCCTGAGCAATCTCATCGGAAGGAAGTACGCCAGGAGATCAGTGAAGATATTCGTGGCTGAGTTGGCCAGATAAAAGGCCGGGGTGTTGATACATTTCGCATCCGTAATGCTTGTGTCCCATGTTGCTCGAATGGGAGTGCACTCAAAGATGCAGATAAGCACATTGGCAGTTGCTGAAATTGCACATATCGTCATGACGATGAACGCCAGTCGGCGAAGAACTCTATCTCCGAGCCGAGTGTACAGAGCTAAGACTGAGCACTTGATGAAACCCAGGCTTGCATTGTAGAACATGGAGGAGATCCAGACGATCTGCAGCGGATCAGAAAACAGCATCATTACACAGAGCGTGGGAAACAACCTTTATATATTTGGCAAAATTGGCAGGTCCTCTCGCTGTCATGACTTCGACGTGGTCCCCTAGGCCATGGCGAACTCCTAATTCAGTCAGTCATGGCGTATGCGAAGCTCACTTCAGACGTTACCGAGGATGTTGCAAACCATGAAGCCCCACGTGAACAGCTAGCATTGCTTCAGTCAACGGGTCAAAACACCAGCAGATTCAGCTCACAGCAGCAATACTGATCAATACTGGTTCCTGTTAGCTGGCAGCTTACTTCAAACAGGTCCAACTTACTGTCATCAGGACCAATGTGTCGGATGACGACTGAGCGAGAGAAAAGACGCAGTGATATAACGACAAATGTCAAGACGCCAAACACAGTGGCTACAGTCGTTGTCGTACCACCTTGGGAGTCTGTACGCATAGTGGTAGACATCTTCGTAAAGTACTGGGTAGGTGCCCAACAAGACGCAGCGTTACAGGTGAAGCTGGCTTTTGTATTCAACTCTTTCCGTGAGGAAAGCTTGAATATATAGATTACACCCACTGAGGCCCGAAGGTCATGGCTGGATAAGCGAGATACCATTGTGCAGATCGTGAAGCACCAAGAGAGAGACAACTGCAGAACACCCTACCCAATACTGTGTGCCCTTTTCGATAGAACTTGATCAAGGACCCCTGTCGAAAGAAGGACACAAGCTTTGTGGTGAAGCGTGAAGACTGACGATCCTCTCTAGCCGCGATCAGCGGCTCAGCGCTCCTGCATTAACGTACCCAAGCTGACGGTTTGCCTGTGCCTAGCACTCCGGCATATGAGCTTTCGGGGCTCTTCAAAAAGGACATGTTCTCGCCGGCAAGTAACACAATTCAAGTGACAACGACCAACTCGTGCTTGATGCAGACCTTGAGATACATGCAGCATACGGAGATGTTGCAGACAAGCCCCGGCGCTAGTTGGATAAGTATGGTATAGGCCTCAAATAAATAGTGGACGTCGACTTTCATTTCTGATTTCCGCTCTAGAGGAAAAGAGACGAATTATCTGAGGCAAACGCCTCAGAACAGAAGCGTTCAAGATCGTCAGCTCGAACGTCCAAGCACGGTAGTAGTGTCGCTATCCAAGAATACTGCCGCGGATATCACTCGGGGTCCATTCTGAATGGACTGCGCCATCAAGGATGGGTTGAAAGTAAGCAATAGCTAGGCGGTGACCATCAAACGTAGCTAGTTTTAGTCAATATCCGCTCTTGCTGGAAAGCACCCCACGGTACGACAAGGATGGTTGTAATCCATGATGGTAGCTGATGGACCAGCTTGAAGTAGAGAGGGGAAAACAAGAATGGAGCTAAGAGGTCGCGCTTGCAGTGTTAGATTCTTGCATCACCTGACGATCTGCATTGGTGGATGAGTCTTAGCGGTCGATCATCCGTGCTGCCACTTCCCGCCTCCGGAGGGTCCACGTACTCTGCTCCACGTACCTAGCTTTATCATGAATTGCCCGTCGCCGGCGACCTCGATCTGATTTTGCAGACCCCTTCGTAAATTCTCAGCTAGATGTTGGAATGCTGCCAACTAAAGGACCCAGTACAGTACGCGTAGATCGTGCCTACAAAAATTCGCGCTAGGCCCTTGAACCACTTTGGTGTTAGGCCCGCACAGACTAGGATGATCGACAGAGCTTGATCTTACTCGTTTGAAGATAGTGCATAACACTGCTGGACGCTGGACGGTGAAAGCTGGGTCCTTTCACCGTTACTGATCGACCACTACAAGTACCTAAACGCAGGCCCTAACAACAGTCTATGTCTCTAGTTCAACCTATTAGAAAGAGACACGATTGGAAAGTACACGCGCTTTTTTCCTTGGTCCAGCCATTGACTATGTTTCATACTATGGCAAATTGGGAGATTACTCGGGGTCGTTGATCATCGCAACAACGGCCCGAAGAATGTTCTGTTTTCCTGGGTAGGCGCTGAAAGTATCAGCTGTGGAGCCCGATCCCCTCCTTCTTGGCTGAGCCCGCTGAGCTAGACTGCTGCTCTTTTGGACTGACGACAGCCTTAGAAATTAGAATGATGTGAGGTATGGTGCGATATCGAATGATTGCACGTGGGGGGCAGCTTCGGCTCAGCTTTCAGGACAGATCTAGAAGATGCCGCGGCAGTGCTGGTACCAGAGATGCGCGGGCGCACGTTGCCCTACCAGATGCACTGAAGGTCAGTATACAGGGATGTAAATGATGAGTCCTCCTCTACAGACAAGACGAAAAACTATTTGATCCGATCACCGATTCTAAGACTGTGTACCGGCCTTATATGGTGAACAGTTGCAGCCACGTTTCGGCCGAATGTCAACATCTCTGACATGGACACTGAAAATAAGGAACGATATAGGAATGTTCCATGTGGTCTGGTCGCTGCGCTGTCTACACGAGCACGCTCCCATGCTCTTACCATCATACGACTGGCGCACGTTTAGCTATTTGCAACTTAATATCGGTCCAGTACCCGACCCCTCCCTTGACATTGAACTTCCCAGTGTCGTTAGGTTTAACGACTTCTGGTTTGAAGACTCGGAAGAACTTCCCAACGGTCAGTAAGTATACTGCAGTCGGACAGTAGTCTCTTACCTGTAGAGGAGCCTTATACAATTCCATCAGAGCAATATCCCGTCCGAGACAAATCCTTGACCCGTATCCGAAGACCATGTTGTATTTTTCGTATTCTTTGGCTCGGTCCAAATCTTCTGTCCATCTTTCTGGGCGGAACTTTGCAGCATCAACACCATAGAGGTTGGTGTCACGGCCAACGACGAATGGGTTGCAGGAGATCTCAGTTCCCTCGGGAGCATGTTTGTCGTACAATGACATGCCTCCTTTGCCCACAACACGAGGGAAGATGTTGGGTGCTGATGGCCAAAGACGCATTGTCTCTTTCAAACACGCAACATAGTAGGGACAGCACTTGAGGACTTCTTCGTACTGTGGCATTGCAGACAGGTGCCCAGCACGAGTTGCTCCGTCAATCTCATCCATGAGTTTTGCATATATGGCAGGGTCGGACATTACCATGCACATGAGTCCTTGAAATGCAGTGCCCGTGGTGTCGGCACCGGCAAGAAGGACGAGCAAAACTTCCGCCTTGATCCATTCCATGCTCATCGGCTCGCCGTTTTCATCGCGTGCATCTAGAAAGCTTGACAGATAAGTACTTGCCTTTCTCAGCGCGTCAGCTGAACTCACGTTTGTAAAAGGTCTATTCGTCCTCCCGTAGCTCCAGCCTCAATATCCTCTAGCCTTTGCTTGATGAGGCGATCACGAAAGCGCATCAAGATTCCGATACCTGAATTGTCCTCCGGCTTAGCCACCAGATACCTCTCTCCGACCCAGGTTGTCTTGATCCAGGTAGTGAAGGGATGCAATCGCGCCATCAGACCAAAAGCGGGCAACCCGTCGTGGAAGCCCTGAATAAGACCAGCCACATCAGTCCCCTGCTCAATGAAACCAAATGGTGCCCCAAACCCGATTTCAGAAATGATGTCGTACGCCATGTACCTATGATACGTAAGCCTAGCCACGACGAGTAGATCTTTCGAGCCTGCTTACACTGCCCATGGTGCAAAATCGAAGTTCTCGCCAGTCTTGACAAAGTTCTCGGCAAGCTTAGCAGCCCATTCATTTATTCGTGCGTCAATGAGCGACTCCATTCTTCTGACATTAGAAAAGCTATACTAGACGAATGTCAGCTTCACGAAAAACAAAAGCATGACTGGGGACAAATACCGGTCCAGCAATAATCTTTCGGAAATGAGCATGTTGTTTCTGGTCTTGCATATTGAAAACGCTTTCTGTTTTCCCGAAACTTCCAGTCAGGTAGTGTTTAGATTTGTCGGCATAGCGGCTGTATATGGTTGGTAACTTGCTGGTGTCGTTGACGACGAGCAGTGTTGGAGTTATTCGGACTACTGGGCCTGCACGAAACCGTGCATTAGCAGCATAACGACAATGGCCAAGCAAGAGGAGTCGCCACTCACCATACTTCTTGTGCAGGTCTAACATATGTAGATGCTCGGTCTCTTTGAGGTTCCATAATGTGATGTACAATCGTGTTATCGACGCCCAGAAGGGTCCAGGAAACTCTGAGAGTGGATGAATGTACCGCTACCGGATTGCTTGATGAATGAACTTCAGTACAACATAGCCAACAACTGTCTGGCATATGCGGCTCACTATCGTGAAGTACATGGTGTCGGTGGAAGTATTGTACGTGAGCAACAGCGTGGTCAGCGAGTAAACAAGAGCGCAATTCGCAAGAGAATTTTAACACATGTCAACGCAATGATCGACATCAAAGGAAGAAGCACCACTTGTCGCGGTGTGTTGATGTGGTCGCTATCCGTGTTGGGATAAAGGCCAACGACGTGGTTGCAACGAATCAAGTAGCTTGAAAGCCGATGCAGTCGAAGAAACGAGGCCCTCCTGATCAGCATGGGGCCGCGGTAACCGTCTCCCATCATCCCATGTTTCATGCTTAGTGGCGTCAGCACCTCGCAGAGAGCTCCAGTCGCAGATGCGCCATTAGATTAGCTGTCAATCCGGGAGTTAAGACTGCAGCACTCCAGGTGGCCAGCTACCAACCTTACCAGGTTCGAACAACCAACGAGCGACGGAGGCTTCAGGCTACAGTCACAGAGCTTTGTAGCTCCAAGCATGCAAGTAGCCGACCGCCCCCAGCGAGGAATGACTCCACCGTACGAAAGAGGGTCCCATGGCTGGGCCGCAAAATCATGGTTAGTTGTTGGAGATGCACCATCGCAGGCTGGGACCGTGAGTTGAAGAGAGTTTAAAATATGGGGCCAACTCCCTTACCGACTCAAGCAACTTGCATCGAGTCAGGACAGCATTCAGCCACGTGATCGAGCTAACCAGCCAAGCTCAGTTCAAGACCCCACAGCCGTCACGCGGCATCCAATGACTAGCACCCTCTCTAGTACACCTTAGCGGAGATCGTTACCCGAGAGGGTACAGCAAAGCAAGCGATTCGAAGCTTGATCCGGGTCAAGGTATCTCTCTTGAGATGGACCTTCTGTTTCAAGTGCAGCAGCACTCGAGATGCTTCTGCGAGATGGGTCACCTTGACAAGTCCTCTCTTGTGCTTCTGTCTCAAGCCACACTCTGTCCATTACATGGTATAACTACTACGATCAGTCCCAGCACTTTGAGACTTGAGATAACATGGCACTCCACGGCCGCAAGCTGTACCTCAATGCAATCTTAGCAGGTGGTCTGGGGTTCATCACCTTTGGATGGGATGCTGGTGTCCTTGGGGGGATTCTATTGACACCTGCATTTCAAGCAGCAATTGGAGTAGGTGGCGATCCAATGCTTGTGCCCAAAGGTTTCTCACAGATCCGTACAGAATCCAGCCAGCGCCTGGCGGATTTCCATGGTCACCTCCATATTCTTACTGGCATCATGGCTGGGATGCATGATCATAACGTTCTTCGGCATGAACATGGGGAGAAGAACATGGATCTTGGTTGGCAACGTCATTGAAATCGTTGGCACCGCCTTAGCCGCAACTTCTTTCAGCTACGGACAGTTGAGTGGGTAGGATATTCCAATACAGTGAGATGCCCGCTAATCGATCTCGACAGTGGTCGGAAGATTTCTCATTGTATGTCGCGAGAGAGCAATCGAGTTGTTCGAACCTTACCTTGTGTACTGACGCTACCGCCAGGGCGTTGGCAACGGGTTCTTGACGTCCATGATCCCCGTCTACGTGGCAGAAATGGCGACTGAGAAGGATCTTCGTGGCAAGGGTGTTATGGCAATGATTGCATCTGCAACCGTCGGTACCGCACTTGCTTACTGGATGTAAGTTCACCTCTCACTCCGCGCACAATCCTAACGAACTCTCTAGCGACTTCGGTATGGTCTTCGCGCAGGAGTCGCCGGTATCGCAAGTAGTTTGGAGATTCCCAGTAGCATTCCAAGCCTTCTTCGCCATCTTGACGATCGCAGCCTTCTGGAGGTTACCAGAGACGCCTCGATACTATTATGCGAAGGGTCAAACATCGAAGGCCGATACAATCCTCGAGCAAGTTCATGGCTGTCAACTAGCTGAAGTTCATGTCCAACAAGCCAGGGATGAAATCCTTGCATCCCTGGAGCTGGAGCGTACCGACTCGGCCGAGCTTAGGCTGAAAGACTTTTTCTACGACACCTCGAGCATGCAGTCCGCCCGCCGCATTCGAACTGGCGTGCTTTTGGTCAGCATCGCATACCTCATGGGTATCAATGTCATTTTCTATTACACGACTACCATATTTCAGGTTTATATCGGTCTTGCTGCTCTGACCGCATCCGGCCTTGCTGGTGCAGCAACTACAGCCCTTTCGATTTCAAATTGGTTGGGCGTCTTCTATTTTGAAAGGTTCGGTAGAAGGACTTGGCTGATCGCCGGAGCGTCTGTTCAAACTATCTTCATGGCAGTGTTCATAGGTATGTTGGCTTCTCCTGGGCCCAAGACGGGTGCAGCCGCGGCTGCTATGCTCTTTGCTTGGGTAGTCGCCTTCGGCCCGACTTATGGCCCAGTCACAGTAAGTAAATTGGGCTTCATGAACATGTGTTGACGGCAGCTGACGATGACAGTACGTTTACGCCTCGGAGATCATGCCTCTCCGGTACCGCCACGTTGGATTCGCCCTTAGTGTATCTGCACAGTGGATCATGGCATTTGTCACTGTGCTTGCAGGTCCTATTGCCATAGCCAATCCCAGCGTGGGATGGAAGGCATGGATCTGGTTTCTGGTGTTCAATTTCATTGCAATCCCCTTCGGTACGCCACCCTCCACCTTGAAAAGGCCCTGTCTCAGCCACGAACCAACTGCTGACTGTACTCAGTATATTTCTACTGTCCTGAAACACGAGGGTACAGTCTCGAAGAAATTGACTTAGTCTTCATGTCGGATAACTTGAAACACACTACAGCCGCAAGAACCTTGCAACACGGGGACGCTGATATGCCTCCTGCCTCTGTATCCTGCACAACCAATGAAAGTAACACAAAAACAGAAGAGGTGGTCGTGAAAACCGAGGTAGAGCACATAGAATGAGTTACATAGCAGAATCAGCTAGTGGAACCTATGTTCTGCGTGCTTACACGAAATGATGAAAGCTTTCACTATCAGTCTGTTCATGATAGCGGGCCGAAGGTCACACCTCCCGTAAGTAGTCCCAGGACGACTCGTCTTTTTGACGTATTGGCGAAGCGGGCGACTCTCTCAAGTGCTTGGGTGGCTGCAGGAGTACGAATCGCAGACCAGAAGACACAACGAGATTGGCTGTAGTGCTAGAAGGGGTGTTCAGCTACTGTAAGCAAGTAAGCCGAGGTATCCACCAGAGCTTGAATTCAGCCTATTTTCAACTTGCCCTGACGGTCTCTCTCCTCTTCACTCAGAAGTTCAGAGGCTGAATCTAGCCAAAATGTGCTTTTGTCTCGAGGAGGGCACGTATATGACATGTTCATGGCAACTGCCGAGCTCCGCCGCTTCTGCAAAAGAGGCAGGTCCTGATCGATATAGTGAGGGCGGGGGCCTTATGCACCATTGACCGTCATGCATCGGCGTGACCAGTCCAAGGTGACCGCTCGATGCTGTCCCAGATGTGTGGACAAATTGTAGCAACTGAGAGCTAAAAGCATGACTTTCGCAATCGAGGTGAGCATTTGCCAAAACTACAGTTACCATTTTTCCCACATCCACTATGCCATTCGTCAAGTCTCTCCTGCTCTTATCCTTCGCCATTCGCCTGGGCTATGCCGGTGTTTTACGAGGAAGGAGTGGCCAGGACGCGCAGAACATTGCGACGTCCCTAGAACTTCTCTACCAAAACAACCTGAACGCGTCTGATGATAGAAACCACGTTAGCTTCATATTGACAGAGCCTGCCAGTCAGGACAAAGCCAGTCAAGCGTGTGCTAGCATCGGCCAGAGCCTGCTCTCCGTGGAGACTGCTCGTAACTATGCTAGTGATCTATTGTTGAGCCTCACTTATGAGAGCTTTGCTGAACGCGTCAACCCCGATCAGCAGTTCTGGGTCGATGGCGCAGTCATCGTCCTATCGAACCAGAACTTCACAGTAGAGCAACAGACTCCAGGCGGCTCGCAGCTTCCGGCGTTGTGCTCGAACAATGCCGAGGCTAGCGAGCCTCAGAACTCGACAGCAACTCCCTCGAACTCGTTATCGCTGCAAGCCGGCACGAACACCTACCAAGGATACTTCAATAAGAAATCATTCCGCTTTCTTGGCATCCGATATGCCGAGCAGCCCCCCCGGTTCGAGCACTCGCAACCCTACACACCCGAGAACGAGGTCATCAACGCAACTTCTTACGGTGATCAATGTCTGCAGTCTGGTGGAGGAAGTGAGGACTGTTTCTTTCTCAACATACAGACTCCGTACATCCCTAAGGCGGGATCTCAGGCTGAGTTGCGGCCGGTGATGTTCTGGATCCATGGGGGAGGCTTCACCGGTGGAACAGGCGCGGATCCACTAAGCGATGGCTCGAATCTAGCATCTCGAGAGGATATCGTTGTTGTCACAATCAATTATCGGCTCAGCGCCTTAGGCTTCATGGCCATCCCAGGCACGAATATCACAGGCAACTATGGCATCGGTGATCAGATCACGGCTTTGCAGTGGACGATTGACAACATTGCTTACTTTGGTGGCGACAAAGATCAAATTACAATCATCGGCGAGTCTGCGGGCGCTGGCAGCGTTAGGACTCTGCTAGGCTCACCAAGAGCCATAGGACGATATCAAGGAGCAGTCGCAATGTCCAATCTTGGCGGCGGCCAGACACTCGGCCTGCCCTCAAACTACGGCACAACATACAGCTTGTACTACACCATAGCTCAGTCCTACAACGTGTCCGGCAGCGAGCTTGTCAATGCAACGAATTGTACTAACGCGATGGTTGAAGATACTGTAGCATGCTTACGCGCGGCCAATGCGACAGTATTGAACACCTACTCGTCAGCTCCGCGCTATGTCGTCGAGGACAATATCTTCGTGAACACAACCGAGCTGAATCTTCAGATCCGAAACAATGGTACCGCCTATGTTCCCACAATGTTTGGCAATGTTGCAAATGATGGCGCTTCCTTCAGCAATCTCCCCATAAACGTCACCGCCGGCAATCTCACGGGCGCGTTACAAGTTGGTCTTGGTATCGATTCCTCGGCGGCGGAGTCAGTCGTCAACTCAGGTCTGTTTCCATACGTCAATGTCACTGGCAATTGGACCATTGACGCCTTCAACGTCACGCAAAGGGTAGCGACAGACGACACATTCCGCTGCATCGACCAAGCTACCATGTTCGCTGGTGCTGCCAACAACGTCTTTCCCTCAGCTTACTACTACCAGTTTGAGCGTGCCATCGACGGGTACAACCCAAACAACCTTCCAGGCGCGCCCGTCACCCCTGGTTATCCGAATGGCAACCCCAACGAGCCATACTTCAAGCTGCACGGTGCGGACATGCCATGGGTCTTCGGAAACTTTTACGACGAGCTTCGCGACGCTAACGATCTCTATTCCGTGCAACTCGTCAGCGGTCTCTTCGCTGCGTTCATCAAGTCAGGTCAGCCCAACCCCAGTCCTGCTTACCTCGAAGCGAGAGGATATACAAAGACATTGCGGGCTATACAAGATGTCGGAGCATGGCAGGCTGTCGGCGCTGCGGGTGACAGCGGCAATGTGAGACATCTGAACTACCCGGGATACAAATCGGCATTTGTGGACGCCGAACAGTGCGCCTGGTTAGGTTATCCTGTAGACTATTATGTAGAACAGTGAAGGCTCCACCACTCGTTTGGACAAATTGTGCGGGCTTCAAGTTCGGCCCACCGTTGTTGGGACAGGATGCGAGTGGTTGACGATCTGCTCTGACGGTATCGATCTATTCTGACAATCAAGCAAGGTATCATTTATCATACATCCAGAATTGTAGCACGATAGCTATTGTACATTTCAACATTCTCATAACCTCAACCCAAAACATCTCTAGATCCTCAAACACGTTTGCCATATCTACATCTACTGCCACTATACGTAACAGTGCTAATCACAACATGCTCGTCCGTCTATTTATCCTTGAAATATGCAGTCGCTTGAGCCAGTATCCTGCTTCCGCCCTGTTCAATCACATCTCCGTGGCACGGGATGATGCGATCAAATTCACCCCACGATTGGATCTTCCTTACCGATTCAGCGAACCCCTTGCGGTCTGCTACACCCGGCCCGTAGTAGAGGAACCTCTTGTGCCACTTCATGTCGCCCCGCGTGTTCAACATGCCGTTGAACAATCTCGTCAACAACCCGCCATTGGGGTCATCGTCCGACCTGCTGAACTGTTCCATTGGCGGGAGGTTGAACAGGAGGTCGGCCTCGATTAGTGTCCGTGTTGGCTTGTGGAGGAAGATGAGCTCCTTGTTACCGTGCGACTGCATGTATTCGTAGTTGAACTCGTCGTCGAACTCGGTGGATATCTTCATGTCATGCTTGTTCTGCGGTGTGAACACATGGTGGAACTTCGTGCCGGCATTCTCGGGGTCCTTCTCCCGCTTCTCTGGTAGGCCTTCTGGCCCAATGAGGTTAGCGTCTGGGAATTCCTTCGCCCATGGGCCCAAGAAAATGTGGTGCTCGATGTCTGGTGCGATTATATATCTGACGTTGCCGGGCGGAGAGGCTTGGGCGTATTGCTGGACCTTTGCTTTGGCCTCTGAGTTCAACGCAACGGGCGAGAAGACTGCAAGGTTCCCTGTCTTCAGTTTCACGAGCGTGCCTCGCCCACCAAACTTGATCATGCCGAAACGGAGGAACGGCACGCTAAAGGTCGCTATTACTCCTGGGACCACATCTCTGATCACCATTGATGAAGATGGGTCTTGCGGGACGAGCTTGTGGGCTGACTTGGAGATGCCCTGGTTCGCCATTGTGGTGGCCCGCCGATGTCGATGTTACAAGCCTTGGTGATAGCGGATGTATGGTTTCCTTCTATATGGGCTGTTGGGCTTCGAAGGCTAAGATATGACAGTTCGAGTTAACCGCCGTCCAGGCTGTGTGTTGGCGAGGTAACAAAGAGTTCAATAGAAGTTATAGTGCGTATGTTTGCTTATATTCAGAAACTACAAAGATTGAGCGTCTATGTCAATGTTGAGAAATGGAACGAAGAGCTCGTGGGAAGGCCAATGGCTAGGCATGGGAAATGTGAGATAGTGAAGACGTCATGCATTGCGATCCTTCCGTGATTGGCCACTCAGCGTGACTAATCCAGCTCGGTCCCTACTAGTTTATGCTAGCTATCCGATATCAAGATCGTGCCGCGTTCTTACTCAACAAAGACTCATGCATGATCATGTCGCGTGCCGCGTGTTTCCATCTTGTATTATCTGCATTACTCTACCACCGATCATTGACTTCCTCAATCAACATCCAAACGGACTGGGAGCTGTAGCCTCCGTCAAAGCTGAGTGAGACAAGCTGCCTGTCCATTCCATTGCCATGTCGTGTCAAATAAGTCGCGTTTCCAAACCTTTGAAGGTCTCATCGGAAGGCTTTGTGTCTTCGGCATAATGGAATAGGCCCCAGCGTACCAATCGCACCCACAACACCACTGGCATGTCAGACTCTGCTCCACTTTATTTCAGGCTGCTTTCTTGTCCTTCCGGTAGTAGTGAACCATGACCACAAAGCTAAGCAGCCAAGAGCAACCGGTGAGGGCGCTGCACGACCATGCGCCTCTGAGCGCAAAGCAATCGGAACAAGACACCACTGTGTAATTTTCGCCAAAGTTGTCAGTTGCGGTAAGCAGAAGCGCCGGTGCTGAAAACCATAAACCAATCATGTGATAGTCCACCACAGCCCACCAGAACAGCTGCTTCGGCCATAGGAGACTAATGATCGAGATAACGGTCGAGGACCCAGACAGGGCAAAGCAGTAGACGAATCGCCATCCACGCAAAAACCACCATACATTCCATACCGGGTCTGCGTTGATATTGTGTCTAGACAACAACTCAAAGTACCACATGTCGTTTGTGTAAAGTTTAGCAACGAAGCCTACAGTGCACTCACAACTGTCAGTATGCTCCTGTGGTCACCTGCTCTCGAACTCACAACAGCGAGGACGATCTGAAGACCTCGGATGATCCAGACGTAAGATTTTGGAATGCCGACGCTCTCAGCTTCGTGGTTGTCCATATTTGTGGTTTCTGTTCGTTTGAGTGGTTGAGAAATCGGAAGGGTCGACAGCGGCGGTGATATCGGAAATGCTCGTGACCAGATTACTCGCAGAAGCATAACTTGGTCCTGTGAACACATCCTGTAAGCCGCCGGCAGCGACGATGTAAGTACTCGAGATTTCGTCGAGGAAGCTCACCATTCTATTCAGATCGTATTCACACCTTGTATAGTCTCGATACCAGATTTGCACCCGAGACATCGCGCCACAACTCCGGCACGAGAAGCATAGTTTGGAGCCACGTTGTTAACGATGCGACACTTCTTGGATAGGTTCTCACCTTTCTGGTTTCATGCGGAGGCCTGAGGTTGCAAAGGCCTAGATCTGTGTATAGATAGAAATGCTCGGGCCATCACTTGGGATATGTCTCACGTCTGTGGGATCCAGACTTCCTCTCCTGTCACCTGAGACTCCTGCTCGGCAATTGCGCAATTCAGCCTGCTTGTGGAGAGCATATTGCGCGATGTTCGATAGTGACACAGAGACTCGGTCTAGTCGTGAAGAACAAAAGAGGCGGAAAGCACCAATTCCAGATCGAGATGATATGTCATTTCCTCTACTGAGTAGGTTGGAAAGCTCCTACCCAATTTGGCTGTGCCAATCTTCCTCTGATGCTCTGCTGAACGTCTCTCCCGAAATGTCACTAGACTTACCGCAGGACCGTTATGGCTAATAATCAATAATTGTCAGGCGCAAGCACTTGCAGCACAGCGCACCGACTTCACATACGAGCGCTGGCTGGAAGCTCTATCCTTTGGATGTCTTGCCGGAGCTCAGCGGCTTGGCGGAAGGCCGGCGTCCAGAGGTCCAGCGCTTCAGCTTGCCTATGATTTCCATCGATACTGGTTGCTCGTAGGTTGCCATGGAGATTTGCGGCCCTCTTCTGTTGCAGCTGTACGAAAGCAGCCCAATCGGCGATAGTGCTAGCAGTGAACAGCAGCATGTTGAGGAACACATCAACCCACACAGGACCCTCATCAGGTGCAGCAAAGACCTCCAGCAGTGAGAATATGGCTATCCATGCAAGGGATAGCCCAGCATCGCAATATACAATTCTCTTCCGCCAGTAGTGTGAAGGCTCAAATTCTTTGTGATAGTCGGGCAGGTGAAAGCGTACAGCCAACAAATGACCACAAGATGCATAAGACGCTCAGTCCGATCATCGCCTGCACAGACGTATTGTTCTTGAGGTCTGGGCGTACATCCAATATCAAGACAACCGAGAACAATGTCTCCTAAGGGTGAAATTAGCCACTAGCACCGTCCGCCTTCTGGTACTTACGAGGGACAAGATTGTTTCAGAAAATTTCAACGCAATTCTGACACCGGGACGACCCATGGAAGCCCCACATAAGTCGAGCAGTCCGTGACAACCAATTTGAGGACCTCAACAACTGTTATCTTGTCCTCTTGCCTTGTTCCTTGCTGCCTGTAGCGACCTCTTCCATCGTGTCATGGTATACTACCATCGGTAGGTAGCGTTCGTGACCCAACCCGGAGGAACCGTGCTCGGGTGCGGAGTATACGTGCAGCTCAAGCCGCGCAATGCCAGCCTTCGCTTCGGCAGAAGAAGGTACCACACGATATGCGGCTTTCCACGACCAGAGTGCCACAGCAACTTGCTTGCTGTCTCAGCCACTGCTGTCCGACTGTACTAGCTAGTATTTCCGACTCGACAAACGCGACGCACGTCGGTCGAAGCTCTCTCAATGCAGCGCGAATGTGGTCTGCGTGGTATTCAGCCAGTGTTGGACAGGGCAAGGACCCCTACTACCAATCAAGCCATGGTGTTTTGTGCACCAAAATCTGCATACAGGAGAACGAGGCCAGGGCGCTTGAGGGCAGTCTTTTCCGCTGGGAGACAAGAAATCATTGTTAAGATATGCGCTATTAGTACATGAAATCGACAGAGAGTTCATCAAAGTTGTACTAGCCCCAGACCCAATCAGAGCATCGATGACCAAACGAGCACAGTACCCCTGGGGTATATGCAGGGGGGCTAGACACACAAGGAGGCCATTGAAGATTCGTGCTCGATGCTCACAGATGCGACCCAGGCGCCTCGCAATAAGTTTCTAGCCGGGAGTTGAAATGGTGTGGATTGTCCTTCTTTTCAGCTTCTTCTCTCTCGAAGTCACCCAGCAGCCGACAATCGTGGTTCCCAGCCAGAAGCAGCCGGCAAGGAAAGCAAAGGCGAACGCAGCCATTCGTGTGTTACAATCACCTCCAACAGCGAGTGTAACAAACGCCTTCGCATTTTTGTCACAATGTGTTTGGGCAAACTCAACCATCAGCAATGTGAATGATACAAACCAGGCAATACACAGCACAAAGTCGAGAGGGTAGTGCCTGAATGTCATGTCGTATGGAAAGAGCAGCATGAAAGCGATGACCACTGAGAACGCCGAAAGGGTGAGAGAGTAGAAGTATTTGGCGCTGAAAGCTTCGATTGGTTTGGCCCTTTGGGCATGCAAGCTGCACGCCATGATCACAAGCACAACCTGCGGTCGTCAGTAGGTTCATATCATCGAACAAGGACCAACTTACTCCGCCTGCTACGATCTCTCCTGATCTCAATATTGCTGACAGAACTTTGGACATGAGTCGACCCATTTTATGGACTGGTTTGTCAATAATGCTAAGATTTGCAGAGTTCCGAACGATGCTAGAGTCGCCGCTTAGCTAGACGATAGATACAAAGTTCTATACATGTGTATGGAGAACCATCAATCATATTATATCTCGCCGTCTAGCTCGCCATCGCGAACAACTGGGCCTGCCAGATGTTCTTCCAAGTGGTGCCTGGCAATCTAGCAAACAGTATCTTTGTTGCACAACGCTGCGGGTAGCAGAGAGAAGCGGTACGATGATTCCGGGTCCCTGCAGGCACTGCTTGGTACCGCCATCAAGACGCATTCAATGCTGACAATTGTGCAGGCGCGCTACGCCTCACGCGTCGTGGAGCTATCAACGACCAAGCAGAAGAAAGGAACCACGTAGTCACGTGCACATCGGATCTTGAACGTACCGTGAAGCCGACCACCACCGTTCCGCAGATGATGTGGTACCGCATATTGAGCGTAGCTGTGTTTCCCGTGTCAACAGAGACTGAGACCGTTGTATAAAGTTGACGACTTACATCTTCGCCATGGTCAGCTAAGCACTCAAGTTGACTAGGTGGTGACTGACAGTGCGCAGGCATCAGAACTCCCAGCTTTTGTCCTCGGTATATTGACCTCAGTTGGAGGCGTGACTGGCTATGCTCGCACAGGGTCGGTACCTTCGATTGCAGCTGGTTTGACCGTGGGAGCCTTGGTAAGCCTACCCGTGTCGCTTGGGTCTTCTTCGAGGCTGACATCATGTAGTACGGCCTGGGCGGCTACCGCATCCAGCAGAGACAACCATACGGAGTCGAGCTTGCCTTACTTGCTTCGATTGTGCTGGCGGGCAGCAGCATCCCGCGTGCGATCAAGACCGGGAAGCCACTACCAGCTGGTCTCAGCGTGCTGGCTGCGTCAGGACTGTTTGTGTACGGAAGAGCATTTATGGCTAAGGCGTGAAGAGGACTGCAGATGTATTCAAATGAACATTGATTGCGGAACTGAATCGGGGTATCTCAAAATCACACAGCTGCTCTCTTTCGCGTTCCTAAACCCGGGGACGTCGAAGAGAAATCGCCTGCTGTCGCACAGCCTACCTCTATGTAGCCTCACGGTGAATCGTGACCATCAGCCTCCTGCGGCGCCTCCTGTGTAGCATCTTCTGCCTGTGCACCTCCTTTGCCCCGCTTTCCACGACGCTTCTTCTGCTTTCCAGAAGAGGCATTTTCAGATCGTGTCTGGTCTTGCGCCTCAGACGCCCCCGACTTGATGTCGTTCCTCTCGGTCTTCGGCTTTTTCTTCTTGACTGACATGGGGTTCGGTGCTTTAGCTCTTTGGAGCCCTCTGCCTTTCGATCCACTGTTCCTGTCATCCTCCTCATCACTATCCTCGTCCTCCCTGCCTCTCTTTACACCGCGTGTGGCTCCGCCTATGCCATCTCTGAACTTGTCCTTCTCGAAGCCTCGGATTGCTCTTTCTGTCGCAGCACTCGGCTGCTCCAACTCCATGATGCTCTTCTTAACATAGATGATGGGCACACCGGGTATCTTTCTCGCATGATCCCGAACATCAACATCGGGCTGGCCCATCCTCATCCTCCTCCTCCTTTGGCCGTCGAGCTTCTCCCGCTCCTTCTGATCCTTGATGCCTTGATCCCAGTCAGCCGCAGCGACAATATAATGATTCTTGTTTTTCCTCTGCTCGTTGCCCTTGACTTGTCCACTTATCATGTCTAGTATGCATTCTGCTTCAGGCACGACTCCCCGCTCCTGGCCTTCGGCGTCTTTGTGCTTGCAATATCGCAGCGGTATCTCTGTCGGTGGTGGCAGGTATGCAGGTCTGCCGTCGCGCCCTCTGCCCGAATAGCCCTCCATCACTTTCGCAAGCGTACACTGCGTTATGTAGGGCATTACTTTGCCGTGCAAGGTATTTTCGAAGAACTGTTGTGTAGGCATCGAAAACGCATGTATCGCACGTAAGCAGTCAGAGGTTATCAATACTTGATATGGCTCTCGAAACGAATAGTGTAGCTGATAGGTATGCATGATCTTGCGAAACCTCTTCGACCGTTTCGCCTTCATGGTGGCGGTTTAGACGAGTCTTGATCGGGTTCTGCTGATTCAGTGGTCGCGGCTGTATCCAGATAATGTTCACGTCTCTTGTGGAACGACAGGCATCGAAGTAATGTTCTGCGACTGGAAGTTAGCCAACACTCACTGCTTTCGACTTTTTGAGTGCAAAGCAGGCAAAGTTGGAGATCAAAAGCCGAAGAATAGCCGCACGCAGCCACAGCTGCGGCCTCAGGCACTATCAGCATGATCCACATTTACGTTGACTTCCGAGTCTTTCGTGATGATGAGGCATTGAGTCATGTCATTGCGGATAATCCAAGACCCCCAACTTCATCACTGCATCCCAAATATCATCATCGTGGTCTCGAAAAGGTCACCACGGCCACAGTCTCATGGCCTTGGGCATCTCTCGATATCGAACCCTATGTTTCAAGCGATATTCAGGTTAAGCGCTCGGAGGACCAGCTTGTCGGGCGAAACGCTTGCCTTCATCTAACTAGCGCGTCGTGTTTCAGGAGTTGACAACCACTCGATCCTGCGATGGCCATGAATTATGAGAAACTCCTGCATGATTTACCTCATCTCGCCAAAGGAGAGTTCGCCTTCCCATGCTGTCTGTCAAAGACTTTGGTCGCAGCTTCTCGACCACACTGAGCAATCACGCTAATCTGAAACCACGGATGAAGTTCTTCGCCTCGGGCGCGGGAAATGTTGCATCTCAAGCCAATCATTGCTATTCCTGGATCTCATCTCATCATCTGCTCGACAATCTTCCCAATATACTGTGCAACCTTTGAACGCGAGATGAAAAGAAGCCGGGAATAACACGAGCCGCACCAAGATCAGGTTCTTCTCTTAGCGTGACCTGGACTTTGAAGAACTCCTATGACCCTTCTGACCTCGAATACTTCGATGGTTTTGCCAAAGTATTTCCCTTCATCTCAGTACTGCTATTCAGGTTGTTCTGCCATTAGGCAGCTCTATTATTCGCTTTCCTTATTGCTCCTATTGTGCCTCAAGCCAGTCCTTCATCGTGACATTGCCAAGCTCTGACCCATCTTTCGTATTTCTTATTATTCAACCTCTATCCTACGAAATCAATCATTCATCAACGAAGTCCGGTCTCTGAACCTTTCGATCTATCAAGTCCGAGAAAGGAACGATCACCGAGCCCATCAAGCAGATCCATACAGTTTCGAAAGCCTAGATCCCAACCACAACTCGGATCAATACAATCATTTCCTGAGAGAGTCCAATCTCGAACCACTTCACTCATTCAACATCGCTCCGTCAGCCTTCGCTGGTCCGAAATGGCGCTGTTCAAGAGCAGATCACTAGCCGGCGCAGGATACGTCGTGCTCAACATAATTCGAGCTATGAACATTACCGCAATCCTTGCAGTCATTACAGCAAGCAGCGTGATGTTAGTCAAAATGTTCAACACAAAATCGTTCTTTTTCTTTGACGCTGTCCAACATCTCATTCGGGTAGTCATCTCAGGTAAGTCGTCTTCGTCGAAAGCACATCCCTCTGGTCAAAGGGCTTCAGCTGACTTGCCTGGACAGGCTTCCTCCTTCTGACAGAAACACCTCTCTTCAAAGCCTACTTCAGTTGTAATTGGCCACTTTTCGGTCCACAGTCTGGCTTCGTCATGTTCGGCACAGCTCAGATCCTTCTCGGCAACGGAGTCCTCGCGAATCTCAACAAATCCAACGCCTCCCAGAAAGCGCTCGGCATGGCGTTCTGGCGGCTGATCATCGGCAGCGGCATCACCATCTTCGTTATGGGCTTCATCAACATCCTAGCCAGCTACATTTTCCGTGATACTACACTCAATCTCACAGCCCGGCAAGTACGCAGCAATGGTGCAGTAGCAGGCCACAAGCTCGAAGTCGAAAGCAGCGTAGGGAGCAGCACGCCCAAGAGCAACAGAAAGTCCTTCCACCAGCGTGTCAGTCGAATGTTCACGAAGCCAGGCGCAAACCGCGATTCCCTCCCATCGTACAAAGCCCAAACATACATGTCCCAAGTCCAGTCGCCCGTGCCGCCGATGCCAATCATGACACCCACCCAATACCCACATTCAGGAAACCTACGCATGCCAACCGAGCAAGACTACAGAGCGGACGAGAAGTATGCACAATCGCCCGGCGCCGCCTCGAGCAAGTACTCCATCAACACCCGAGGCGACGACCTCACACGACCAGATCTGGCGCATCATCCGGCCATGCAGGGTGGGTATGCGCGATAGCACCGCTCTTCACTCACCAGTCCCCGGCCGGCGTCCTCGAACTACTCTGCGCGGCTGTCGCGCAAGTCGACGAAGAAGTCGACACAGTCGCGGTTCCCCGTGCGGCCGATGTCACCGATGGACTTCAGTCGCTTGGTTAGCGGCAATCCGTATGCCAATTTATGAGAGCTACTGGTTTTAGAGGATGCTCAAGGGCTCATGGAATAGGCTGGACCTTTAATGGAGACGAGCCGATTCTTCATGAGAGCTGGATACGTGCAGGCTGTGGCATGGTGAAGGAGCGTGCGCAGGCGCGAACGATTTTCCTTAGAATTGATGTTGCTGTTTTTTTCTTACAAGATACCCCGTATGGTAAAATATGATATGGCGTTATACGAGCAAGATACATACTATTGAGGTCCGAGGACCAAGACCAGCTCACATTCGAGCCTGACAGTGTTCGATGGAAATTTATTGTCCCGACTCGCGGATGACGAACTGCGTATGCCTCGCCTGCGATGTTTTGTATTGCAAGTCCAGAGCATTCATACTTTACTTCGCTGAGTGCCTTGTTGCGAACCTCAACTCTACACGAGCACTAAGCATCTGAGAGTCTCTCTTGAGAGGCTTCACGTGAGTGAAATCCATCGTGCGATCACCCTACCCTGCAGACCATACCACACTCACCCGCTGGATTTACTGTGCTCTCTTAAACAGTCGGGTCTCCCACGATCACATGCTGGCAGGACCAAAATTCCTCGGGACATCAGGGACTTAAAAGCTGATGATATGATATTGCTACTCCCCGTGCTGAGGACTCTCCAAGCTGCTGTTTCCAATGCTCGAGGCTCCGAGAGGCCGACTTCTAAAGCATGCTAGCGCGGTAAAGTTGTGACAGTGGTGACTGCGGTGGGGACATAATCCGTGGGACTACCGAGAAGTGGATGGCTGCTCATCAGTACTGGTAGTCCTGACCGTATGAAAGTTGGCAATCTTGTCTCCGAAGTGGTATGTTGACGTACCATTATGGTACCAGGCACGAGCTGTCTGATCCCTTGCCCAAGGGCCCAAGTCCTCGTATTGACAGAGTGCGGAAGCGACAAAAGGGTGCCTGAAATGGCAGACCGCGTCCGAGAAGCCAGTCGAAGTGCGTCGGATTCAGGGAGTGTTCAACGCTGGTAGGGTTCGCTTTGAAAAAATAGCTCACGGACTGAGCTCGACCTTACACCCATTCGTACTTGACATCACTAGTGTCATGGTTTGTTTTTCCACCCCGACGAGTTCAACCTTTTCCGCTGCTGGCAGTTTCATGTTCGGGTACCTTTGGATGAGACGTACCACGGCAAACGCTGCCTCTGTCAAGCCGAAATCCATTCCTAAGCAGATACGGGGCCCACCGTTGAACGGAAGGTAACCCCATTTCGCATTGACTGGGTCATCGTAAAGTGGCATGTGTTCTGTCCATCGATCAGGTCGAAAGAGCTCAGCATCCATCCCGTACAGGTCCGGACGACGATGCATGGAGTAAACGCTGTAGGCAACTGCTGCCCCTTTGGGCACGAGCACAGGACTCTGAAGATCTGATCCGCCTCCAACTGGAAGAATGGTTGTTTTCGTAGCCATGCGCGAGTTGACAGGAACCGAAGGATAGAGTCGAAGGGCTAAACAGGTCAGTTTGTACTGGGCTGAGAGCTTTTGCGTATGGCTTACCCTCCTTTAGCACGTTTTGCAGGAAAGACATCTTCTTAAGATCAGACCGTGAAAAGTCGCTTCGCCCTTGCAAAGTAGATGATATCTCCGCTTTTAGCTTGTCCAGAGCACTGGGATGTCTGAGGAGTAGGAAGCTGAAAAGATGTCAGTCGTTGTCGTCCAAGTTATACATCGCACTCACAAGGTCCATGAAATGAGACATGCAGTGGTGTCACGGCCGGCAACACAATATTGATGATTTGGCTTCGTAGCTCTTCCGGATCAGGACAATTCTCTGCTAGTGTATCGAGAAAGACGTATTGATGGTTCTCTCGATCCATGGTTCGATCGCGTGACAAGTTCTTTTTGATGATCTGATCAGCGAATTCGTGCACAGTATCACAGGCCTCCTGGAACTTTCTCCCTCCCACCAGCCAGTAGAGATCTTGTAGTCTCATCCTCTTGGCGATGTAGTCCTGTGCGATGTTAAAAGACTCCGCAAAACCTGCTTGTCCACTTTGCACATTGTGCTTGAGCGAATTTACGGAGTCGCCGAAGAGAAATGCTGTAGTGACATCCAGTGTCAGTCGGAAGAAGTATGGCTGCAGATCAATAACACCATCTTTTGGCAACATTGAGAGGAGATCTTCCATTGACTGTCGGAACACATCCAAGTCTTCATATTGTCTGAACAAAAATTGAGGTCGAAGCAGATCGCGCGAACGTTTCCAGTCAGTGCCTTCCTGCGTGAAGATTCCATCGCCGAAAAAGGGAAACATGACCTTTCGTCGTGCGCCTAGGGACCAATCTTCGAAGTCTGTGCTCAGAATGACTTCAAGATTTCGAGGGTCAGTGGTACCAAAGGCGCGCGTGCCGAGGAAGACCTGTTCAAGTGTTGTTTCCCATAGTCTGAAATGGAACAGAAACAGTTCCATCAAACGGCTTTCATCGTTGGCTCGGAAGATTTGCTCAAGTCGATCAAGCCCTAGAGGCCTCTGATTGAGCAGTCTTGGAGCGGATTTGCAGCCATTTTTCTTCGAGACAATTGATTCGAGCTGCCAGCTGTCAGAGGTTGTGTGTACATACGGTGGACGTAGTTACATGAGCGGCTTGGAAGCTATGCCAGATGCGATGTATAATACCTGCGGCGATGCAGCAGAATGTCAAAAGGATTACGTAACCCATCCTTGACCAAGGTGAGAAACCAAAAGTACGTTCGGTCTGAGCTGGCTTTCGGCACCATCATAAACCTTGACTTGGACTCACATGTGGCATCTGCGACCGACGCGTGGAGATGCGCCTGAACTCCGCCTCAAATTAAGCACCCACACGGCCAATAGAAGTGATGCTGCAAGCGCGTTGCGCGATCACAGCGTTAGATCGAGGGACTTTGTGCCAACATCACATCCCCGAGCCGCAAACTACCTCCCGTTCGCAGCTCCAGGTGGGGTCGTTGTTCCTGCTACCATTTTGATCAACTTCGCCTGGAGAATGCAGCGTGACTGTGCTTCCATGAGCAGATTCCAAGCCGTAGGGTTTGCTTTGACCCTGGTGTAGGTATGGACGGTGAGAACGATCGTTCAAACCAACCAGATGGGCCACCAACCTACTATGCCGGACATCTCTTCAATCCCGGCGAGATCCGTGGTCAGACTGTGCAGGTGCATATGGGAGACATTCATTACGCTCCCGAAGGACAACAGACAAGACCGTCAACTGTATGGCAAGCTCGTCCGAGCTTCAATCACGCTGCGAGTCACCCAAATGACTTGTATATTGTGCCCAGAAGCTCAAGCTTTCGCTTCACAGGACGCTATCTAGAGACACGTCAGATTGAGCAATTCTTCCAGTCACCATTGCCTCCCACCATCGGCCCTCGACACAAGATCGCAGTCTTATATGGGTTAGGAGGTTCAGGTAAGACAGAAGTCTGTCTCCGGTATGCGGAAACCTCGCGGGCTTCGTAAGTCGTCTCACCAAAAGAGCTATCACAGGCCTGACTCCTTCGCGCAGCTACTGGGGTGTGTTCTGGATCGATATCAGCTCTGTCACCTCTGTTGAGGCCGGCTACATTTATCTCGCCCAACAAGCCGGGGTCGGAACGACGTGGATGGCAGGAAAGTACTGGCTATCAGAATGTGTGCGCCCATGGCTATTGGTCCTCGACAACGCAGATGATCCGCAGTTAGATCTCACCAAGTACATCCCGACCGGGAGCCTCGGTCACATTCTTATCACGACTCGAATCCGCGACTTCCGAACATATGCGACGGTCGGTCACCTCAAGTTTGACAAGATGGAGCCCGAGGAAGCCATCGATCTTCTGCTCAAAGCAGCCTATCCAGATGACCTCAGCGCAAGAACAAATGCTGAACAGCGCTCGATTGCCAAAGACATAGCCAAGGCACTGGGCCATCTAGCAATAGCGCTAAATCAAGCTGGTGCCACAGTCCGACAAAAGATCTACACACTCGAGAAATACCTCCGGTCGTATCTTGGTACACGCAATCGTTTGCTGAACTCCAGATCTATTCCCCCTGAGGAAAGAGACGTCATAACAACCTGGGAGATACCATTCAGGCGGGTTGAGACGACACAATCAGTAGAGTCTCGTGATGCTGCCGACCTCATGCACATATTTGCATTCTTGCATTTCGAGTCAATACCGGAAATATTGTTCCATCAGTTCTGGACCAAAGATCCTTCTCATACGCCTACCCCCGGAGAGATTCGCCTCTTGGTAAGAGTCAATTCATGCTCCCTTGACGAGGGGGAAGCGCGGTTCCGACGAGCTATCCGAGTGCTATCCGAGTTTTCGATCGTCGACTATGATCCGACCAAGAGCACCTGCTCACTGCATCCCGTAGTTCACGAGTGGGCACAGTCTCGGATAAGTGACGATCAGAAGATGGTCTTCTGGCTGAAGCGAACCCTCGACCTCGTGTCCCGTTGTGCTAAATTAGAACTCGCCGACCATGACCACGAGCACCGGCGCTCGATATTACCTCACGCCGACTCGTGTTCGGAACTGATTTTCAAACGAGCCCCTGCTATTTTTCAAACCAGCCAGGGAGCCGATCAAGCCGAAACACTCGCGTCACTATACGAAGTCAATGGTTGCTGGTACAAGGCGCTGGCATTGCTCAAGGTCGTCTCAAGCTTTCGACGCACAAAGTTTGGTCGGAGGCACGAGAGATTCTTGGAAGCTCAATGCAGTATCTCCAGATGCCATTGGAATTTGTTCGAAGTCAAGTCTGCTCTCGATGTCCAGTCAGAGATTATAAAAGCTCGGTGGTGGTTGCGGCCGTCTTTGATGGACTGGCTCAACCTGATGCGGGTCATGAAACCGGAGCATCTGTCATACTGTCTGGCTCTGGACGATCTGACGCAGACGTTGTGGCTTATGGGGCTACGCGACATGTCCAAATATACAGGACAGCGTGCTGTGAGGGGTATGGAGAAACAGCTCGATCAAGACGACCCTCGATTATGGAGTGCAATGTTCAATCTAGGTCGGACGCTACGCCATCTTGGTGATCTGGCCAACGCTCACCAACTCCTTCGCCACGTGGTGATGAAAAGAAAGATCCGATTTGGACCTAAACACCCTGAAACACTCATGGCGAGGAATGAATTAGGCATGAGCTTCTGGTCACGAAAACAACGTCTGGACATTGCGGAAAAGATAGTGGCGAACGTACTCGAAGCACGCAAGACAGTCCTAGGCCGAGATCACGCATACACTTTGTGGTCTGTCAACGACTTGTCAAAGATCCTCTGCACCCGTGGCCGTGCGGCGGAGGCAGCACAGTCACTCGAAGAGATCATTCCTACCGTCGAGGCGACCCTTGGCAAGCAACATGTAGGAATGATCATGACCAAGGGCAACCTTGCTCGCGCCAATGCCTTCTGTGGACGTTGGGTTGAGGCTAAATCCGTTCTGCTCGACATCTTGAACTACATGGACGAGGATCATCCGAATTGGTTCGAGTGCATGTATGGCTACGTACGTGCAGAAACTGAACTGGCATGTATTGCGCAAGCGGAGGCCGGATGCCAAAAGATATTGCAAAAGGTGATGTCCGGGGGAGAAAAGAACCCGAAATTTCGCTCTACAGTGGAATTACTTGGAAATGTATACTATCGAAGCACTCAGCATGAGAAGTTGTCGCAGCTGAAAACGAAGTATGCCTGGATTAACGAGAAAAATATCGAGAGACCTCCGCTTTTGCTGTGACTCAGTCCTTGCGACCTGCTGGTTGCACGCAGGCGAGAGCACTCACATCGACGCCTGCCACTGGTACGGGATTTCCTCAGCCACATTGACCCAACCATTAACCCTTTCAACAGCCTCGTATATTCCACGCCTGAGCGCTGTTCATCAAAGGAGACATCAGCTATTGTGAGTTTCTAAGGTTGGTTCTAGTGTTGGATTGTGTAACTTTTGACAGTTCTACGTCGCGTCGAACGCAGCTGGTATTGAAAGGCATAAATAAACTATTCCTAAAGGGTATCATCGCAGTAATCGTCAGACCGATATCAATACATCACTATTATGCATACAGCTCGTCATCTTCAACAACACTGACACCGTCTTCCTCAGCAGACGGCGCTCCCTGTCCCCGACTCCTTTCAGGCAATACAGCCCCGCCCCTGATAACTCCATCGTCTGTCTCCCACTCTTCCTGCCGCCGGTGCGGAATGACACAGCTCTTGATCCCACAACTCTGCACCAACTCCTCCCAGATCTCAAAATCAAGCGTGAAAACAGCCTGGTTCCGCACGCTCTCCTGGCGCTCCTCAACGCTTTTCTGCTGCACCATCCCCAATGTCGGCATGCCCTCTGAATCGAATTCGATGCCGACTCTGCCCTCTTTGACCAGGAACGAAACGTAGAAGAGATTCTCGACGGTCTGACCGAAGGATTTGGGGTTGACGCAGAAATGAAAGAGGGGAACGTTGCCGTTGTCCGCGATGTTGTGTTTGCGCATCAGAGCGCGGACTTCGTCTTCTGGGGGGTCGTAATCGTCGTCGAGCGCTTCTTCGCGGAGTCTATCAACTTCGCGCTCGACTGCTTGTTCGCCTTGTTCTTGTGCACGGCGGAGGAGGGCGGCTATCTCGGAGCATATTTGGGTTAGAGAGGCAGATTCTTGTTTATCGAGGGCGTCTTGATCGAGTTCTATTGGGCGGGCGGCTGTTGCTGGGTCGAGGTTTGTGCGTTGAGTGGCGCGGCGTTGAGTTTGTTGGCGTTGTTTCTTTTGGACGGAGAGGGGTCCTAGAAGGAAGGAGGAGAGACAGGGGCGGTTCGAAGCAGGGAAGCAGAGAGTTCGGCCCAGGTGTGCCCAGTTCAGGTCTGTGACGTCCTCGTCTTCTTCGTCGTTGTCTTCGTCATTATGTACGGGTCGGCGTTGCCGCCGGCGTTGGGTGGAGGGTAGTTGAGTAGAGTCAGCCATTGGTGTGGATCTCATGTAGGATATGCACTTGGAGAGGAAATCATCGACGTCGATGCCAGTAGATGAGTCTCCAAGGGTCATGGTGCTGATCTTCTTGTATGCGAGGTCACCGACACTGACCAAAAGACGAGAGTCAATGGTGGCTGTGGACGTTTGTTTGACATTTTTGATGATCTCGTCGGCCTCTCTAATTGTGTTCTGGATCCCTCTTGACCCCCGCTGCATGTACTCGGCTCTCGAGTCATTCACCAATGAGTTCAGCTCCCGCAGTCGCTTCGTCGTCTCGCTTTTGACCGCCTCATCTTGATCTGGGTCGTAGAACGACTCATCGGCTCCCTCGGCGGTATTTCTTCTGCGGCCGGACTGGCTGGCTCTAGCTGGACCTTTCCCCTTGTCCTCTAACCTGCGTCGCTTGTTCGCCGCTGTGCTGCTGGGCGGGTGCGGTGTCGACATGGTGCCAGATGCGCTTTTTCGCTTGCCCAAAGTCGACGGTGCTGACCGACCGGGCGCGTTCTCTTTCTCTGAGCCCGATGCCTCGGAAGATGAGTTCAAAGCGTCCGAAGAAGCGCGCTGGTGCTGCTGCCGTTGGGGGCGACTTGCTACGGAGCTTGGGGCGATTGAGCTATGCCTGGTGTCTATGCGCGCCATTATATGCACATGGTGGTGGTTTAGTTTGGATCGGTTCGGTTGGATATTGTGATATCAGATAGCAGTAGATCGTATGCGCTGGGACGGATTCGAAAGCTGGGGTCACGAGAGATATTCGCTTGGTTGATTGAGCTCGTCTGCACATCTGCTCCTGTATCAAGTGTCCCGATCTAGCCTGGGCGCAGAGTGAGCCTTGTACATCTGCCTGGAACAGTGAAGATGGAAATCACCGAAACGCGTATCTGCAGCGCGTGACGTATCTCGCTAGCGTGTTTGCTTGCTTAGTAACCTTGGGGCCTCGCTCTCGAGTGGCCTACAAGTGTCATCGGACCAAGAACTACTTCAGTGACACGAACTACGAACACGACCTCTACTCGTTCCTGTCCTCTGTAACCAAAGCATGGCAAGACATGGAGACTTATACATTCGCCACATCCAGGCAGCTTGATTTCCCAGTGTGCGTCAAGATGTAGGTGAGGACTCCCCGCATAACGGTCCTATGTCGAGATCGTCGCAATGAGGACACCCACTGATCCAGATGCCTCATAGCAACCACCTCGAAGGGAAGCAGAAATCCATCAATGCATCAACTCTGCTCAAACATCCAGAAATCCGGCACATAGGCTCAGTCCAGAACCCTTTCTCCGAGCTTTACATCACTGCTCAAATATGGGCCGAGTCGAAGCCTATCGGTGTTCCTACACAGACACCGCACATGTTCTTCAAGAACACCCGCAATTGGAACAAGTGGCTTGAGCTGCCCGTAGTCATCAAAGACTGCCCCATCACCACCCACATAGCCATAACCATCTGGGATCTGTCGCCATTACCGGGAAATGGGAGTCTAGATCATGCCGTGCCATTCGGTGGAACCACCATCCCTCTGTTTGATGATGATGGGGTCCTAAGGAAAGGTAGGCAGAGGTGTAAGATATATCGTAAACGAGCAGCAGACGGTCAAAACCCCTCAAGTACACCTCATGTACCAAGGCCCAAGCGAAGGCGAAGAGGAGAAGTGCCGCCCGAGTCTTTGCCGCAGGAGGAAGAGCTCGAACGTCTCGAACAGCTATTTAAGAAGCATGAGATGAACGAGATTCCACAAAATGACTGGCTTGATCAGCTAGTCTTTCAAAGGGTGGGAAAGCTGTCACGCGAGGTTGATGAGAATGCCAGGAAGAGGGCAGCTGTCCGACATGGGGAGCGAAGAAAATCACGCGGCTTAAATCATGAGAACGGTGGCCTGCCTGTTGAGGTCGATGGAGAAGAAGACGATGTGGACGAAGAGGAGAGGTTCGCCCTATACGTGGATTTCCCTCGATTTGACTTCCCAGTTGTCTTCGAGGACCAATCCTATGACCCACCCAAGATTATGAGGGACTTCCAGAACAGCAACGCTCTTGGTGGACCCAATGCTAAACCACCACCTGAAGTGCGATATGGACCCGGTATCGCTGCTGGGAATCTCGTCGTTGACGACGAAGAACATCCCGTCATCCAGATTTTCGACCCCGAGCAATTTCAAAAGGAGAACCCTTGCGAGCAGAAGCATCGGAGACTAGTTCGAAGCGATCGCAATGCCTACTTCGATGCTGATCAGAAACCCAATGCAAAAGTCAGAGACGAGCTCAATGAAATCTTGTCCTATGGCCCGACCCAGGACTTAAGCACGGCGGAGAAAGAGACACTGTGGGTGTTTAGAAGGCATCTCAGCAAGGACAAACGTGCCTTGACAAAGGTCGTGAAAGCTACAGATTGGAACAGCCCGAACGAGGTTAAGCAAATGATAGAACTCATCCCTAAGTGGGCTGAGATCGACATTGACTCGGCCCTCGAGCTTCTTGGTCCTGCCTATGACAATCCCGTCGTTCGTGGCTACGCTGTGGAAAGACTTCAGAAAGCTGGTGACGAAGAGCTTCAGCTGTACTTGTTGCAGCTGGTGCAGGCGCTGAAGTTTGAAAGCTACGATCCTGAGGACGAAGGCTTTCCGGAGACATCCTTGGCGAGGTTTCTGATTGATCGTGCCGCTCAAAACTTCAGGCTCGGAAACTATTTGCATTGGTTTCTGATGGTTGAATGCGATGATCGAGGTCCAGACACCAATGCTGCGAACAGGAAGCTGTTTGCGCGAGTCGAGTATCATTTCATGCTGGAGCTTGAGAAGCGAGATCCGGAGCAGAGAAAGATGTTGAAACGGCAAGGCGAGATGATCGCAGTGTTGTCCAAAATCAGCAAGGAGATCAGGTTTGGTCGAGACAGCCGGCCGCAGAAGATCGAAAGACTGAAGAAATACCTTGCCGACCCGAAGAACGAACTCTTCAAGATCGATCCACCGCTGCCTCTTCCACTTGATCCGTCGATCGAGGTCAGCGGCGTGTTTCCGGAAGACTCAAATGTTTTCAAGTCTTCCTTGTCGCCACTCCTGCTGCATTTCAAGGTGGCGTCGGAGGATAGCTCTCAAAGCAGGCCTTCAAGTCCAGTCAGATCGCACAAGTCGAAAGATCAACGAAGATTTTCTATCATGTTCAAGACTGGCGATGACCTCCGGCAAGATCAGCTCGTCATCCAAATCATCTCACTCATGGACAAGCTCTTACTTCGAGAAAACCTAGACCTCAGATTGACGCCATATCGCATTCTTGCTACCTCTCCCCAAGCAGGAGCTATCCAATTCGTGCCTTCTACGCCTATATCTGCTGTGTCTTCGAAGTACAAGGGTTCGGTCTTGGCTTTCCTACGAGAAGAGAATGCAGATTCATCCGGACCGTTGGGCGTCAGAAAGGAAGTCATGGATACCTACATCAGGTCCTGCGCAGGATACTGTGTCATTACATACATCCTTGGGGTTGGGGACCGGCACTTGGACAATCTACTTCTCTCGTCTCAGGGAAATTTCTTCCACATCGACTTCGGCTTCATTCTAGGAAGAGATCCAAAACCCTTTGCGCCGCTGATCAAACTGTGCAAGGAAATGGTAGAGGGATTGGGAGGAACCACGTCGCCTCAATATGCACAGTTTAAGCAGTATTGCTTCACTGCATTCACAACTCTGAGGAAGTCGAGTCCGTTGGTCCTTAATCTGTTGAGTTTGATGGTGCAAAGCTCTGTTCAAGACGTAAGAATGGTCGAGGAGCAGATGGGAGGTGCAGGTGGGGCTGTAGGAAAGGTGAGAGAGAGATTTCACCTAGACGTGACCGAGGAGGAAGCTGTGCGGTTACTTGATCAGGTGCTGGCCGACAGTGTCAACGCCGTCTTCGGGGTTGTGATCGACCGACTCCATGAGTTAGTGCAGAACTGGAGATCATGACATATCAATGCATGGGTTTCTAGCATGCGCGGCAATACACTATCTGGCTTCTCACAAGGTGGGATCTGTCCAAGCAAGGAAGGCGGCCACTTGGGCGTGTCCCAAGGCATTAATATTGGTGCCTTAAGCAGTCTGCAGGTGCTTAACGCGATGACGCGTGACTTACCTGGGTAGTGGGGAAGCACTTGCCGACATCATTATCGTAGACATGCTCACTTCTCCAACGATACATCTTTCTCGTTATTTGTTGCCTTCTGCTGTGAAATTTCTTGATACTTGAGCAATAAAACCACCAAGCCGAGTACAATGACTTCAGAAACAAGACCTATCTCACCAAATAGCTTCGCCACAGCCATCGAAGACTTGCCGGTCGAGACCTTGTACAGCAAAGCAGTCGAAATTAACAACTCAGTTGCCCATCTCGGGAGATCAAACTGGATGCTACAAGAGTACTCTGACAGCATCAAGAATGACCAAAGCCTTGATGCTGAGACCAGGCAGCATGGAGACAAGGACTGTCTTGAGGCAATCAGGGAGAACGAGGTGGTAATTGAACGACAGCAAGAAAGAGTGAGGCTGCTCAAGGCCGAAGTTGAAAGGAGAGGGCAGAGATGGCACGAAGCGGAACCAAAAGAGCGAGGAACCTCTAATGGTAGCACGGATCAGACAGCCAGTGCCGGCAGCAGGGACGTTCCAGTGCCTCGTATACAGACTTCTACACATCTCACCGATGCAGAACTTCGCCGTCAGATAAGAGCACGACTGCGTGAGGGTGATAACGATGACGCAGAGGGTATGCACCTGTGAGGACCATATAGTGTCTAGGGAACAGGCAAAACGAGCAGTAAGAAGACCAATTTTCGGCTGCTACTGTGGCTGCATCAAGCTTGGAAACGTGGTTCACATTGACAGCGAGTGGACATCCAGCACGTGAGAGTGACTTGGAGAAACACACTACCAGAAAGAGGCAGCATCAGAATGTGAAATCATTTACACCCTTCTCGGCTGGATCTGGTGTTCACTGGCGTGCAGATCGACTCCTTTCCCTTGGCCTCGATCGACCTCGAGACGAACAAAAGCAGTCCGATCGACATCTGGAACCCCCGTCCATCCAGACTTACAACAGCAATTATGATACGCAACGGGCCTCGGCCGCCACCGATTCACATTCCCAACAGCAACAACGTGACATGTGATGTTGATAAGGTACAGTCAATCTCTTCGGGCAACGCGTCTGATGCTTTGGGAGTTGGCCAGTTGGCCATTCAATCACCAGTAACGCCGGGTCCGACAACAGCAATCTACTATCGAGAAGTAACACCATGCACACCTAGACCGGTGACTGCTGTTGATCATAGTTCGGCTTATGGCATGCCAAAACATGAGCCAACTGCATGGCAAGGACGATTCACCTTCTTCGACCACTTTCCTCCTGAGATCAGGGAACGAATCTACCAAAACCTGATCGAAGAAGTTGTGGTGGTAGTCAATGCCGTCAATTTGCGTAGTGTACGGGCATTTAAGCGCAAACCACTTCGAAACTACCAGATGAATCCTCCTTACGTCACCTTGCCCTACAGGCGAGTGCTTCGTCCCAACACCAATTGGCTATCCGTGTCACGGCAGTTCTTCTTCGAAAGCAGGAAAGTCCTTTGGCGGTCGATGGTTGTCAGGTTCGAACGACGCTGGGACTTCCTCAATTCAACCTTCAAAGGCACGCTAGTTGCAAACGCATCATCGTCTACTCCCTCAGGCATGGATGCACCAACCCTTTTTCCTTTGAGAACGGACGTTATGTGTCATATCCACGAATTACACCTGAACCTTACAAGGGGCACCGATTTCGATGGCCGGGTAATGACTGCTGAAGCCTCACGAGTCACCAGTTCCATGCTTGAGATCATCGCGCAGGGTATGCCACTACTGCGACGTCTCTTCTTTATCATTGACGATCGTTCACGGCTATCGAATAGTATAATTGCCTTTATACCAGATGCTTGGTTCCTCGAAGCGTTACTTGCTATCAAACACGTTCGAAAGGTTTCGTTTGCATCTGGTCCGGGCTGGCAAGGACATGCTCAGAACAAGAAGAGTGCTCGATCATGTCTCTGTGCCATGAACGCTGTGCTAGCGGGTCATTTCGCTGCTCAACACCCAGTCCTCAAGCTCGACACAGACGAAATCACCGGCACGAAGCTTCAGGCTCGTCTCGGCCGCAGGATGCTCCTCTACTTTCATGCCCGTCCCGAGTTCAAAGACGCTCAGGATGCGCTTGCTATGAAAGTGGTCATGCTTGAATCAAACATCTAGGCGTGAGCATCTCCCTCTTTACTCCCTCAACACAGTGTACTGACAGGTTTTGCAGTAAACAACGCTTTGGCTGTCAACTGAGCTACAATAATACTCTCACATCACTGGCCTATAGGTCGCGATATGTCTTGCTAGGAGGAAAGTGTCTGAATTATGAGGTCGTCGCAGCAGAGTTGGCAGGCACATTCCTCACAACATTTATGAGTGCTGGACTAGTTCAACATGTATGTTGTCGCGCTGACGAGGGCTTTGCTATGGACTCGATATGCATCTCACAGATGTTTTGCTAAGAATGTAACATCTATGTATGACAAGCGAGAGCGAAACAGCTATGGTATAAGACATGAGTGGATATATGTACAGAACGGATAAGCGAGCTCGAATGCCACCGTACCCACACAAGAAGCGCCTGATTACGAAATCGAAATGCTTTCCAAATGATGCCTCGTTGTTGTGTCTCAGAAATCTACGGGAATGCTCACGACAACGTCCTCTGCTAACAACGTCCCCTTCCTATACCCTACTCAACACACTCCACCCGTCTCTCCCGTAATACTCGACCTTGTCCGACACACTTCAAATGACTCACCCCCACCGCCAACACTCACTCCTCAAATTCCAGCCGTCGCGCACCACCCTGCGCACCGCCTCCTCCACCGTCGGCATCTGCGCAACCAGGCCCTCCAGCTGCAAGGTCTCTGCGATCTCGGGGTCGTCGGTGGGGTTCAGCCGTTTCTCTTCGTGCTCGACGCGCTCGATGTACAGGGCCAGGCCGGCGCGTTTGAGGAGGGCCCACAGGCCGTTGTGGAGCGGGCAGGACGGCGTGTGGCAGGTGCAGGTGGGTTCGTTACGGGAGGTGGGGGAGGGGGAGCGGGTGGCGTGTGGGTAAGGGGAGTGCGAGCGGGGTGCTGGTGAGGGGGGCATTGTTGGCGATGGCGATGGTGATGGTGCTGGCGAGGATGATGAGGACGCCAGTGGTTGGAAAGGAGGATGGGTGCTTGAACGAGCTAATCTGCGGTGGTAGAGAGATAGGACGAACGTGGTGAAGGACGTTCGGGGCGGGTGGTGAGGGTGGAAGTTGTGGTGGGTTGAGTGGGAAAGTGGTAGCATTGACTGCGAGAGTGGTTATGAGGAGGGTATGTAGTGGTATGATTGCTGGCTGGCAGACTAGCTGTATATGATTGCGGATCTGGGCGTCTAGTAGAGAGAACAGCTTGTAGTCAGTGAGTAAGGACTCTGGTCGAGTGTAGGTGCGAAGGATCAGATATATCTCTGTCTCGTTGTAGCGCATGTTCAGGAGCAGGTGAAACAGAAACGCGAATCCGGTACCATAGAAATCACAGATGCAAGACAAGTGTGAAGCCGTGCGAAGCCCAGAGCAGGCTCCTCCGCCTGTCTAGACAGTCCAAGAGTTCTGGTCTCAGCCGCTCAATGCTGGAAAGAGATGTCTTTGGCATGACTGCTTACTGGCTGCCGAGACATCGATGGCTAGGCTCTGCTGGTCTTAAGCTCGGATCAATCGGAGCTCTGTTACGTCGGCGTGTTGGACTCAGTCAAACGGTCTGAAATTGGGCTACAGACGGCTCTGACCGGTGAGTACACGTCGAACCGCACGAAGCGCCATGTCTAAGAATGGTGTTCACTCTGTGGTTAGGTGCAGAGTGTCACAGAAAAGCGCGAGCAGCGAGCGCCGCGAAAAGATAGCCATGAACGTTGGTCGTTAGACACGGTCCTGTCACCCGACATCGCAGTACCTCACAAGCGGCAGGCTTCACTCGGCATGTGCTGATGCTGTAGATGGAGAGGCCACGGGACTTGCGATCGACCGTCGTCTTCTTCAAGCAGATGTAGGAGTCGGTGCTTACGTAAGGAAAAGCCGTACCCTTTTAGCGCATCTCAGATGCAGGGGCCCATCAATTTTATGGGCTCGACGCGTCACCTGTAAATCTTCAGGGTGTGCTTTCTTCCCGTCTGCTCAGATTCATGCCTTTGACGATCAGCAAGGGAGCCATCGGAGGGTTGACGAGTGGGTGAAGACCATGCTCGCGAACCAAACAAGAACAAACTACCACAACAGAGAGCCTGGTTGAGGAGGCAGAAAACGCCACTCACAACCCAGACCAATTCTTGATGTCCGGCCTCGTGATGCTCAAAGACAAGCCGGCGAGCTATGCATCTCCTTTACCACCGCACCGGCAGAAGCGAACATGGGTAATCGTCGTAGCTCTGCTCTGCTTGTGCTTCATCATCACATCGCCGTTCATGCACCGTTCGACATACGCCGCGCACCCGCTGTATGGAACGAACATTGACTGGCATCATTACGCCTACTCCCAATATGCTACAGACCAGCACTATCTCTGCAACAGTGTGATGATCTTTGACAGCCTCGAAAAGCTCGGTTCAAAAGCAGACCGAATCCTATTCTACCCCAAGACATGGGACCTCGACGTTTCCTCATCGAAAGACCGCACGTCTCAACTGCTCGTCCTAGCACGCGACCGGTACAAAGTCAAGCTGAAACCAGTCGAGATGTACACACTCAAACGGCAGCCGCAAGACCACGACGCCGACGAGACCTGGGACGCCAGCGTCAACAAACTCCACGCCTGGAACCAAGGCGAATACGACCGCATCATCCACATCGACAGCGACACGACGCTGCTGCAGCCGCTCGACGAGCTCTTCTTCCTGCCGCTCTCGCGCGGCTCGCCCGTCGCCATGCCGCGCGCCTACTGGAAGCTCGACGAACCAGCAGCCCAAGGCGGCGGGCTCAAGCTGACATCGCTCCTGATCGTGCTGCAACCGCACGCGACCGAAGCCAACGCGCTCTGGGACATGGCCGCGGGCCTCGACAACTCGTCCTTCTCGCGCCTGCTGCAGCCCAACCAGCTGTTCGACATGGACCTGCTGAACGCGCGCTACGCCGCGTCGGCCCTGACCCTGCCGCACCGGCCGTACGCGCTCGTGACGGGCGAGCTGCGCCGGCCCGGCACCCACAACCACACGCGCTACCTCGGCAACGACGCCGAACCGTGGGACCCGCACGCCGCCCTCGCCGAGGCCAAGCTCGTGCATTTCTCCGACTGGCCGCTGCCCAAGCCGTGGATCATGTGGCCGAACAACTTGATGCGCGAGGTGCAGCCCGCGTGCGAGTACGAGTCGGGCACGCCGAACGAGCGCGGCTGCGAGGATCGCAAGGTGTGGAAGGGCCTGTATGATGATTTTCGCAGGCGCAGGAAGGACGTCTGTCGCTTGTTGAGTGTGCCTGCGCCCGAGTGGCCGCCTAGGCCGAAGCTGGGACGGGGCAGGGGGAAGGAGAAGGAGGGGGTACAGCAGCAGCAGCAGCAGCAGCAGCAGGGGGTCGAAGGCAAGGACAGTGGTTCGTGAAAACGCGATGGTGGTGATTGAGATCAAGGAATTGGACATAGACCAAGTGTACTGTATGTACATTGGTCTCTAGTATTATTGAGGCTGCTTTCTTGTTCGTCTTCTATATAGATCTTGTACACGACAAACTTTTCATCTACCGCTTGTAAGATCGTTCTGCAAGGACGATGCTTAGCTATCCTGCTTTCCTCAGGTTGATACACTGTAATGGTACAAAGTTCTTGACACGGTTTTCGAACATATTACCTCTCAACCGAACGTGGAGCAAGTCGTTTCTGGCATGGGTGGCGGCTGTAATCATTTGTCCTGTGCTGCTTCGTAGTGGGTCGCCCGAGACTTGAAGCTGTGGTAATGTCAAGTGACCCGCCTATGCTTCGGCAAATGATGTAGCAGACCATTCAAGCGCACCGGGATGTATCTCGGCGTGATGATCTCAAGGGAAGAACGGCGACTCGAACGTGATGGCTTCTTCCTCAGCCTTCCCTTGCTTGGGTCTTTTCTCCTCCAGCTGTTCCGACCCAGTCTCGTCCGCGTCACGTGTTGGTCGCGCGTCACTTGCACGGCCTTCAAGAATTGCGTAGTCATCTTTCATTGTCGCCAAAAACCCGCGCCGTGTGCGCGGCTTCTCTTGGGCCGCAGCTGCATCACTCTGGACCAGGATCTCGCCTTTGAACGCCATTGTTCGAACGTCGTCCTCTAGCTGTTTCTCGATCCAAACGTCCCACTTCGGTGAAAGCTGGCCTGGTGTCGGAAGCTCCGAAGGCTTCATGCAAAAAGTCATCTCTTGGTCGACGTATAGCGGCAAAAGGTTCTTGTAGTTAATTGAACGGATTCGAAACGTCCTGAGACCGTGGTTTTTGGCGTAAGTCGTTAGTTGTCGTTCGAACCATTCTAGAACGAGAAAGAGGGTAAGAGGTCCGTGCACGACAAGATCGGTTGCACCGTATTCTTTCCTGGCGAAGGTCGGATCGAGATGGATAAGATGGGCGTTGTACGTTATGGCACTCCAGCAGAACAGGAGATGACGATTGGGAGTTAGCTCGTGGGTGAACTTTGGGTTCTCAAGTGGTCTAACGACTTTGGTTGATAGATTGGAGAGATTTGGGGGATCTCGTAGGAAGCAGAGTTCGTATTCTTCTTCAAAGAGGGGGCCTGCTGCGAGGACCTGCGCTGTATTGCTCGTCCTCTTGTCAGGTTTGTATGTTGGCCTCGAGCCAAGGTCCTCGAGAACCTTCTCTACAGGAGTGAACGTGTTGGGTCCAAACGGAAGGAAAGATTTTCGGATCTTGACAAAGACTCGTTCTGGTCTGTCTTTTCCGATGATGCGCATACCTATTGGCCTTTCGATCATGCGGGTACCGAGTGCTGCATCGTAGGACTGGTGCAAGTAAGAATTCACGGAGATTGAACCACCGGCCCAGAGTCTATACTGCCAAACAGCAGCTGGACCCGGCAGGAAGCGTGTATCTGTGCCGTCGGGTAGAAGCTTTTCAGGATTAATGGGATGGTGGTTGCTCGTGATCAAGTGACCATGGAGAGGCAGCCTATTTACCTCATTCTTGCTTGGCTGATGATTGTTCGTGGGAGGAACCCTCTGATATGCAACACGACGCAATCTTCCCGCGGGACTGACGATGCCTTCAGGATTCATAGGATCCGCGGGCAGCAGATCATCGAATGCATCGAAGAACATTCTCAGCGAGTCACTTCTAAAACTATCAAACCCAACGAAAGCAGGCATAAAGTCTTTCAGATCAGGATGCATTGTCTGAAAGTGCTGCTGTGCAATCTCGCCAGAATACAGGCCGTGCACTCGAGGAGCATCTTTGTTGACGGACGCCTCGATCGCGTTTCTCCGTACAGAAGATGGTTCCGTGCTTGCTGAAGAGGCTTCTGTCGTACTGGCATCCTGAAATGCCGAAGCATCAGGTTTGTTGGGGAACAGGCGCGAGAAGTGTTGTGCCTCTACCCGCGTCCTGGCAGCTACTGGCTCTGGACCCGGTGAGCGAGTAGCGGGTCTCGGCTTCGGTCTTGGCTTCTGAGGTTGTCGGCCTGCTCTGGCCGACTTTGAGAGCTTGGAACTTGGTGGTATGGGAAAGACATCGTTCTTGGTCCGGATTTGCCACCTATTGATAGACA
>Ga0066648_10000169_pt1 | contig 45036 bp, 36 predicted proteins | sample CryGeyCG12114_NA_FD_59537 | JGI IMG/M metagenome (GOLD analysis project Ga0066648, IMG submission 59537) | Groundwater microbial communities from aquifer - Crystal Geyser CG19_WC_8/21/14_NA | ecosystem: Environmental > Aquatic > Deep subsurface > Groundwater | place: USA: Utah: Grand County... | reverse complement strand
AGAGGGGTCGCGCTCGGTCTTATAAGCTGGGAGCTGGATGTTTGGTGGTCTCGCCCGACGCTTGATCTTTCAACAACAATCCCTCACGTTAATTCGACTCGCGTTTCTGACCTATTCTCACGGCTTTTCCATATCGTAGTTTGCTTTTCCATTTCTTCGGAATAATCTGCTTCACTTGCTCTCGTGCATTCTGTGTTGCGTGTTCTCGAAGGCTGTGAGCGTGATTGGTGTTGCGACTATTTCGCATAAGCGCTCAACACCGACAGCGCTTGTTCAACGTTACGAGCTTCATACTTTCGCTCGATTGCTGTTGCAAAACGTACCAGTACAGGCGAAGACAGTAATAGTAGGATACGACTTTCCCTGATGTTTCTCCCAGGTCATTCGTATGGACTTTGCTGGCTTGCGCCTCACGTGTCGCAGCCCTCATGTCCGGCGTGTGCAAGAAACTCGGGCCTCACATAACACAGTCGTGTCGCTTAATCATACCAGTCTCGAAGAGGTCTTTCCTCTACGGCAGGTCCACCTTCGAGCTGGAGCGCATTGCGCACTTCCCATTCGAACTCGTTCAGTGCACGTAGCTCGGACCCCACGAACAATCCTCCAATTAGCCCGTCAATTGTGCCTGCCATGATACCGAACGTGCTAATGAGCAGGAGGACGAACGCCACAAAGTTGTACGTTGACCACCACACGGCCGCAAAGCTGCTGATTGAGAAAATCGCTGAGCCGACGAAGTGCAGAAGTCGCCAGCGTCGCTGTTTGCGCTCTCGCAGGGTATATTTCTCGATCATGGCGAGGATCCGCTCGTAAAACGATGGTGCGATTGTCGTCCTGGTCGGCGTGTTGGATACAACGTGGTTGAGATCCTTGCCCTCCATGCTAACAATATCTGCTGTGATACTGTCTCCTCGAGGACGCTGCAATGGTCCCAGGGCCTCGACCTCAACCAGAGATTCCGTGCTGGATGGAGATTTGATGCTAGACGTGCTGCGAGTGATTGTGGTCTCGACTGCGAAGTGATCACTGAGCGAACACCGAATGGTGGGATGTCTTTCAGTCAAAGCAACTTTGACATCCCTGACCTTCCAACCCTCATCAAGCCCACCAAAAAAGATGTAGTCGAGCCTCTTTGCACGCGGATCCGGTTCCGACATCGCAATCTCCCGATCCAGACCCTTCTTGAGCAGCGCTTCACGGTGAGCTTTGTTCCAGCGCCAAGTATTCAACACAGTATCGCACGTGTGTCCATGTTCAAGCAAGCTCTCTTCCACATCAGGTCTGCCCGGTAGATGAAGCCGGTTCCGCCTATCTGCTTCTGCCACATCCGTACTTGCGCCAATACTACTGCCAGGCTTGAGCTGCCTCCATACGTCTGCGACGTTCCCTCGACTCTCGATCAAGACATGAGCAAAGCTCATTGGTACCATGTTAAAGTCGCCGAGGCCGACCACTAAGCTTCCCCTAGCCCTCGCATCCTTCATGAGCTTTGCAATCTCCCACGCTTGAGCAGTGCGATGGCATATGTAGCTGTCGTTCGGTTCCTTCTCGTACGGTGCGTGCAGATGTGTGTTGAAGACCTCAAGAATTTGCTTGTCCGGGAGTCGAAGCCTCGCACATGCAACGCCCTTTCCAACATACCAGTCTCCACGAAAGAAAGCGGTCGGTCGTCCGTTCAAAGGGTACCGGAACATAGACGATTCTATGAATGGGAACCGACTGAGAATGACCAGACCACCGCCGAAAATCCCAGAATGATAGAATTTGCCGTACGGCAAGACTGAACGCGTAGCATCCCGGATCGCTTGATAGTCAGAGTATGTCCAGCATTCTTGGAGGCCGACAATATCGAGTGCTGGTTCATGTGCTGCCAGGCGCTTGCCGATTTCGGAAAGTCTTTCCGAGTGGTACTTAGAGATATATTTTAAGCCCCAGCAATTCAAGGTCAGAATATGTAATGATGATAGACCAGACGCCTCGTCGTGTTGCGGTTGGACGGTAGGAGCTGCCATAGCTCTCCGCGGCTCATATGAAACCTCGTCCGCGAACGCTCTTCTTTCGTAGTCGCTGAGTAGGGGATCTATGCTCGAGACGCCAAGCTCTTCATCTCCAATGCGACCGTACATTAGACACTATTAAACACAACCTGGGCTGACCGAGACAGTTCGCATGATGACGTTGATCACGGTGCAAGAAATGATGCACGCGGGTTCTTAGATGTTTGACGTTGGGTGCCAGCGAGCAGGAGATGACAGAAAGCTGAAGACCAAATTGTTTGATTGGTTGCATAGGCCGAAATGGCTTTTGCCTCATGACGTCACGTGCTCGACATTTAGATGAGGCTGGAGACAGTCGCGGTCGCGACCAAACGGTCATGGCCATTCCAGACTCAGGAGCACGCCAAGGACGCTGTACCACCTCAGAAGTCGCCCGATTGTCTTGCTCGGCGTGTACATTATGTCAGTCACCTCACATCTTCCTTCAGAGATTCTGATACTTGTAGTGGCGCATTGCGGACGAGAAGAGCTCAAAGCTTTGCGCCTTACACATCATGCTTTCTTGACAGCTGCCACCCAGCACCTATTTCAGGAGATTCACATCTCGCCTAACTCGCACAGCTTTGACCGTGCTCATAATGTAGCCGAGCAAGACCATCTGCGTAAGCTTGTGAAAAGTATAGTCTACCATTATGGCTTGTTGGAAGACGCCTATCCTGGGTTTGATGAATTCAGACATGAGTGGTCTTCAGCTCGCAGCTCAGGTGAGGTTCGGGACCCGTCTGAAGTGACTGCAGAAGTGCTCTGGAATTACAGCTGCTATTTGGAAGAAATGGACGGGCAAAGAACTTTCGACCTACGAATTGAGGAAGACGAACTCAAAGACCTGGCAGCACGCCTACCCTATCTGGAATCGATCAGTACACTTTTGGACGATGTCAAACCTTTCACTGAGCTGCACGACTATATCGGAAAGCGTGTCGGAATGGCGGCAGCTGCAGACGACTACGGCGATGGACGGTTCCCAAAGCTTTTCAAGGCAGTCGCCGACAAACCGCTGCAGAAGGTCTCTGCTAGATCTATTCAATGGCCCGATCTAGACTTCATTGAAGGGTCCACGGAACAAGATGCACTGCGGTACCGGAGATGCTTGCGAAAGTTGAAGTTCCTGGAGATGGGCATATACAATGCACTGAACGATTTCAAATTCGAAGCAGACGAAGACAAGGACGAATACATGTATTCGGTCGATATGCTGGGAACTTTCCTACGAGAGGCGTCCTCTTTGAATACCTTGAAGCTCGATTTCGACGAATTGCCTTTCGAGAGTCATGCCGACGAAATGATACCTATTTCCCAGACGATATTCAGGCACCGATGGCTAGAACTGCGTGCGTTGAAGCTGGAAGCTATATGTGTCCATGAAAACGCACTCGTCAGCTTCCTTGATGCGCACAAAGGCTCCTTGCAAACACTTTGTCTTGGAGACATAGAACTAGTGCAGGAGGGTGAAGAAGTGCCGTCGATCCTGACTTTGTTCCAAAGCATCCGAAATTCATTGCAGTTACAGGCATGCACGATTACTGGCAATTTCACGAATCGCATAGATCAAGCTTGGTACGTCGATACAGAGTATGACCACCAAGATTGCTTTCGAGATCAGCTGGAAGTATACTTGAGTCGACAGGACCAACGCACATCGCCAGGTGTACGCAGTGCTAGTTATCATGAGATTGAGCAATACTGGGACAGGGGCCTCCACTTAGAGCTCTGGTTGGATAAAGTGAAAGGCGACTATGAAAGCTTCTGCGACGGTTCATGGTATTGGTGTCCAGAACTCCTCGTAGAGGACTGAACGGGAAGGCGCGCATCAGAATACCAAAATACGAGCTCGATGATACCTTGACCGATCCCGAACTTGCATGTGATGTCCATAGGCTTGGTGAAAGCATGCCATACCAGTGCGCCTCACAAGCGGCATCAACGCCAACTTCTCATGTTCTACACGCTCAGCAGTCTGCTATCACTCTCCATACCAGCTTCTTCAACGGTAAGCCTCATTGGGCAGGTGCGAATGACTTCGCTTGAACAGGCTGCGCTGACATTCGTGCTTGCTTTGTACAGCAGTCTGTCCTGCACCTGCCGTGGCACCCGTACGCAGCATTGTTCTTTGGCCGGAACAAGGCTCCCAGTTCAACAATTCACTCCTGTAATGATCGTCGTTCCATTTTGACAGCAATCAGATATCGTTTCATACCTACCAAGCATCCATCCTAGTGTCTCACATACCTCTTTTCAGACACCACTGGTTGTCAATTCTGCTCTGTCAAGATGCCTGGCGCTGGCGCCGCACTGGCTAGGGATCACAATGTCGACCGGATCGAAGCCCCTGTCACTTTCAAAGCATACCTCATGTGTGCCTTTGCTGCATTTGGTGGCATCTTCTTCGGCTACGATTCTGGATACATCAATGGTATCATGGGCATGAAGTACTTTATACAAGAGTTTGGCAATGGGGGTGCAACGATTTCCCCCTCAACCAAGTCACTCATTGTTGCGATCTTGTCGGTTGGAACCTTTCTCGGTGCTCGTGAGTTGAGTGGGAAGAGTCAACAGAACCAAGCTGACGAAATACTAGTGATCGCAGGCGATCTGGCAGATTCTTTCGGCCGGCGAACCACGATCATACTGGGCTGTGCCATATTCTGTGTTGGTGCAGCTCTTCAATGTGCGTCCACAGCCTCCAATATGCTTGTTGGAGGACGATTTGTGGCAGGCCTCGGCGTCGGTTTCGTGTCGGCCATCATCATCCTCTACATGTCCGAAGTGGCTCCAAGAAAAGTTCGAGGTGCAATTGTGTCAGCATACCAGTTCTGTATTACTATCGGCATAATGTTGGCTTCCGTGGTGACCTATGGGACACAAGACTTCACGAACTCTGGCTCATATCGCATTCCCATCGGCATTCAGTTCGTATGGGCGCTCATACTAGGTATCGGACTCTTCCTCCTGCCAGAGTCGCCTCGGTATTATGTCCGCCATAGCGAGGTCGACAAAGCAACCCAAGTCCTGGCCAGGGTCAGAGGCCAACCAGAAACATCCAGCTACGTTACAGAAGAGCTGGCTGAAATCGTGGCAAACCATGAGTACGAAATGCAAGCAGTACCTCGGACCGGTTACTTCTCCTCGTGGGCGAATTGCTTCAGAGGCAGCATCAATAAGCCGAACTCGAATTTGAGACGGACTGTTCTTGGAACAAGTCTTCAGATGATGCAACAGTGGACTGGCGTCAACTTCATCTTCTACTATTCTACGACCTTCTTCCAACTCTTGAACCTAGACGTCGACCCATTCTTGCTCTCGCTCGTTACCACGATTGTCAACGTCGTTTCGACTCCCATCTCGTTCTGGACCATTGAAAGGTTCGGTCGGCGACCTTTGCTCATTTGGGGTGCGCTTGGCATGGTCATCTGTCAATATATTGTTGCTATTGCTGGTACTGTGGCAGGGAACGACAAGGCCGTCGTCAAAGTTGAGATCGCCTTCGTCTGCATTTACATCTTCTTCTTTGCTTCAACTTGGTATGTGTTGAACCTTCGCAAACACGTGCATACTGACACGATTTAGGGGTCCTGGTGCCTGGGTAGTCATTGGTGAGATCTTCAGTTTGCCAATTCGGTCGCGTGGGGTTGCGCTCAGCACGAGGTGAGATAACCTAGGCAATACCGTCATGCTCCTTTGCTAATGCATATAGCTCGAATTGGCTTTGGAACTGTATAATCGCCGTCATCACCCCCTACATGGTCGACGGCCTTCGGGAGAAAGTTTTCTTTGTATGGGGCACACTATGCGCGGTTGCTGGGATCTACGCATACATGCTTATCCCGGAGACGAAAGGCTTGACTCTCGAGCAAGTTGATCGAATGCTAGAGGAATCTACACCACGAAATTCAAGCAAGTGGGTGCCAAACTCCGGCAACATGTACTCAGTGAGGAAGAACAGGGCAAGTGTGGACGAGACTACCAATCACGAGGAGAGTCGAGAGGAGAAAGAGGTGGGCGACAAGAAAGCATCGAGTGGTTGATGGCAGTGGAGTAAATCACGAACGTTGATTCTACATAAGAGATTGAGCTGCTATTGTTACCTGTGGTATGGTCAACCTCATGGTGGCCGACTCTGCTCGTAAGCAAGGCACTCGGACAGTCGTGATATTCTCTACTTCCCACGTCAATAGCACGGGGACTCCCTATATGCTGATCGTTGTCGGAAGGCGTAAGCGTGTGCCAAGGGCCTCGAACCTAATCTGCATTTCTGATTGTACTTTTGCATATTCTAAGTCTCAGCTAGCGGTTCAGCTTGTGAATTGCTCGCCACGGCATGCAATGACGCATCAGGATGACTGGGTCCATTTACTAGAAGCACTTGAGTTGTGGAAGCTAGCCATCACCGAACCTGGCCTTTGCCTTTCGTACATCGAGCCCGAGATCACTACTTGCTTGACTCATTGATCGTCTCTACCCGTCCCTCGACAGTCTGGTCCTCTGAGTCCTTAGTAGGCAACCGTGCAATAGTGCCGAACACGACCTCCATCTCTTCTAGGCTCTTTCCATTCGTCTCCCTAATGAAGAACCACACGTAGAAGATATTGGCGAAGTTGAAGATGGCGAACATCAGAAACGTCCTCCACCCTAGATTGGCCACGGCATGAGGTGTGATTTGACTCATCACAAAACTGGTTCCGAAGTTAGTACGTGTATCGATAAGGCTGGTCTCTTTACTTACTTGAACAACCATTGGGAAGCCGCGCCTGTGCCAATTCCGATCTCGCGGATCCTGCTCGGGAATATCTCACCGATGTAGAGCCACGGGCCTGGTCCCCAGGAGAAGTTGAATGCGAAGGCCTCCAGGTAGATCATTGCTATGCCTGCGGCTCCAGCGCTTGAAATGCCATCTGGTGCGTTTGGTGGATGTGTGGCGATGATGATGGCCACGACGAGCATGAGAATACCCATAATCAAGGCTCCGAACATCAAGGGTTTCTTTCGGCCTAAAGAATCCACGAAGCACAGGATGAAGACCACCACGCCTGCAATCTTCGCAATGCCGAAAAACCCTGTGAGGAAGATAGACTTGTTTCCTGTACCAAGCAGTGTGAAGAATTGAGGCGAAAAATAAGCTAGTGAAGTGTTGCCAGATAGTTGAGCAGCCAGCTGAATTGTGATCGCAAGCAGCATCCGTAGACGGTTCGAAGGCAGGAGCAACTCCTTCCACGTGAAGCCTTCACTCGCCTGAATCTCGGCTTCTACGCCAGCAAGAATCTCTTGGAACTCTTGCTGAACCTCGGGCGTTTCGACACTGCCTCGGATCCAGAGGAGAGATTGCCATGCTTCTTCGTTTCGACCCTTCTTTGCAAGCCAGCGTGGAGACTCCTTGATGAGTAGCATACCGAGTCCGAGGAGTCCGCCAGGAACGAGTTGCAAGCCGACAGGCACCTGCCATTGAGTTGGTGATGTCTCAGGAATACCCTTGGAGGCGGCATAATCGACCCAATACGACACGCAAACTCCCGATGCGAAGAAGAGCTGGAAGCATGCTCCGAGCCTGCCTCGTAGATGCTTCGGCGCGAACTCGCCCGCCATCATCGGAACCATGACTCTGGAACATGTCAGCAATCTGCGCTTGAAATAGCAAGTAAAGCTTTCCTTACGTGGCACCACCAGTACCGAGGCCCGATATCACTCTACCAGCGTAGAAGAGCCCAAGAGAGTGTACGTTGATCACTTGCATGATGGCTCCAATACAGAAAACAACAGACGAGATAACAATGCCCCATTTGCGACCTAGCCATGATGTGACAGGCCATATGATAAAGCAACCGAAGAATGCGCCGCCTTGTAGGATCGAGACGCAATTCGAGCTGACTTGTACCTTCTGCGCTTGAGTATACCGGAAGTCCCGTTGGAAAGAAGACAAGGTAAGGACGCCGCCAACAATTCCAGTATCGTAAGCAAAGAGAAAGGAACCAATACTGCAGAGGGCGACGACGTAGATGGCACGAAAGGTGCCTAGCTTGTCTGACATGTTGTTGTACTCGAGATCTACGCTATCCTCTTCCAATCCGTCGTCGTCGCTTTCGTGGTTTTGTAGTAGGCAAGAAGCAGAAGGAGAATCAGCTTGATCTAGCCTGTGATAGATGGCTGAGGAGGAAGAGCTCATGGTTCTAGTGCACCACAGCTAGCATATATGTCGTATGATCAGCGCTGGACTGCTCGTTTTGCTTGAAGGATGTAACGTTGATCGTTGGGTTGGGCTTGCCACGCGTGACGCAAGGACGTGCTGATGGGGGTCTCAAGTGAGCGACGATCCAGAAAACGATGTCGTTTAGGACCTTTGGCGCTGGTCATTGGCTGCGTGGAAGCATAGTTACATTCATGCTAGGATATCTGCAACCCTGGATACGTGTAATGCATAACACCAGTCTTAGCGGCGCAAGAACTACTTCTTACAGCGATGAAAACAATGAGGAGTGTGGTAAGCACTCATGGGTGAAGACAGTCTTCGCATCCGAGAGGGAAGCAGGCATCTGGGGGTGGAAAGCTCCTCAAGTTTAAGCACATCTGGGGTAAGCTTTCAGCTACTGCAAGCCTAGACCAGGATGATCTTCAGGCAAGAGCCGGAATATCGAACGTTTCCTGGTGGTTGTCCTTCGTCCAGTCTTTTCTCAGCTTGAATTGCGTGTCGAGGCTGTCGCCCGAGTTCCAATCGTACTGAAGTAGCTGAGTTTCTGACATCTAGATCATGGTGCTCTGTCTGATCAGCGTTAGTCATGTCAACGCGTGACACGCTTGGAGGACGAATTTTTGGAGACATAATACCTAACGTTGCATTCAACTTGTCCTACAACGACCACGGCATGGAGGACCATCTCCCCAACGTCAGCACGTGGAACCTCTCGGCGGCCGCTGTCGCGAGATCGGTATGCTCGGTCCTTGTTCCTGCCCCACGTTCACGCTGTTGTTGACCACAGACCAGCACGACGAGCTGTATCAGACTCCTTACATCTGAACTGGATCTGACACAGGGTCGATCGATAACAGCAGTCTCAGTTCTTACTTGATCTGAAGTGCTCGCAGTAGCAGACTTAGACCATCATGGCGCCTGACAAGAAACCTAACTTCCTCATTATCGTGGCTGATGATATGGGCTTCTCAGATGCTGGTTGCTTTGGCAGTGAAATTCGCACTCCCAATATCGACAAGCTCGCTAGTACCGGTCTTCGCCTCACCGGCTTCCATGCTGCAGCAGCATGCTCGCCGACGAGAGCCATGATCTTGACAGGAACAGGTAAGTTGCTCTGTCAGTCACTGAAAGCACCTCCTAAACGGAGCAATAGATCATCATATCGCTGGTCTCGGTAACTTGATCGAATGGACAGACTTCGGTGGACAAAACTTTCCAAAGGGCTCGAAGTACACCACAGCGCCGCAGAGGGGCATGCCGGGCTATGAAGGTTATCTCAACTCACGTGTTGCTGCCTTACCAGAGATCCTCCAAGACGGCGGTTACCACACCGTTATGAGCGGCAAGTGGCATCTCGGCCTCACCAAAGAACGACGACCGCAAGTAAGGGGTTTCGACCGGAGCTTAGCTCTTCTTCCAGCCTGCTCAAACCATTACGACTACAGACCAGACGCCGAGTTCCCGAAGTTCCTCGAGAAGTCTGTAATAGCTCTGCACATGGAGGACGATCATTACGTCGAAGATCTGCCCGAAGGCTGGTATTCCAGTAACGGCTACGGCGACCGAATGCTCCAGTACCTCAAAGAGTGGCACGAGAGCCCAGAGTTGAAGGAGAAACCTGTCTTCGCGTACTACCCGTTCAGTGCACCGCACTGGCCTCTCCAGGCGCCAAAGGAGTACATCGACCACTACCGTGGGGTCTTCGACGACGGCCCAGAAGCTCTACGGCAACAACGCCTCAAAAAGCTGATCGAACTCGGCATGATTCCCAAGGACGTTGTTCCTCACCCAGTAGTGGCAGACGAGGTCCAAGGCTGGGACGAAATGACAGACCACCAACGAGCCATGTCTTGTCGTGCAATGGAAGCCTACGCCGGCATGGTCGAATGTATGGACCACAACATTGGGCGTGTCACCTCCTACCTGGAGTCAATCGGCGAGCTAGACAATACGTTCATTATGTTCTTTAGCGACAACGGTGCCGAGGGTGCTGCGTACGAGGCGTATCCTATGATCAGTGGACAGCTCATGGAGCATTTGGGAAAGTACTACAACAACCACATTGACAATATCGGGAACAAAGACTCTTTCGTGTGGTATGGGCCGAGGTGGGCACAGGCTGCAACGGCGCCGAGCAGACTGTACAAAGCCTATACTACTGAGGGTGGTGTGCGAGTGCCCTGTGTCCTGCGGTACCCGCCGTTACACAAAGGCAAGGAAGGCGACATCACCGAGACATTCGCGACAGTGATGGACATAGCGCCCACGCTGCTGAATCTAGCAGGCATCAAACATCCCGCACCGCAGTGGAAAGACCGCAGCGTCGTGCCGATGCGTGGACTCGACATGACGTCTTACCTCGACGGATCAGCGTCCACGATCCACGACCCCAACGAGCCCTTCGGCTGGGAGCTATGTGGTCGCGCGGCAATCCGCGTGAACAACTTCAAGGCGGTCTTCATTCCCTTCCCCAAGGGCGTGAGCGCATGGCAGCTATACGACCTCTCCAAGGACCCGGGCGAGACCAACGACCTGGCGTCAGCGATGCCGGATAAACTCGAGGAACTCCTCGGGTTCTGGGAGAAGTACTGCGAGGAGACGGGCGTGGTGCCGCTGCAGCCTGAGTTGGGCGCGCGGTTCCATGAGGCGGTAGAGGCGCAGATGAAGGAGGGACAGTGGATGGAGTATGAGTATTGGAAGCCGGGGGCTCTGCAGGAGGAGAACAGGGAGAATTTTGTGAGGCAGATCGAGAAGGTTGCTGATCCGAGGGTGAAGGAGAGTGCAGGTGGACAGCCGGTGAATGTGGTTGTGGGTGGGAACCAGGCTTGATGACCTCGGCGCTGGATTTGAGGATTTCCGTTCAGAGGGCTAGAGTTTTCGCGAGAGGAGAGCGACGTGTCAGGTGGACGTAGCTTGCTGTGTTGGAAACAATTACTTACTTACACACATGTCGGATTGGATGACTATAATAAATGTTCATGAGCAGCAGTAGTGGCCTATAGCTCTTGATAGCTCAAGTCCTTGCGGTGCATGTTGCTTCTCTCAGCTTCAAGCCCTTCGCCCTCAACGAACGCCTCTGTTCTATCGCCCAACAGACATTCTCGCATGCCTCGCCTACATGCCCTTCTGCCAGCATTTATAGCTCCGAAACTGCGTATACTCGAAGGTGTGCATCTTCCACGTGTCCACAATCACCATCGAATACGGACCCTCACAGCTCAAGTCGTCGGCTTCGTAGAGGACACACCACGCATCGCTGGTATGCCGGATGCCCATCAGCTAGCATGAGTCAGCATTGCCAAGCTAGCCATCACTACCACTGCACGTGGGGAAGGAGAGGAGGTTTGGTGTGCTGACTTACAGTGATCTGGCTGCCGTCGTCACCCTTTGCGTTGGAGTCTGGGATCCATTTGCAGACGCCAAAGTCCATGTCTTCGGTGACGCATTTATCTGTGATGCCGATGGTGTCGCAGAACTTGATGCGTGGGACGGCGAGGGTGAGGGATGCGATTGCTCCTAGGAGGAGGAGGGGGTGGAGTTGCATTGTTGCGGTACTGTATAATGGTTGAAGTTGTGTGAGTAAGAACTTCTGCTATGACAGTCCTGCGAGTGGTTTGGGAGAGTTGGCGTAGTGGATTAAGTTAGATGTTAGGTAGCTATAAGACTTTCCGAAGGCAAGGGTGCATATCTCCTGGGCACAATTTGAGAGTGACTAGTGACTGACGATAGGGAGGTTGTGACCTCGAGCTCACACATGTCGCTGTGTTCATCCAAGACGTAAAATGCCACCGAGTTATGTCTAGCCTTTCAGGTTCGACTGAGCAGTGCTATTCTGCGTATGCTGCAGCCTACCTACACATCTAGCTGAACGAGTTGACATTCTTATGCATTACGACTGACAAGTCCGTCACCCAACTACCTACATAGAAGAGCCAACTGACAAGCTTTACGTCTCACCCAGCGTCTCGTGCCTTGGGGCTCACTGTACTGACAATGCTCGAGGTGCCAACTTCGAGGTGGAGATGACTAAGCCCACAGGGTAGTGAAGTCGTTGCACGAGGTCCCACGACATCCAATGACACAGAGGATGGCAGGCTCGTAGGTATAGCTTTACGTTCTGATAGCTGCTGGAGCATGCATTTGCTCTGTTCTTCGCAAAGCTTCGAGCAGACTACTCGGACTTAGGTAGACAAGCACGCGATCAGTTGTGCTAAACTAGAAGATCGGAAGAGGAGTCTCTTCGGTTCATGCGTGCTGACGTGACAGGTGGATCCAGCAGTGTGCGAGCTGCAGTGCGGCAGAAATTGTCACTTGAACGGGAAGACAAACAACCGGACTGCAAGGATCAACTTCGTGTATTGACATCGTCGCCGTCGTTCTCCATCATCCTCAAGTCCATCGACGCGTCGCTTGTCTTTGCTGGTATTTTTCGAACGATTGACGACCATCGTGCCTCTTGGCAGCTTCCACTAAGCGCAGGCACGAGACTACCAAGGTTATCCAGATTATCACATGCCACAGCTATAGCGATAGCCATCGCCATCCGCCCGAACAGGAACGGTACTTCGAGCTGCTTCCTCATCTCGGCGTCAGACATGCATCACTCAAGTCGACACTGAAACCGACTGTTCCCTTCGCATGGCCTTCAACTTCAACTGGGCGCCACTGAGTGGTGACCCAGGCTTCTACAAACGGGCTGAGGAACTTCTTACGGATGCTATGAACAAGAACGAGAAACCAGCCATCATCGTCGACGACATCATCGTGAACGAGCTCAACCTCGGCAACGTCCCTCCCGACCTGGAAGTCGTCGAGATCTCAGACATTGGGGTGGACAAGTTCCGAGGGACATTCAAGATGTCGTACGCGGGCAACGCCTTCATCACCATCAAGACGAGAGTCCAGGCCAACCCATTGAATACATATCTGGTCACCCGGCCGACGTATGCCTCGCCGAGACCTCTGGCAGCAGCGGCAGGCTTGACCATCCCACTACAGATCACCCTGTCCGACTTCAAGCTGTCTGCCATCATCATCCTGGTCTTCTCACGCCAGAAAGGCCTGACCATTGTCTTCCGCAACGACCCTCTCGAGTCGCTCAAAGTGTCCTCTACCTTCGATTCCATCCCCTTCGTCGCCAACTATCTGCAAGAGGTCATCGAAAGACAGCTGCGCACCCTGTTCATGGACGAGCTGCCGGCCATCATCCATCGCATGTCGCTGAGATTGTGGGTGCCCGAGCACAAGGCCATAGAAGAGAGGGCTTTGAGGGCCGAAGACGACACACAAGATGAGCTCTCGGTCGACCCTCTCGCCAGCCCTCCTCGTGATCCCGTCGACTCGAGTGGCGCCACATTGACGCCCCAAGAAGTGGCGGCTCTGTCGCTAGATTCACACATGGATTACCACTCACTCTTCTCCCGAAAGAACCTGCTTCGCCTGGCGACTCTGACCGACTCACATCGTACACTCTCCTTGTTTACCCCGAACATTCGAGATGCCGTGTTCCGCGCATGGACGGGTCCGCTTGAGCGAGGCGAAGTGCCCGGATCTCATGCTTCGAGAACTACGACTCCCGCACTGTCTAGGTCGCAGTCATACGTGGGCAACATCCACAAAACAGCATACACCTTCGACAGTAGCTCCCACTTACGCCCGGCGCTGCACAGTCAGCAGAGCTCTTTGTCGGTCACGAGCCTCGGGAGCCATCGGTTGAAAGCCCACGGCAACAGAAAGCGGAAGAAGCGAGTCGTCAATCTGAGAAAGTCGGCGACAACGGGCGAAGTCGAAGCAATCAGTGAAGATGGCTCGACGGTTACGGATAGCACGAGTGTCACTGGTAGCACTTCTGACAGCCCACTGTTGTCGTCTGCTCCTCCTCTCGTGTCGAGCTCTGAACCTATAGCAGACCCTGTCACACCCCCCCGAAGCCCGCGATTCTCACCAAGTCCACTGCATCAGTCACAAGAAGCTACCCCTCAACCACACCGGAGGCAGCAGCCGCCCACGCACATTGATCTACCCCTTAGCCAGCCAGGATCGCTCAGCCCAACACTTCGTGTACCCAACGATGCGACCATTCGTCCTAGGCGGGCGCAGCGAAGAGTGGTGAACCTCAGTCGAGAGCAGCAGCATGATCAGGACACGGATGAAACCCCTCGAGCATCCATGGTTCTTCCTGAGCAGAGGCCTCGTCAACAGTCTCACCATGACCTGTCAGAGCATGCATATCAGGGACCGCCCGTCACGCATGTCCCGCACTCTCGTCAGCCCCGTACGTCGGGCAAGGTCCAGCTACCTGAGTTCAACACAGCGGGGCCATCGCAACCACCCACACTGCCCAACTTCCTGTCATTCATCACCGACTCCAGCAATTCCCAAAGCATAGCCGAGCGAGCATGGATGATGAAAATGGCAGCGGAAGTGGCGCGGCGGTACGACGATGAGAGGACGAAAGGCCGATTTGGTGCTCCGTCTACTCCTTCGACAAACGGTGACGACCATCCACCTCCAGCTTATGCTCAATAAGCCAAGCGAAGCTATGATTTTGAATGTTTGGTGTTGCCTTGTGTTTAGTCCTGTTCTTGAGCGTTGGCGTTGTGGGGCTAGGTCACGATCCACTACTCAGCCATTTGGTTGCAGCGAAATGCAGCGGGAGGTTGGACATATGGTATGTATAACAATATAATGATGCTGGACGTACACACCTAGTTATCAGCCCATGCGTATCCAGTACTCGTCAACGACACTAGGCTTGTCTTAGTCATGGTCGCAGTAGCTATATTTGGTGTGAGCAAAGCACTCAAACATTTTCGCCTACCATTAGGGTTTTTGCGGAACCAATGACTATAGCTGACGAGGCCTGAAACAGGGACCATGCGGCGTGGTGGGACGAGTGCGCGTCGCCGATCTCATCTTTTGCCGGCTGCGCCTCATCAGTGCACGCACGGCCGTCGATGCCAACACTGAAGATGTAGCACGAGGCAGGCTGGGTAGAGTTCAGTCTTGTTCAATCGTTCTTCCTTCTCATCTGACACTGGACCTTTACCTTCTCTTCATCTCAACACATTGAATCTCTGTTCGTCGGCAGCTCACTGTGGCAGTTGCTGTACGTGCTTCCACTTTCGCTTTCGGTACCAGTTGCAGCAGCGTCAAGTACTCTGGACGGTCGTATTTCAACCCGAGTCTAACGTCATATCGCGTTGCACGATCCGGCTGACCTATTGTGCTCTTAGCAGCTACATCGCAATGCACTGGCTTGCTCCTTTCACCGCAGGACTCGTTCCACTTCTGTCCCTCACAAGCGCCGTCTCGGTACAGTCTCGACAGACAACAGCGTGCAACAACTCACCAGACCTGTGCTCCAAGTCATACTCAGAGATAACATACCTGGGCGCCCACGACTCTCCTTTCGTGCGAGACGCCTCGACGGGCTACTCGACCTCGGGCAACCAGTACTACAACTCAACTGTCCAGCTCAGTGCCGGCGTGCGCCTCCTCAGCGCCCAAGTCCACGAGAGCAACGGCGACTGGCACCTCTGCCACTCCTCATGCGATCTTCTCGACGCAGGCCTGCTGTCCGACTGGCTGAAAGATATAAAAGATTGGATCGATGCGAACCCTAACCAAGTCGTTACCATCCTGCTCGTCAACAGCGACGGTGCCACAGCTGAACAGCTCGGTGCCGAATTCACCACGGCAGAAATCACATCCCTCGCCTACAAGCCTGCATCCAACACCTCCCCACCCACCTCGTGGCCGACCCTCCAAGAACTGATCGATGCAGATACTCCGTTGTTGGTCTTTGTCGCCAGTCTCGACACTGCCAACACAACCACCGAAACAGCATACCTGATGGACGAGTTCACTTTCATCTTTGAGAATTCTTACGAGAACACATCCCCCTCCGACTTCTCCTGCCAACCAGACCGCCCTACCTCTGTCAAGGGAAACATCGAGAGCGCCATATCCTCCAACCGCATGCCGTTGATGAACCACTTCCTCTACACCCAGGGCGCTTTGGACATTGAGACTCCCAACGTTGCAAACATTTCCACCACAAATTCCCCCAACACAACCGCCGTCGGTGAGCTAGGCACTAGTCTGAACACCTGCACCCAACAATACGGCCGCGCCCCAACCTTCGTACTGGTCGACTTCTTCGACGAAGGCCCCGCCATCAACGCTGTCGACACCATCAACGGCATCACACCCACCGGAAGAACAGCCTTGCCCGCCCGAGACACTACGACTGGGCGCGCCGACTCGAGTTTCGTGGGTATCGAGTCTCTCGTCGAACAGGTCACCGAGGGGGAAACTCCAAAAAAAGCAGCCTGGATATGGGGTGCAGGCGCTTGGAGCTTCGGCGGTATCAATCTGAGCGGTGGAGATGTCGTTGGGTAGTGCATTAGATTTCGACCACATTCTGCATGTATACATGACATGGGTATTTCCTGGCATAGCGACGGCGTTGGCAATCAGCATAGCAACTGGCATTCAAGGCGTTTGGGCTCTGTTCTGCATCGGGCCCAGCTATAGATTACGAGGCTCCGAGACGACACCGAGTCAAGTTGTTCTACGAAGACAATGAAGGCATTGAACTTTAATCCATATATTCACGCACACCGTCTGGCGCTCATTCCTTCTGACTTGTCCGCAATATCCGTCTCTATATTATTGACTGACTGACTGACTAGTGTGTCCTTTCAAGTGGGAGGTGACGGCGCAGCGACGTCAGTCAGCGACACGTAAGGTGAGACTGAGAGGAGATACGATACGTGCGGAGGAGGCAGGTACAGAATGACTGGCCCTGACGCCTTGCTGTGAGGAGCACGGAACATACGAGGCAGAGGAAACGGAGGACATGGGACTCGCGCGCGACATGACCGTACATGGGCAGTATCGATCGGCCGGGATAAAGCTGGTCTCTTGCATACATGCACATAAGCTGTTTATTTCTTTCACTGTACACATCACCAACAAGCTGTCAGGGTCAACCAATTACATACACACCGCACCACCAGCGCAAGCCAGAAATCACAATCACTGCGTCTGGCTCTCGACAAAGTCCAACGCGTTCTCCAGGCTCTCGACCCGGATACTGCTGACATTGTTCGCAAAAGTGACACCGTAGACCTTCTCCGCCACTCTCAGCATCTCAGGTCTGAATGTCGTGCAGATGAACTGTCCACTCCTCGGGCGATCATCGTCTTCGTCCGTCTCTTCGTCGGCTTTTCTGGAGAGGTAATTGAGGTGATCCGCCACAGCAGTCCGATACTGCGCGTCTAGATTGGCGTCTATCTCGTCAAAGATGTAGAAGGGCGCAGGATCTGTTTCTTGGATCGCAAAGATCAGGGCCAAGGCGCAAAGACCTAGTTCGGTTAGCATTGTTGATCATCCGCGAAGAAAATCAAAGGAGACTCACTCTTTTGTCCACCACTCAGCTGCTGAATGCGCTGCTGATCGTCGTGCTTGGAATTGAAGCTAACACTGATACCAATACCAGTATATGCCTCCACACTATCTCTTCTTGCGTCTTCATCCTCGGATTCCTCGTCCTCGCCACGTCCATCAGATTTCCGCTGGATAATGAGACGACCTGAACCCTGCGGCACCAGTTTCATGAATATATCGCCAAACGCCTTGCTCACCTGTTTGAACGTTCGCTCTATGGCCTCGTCTTTTCTTTGATCGAGAACCTCGATCAGGTTGGCAATACTCTTTTTGCCCTTTTCCAGCTCGGCTCGTCGTGCTTCGAGGTCTTCTTTCGACTTCTGGGATTTGCGGTAGTGTTCCACTGCGTGTCTGTTGAGCCCGGCTGCCTCGAATTGCTTAAGACTCGATTGTAACTTGTGTAACCGCTTAAGCAGTTTGCTGTTATCCGTGTTACGGAACCTGTCGCGCATGTCTTGAGATATCAGACCAAGTTCGCGAATTGCATCCACAGATTCTTGCTTTCGCTGCTGGAGCTGAGTACGGAGTTGTTGTTCCTTCTCGAGTCTTCGTTGCGACTTGTCGATAGCCTTAGAGAGCTCTTCGAGGTTCTGACGTGCTGTACTGAGCTCGGACTCGAGATTGCTGAGCTCGGTTTGCTGTGTCTCAAGTAACTGATCAAGCTTCGACAGCTGCTTCTCCACTTCACTAAGAGCGTTGGTCAACCTCTGCGTTTCTTTCTGCTTAGCGTCCAGTGCATTTGAGCTTGTGCCCTCGACTTCTGCATCTTCTGCTTCAAGCATGGTCAACTGTGGCCTCAGATTTGAGTTGAGCTTAGTTTCCAAATCTGCTTTCCGCGCCTCGACTTCCGCAAGATCAGATGCCAGAGCTGCATACTCGCGACGGTATCTCTGAACTTGAGACGTCCATTGATCCAACTGGGTCTGTTCGGCTGTAGTAAGTGCTTGCCTGAAGGCAGTACTCAGCTCGCTCTGATAGGATTGTTGCTGATCCTCGAGGGTTTTGACGTTGTTTGCGATGATAGTCTCCTGCTTGCGCTTGGCATCAAGGTCTTCTCGCTTGCGAGACAGCTGAGATATCTTGGATTGTAATTCTTGTCTCAAAGGACCGGAACCGTCTCGCTCTTGTCGGAGCTTCTGCTCGAGCTTTTGCACGTCACTGTGTGCCTTTGTGATTGTTTGGTCGATCTTCTCGATTCGCCTCTTGATGTCTCGGCCATTCGTCTGGATCTCATCAAACCTCTTTCGGGCTTCCACGACCGTCCTCGTGGCTTTCAACCGACTGGACCTCTGATCAACATAACCACCGCTGAGGGCACCTTTCTTGTCCGATCGATCACCATCAGGTGTAACGGCACTCAAACCATGTGTTCGTGCATATTGGGCTGCAACTGTCAAATTCTGGCAGATGATGCTCTTGCCGAAGACTTGCTGGACTGCCTTCTCGTACATGGGGTCGTAGTTAACCAGGGAAACTAGCGGTCGGATGTCGCTGGCGTTTGGGAAAGTCGCATTCTTTGGACGCAGTCGGTTGAGGGGCATGAAAGTGATTCTGCCGGAGCGTTCTCGATTGAGCTGCTCTAGAACCCTTGTTGCAGTGTCATCTGTATCGACGACATAGTGGAATAGAGAATTGCCAGCAACGGCCTCGATGGCCACATGATGAGCAGGTACATCGAGCAATTCAGCCAGTGTGCCATAGCAACCGGTCAAGTTATGCTGTTGCTTGATTCGCCGTACGGCTTCAAGACCTCTACTGGTATTACCGTCCATCATGTGAGAGAGGTTTCGTTCGGCTTTTCTCAATTGCTCGTGCGCCGTGGCGATCTCGCTGTCGAGTCGTGCATCTTTGCGCCAGAGTTCTTTGCGCTCGTCCATCAGCTTATCCTTGTTCTCCTTGGCGGTCTGAAGCTCTTGCTCGAGGCCCTGAGTGGCGCCTCCTTGGTTATTGATACGAGTCTGCAAATCTTCGACATTCCGCTCCAGCTGTGTAATAGTCTCCTCATCTTCAGTGATGCCTTCGTTTGTTGACATCCTTGTGGCCTTGAATCTCTGCAACGAAACATTGGCGTCGTTGATCTGGTCATTGAGCCAAACGTCCCTCTCCTGCTTCGTTCTGAATCGAGCGCTTCGGCCTTGCTTTGCATAGAGTCCTTGCTGTTTCGTCTCGGCATTATCGAGACGTGTCTTGGTGGCCTGCGCCTTCTGACTCGCTTGCTGGTACTTGGGCAGGACGTCATCGTTGAGCTCCGCCTCAATGTCAGCAACCTGAATCTGAACCTGCTGCAAAGTCTCATCGTGCTGCTGCTTGCTCCTCTGGGCAGCACTCCTTCCGGCCGACAGATTCCGCACGTCTAAATCTGCTTGAGCCTTGGCCCTTGCGCGCTCGCGTCGTTCGTCTTCGAGTTGTTTCTTCTCGAGTCGTGCGGCATTCATGTTCTGCCGCAGCTCTTCCAGTTGCTGGTTGATCCTGGCTATGTTGTCCTCACCTTCACTATAGGCCTGGCGGTTGCCATCGGCATTTTCAATTCTGTTAGTCCTCCTCTCGTCAAGCTGTTGGAGACCCCTGTTCGTCTCCTCCAAATCTCGCTGCTCAAGAATGTACTCGATGGCTCTCTTCTCGGCGTCTTGTTCTTGAAAGGTGCGCAACTCCTCCTGCTCGTCTTCCAGCTCCTTCAAGCGCTCGTTGATCTGCTCAAAGGTACTGTCGATGGCAGTGATTTTATTGTTCGTCTCATTCATGATCTTCTGACTCTCGTCTTTCTTCGAAGTAAATGCCTGGGTGCCAGCTACACTCTTCAGAAGATCCAAGCGTTCGGCATCTTTCATATTTGTGATTCTCGTGATTCGACCTTGCGGCACAATGTAGTAGGGATTGCTCTTGCTGAAGCCGGCATTCTCAAGCAGGTTCATAACGTCTGATCTTGTGGCATTCTTACGGTCGAGACTGTACTCGTCCTTCTTCAGGCCGATGGTGCGCCGTAGAACGAGCTCGTCGTTCCCAGTTGGGAATCGGCCATCGGAATTGTCAAAGGTGACCTCAACGTACGCTGACATGATGGACGAGCCCGATCCCTCGTGAATGAGAGCCTGTCGCTCTTCGCGCGACAGCCCACTGGCGTAGGCATCGCCGAGGACGAAGCGAATAGCTGCAAAGAAATTGGATTTACCGCTGCCATTGCGACCCACGATCACGTTGAGCTTGGGCGAGAAGGGGTCAACTATCGTTTGGTTCTTGTAACTGCGGCGAGTCAGTCTCTGTCGGCAGCCATGTGACAAGTCCAGACCTTTTGAATCCCTGAATCACAATCTGCTTGATGTACATCTTGTCGCCCGATCGGAGCCTACCCCAAAGTAGGTCTTTTGCTATCACTACCGCCTAGGTAGATTTCAGCAAGAGCGATCGCAGGTGAAGGTGGGACATTTCACGACGGAAGGCGCGACCGCGCTCTATACGCGCCTAACGCGTCTTATTCATCAGATCACGTGTCTGTAGACTTAGTCATCCACCTGCAAATAAGGTTGCTACAAGCTAACTGAATCCTTTCTCGAGTTGTGTCAACTTTGCGTGGCATCAGTAGCAGAAGCCAGCGACAAGTCGTGAAGGAGTCTTGAAACATTGCAAAGCTTTTGAAGGCATTCGAGATACAGTCCGCTGCTTGCCACCTTTCTCCAAGACCAAAAGACGCGTACAAGAAGACCCAATAGCCTTGTGTTGTGGCCTTACTTTTCCACGTCGCGATCAATCGCAGAGTGCCCAAGTCTGCGGCTTAGCTTGACACTTGGTATCTGCTGACTTCCAGGCGCCACGAACGGGTCTAGGCGTCGGAGATATAATCCCTCTTGGAACGCTCCACCAATTCGTATTCCGCTTTGAGCCTCCAGACTAGCGTGAGCCGGCGACCTGCAATCAGCGTCAGGGCTGAACCAGTCGAGTCAACAATCCTGGTCGCTGCACTCCCAGCACTTCTCCTCCAGCCAACATCTCCAATTCGATGTCTCAAATTGAGACAGTAACGCGAAGTCTTCTTATCAAAGTGATTTGGATCATGCGTGCCGGCAGGGCACAGCGCGAGGAAGACATCCTTTGCTAGTCAGATGCCTGGCTGCAAGATTGAACGTGGCTTGCACTATCCGAGACCTGCAGATCTGGCAAGCAACCGGCTCTTTGTCCGTCCGAAAACATCATTATGATTGGCAAGCATCGATAGTGACTTTTGTAGTTGTCAGCCTGCTGAGACGCTTGCTGCTATGGCACTATCATGCTTCTCGTGGCGTACCTGAAAACGCATCTAACACCACCTTTTCGTCCTAGCTCACAATTCTACGACTACCATTTCTGGTATCAGCCTGTGAACCAACATCGTCTGGCGAACACACCAAACAGGCCAAGTGTTCGTCCAATCTGCCTTGGCCTAACCGTGTCGTTCGCGACCTTCTGGCGGCCTAGGCTAGCATACCTTTGTGACTACCCTGCATGATACAGCCATCCTTGTCAGAATGCGATGGCTGAATCTGCCTGGGAACATCCACAGAGCAGATTTGATCGACCCAATACCATGGCGCTATGCCTGCAAGAAATACAAGTTCGGTTGCTAGGGGCTCGACCGGAGAATGAATAAGACCCAAGGTTCTCTCGACCGTACGGGAATTCATTCATTCACCAGCTCCCACCAGAACCATGTCGGCTCACATTTACCACGGGTTCTGGGTCAACTGGTCTAACGGCCTGGTCGTAGGTGCAACGGTTACTCTCGGCGAACGTGAAGGGGGCCTCCTTACCGCATTCATTGCTACATTCGTGACTATCGTCGGCGCTGAGCTCTGGAAGATCATCTGCTACATATCTCATCAGGTGCGATCGAAGAGTGCACCCCAGGATGGTCTCTACCATCAACAGCAAGTCATCTTTCGAACCTCTCCAACACCAGCAGGTGCTGCTTGGCTGTTTTTCCAACAGGCATGGTGTTGGGCTGGAAGAGTTCGACTGTCGTTGCTGAGGACATTACCATGGGCTCTGTTTGGCGTCGCCTACATTGGTGCAATCGGCTTGATCGCGATCTTCTCGTCAGAGATCTCAAAAAGCCCCGGGGCTCATCGGCTGATCGTTTCTGACAATTGCGGTTTCTGGGTGCTCAATATGAGCTCACCATATCATCAAGAAGCCTTTGCAGTGAAAGCGACCAATGACAGGTGTGCATGACCTTCCTGTCGTGTGTTCGTGGCTGATCTCACTAGCCTCACGGCTGCAACTTATGCTAAAGCCTGCTACGGTGGCAGCCCCGACCCTCTATCATGCGGCAAGGCTCCTGTACCCTCGATCTCATGGACATCCGATCAAAATGCGACCTGTCCTTTTGAATCAGGAACTTGCATCTACGGCGACAGTGCGGCCTTTCGGATGGTCTCACAACGTATCAACAGCCATTTCGACCTGGGCATTAACGCTCCCAGCGCCGGCAGAATTGAAGTTGAGAAGACAACGACATGTGCTCCAGTGCGCACAAGATCTTTTGTCCAAGCCTTAAATTCCTCAGACCCTCGCTTCTATGGTCGACCTGATGATACAATAGCCGAATACTACTATGGTCCAGTGGTAGGGATAACGAACTACACCTATGCATACAACGACCATGCTGCATTTGATAACAACGGATACACCCTAACCGCTGTTTTTGCTTCCGCAGGAACCACCGAAGCAACAGGCGGATTTGAGCCTGTGCCTGCGCTAAATACTACCGACGCCGACCTGTCATTACTGTTCATCTCTGCAAACTCCGTATACTACTCCGAACCTTGCGGCGACCCGGTCTTTTCCGCCAACACACCTTATAGCAGCAACACGAGTGGACTTCTGTTGGAAGGCTACTATCCGGATTACTGGGTCTCCGTGCTCGGCTGCACAGAGCAATATCGCATCTGCGATCCCAATACCGATAAATGCACGCCTGGTCAAGGTCTGTTGCAGTTGAAGCGCGCCTTCGATGCGAATGAGGGTGGTCTAGACATCAACGAGCTCCAAAAGGCCGTTGCAACACGCCTGCTCACTGCTCTGCAGCCTTCAAGCGTCTACGACGCCACGTCCATACGCCGCGGGGCAGCGCTTAGGGCTTCTGACACTCTCAGCATGCTCAGTCAACGGTACCTTCCACCGAACCAGTGGCACATCGAGGTTGGCTCATGGTTCGATGCCGGTCTTGCACGCCTGCAGCAGCGGACGCAGGAGTATGCAACAGGTCCAGCAAACGTGCCAAGAGGATCTTACATACTGACGCCGAATCCAACCCTCTTAGTCGACATCCCATACCGTGCAATGTGCCATTCTCAGCTTGTCAATGACAGCTCCGACACGATGAGCTTCTCGGTCCTCGGCATGAGCATCCTCTTTGGCGTTGGCACAATGATCATTTTCACATCACTGACCATCGACACGATCGTTGGCTGGATTCAAGTGCGACTCAAAAAGGGGCTCCATGCACGCACCGAGTGGCTGGTTAACGACAAGCTCGAGATGCAACGACTGCTGTTCGAAGAGATGAAGCTTGGAAAGTGGGATGACAGCAAGAGCTTACCGGTCACTTTCAAAGGCCAGACCTTTGTTGGCGTTGCCGACCGGCACTTGGACGGGATGCTGAAAGGACAGGCTGATCACGAGGATGGTGCTGCCGCGCAGTTGGTTGAGGAACATTTTGATTCGAAGACTTCTTGATGCTGCATGTTGAGAAGGTACTGTACACCTTCACGTTCAAAGGTCATATGAGGAATACTGCAACCTGTTCATAACAAGCCTATACGTTCGTTCATTGCCAACTCGGTGCAAATGTTGAAATCGACTTGTCGGACCTTCGTCAACTCCTTGGAGCTGCTCCTCGCGAAAAATTCGCGTCTACTAGAACAAAGCGTCGCGATATCGAAGGCTAGGTTCTGAACATACCTTAGGGTCGTTGCAGCAGACGACCTTGCTCTCGATTTGTCGCATCACTTTGATACCCAAGCACCCTCGATCCACCACACACCTGACAACACACGATATGTCTGCGCCACCCATTTTCTTGCTACTGCACTCTAGAGCAGAATCCTAAAAGGAGTAGCGGCTCATGCGCTCAATTCGGCAGATAGACTAGCGCAAATGCTTTGACTGCTTCTTGCTCGCTCGAATCTGGTCGCCGCGACGCTTTCTCTCATCCCACGGCTGCCGTCAAAGCCAAACAAGATCTTCCTACGCAAGCGCAGTGGCCAACCCCACAATTCCACCAGCACCCATGAGCACAGCTCTCACCGCATTCATTTTCCCGAACTCATCCAACAATCTTCTTACCTCTTCGTCTTCAGCTCTTGTGCTATCCCTCTCCGTCTTCTCCTGCGGTCCGCTCAGGTCCTTGAACTCCGCGGCCTGGCTCCTGCTTTCCACGGCCTCTAGCCCCATGTTACCCGCGCTCTTGTCGCCCTGTTGCGCGCTCTGCTGACTTCTTGCGCCTTCCTTTTCCTCGTTCATCCTGATCAATCTGAAATTCGTTGGTAGCATCACCCGCGTAAAAGGTCCGATGGCGATTGTGAGGACCGCAGCTGCGAGGTATCCGGGAACTCGTCCATGGCATAGGAGCTGGATGACTCGGAGTGAAACTGCTGGCCGCGATGCATATGCTAGGTAGGCGAAGCCTGCACTGGAGACGATGGCGGCCGAGGGGAAGATGTGGGAGCCGCGGCTGAAGAGCCAGCGGATCGAAGGGAGGGAGCGTGAGGCTGGTTGGGATTGGAGCTCTGGAACGTCGAATAGCGAGAGGGCCGTGATGCCACCAGAGGCGAGGAGAGCGGTCGAGATGCTGAGGATCTGCGCTGCTACTGTTGCAGTCGTCATGGTGGACGTGGTTTGCTATTCAGATATTGGATTACGATGATGTGACTTTGTCGTCGGGTTCTATGTTGGTGCTTGAATCGAGTCTTGGTGTTGAGACAGTCTGCTTGTTTGTTCAGTCAAGTGTTTCCCTTATGTACTCGAGGTCAATAGTGGCTGCTGTTGCACGACAGCTGGAAGTCAACGGAGTTAAATAGTCAGGCTCGATGGCTTCTTGCGCTGTCAGTCCTCTTGTGTTTTATGAGCGTTAATCGCCAAGCTCTTTCATCATGATGTAGCTCGTAACACGCGAGATCTATGCAATAAGCATCGATGCAACGACGCGCATAGTTGTGACGGCACGAGGATAAAGACGAATGTAACCCGGGACCAGGAGGTTCCGGGAGCCGAGTCCCCCCATCCCGTGACGTCAACGTGGCCATGAGTTAAAGCCGGGCCGAACCATCGGAGCAGCCGTTGCATCAAGTACTTTTTGGGCAACCGGCGGCAGTTAGCTGGGAGATTGGGAGCGAATTGAGACGTGACCCAAGGATACGACCAGACAGCCCCGCACAAGAAGGAGACCTTCTGCCTCCCACCCTGAAGTCCAATATAAGCATGATCGCTAAGCGAACAAACAAGTCTTTGGACTGTTAGCGTTACGGCGGGTCAGGTGTGGATGCTGGTCGTACATCTTCACCTACTAGCCCGGTGTCTCGAATCAAGTCTGCAAGTTCGTCTCGCGAATATCGAGGCAGCGTCCGCCTAGGGACATGCTCGTCTGCGTCCTCGTGCGGTGGTGGAGAGTCAGCATAAGGATGGTCCAACCCCGGACCGGGCTGTTGTGTACTCTGGCCTTCGTCAACCTCGTACGCTGGCAGGCCGTAGTCTACCGAATAGCTTGGTGCAAGGCCAACATCGTACCTTATTTTGACAGGAACGTTGAGCTCTACTTTGTAGCTCTTGCCTTTCAATCCCTTGCCGCCAATGTTAATCATCAAGCTCATCGAGTAGGAATGTGAGATGTAGGAAGTCCTGAAGGTGGGTGTCAGGCCTGCCGTCGTGGCCAATGTCAGCCACAAATCTTGTACCGATTTCCAAGCATTACCAAGCCCCTCTTCTGGATCATGTTTCTGCCACTGCGCCCATTCCATCTTCAGCTTCTTGAGCGGGAGGTGTCTCGTGCGTAGATGGAAATAGTCCTCCGAAGGCGACGCGTCTTGAGATCGGCTGTTCAGTTGGACTGCAACGGTAGACAGTGATTTTATCACCCAGTCAATATTGGCCTGAACTGGCCCCGGCGCGTTGTCTACTCCGGTGTTGCTGCTTGCGTGTGTGAGTGTCAGTCGCACTTTGGTCGCAGCAGCATCATTATGAGTCTGAAAGCAGAAAGGTTCCGGATCATCGGCTTCGACTATGATGTGCATCCCGCCTTCGTGAACGCTCTTGCGGCGGCTAGATGTGAATGGCAGAGAGCGGGTCCTCTTCAGCGGGATAAGACTACTCCGGCGGTGTTGAGTTACGTGATCACTGATTTCGGGAAGCGGCGACGGAACCTGAGTCTCGTCTAACGCCACCCATATCCGTATCTCCTGATCGATTTTCTGTTTCTGGTTGTCCCCCTGGAAAAGCACCGCGCTCAACATGTATCGCACGTTAATCAACATTGTGGGACACCTCCCTTTCAATATGTCCAAGGTGGTGTCTGTGTCTGACGAGATCAGCTTCACCGATGGGGTCAGCTCTCGCAGTTGCGCTAGCGTCTGTGCCTGAAGAGGCAAGAAGAAGGGTATCCTTCGTCCATGAATGTCGCCTCGCTCATAGTGACCAGCCTCCAGTGACAACGTGTCTGATATATCGAGAACCGTTATAGTAACGATGGGCCGGAAGCCTACCATGGAATAGGCATAGCTGGTATCGTGAATGTTTGATGGTCGACCCCCTACATCAAGCAGCCCTAGACTTGCAGTACCAACCAGTGACAGCTCGGCGGTCAGCTGCGAGATCTCTTGGGAGATGGATTGATTTGCTTCCAGGCAGAGATCACCAGAAACGCCTTCGTTGCCAAAGAAGATGGGAGTATGCAAGATATCGTAGGGATAGCGCGCGAACCGAGTTGATTCGGGATATTCGAACCAGACTTTCATTTCGCCTTTAAGGTCCTAATCGTCTATCTCTCGATAGACCCGCTCGTCTCTGATCCTGCGTCAGTTGTGGTTGTTGTAAAGAACGGTCCGGGTCATGTCAAGGCCGAGATGGACACACTGGTACGAGCAACAAGGAAGCCATGTCTTGTAAGGACAGGCTTCAAGAACGATTAGGTTTAGTGTGACACAGGTGGCGCAGAAGCCACGACGTGAGAGATGCTTGTTGGTCGCTTGAAGGTTCAATGACAAGACGACAAAGAGGGGATTTGGGGAAGTCTGTATGGGCAGAAGTCCCAATTCGGGGGCTGAAAAATGGTCGCCTGAAATTCATGGCATTTTCACGTATCTTTCAAGCTACACAGCGGCTGAGGCGCACTCAGTCTCCCATTTGAACAATAGTCTGTATCGAAACGAAGGCTAATGTTATTATGAAGGCTCCTTCGAATTCGTCTGCTTGGTAGCTTAAGCATTGAAAACATCCCACACGCCCAAACTTCATTTGAATTGATGTATCATCGCGCTCAAGACACACTGGCAATTGGTCGCCAATCCTGCGTCCGAGTTGTCGCAAAATTCAGACCCTTTGCCAGGGTGTATAGTAACCTCAAATACGGTGTTTCAACTTGTAGGCCTTGTGCGATCCTCACTGTGTTGCCTAGTATAGCTTCAACCTCGATCGGTCTAGCGGCTTTGATGTCTTGTAGCATGCTTGGCTCCTTCCCACCTGTTGTCATACGCTCAATGTGACGCTTCATATGCTCGTTGATAGCATCCTCCGTGATGTTGTCGTATCCCAGGGCAGCGGCGATCCTACCCACTTCCCTCATCACGTCGCATGCCATAGCCAGTGCGCCATCGGATGAGCGCAAGTAATTGCCATCGTCGCATAGTGTCAGCGCGCAGATGGGGTTAAGCGTCGCATTGAGCGCGAGTTTGTACCATCGTTGTGCTTGAATATCATCGTAAGCAACACAAGTAGCTCCTCCTTTGGTGAACAGATCCACGAAACCGTTCACTTTTCGTTTTGCTGTCACGGAAGCGTTACCAGCAGGGTACGATCCGATTTCGAATCTTTCCAAGGGCGTTCCGTGCTCGACCACGCCAGGTTCGACTTGGACCACCGGCAAATAGACGACTCCGGATATGATGGGGTTCTCCGGATAAAGCTTCGCATAGCTCTCTTCAATGCCAATGCCGTTTTGGGCAAGGACGATAGTCGAATCTGGTGTCACAGCATCTCGGATTAGTGTTGGCGTGTCGGGAAAAGCCTTGCTGCAGACCACAATGTAGTCGAAAGGCCCATGTGTATTTGCTTCAGTAATAGAAGGGACAGCGATTGGTCTATGTACGTTTTTGCCCCATTTTTTGGATCGAATGAGGAGGCCGTTGTTCTTGACTTGATTGTAGTTGGACCTGCACACAGCGGTCACTCGTGCGCCAGCCTTCTCTAGAAACCAGCCGTACAAGCTGCCGACGCTCCCAGCACCAAATATGAGCGCTCGTGTCATGCTTACCAGCTGCAACAACGTTGAGGGCGCAAACCTATCTAAGGATGAAAGGTCGGCAAGAGTCCGCTCATATCCGAGGCTATCATTGCAGTGTGTTGACCGAGAAAGGCAGCTTCGGCGAGCTCCCAGTGTTGCCGAGCCATACAGCAGGAATGAAATATGCGGAAGTTCTCCTCTATGACCTTTGATCTTGCGCTCGTTCAGCAAGCAACTGGTCGACGTCGAAAGCACCTCCAGCAAGATATTTCATGGTTTTGCCTGCACCGTCGCCAAAGTCAAGACGCTTTTGTAAGTCTTCCCGCAGCTGCGCTTTCCACTGCGCAACCTTGCTTTGACGATTTTCTTGCTCAGCTGCTTTCTTCTGCTTCCGCTCCTTCCCACCACCTCTTCCACGCCGTCCTTGCTTTCCCGCGTTCTCGTATTCCTCGCTGTCGTAGTCGACGCCAAGCTCGTCAGCCGCAGTCCGAAGCCAATTGTCTTCGCTTTTCACCTTGTCAGTGCTCTGGTTTGAGGTGACCAGTTTCTGTGAAACTTCTACTCGGTGCTTTACTTGCCGCAAAAGATCGTTGGATAGGTACATCCTGTCAATGAACTTGCTGGCATCTTTGGGGGTTTTGGCCTGAGAATGAATTTTCGCGATCAGCTTCGTCACACTTGCTGTTTCATCAGGCGAACACAGAAGGATCGAGCGGCCAGTGTTGTTTACACGCGCCGTTCTTCCAGACCGATGAACGTATGCATCAGCAGTTCGCGGTACGTGGTAGTGTACGACCGTGGTGATGCCCTTGATGTCTAAACCTCGAGCGGCCACGTCCGTGGCGATTAGCAACGAGGTCCTTGCCATGCTTGCTTTTTCGTCAGTACCTGAGAACCGTTCAAGGGAACGTAATCTTGACTTCTGCGGCATGTTGCTGTGAAGAGGTGCAATTGAAGTTGCGGGCAAATTGAGGCTCTGTAGTAGAGGCACAAGTCGTTTGACGGCTGAGACGGAGTTCGTGAACACCAGTATACGTGCTGTCGGGTCTCCGGCTGTCGTGGAACTGGCACTCTGAGTGACTTTCTTCCTTCGATGTTGATCCTGGAGCAGGAAGGTGTACAGGTAAAGATCCTTTTCCATTGCTTTGCATTCAAGGATTGTCTCCGACAGATTCTCGGCCAGTTGTGATTCTGGGTTTGCGTCCACGAAGACCGGCTTCTGGTCATCCTGAAAAGGTAACTTATTCATCAAATAATCCATAGACTGCTTGTCAGAGAGCAGGTTACTGTCCTTGTCACTGCGCTTCTTCTGCTTCGAGGCAAGTTTCTGTTGCAGGCCTTTGTGAAAGGTGGCAGAGAAGACTAGAGTTTGCCTTTTTACTTGCTTCTGTTCTGAAGCTTCCTCCTCATCTTCTGCTTCTTCATTGAGCTCCTTTCGATCTAGAGCATCGAGTATGTCTTCCACCTCCTGGAAGTGGCCTTCGCTCAATAGACGGTCCGCTTCGTCGACCACCAGCACTTCTATGTTCTTCATTCTTTCCAATAAATCGTTGGACTCACTCATGACTTCCCATAATCTGCCAGGTGTGCCAACCACGATGTCGGCATGCTCGAGCTGTCTTTGCTGTTTCAGTATGGAGAGCCCGCCAGTCACAGTAACCAATCTTGGGTGCCGATCTAGGCCCTCGCATACAGCTGTCAAATGTTTTGAGATTTGGTGTGCCAGTTCCCGCGTAGGCGCAAGAATAAGGGCAATTGGGCCATCTCGAGCAGAGCTTTGGGGTTCAAGCCACCTTTCGATGATCGGTATGCCAAAAGCAAGTGTCTTACCGGAGCCTGTGACTGCCTTACCGATAACATCCTTGCCTTCCATAATCGATGGGATTGCCGCTTGCTGTATCTGTGTTGGCTCTGGAAATTTCAGGGCTGAAAGCGCATAGAGCAGTTGCGCGGATAGATCGAGCTCCTTCCATGCTGACATATCGATCTCTGGTTCGTTCGGCTCACCACTGAGTAAGTCGAATCTGGAATCTCCATCTAGACCGTCTAGCGCATCCTGTCTTTCATCGGAACGCTGATACTGTCCTGGTTTGCGCTCGATGGCTGCCTTTGACTGTTGAGTGTCATGGGACTTCTTGTTTGGCTCTCCGACCATACTTGCTTCATCTTCGAAACCAGACCATTCTTCGGCATCCCCTCCGCCTCCAGCTCCATCTTCATCTTTTGGTTCTCCAGACCCCAAGACAGGTTTAAACAACACACCTTTTCCGTTCAAGTCCTGCACCACTTCGACGTCCGATAACTCCTCCAATCCGAAGAATCCTTCGGCGTCGTCAAGGCGCTTCGAGACGGTTATCTCGTTCCACCTCAGTTTGTCGCTTTGCACTGCTGGGCCCCTCTCAGCATTCTGGAAACCCTTCTTCTGAGGGGCGACCTTTTTGCGAGACTGTAGAGACTGTGACTGTCTTTTGCGTTTGATACCTTGTGACATTGCGCGTAGAGTGGTTCAAGACTTGAAAATACATCAAGTAGGTTACTACTTCAAGAAGTTTGAGGCTTCAAAAGATTTTGAGATCGCACTACGCCAATTCGGGAGTTAGTCACTCACTAGCTCTGAGACGTGTATAGCCAATCATTAGCGGCTTTGAGGACACAAACATTTCACTTCGTCTTGCCCCACTTATCTGATCGTACCCGTTTCAACAGGCGACAATGAACATGACCCAGGCAGAGTGCATCACAGGTTGGGTACATAGTGGGCTGGGCGATGAGGTCAAAAGCTGGTGTATCTCGCATCCAGGATACTCGTTGAGCTGAGGTAGGTCAGCACACTGGACCTTGTGGATAAACTGCCTTGGGTTTGTGCGATCCCTTCCGACCTTTACAGTGGTCATCCCGTCCAACAAATCAACAGCCTTGACTTTGCAATCCGAACATCAAAAGGCATTGGACTCCGCAGTCGATTGTGAATTCCAAGGCGTCGCCTACAATTCCACCTAGCCACCCAAGATGGGCAAATCTTCAAAAGACAAACGAGATGCCTATTACCGTCTCGCCAAAGAACAAAACTGGCGCGCACGCAGCGCATTCAAGCTCATCCAGGTAGACGAACAGTTCGATCTCTTCTCATACCAGGAACCCCATAAATGCACACGCGTGGTTGACCTCTGTGCTGCGCCCGGCTCATGGAGCCAAGTACTGTCCAGAGTACTGATCAAAGGTGAAAGTTTTGGCCGTCGAGCGTGGATGGAGAAGATGCAGAAGTTAGCCGACGAAGTAGAGATCGCCGATCAGATCGACAAAGGTGAAGGGACCGGCGAGAAGATGGCAAGGTTGAACCTCGAAGAAGAGAAACCGCAACTTCAGCCCCGACCAAATGTGAAGATTGTTGCGATCGACCTCCAGCCCATGGCACCCTTGGAAGGCATCATCCAGTTGCAAGCAGATATCACTCATCCCTCAACCGTCGGCCGGATGCTCTCAGCTCTGAACCCCACCAAGTCAGAAGCAGATTTCGAACTCGTCGACCTGGTGATCTCGGATGGCGCGCCTGACGTGACTGGTCTCCATGACCTCGATATTCATATCCAATCTCAGCTGCTGTATAGCGCACTGACGCTTGCGATCAGAGTCCTGCGACCGGGTGGCAAGTTCGTCGCAAAAATCTTCCGAGGGAAGGATGTCGATCTAATCTATGCGCAGCTTAAGCTGTTGTTTAGGCGCGTGCACATCGCCAAGCCACGGTCAAGCCGGGCGAGCAGTATCGAGGCATTCGTGGTATGTGAGGACTACACACCTATCGAGGGCTGGACGCCCGACCTGGGCAGGCCGGTAGATGTACCCAGGCCAGCGTCTGTGGTGACTGAAGAAGAGATCGAGGCGTTGCCCGAACAGACGAGGGTAGTGCGAGAAGATGGCACAGTGGAACTGTCCTTTCCGAAACGCGAATCGAGGACGCTGCACAAGGACAATCGATGGATTGCACCGTTCCTAGCCTGTGGTGATCTGGACGCATATGATGCTGATGCAACGTACAAACTGCCTGAAGGCTATGTCAGTCTTGATCCGGTCCAACCTCCCACGGCCCCACCATACAAGGAAGCTATTGAGCGAAGGAGAACAGAGGGCGGCATGTACGGCAAGACGAAGAACGAAGGTGGACAGTCGAATCAAGCCTGAAAAGCTGAATGATGCATACACGATAACACTGTGCAAGCACGTTCAGCTTCAGTGGTATTGTTGTGCCGGAACTTGTGCTGAAAGAGGTCATAACGCCTCAAACGCCGAAAGAAAAACATGGTATCTATGGCCACCCGCTCTTCGAAAGACGACTCCACCCTCAGCGCGTAAGGAAAGCGATCATGCCAGCAAATTGGTCATCTACTCGAACGACGGACCAACGCCCAGGTTAGATGATATCTTTCCTCTCCCAACCGTGGCTCTTAAGGTTTTCCCAACCATGACTTGGATGCGGCTTGTCCTTATCTTTGTACTCTGAGACAAATGGATTCGGGTCGTTGCGTTGATCAAGGTTACCGAATGTATGATGGATTTCCCTAAAGAGTTGGAGTCAGCACATGGCCTGCTACACTTTTGGGTTGCCGTAACATACCTATGCTTGGCTTCATCAGCTCGAACATACAGCAACAGGTCTCGCATCGTACGGTGACCTTCAGGCATATTCCAATATTTGATAGCGATCTCTGGTGCTTGCAGATTGTTCCACTCCGGGATATGGCCCTTGTCTAGATCCTGGATGGCGAGGGTGTATGTGTTTGTTGCCTCCTCTTCGAGATAGCCCACGAATCTGTGACAGGTGGCAGGCGAGGCGAGGTACGCAAGGAAAAAGCCGTTGGCAAAAACACCTTGTGCACCAAGAATCATCATCTTCATGAACCAGCCTGGCTCAGCCATTTTCATGAATGTTAGTAGATGCATTCTTTCGTTGTAGGCGTCTTCCAGCATCGTCTCAATCCAGCCATTGTCCCGCTCCAAGCGTCGGAGGCTTCGGAAATGTCGCAGCATACCGGCCGTCATACCTGGAACAGCAGCGATGGTCTCAAGGAAAATAAAACGGACGAACCACTTTCGTGGGGTCATCCGGTAGGGTTTGGTCTCGTCGTGCCTGTAACCAGAGAACAGGTCCATCCACCAGCGGGCGGTCTTGACCATGCCGTACGCTATACTGTCGGACCATGTCTTACAATCACGATGGACGAAAGGCTCGATGCTGTGCAATTGTTGCTCTGATATCTGAGGGTGAGGCCACGCTGCTCTTGTTTCCTTGATGTTCGGAGTGTCCCTTGCGGGTGGGAAGAACTCGATGTTCGATCTTCGACTTGTTGAGAACTGCCTATGTGCATTGAGGCTGAAAGTGTAGGCTACCCTCGACGCATACTTCGGGGACTGGGAGGTAAGGCGGCGGCAAACAGCCCTACTGAGATTTGGTGATACAGTCGATGTGCAGAGTGTCCTTGTAGGATTCATTGTATGGTGTGTTCGATGTCAGTGGTTTCGAGGTTGTCAGTCAGGATTTGTCTTGTGCTTGGAAGCAAAGAGTGTCAAGGTCAAGTGGCAATGAAAGCACTGATGCTATATCTCTCTATCAAACAGAACACGCTATGCATGTGTAAGAAGTCGCCGCGTATGGACCCCATTGCCTTCCGAGTCGACATCGTCAAGTGGACATGGGATACGCTTCGGAGCATTCAGGGCCAATGCGAACACACTGGAGGTAATAGTCGAGCATGGACACCAAGACTGAGGCTGAGATAATTTTGGATATGGACCATTTTGGAAGAGAGATGACTCAGTTGCGTCGTGCAGGAGGTCAGCCACTACGGTTGAACTGTATCTAACTTGGCTTAGCTTCCGCATGGCCAACCAGAATCACTCTGCGCCCATTCTCGGTTGCCCTTCCTTCCAGGTCACGAACTCGCGGAGTCTAAACTACTTTGAGAAGAACGACTCTGCTTGGCCTCGAAAGTTTCATGTACTTGTGTAATCTCGCGTGCTTGAATTGCCTTATCAAGTGATGGACTCTACTGCGCGTAAGTCAACAAAGCAGACACTGCTGGTGACGTCCTGCGCGCCTGCGCATGTAGACGCAGGTGGCGGGGCCAAGTAAGCACATACACCTGCGCGTGACACAGCAAAATGGCTTCGGACAAAGTCGGAGAGTCACTCGTCAGCCTCATTCAGGCGTAGCCATCAAACCAATTTTGCGGTATATTATTTTCGTGAGGACTTTTGTTGCCTCTTAAGCAGGTATCATTGACATGGATCCATCAGCAATCTAATGCTGTTGAAGAACCTCGTGACTGGCTTGATGACGACTGTCTAGTCGGTATGTAGAAAGACTTGTACCCAATCAGGACGGCAGAGAAGCCCCTAGGTCTGCCAGGAGTTCATCGCCATCTCCTAGTACCCTGTGAGAGTACTCTAACATCGCCTCACGAGCTGAAGATCTATGCCGAGAACGATGATTCGCCGCTCTTCACTTCAATGTTGTCGGTCTCTACCTTGACCACATGTGCTGCGGATGGACCTTCGTTAAGGTCTTTTTTGAACTTCTCCAAAGCTTCTTCCGAGCCTTGTGCCTCGCCAGCAACCTGTGCATCCGTCAAAGCTTAGCTATGCCATGTCGATGCACGTTCGGCTTTTGCCTACCTTGTCATCACTCGTATTCTTGACCCAGCCAGTCAAGCCATATTTGCTGGCCTGTTTCTCGGTGAATGATCTTGTAGTTGCGGTCAGCGACTTGGCGAGCTATTGGCGGTGGTTCAAACATGGCGGCCTACCTGAAGTTAACACCTTGAACCGTACCGTGAACCTTGAATGCAATTCGTGTTTGAGACATGGTAGAGGATGCGCTCTGTCGATAACAGTGATGTGGTTTGGCTTAACAAATGTATGACAGGTTCGATTCAAAATCAAGATAATGGTCAGCTCTCAACAGTCATTCACGATGATAGATCTTATGCACCAAGTGCGACGTTCTTTCCCTGGTCCCTTCAATCAACCATGACGCAAGAATTTGGAGGTCCAGTGGGATCACGCAACGGTGATTGATGTGCTCGCTCCATATTGCGCATTTTCAAGAGCCCACTACTTGTATACCGCAGTTCTCCTCGAATGCCCTTCCTCAGCAACGATACCTGCGGACAACTCATATTGCTGCAGAAGGCAGCCCTTGCCTTGAATTGCGAAACAGCAATGCTGTCGAGCGCCCAAACTTACCAACCTGACACCTGAGGAAGGCCGGCGCTATTCCCAATAAAGCAGTCCGTTGACATGACGTAGCTGTAGCAGTTAGTACAAGAGTGCAGCAGGTAGGCTAGGTAGGCCACGCTTGCCTGGAATCATGGAAGTCGCGAGACCAGCCACAAGCTGTTGTTAGGCGTTGGAAGTAGCTAAACTGATGATTGTAGCAGACCGTTTGGAGTGACCATTTCATTTTCGAGTCTGTGTACCGCACCATGACCACCGTCCCTCTTGCCTTCCGGCCTCCATCCTCATCTCCTGCCAAAGCAGCCTCACCTTTCTCGACGCCAGATATTGGGTTTCTAAAAGGGCCGTGGCATGTCACGCATTCAACGCTACCAATGTGGAGGAAGAACAAGAATGTAGTCATAACATACACGCTTCTCGAATCGCCCCCTGGCGCCATCGACGATCTTGTACATTACAATCCTCTCAATTCTGAAAAGCAGAAGACAGTGGAAGGCGTGGATACGCCGGATCCAAATATCGATGCAGCATACAACTGGCGCGGCAAAGGCTGGCTCAAGATTGCGTCGAGCCACTGGGAAGTGCTTGGACATGGCGACGCAGATGAAGGCTGGATGGTGACGTTCTTCGAGAAGACGCTGTTCACACCAGCAGGAATCGACATCTACGCTCGGCGTAAAGGTGGTCTATCCGAAGAGCTCATCCAACGTATCCGGGCAGAGATGAAGAAGATCGACGACTTAGGATTTCAGAAGCAGGCAGATGAGATCTTCGAAATCAAGCACGAGTGGTGAGTAAGAGTGACCAGAGGTGTTATTGGAAAGCCATAGCACATCTTATACGCGAATCCTCCCTTGTCGTATACCATTCTTCCTCAATTAGCTCGCTTTCTATTCTCGCCCACTTGGCCAATTTACCGCCTCGAGCATCCTTGAGGTCAAGGTCAAGCAATTTCACGATTGGGATACGCAGCCTGCCGTCTTCTGGAGGACAAGAGTTCACCACCTTCAAAACAACGCTACAATCTCTCAACGCCATCGCAACTGAGAAGTCCTTATCCAGCGGAGTTAGAAAGTCATACAGTCCAACATCGTTGTGCTGTTTTTGCAGCTTCTGCAATTGCCTAAGTGCAGGCTGCACGTTGGTTTTGAAAGCATCAGCAAAAGCCAGCAGCGTTTTCTCGTCGTGCCAAACTTGTTTCAGTGCACTGCCCAGGATACCGTCATGGGAGCTCAGCAAATCGAATGGACAGAACCCGGAGTCACCTCTTCCACTAGCACCGCTTGAGCGCCGTAGCGCATTCAAGGCACACGTCCGACACCGTTGTGCATTCCTCGGCGCGCTCGGACTTTGCGCAAGCCACTTCGGCTTGAATTCCACAACCTTGCCAGCGCCATGTCCTAAGTTGGGCATGATCATGGCATAGGGCTCGATGTCAAAAGATGGATGATATGCGCCGACCCTCAGTGCGTTCCGCTGACCCGTAGCTTCGAGGTGCTGAAGCTGCTGGTTCATATTTTCGACGACGGTAGGGCATAGCTGAAGCAGATCGACTGGAAGCAGGAGACTCGGGTCGAACAAGAACAAAGGGACAACGCGATCTTCAAACTGTTCTTTCAGCCCCTGCATAGATATGGTCGAAGAGATGTCTTTGCGCAGCCGCAGGACAATGCACGCGTCATTCTGTGAAAGATTCGAATCTTGAGAAAAGTGAACGTTCCAAATTGTGTTTGCAGCACCTTCCGTGAGGTAGCTGAATGAAATAGATCCGGTTGGGTTGAGCGTGCCGAAATATGTTGCTACGCGGTGAAAGACAGCTTTCGTATCGTTGTCTGTCTTCATGGCGGACAATGCCTAAGAATTGCTGTGGAAGTAATCTGTTACGGGGGCAGGTTGCACCACGATGCTCGGCACACTTGTATTTGAAATTAAGTAATCTACACGAACGCAGACGCTTGGGCTTCTGGCGTAGTAACGTGGTAATGTTGCTTGTCGTTGAGAATGAGAATACAGCAGTGCGATTCCAGGACACGCGACGCAGTGAAAGTGCGCCTGGTCACGCCTGAGTTCGTTCTGAACGAACCGTAGTTCATCACGAAAAAGACCCATGCCTAATCTTGTTACCAAAAGCAGGAACTGACCTTATCGGAGCTTATCAATTGGCTGGTGTTCAACAGATGATCCACTGACAACGACAGTACTACAAGTACAAGGTGCGCTTTCAACATTCGCCTTGGCTCGAGGTGTATGTCACAATGTGAGCTTACTCATCAGACAGACTCGTAATACCGAATCCGTTCAACAATGCACAAGCGAATAGCCCCTGAACATATTCACTGCTCGCTAGAGACTTTGTCAGCCACTCTCCACTCAATACTGCTTGACCAGCCTGACCTGCTGAGTGCCTCTGATTCTCCCCCAGTATCGGAGGCCATGATTAAGACTTGTGCTGAAGAAGTTCTGTTTATGACCGCCGTGCCAGATGCTCCTGAAGATCCATCACAAGCTTCTGCTACTAACATGAAGATGCTTGCCACGCATGTATAGCTAGCTGGAGCGACACACCCCTCTGTTGTCGTGGCAACAAACACGCTACGCAACAACGACCCCGCGTGCTGTCATGCCTCGGTTGGGAGGAGACTCATTATGACCTGTCCTTGCCTCTACTATTCGTCCTGCGTCTACTTCGCCAGGCCTCACACCGGTAGCTTTCCCCTCAAGTCATGGCCTGGAGACAATTTGAACGCGGGCATCCCGAGAGGGCCTATCAGCGAGAAGTGTATAGATTGCTTGGTGACTTCACCCCCGAGGAGTTTCTCGAACTACCAGAGCCCGACCAAGAACGCAATCTTTTTCGTTCCCAAGTGACCGAGGAGTATGTGGTTATCAAGGAAGGAGACGAGGGCAATCAGTTCAACCAAGAGATCAGGTACCACTTCCTTTTACGGGACGCCGAGCTCGTAGCGCCCGGCGAGCTCGGACGAAGAATTGCAAGAAAAGCCAGCCGCGTTCACTATGCGAACAACATGTTCTATGTGGACTTGGACGGGCTCGGTGAGTTTCTTGGTCAATGCCGCGCGGACGATGCCGTTGGTGAGATACGTCGCATTATCGTGGATGCCCCGATCAACTCATTAGGAGAGGACGAGTTCGAGGAAGAGGATGACATGGTCGAGGACATCCCGTATGGACTCGACAACATCCAATCGGAGGACTTCGACCGCAACTACTGGGAAAAGAAGGGACGGCAGCTCCCACCAGCCATGCGAGACCTTCGACAGCTGTCGCGGCTGACTAGCGCAGAACGGATCCTCATCTATGTCGTCGGAGGCGGTGCCCCAAACGGGTCCGACCTGAACTCCCACCTCAAGATCCGCCAGATCTGTCGAGTGGTCAAGCGTCTGCTGAGTTTGTTCGGTAAGCGTCTTCGGATCTGGAAGGTACTCCAGTTCAGTGGCCAGAGATTTCAGAACACGGAAGCACTCGTGGGGCAAGATATCACTGATTATTGGACCGAGCCTACTGCTGATATCAAAGCTCGTGTGGTGGACGGCCAGGCTACTTTTCGAGACATCATGCAAGTCCAGACTGCTGACTGGGCGCGATGTGTGCCGAGATTGGGTGGTCCCGATGCGCATCGGATGATCCTGACGTAGAGACTGAGTGTCCGATAGCACGGTAGATACCAGGTAGATATAAGGTAGCAGCCACACCGATGGGATCGTGGCCGTAGTTCACACGAGTTGAATAAAGACCACCCCTGCTAAACGTATGGCTTTGAAGTCCTGCTCATCTAAAGTCTGCTGTTACATGCTTGATTGGCAGAGCCCTCACATCTGTACTTGTGTCAGCCACCTGATGAACGCTGTCTCTTCAACATCAGGACTAACCGAAGCATGTCAAAACTGCGAAGACAACACTCCAATCCTCGAAGTGGAGATCCCAGCCCTCTATCCCTCGCCAGGAACCACCTCTACCCGCCACCTAATCTAGCTCAACAACTCTTCTGAACCTTGAAATCCCCCGGCTCCCCGCAAGCATCACACCCCTGCTCGCAGGTCGGCGCCTGATACTTCCCCGTACACTGGCCGTTGCTGGGCTTCACACATGTATACAGAGAATCATCGTAGCCTTTACAGATGGAACCTGTGCAAAGGGTTTGTGAGTGTCATGCTATGCTGCGTCATGCTGGTTGAGGCATGGAGATACTGTAGTGGTCGACGCGGCGGAAAGGAAGGGATGGGGACGAATGAGAGGGGATGGCTCGACTTACGAAGACAGACGTTGCCGTGCTTGCAGTCGTTGCGGGTGAGGCATTGGGATGTTTCGGGGCCGTCGAAGGTGTTCGGGCCTGGAGCGTCTCTTTTGTCGAGTGGGGTTGAGAGTGCAGGAGGGAGGAGTAGGGTTAAAGATATGGTCCAGGGGAGTATATGATGGCCGCGCATGCTTTGGAAGTTTTGACGTGGACAGTATTCGTCACAACTAAAGACTTGATATTGTGTTGCGGCTGTTGGATTAAAGTCTGGGGCTTGTTCAGCAGCGCGACTCTTCGAAGACGAGGAGAAGAAGTCTCATAAATATTAGTGGTGTCAGAGGCTGTGCTACGTATTGTTGAGGGCGATGCGGTGTAGCGCGTACGGTACGACCCAGAAGGAGACTCATGACAAATCTCTTGCAGCAACAGTGGCGAGGATATTGAAGACCATACTGCAATTCGTGGTTTGTGCGAGCAACTTGATGAAAACGGGGATGTGCCAGGGGATGGCATGGACTTGACCCTAATCTGATCTTGCTTGATACGTCTTGTTGCGCCCTTCGATGCTTTGTACCCCAAACTGCGCGCTCGAACGTTCTGAGCATCGGGTTCCGAACACAGACACTCTCAGATTCCCAGGACCCTCCGTATATAAGCAGCTGTAGAGCTTCTCTTAGATCTTTAAACCGCCGAGTGAAGACTGGCCCACCATTCCCTCGCCTAGGGCCAACGTGATATCGAACAAGGGATTGAGCCAGCATGCTCAAAGAGTCGTTGTCGTCAAGGTAAGGACTGGTTTGCGGAACACTACGTCCGTCCCAAATGTCCGATAGATTTTGAAGCATGTGGTTTATGTCGGGATACGACCGTGGTCCTTTGGACTTGATCGCAAGGATAGAGCCAGCCGCTCAGGTCGCTGGCTCAATGAAAGAGAAGTGGCCGTAGCTAGATGATCGCGAAGGACAGCACTGCAGGGCATTGTCACGACCAGGTAGGACTCAGGACTTGCTAGCACCGTCTGCCGCAAGCATTCGCTCCACAACATCGACCTTGTCTTTGGCAGTCTGCTTCTTGTCGGTCCTTGAGCCGATTCTGATATCAGTCTGTATACGTACAACACCCTGATCATGCAGCAGTTGATGTGCTTGACCGATAATGGTGGTGACAGGGACCCAAGGGCCTTCGAGCGTTGTGCCGGCACTGTGCATTGTCCAGTTGACCTTGCCTGCCTTCACGTCAGGGTGTCCTCTGACCAATCTTTGCACCTCTGCGATCTGCTTTGAGACACTCGCATCTCCTGTACCCAGTGGAATAAGACCTGTGACGTGTTAGTTGACATACATGGTGCAGGAAGTCTACAAATACAGAAGTCGGCTGTGCACTTCTCTGGGACGCCCACAGCAGTATAGTCAGGAGTGGACATGTCGAGGTGCTTGTTCTTCCAAGAGTTTAGACAACGAAAAGATTGTGTCGGCAAAGCAACGCTTGCTCTTGTGATACTACTCTTGCCGTGATACGGTGCCTGGGTTAGGCAAGACGGAAGCCTGCTTAGTCAGTTGCACTATCAAGCAGATTCGTAGACGTGCTGTTGCGAGAGCGAAGGAGAAGAGGCTTCAGATCTATCTAGTGTGGGTTTAATGATGTCGAGAAAGGCTGCTACACTGGCAGTAGCTTATTCTGATGAGGAGACTTGGTGCATCATCGCACCTTCCCAGGGTGTTGACTCCCGAGGCCGGGGGCGCTTTCCACACGACTTGTTGTATTCTATTGCGTGCATGTAGCAAAGATCTTAGCTGTCGCCACTCACAGAGATACCGTTACTTTCATAGCATTATCGATGGACTACTTAGATTATCATGAGTGCGAGATTGCACTTCCCCAGCCATCTCCATGTGGTATGGCCAGGTCGGAGCTAAGGTTGAGGTTAAGCTGAAGCTGGACCGCCTCCCCGCAGAGCAAATAATCCATCAACGCTCAGGTCTGGTTCACACTTTCGATTGCTGGATCTCTTCGCACAGTACTTCTTTCGTGTTCTCCATATTCGTCTTTATCCTCACCCTCCATCTGACTGCGCCTGGAGTCATTGGATTGACTTGCGCCCAAGATGGATTACTTCAATAGGCTTGTCGGCAGTAAGCCGTCCCAAGCTCCCATGGCTGCCGATGATGGTATGGCGGCATCTGCTACTTCCTGTTCCTCCATTGCTAACGAACAACACAGGCTTCGCCGATTATGCCGCTCCTGCAGCTGCTTCGCCAGTCTCGATACCGGCCTCGATGGCTGACGCTGCTGCTGCAGACCCGACCGGACAGGCGCGGATGACAGGCCCAGGTGCACGCCCGTACACCAAGTGGTACCGAGTATGGGAACGTACCCAGCCGTCCGACTTCTACTTTGAGATGGGAGTGGTTCCGCTCATTCTTCTCGCGCTCATGGTCCATTTCTGGGGCACCCGCCGAAACAGGAGGAAAGCACGCAAGTTCATGGCAAGCGCAGAGCCGATCCTAGAGAACGAGTTTGCTCTGGTCGGCTTCGTTGACCAACCCAAGGACGTCCCTTATCAGGAGGGTGCTGTGCAAGGCGACAGTTTGATCAACGCAGCCGCCAAGCTGACGGGCGATAACTTGGCCAGCGAGGTGGTGAAAGAGATGACAGCTTTCGAGTACCAGAGCTATGCCACCGGTCGTGCAAACACTGCCTTCATGGATATCAAAATCATGCTCTGGAAATGGTACAACCCTGCTCTCCTCCTCGTCGAGCTCATGTTTGGCACTTTCTTCGAGTCCATGAAGACCAAACCCGAGCGTATTGAAGCAGTTTCATATGCCTTTGACGGCAACGAGAAATCATACGTGACACCACCAGTCCCGGGCACCGAAGAGATCAACAAGCCAAAACCGACCGGCAACTCAGCCTACGACCAATTCATCTTCGCCATCGTCAACAAACTCAGCATGCGTTCCCTCCGCGAAGAACGCTACGACCTCTCCCTCACTTTCACCAAAGACAATGCCAAACTCCCCAACTGGGCCAGCGTCATGTCCGAGAGCGCCGAGGTCACTGACACCCTCCTTACTGCCGACATTGTCAAAGCAGTCGAAACCGCAGGCGACTACTTCGAGTACCTCATCGTCACAGACCAGCCAGCCGACAAACCCACCACAATCGACGAAGCCAAGCCCCGCAAGAGAATCCATCTCTGCTTCCGCCTCCCCTCCGACAACGACTACGCCAAAGTCCTCCCGCTCTTCCAATCTTTCATCCGCCTGTCCGACCACCTCGCCAACAACGCCCGCTTCCGACCAGAAGTTACCAAGAAAATCAGGCAGACGCGAGAAACCGAGAGCAGCAAGTTGAAGAAGGTGGCAGAGAAGGAAGCAGAGGAGGACCGCATGCTTCAAATGGAAAAGCTGAAGAAAGAAGAGCGCGACCGTAAGATGAAGGGGATGAGCGCGGAGCAGCAGCGCAAGTTCCTGGAGAAGGAGGCCGACAAGAAGAGACGGAAGGACTCGAAGAAGATGACAGTGAAGGGCTAATCGCCCAGGAACATCGTAATTCGGCATCAAGGGGCCGCCAATGAGCTATTCCCAACCCCCGAGGACAGAAAAGACGTAGCATTTTGGAGGGAAAATGTGCTGTGCAGAACATAGTTCTTGTTGGTACCATTTTGGCTATTTGTGTAGCTACGCCGTGGAGTGTCCATGTAAAGCGGGCGAACGGCCTCTATATCAGCACTCACATTAGTAATGTTGATGAATTCACTCACGACGAGGAGACAGGAGCACAAGAGTGACAAAAGCCACGCTCGTCCGTCAGCAGCGATGATACAGTATGTTCGCCGACAGGCTGAAGGACTCGACCAGAGGCGACGATGCAAACCAGAAGACACCGGTATAGACTTGACAGCTCAAGTTGAATCTTGTGCTTCTCGGCCAGATAGTCCTATGATGAATTTACTTCTACTCCTGACGTGCTATGCAGTCTCATATTTGCTGCTGCCAAACCCAAATCCAGCTCTTGCTGTGACTTCTGCCCCGTCGGCATAGCTCACGCGTCCTCCTGGTAGGCGCCCAAGACAAAGGAAACAATAATCATAACATCCTGATCTCAGCCATGCTCCGGGTATTGTGGCGGACCGTAAACGCTAAATAGCAGAAAGAGTATCTCGCAAGAATCGAAGCGAACAATTCCCTGTCCTTCCCTCCTGGGTTATCTCACAGTCGGGCTCGAGGGCAAGGGACTCTCGACTATATCGTCTGCCGATATGGGCACTCTCCGCATTGTAGGCACAGGCGGCGGCGCTTCCCCCGTGCCATCTAGATTCTTGCTTGGACTACCCAAGGGACTCGCAAGTGCCAAACTCCTAGCTCTGGCATGCAATTTCTTCTCTTCTTCT
>Ga0066648_10000165_pt1 | contig 45727 bp, 38 predicted proteins | sample CryGeyCG12114_NA_FD_59537 | JGI IMG/M metagenome (GOLD analysis project Ga0066648, IMG submission 59537) | Groundwater microbial communities from aquifer - Crystal Geyser CG19_WC_8/21/14_NA | ecosystem: Environmental > Aquatic > Deep subsurface > Groundwater | place: USA: Utah: Grand County... | reverse complement strand
GTCAAGGGCCTCAGCAGAGGGTATGTTCATCGCCTTCCGAGATGAGGCAATGTACGGAAGTTTCGAAGCCATCAAGCGCACGAGCTGACACCTGGTAGAAATCAAAAATTGCTCAAGGACGATATCAAGGAGAAAGAGCGCGACCAGCCCATCATCCAGGCCTCCACCTTCGACGGCCCTTACAACTGGTGGAACCTGTCCATCGCCCTCGCCGACATCTACAACGGCTTCATCTTCTGGACCATCCAGACATCCTTGGGTGTATGTGTCTGGTACTTCCCCCTTTGGCATATGGGTCTCTCAGGCTATGAAGTCGCCGTCATGTCCACTGTTTCACCTCTCCTCCTCGGCATTCCTCAGATTCGATCCTTGGCCATCAAATACAACCGATGGTTACATTATTCCGCCGTCATTCCCGGCCTGATTGCCTGGCAGATTACCGACCAGGTCTACCGTCTTGGTGCTGTGTCATTTGCTGTCTGGCAGGGTTGCATGGCTTGGACCGCTATGTGGTATGCCGAGCGCAATGACTCGAGCAGATTACAAGCACGAATCCTAGCCTGGACCGCTGGTTTGATGCTCTCGAGCATTGCCAAATTCGCTTGTTACAGCAACAACCCACTGTGGCCGATTATGAATGCTGACAACGGCGGATGGAACTGGACGGGCCTGCTACTGGCTATTCCAGCTGTATGGCATGCTACGCGACCAGTCACCACAAGCGGTGGAAATCAGATCGCCAAGGCTGGCAAGAAAGGGTCAGGTCTGATGGCTGGTGTCGGCATTGGTGGCTTGATGTTTGCCTTCCATTCTTTGCTTTCGGATTCGAGCACCATGATCGCCTGGACCTGGACCGGCTTTCCCGTCAATGGACCGCAGCAAGTGCCATACGGTGCTGTGACGATCGCCGCCATGGGCGCCGGTCTGCTCTTGGGCGTCTCCTCGCCCGATCTTCTCGGCTCCTGGACTGCGTATGGAGTGGGCGCGGTGGGCGCTATGATCTTCACATATTCCCAGGACTGGACTGGCTACTATGGAGCAGTCGTTTTCACGGTTTACCTGTGTGGTGTTGCACCTGTGCTCATCAAGTCAGCTGTTCAGCACAATCCAGCAGTAGCATTTGGCTTCGGCTTCTTCATCTACAACCTCATGATCCTCTTTCATTGTTGGGTCGTGGCGTACGCCTTCGTGCCGTATGGCTACCTTGTGCGCGAACACAACGACTGGGTCAACATTTGCACGGTCCTGCAGATTGGCAACGGTGTTTTCTCTGCTCTGACCACCAACGCCCAATCACGAACCAAGACGGCCAAATCACCCAAGGGACGCAAGCAGACGGCATACTACTTGCACATCTTGTTGATGCTTCAGCTGCTATCCATGTCGATTGCGTATCTACGTTTCCCCACCAATGACTACAAATCATACCATCCCGAGGAGAAGTCGTTGACGGCGGGCATCTGGACCATCCACTTCTCCCTGGACAACGACATGTGGTCGTCGGAGCGAAGGATGGCGGCAGCCATTCGCGAACTCGAGGTTGACGTTATCGGTATGCTGGAATCGGATACACAGCGCATCATCATGGGCAATCGTGACACGATGCAGTATCTGGCGGAGGATCTCGGCATGTACGTGGACTATGGTCCAGGTCCGAACCTGCACACTTGGGGCGCGGCATTGCTGTCGAAATTCCCGATCCTGAACTCGACCCACCACCTCTTGCCGTCGCCGCATGGCGAACTTGCGCCTGCCATCGAAGCGACACTCGACGTCCACGGCACGCAGGTGGACGTGTTTGTCTTCCATTCTGGCCAGGAAGAGGATCCAGAAGACCGAAGGCTGCAGTCGGAGTACCTCGCTCGAATTATGAATGCCACACCTCGACCAGCCATCTTGCTGAGTTATCTTGTGACGCAGCCCGGTCAGGGCAACTACAACACCTACGTGGGCCAGAAGAGTGGCATGCACGACATTGACCACACGGATTGGGACCGTTGGTGCGAGTACATTCTGTACAAGGATATCAAGCGTACCGGGTACGCTCGCGTCAGCAGGGGTACGATCACCGACACTGAGATTCAGGTAAGATGCTTCCACTGGAGTAGAAGAGAGCATGTGCTAACACTTTCTAGCTCGGCAAGTTTGTCGTCGGTCAAGCACCCGATTATAGCGATAGGATGATATCTGAGGACCAGGTGGCACCGGGACTGCGGTTCCCTGCTATGTTTAGAGGGGAGGGTGTACGAGGACATTTCTACCATGTTTTCGACGAGCCGAGGTATTTCGCATGAGCGATGAGCTTCTTTGTAAATCAACATGTATGATGGACGATGGTGTAAAAAAGCCGTATGCCTGTAGGACCTGGATACAATACTAGCAGATATGCCTACTGGTACCGTCCAGGCTGCGTGAATTGCATGTGCTACAGAGGTCTGTTGTGTGAGCACTAACTACCTTGGACAGATAGCTGCTCGGAACCAGCTCCGGCCAGTCCAAGATTGATTGGTTCAGGCCTGTCAGCATGGCAGCTTTGAGTTTGACCTAGGCCGTAGTAGCCTGCGGGAGCGTGACCTGATCGTCATCTCCCCGCCCGAAACAAGGTCCGAGTGGGAGCCAGACTGATGCACGCATCAAGTGGACCTGGAGTGCCTTGCAGAGTCACCTGCACGTCCTCGATAGCTGCGATAGCGTTCCGAGGACAGCAACATCATCTGGACTGCTTGCCAAAGATTTTAGGTTCTTGTCAAACACTCCTGCGTGACACACTGAGCAAACGCCTGATTGCTTGTCCTTATCAGCCTCCCTTGACTCACAGTCCTATCTCGTTACTTCTCTTGTTGAAGCAGTCACCATGGCAGACCGAAGCTACTCCCCAGGGAGCCGAGCCATCAAGATCCCCATCTCAAGGCTCACGAACGACAACTACACCACTCCTTCTCGTCGACGCTCAGGCCGAGACGACCCGATGCACCGAACAGACAGCACCGAAGGCTCCAGCTCCGAAGCAGCCTCGACACCGCGAACACGAGAAGTCCTCAAGGCACACAAGACGGTTGCGTCTCCAGCCCACAAGACCACGGCCTCAACCTTCATGACCCCACCGCAGGCACACCACCAACAAAGGAAAGACAAACACCGAGCAGACCTGCCACCCCCCAACTCTGTCCCCGCCAGGGCAACGCACTCTGCTCACAGCTACACCTCCCCGCTGAGCCCAAGCATGCTCTCCTCGTCGTCCTACAAGTCCGTCAACCTGAACTCGCACCTCTCCTCGCCGGACGAACCACCCCGCCTGATCTGCTACACCAAGCACAGCCAGGGCTTCACCTGGAACGACGAGCTGTTCCTGCCCAGCTACTTGGTCGGACGCCGCTATCGCGGTTCAAAGGCCCGAAGACGTTGGGGCGGAGGATACGACGACGATGACATGGATCTGGACGACGAGGACGATGTGCCCTTTGACGAGGAGGTCGACCGCTGTCCCGTTGCCGATGTCTTTGTGACCGACGAGGAGGCTGCGAACATGTTGCCCTAAGGCGCGTGAGCTGGGCAGCATGACTTGTGTGAGCATGGACGTGGCATTTGGAAATGGGGTCTTGCTTTTACGGCGGCGGGCAGGGCAGGGTAACTTCGGTGAAGTGTCGACTAGTCACTTCGGTCGGACAGGCGAGGAAACCGTGCAGGAGTACTACAGGCAATGCCGGTGTTTGTGGGATATACAGTAATGCCGTATTTTGCATCCTCTTCTCATCGTTTGAGGAATACATGTTCTCACCCGTCTTACCAAGCCCTCAATTACTGCGGAAGAGACCAACAGACCAGTCAAGTCACCGTGCAGTGTCTACCCCAAGAGAAAGTTGAAGCCCCTACTTATCGGACTCATTCAACATGCATCGCAAGTGTCCGCTCACTAACTACTTGCTTCACGCCAGCAGGGACAACAGGCACGAACCCTCTCATCTCCTCTCCCCTCGACCCAGAGAAGACGCACACGACCTCACTCACAGGTCCGCCCATCAGAGCCCGATAAGCTCGTTTCCGCCACGTCAGATGAGCGATTGGAGGACCGACGATTGTCCGTCAAAGCCACGGCCGGTAGAGCAGGAAAGCCGCGGATCATGGATAGAGTAGATGGGTAGAGTGGTGGGAGCGGCGGCTGACGGCCAGCCGGCCTCATTCGAAAGAGGTGGGCGTGGGGTGTTGAGAAAGGAGGGGTCTGAGGTGTAAGTAAGTATGTATACACACGTAGTATACATATCTTGAAGGGAGTAGGGAGACGGCACTATACTACGCATCCGCAAGGGCGGTTGGGGGGGGCCACGATCAGGGGATAGACGGAGAGTATCAGGGAAATGAGCCATGGAAACGAGGATCATGATTTTGATTCGACTGGTTCACACCCCATTGCTATCTATCAAGAACACTTCGGCTGCGCGTTATGCGCCGGCTGTTCCCGTCGGCCGATGTATCGGTACTGACGCTTCCATGAACGGAGACTTTTGTCGGATCTTCTTGCCGTACCTGATCATCACGAAAGGGAAGGCCGAAAGTGCCAGCGACACAAAAGCGAGCAGCGTTGATGCCCACTGGAAGCCTAACCGCGTATACATCGGTTGGGCCGCAAAAGGCAGGAAGGCGATGAAGACGTTCTCGCCGAGCGCTATCGCGGCGACCGCTGATGCTGCGTAGTTGGCGTAGGCGTCAACGACGTAGTTGGCGATTGCGTTGACGACGACCGTGACGCCGAATCCAACCATCGCGAGCCCGACGGCAGGTCCGATCCAGGGCAGATCGGAGTACGAGGTCCAGGCGTAGACGAACATCCCCCCCGTCACTCCGAGAAGACCACCAACTGTTGCAGTGTAAAGACGGGACTCGGGTAAAGGCTGGCCTGGATTTTCTGGGTTGTTTTTGGCAGATCGGAAGTAGAAGTAGTCGTTGGCGATCGGCCCGATGATCCCAATAAGCTCGCCGATGACCACCGCTGCTAAGAGGTAGCCCGACTGAGTGGCCGTCCAACCGTACAAGGTGATGAAAACTTGCTCAGAAGATTGGGTGAACAAGTAGATGTTGCCGAAGAGAAAAGCGGACCAGATAGTTGAGGTTGTGACCACAAATTCGGTGCAGAGCATCATGACAGGCCTCTGTGCTGACTTGAGAATATGACCGACCAATGGAGTTGGATCTAGCTCTGCCTTTGTGTATGCTCGAAGGCCTTGCTTCCGCATACCGCGTGCTTTGGACAATAGGATCGCTTCGGCTCTAGTTTCTTGCAGAATGATTGCAATAAAAGGAAACATGATACTGTAGTAGATTATCTGCATGTAGAAGGTCCACCTCCAACCGAGATTCTCAAATATTACAGCGCCAATGACTGGACCGATCGAGTTCCCGACCAGGTAGCAGACAATCCATTGGCCGATCAAAGCAGAGCAGATCTTTGGCTTTTCGGACCATAGAGAGACGATCACAGAGCAGGCACAATTGGCGATGATTGCAACAGACCCCCCCACGAAAAAGCGCGTGACGACAATGGTCGCAAAGTTCTGGGCAACTGCTTGAGGTATTGTGAATATGGTCATTGTCAGCCAAGAGCCTAGGAAGGCATAATAGACCCCAAACTCCTCCATCAGCGGTAGAATGAACATTGCAAAGATGGCAGCTCCTAATGCCCATGTGGTCACCGGCCAATATGTGTGGGAAAAGCTTGACTCGTCGATGTTAAACTCTTCAGCAATAGCCTCGTGTGCCGGCACGAAGAGACTCCCGCTTGACAAAACGACCAGTGTAGACCACAGAACAAGACCAGTAATGGCGATCTGACGCCAGCGTGGGAAGTTGGCTGGCATTTGAGGGTCATCGGGTCCATCGAAGTTGACCACGATGACATCCTTGTCGTGGTTGTCGTCGCTATGCTGCTGCTGGGAACCCTGAGACAAACGATGGAGTCCACTGGCGTTATCCGAATCGATTTTCTCAGTCTGCGTTGCCATTCTGGAGACTGTGTTTTCGACTGAGCAGGAGTTGAAACTCTCTCTCTCTCTCAGATAATGCGATCTTCCTTCCCTTCTTTGAAGCGGGATCTCGATGTCAACGGGCGCAGTAGGTGCTGTTAAAGATCGAAAGTGTAGCGGAGTGATCGCCTTAGATGGCCGAAATTTAAACGTTGACACTGCGGTAGAAACGATCGTCCATTGTTGCTATTCACCTCATCAACCAGAACCTATGGTGGATGAATAGTAAAATCTTGAGCATGTCTTTTATTCAATCTCGTTGTAAGCCACCCCAGGAAAAAATCACTAGCACCCGTCTCGGTGGAGTGGTAGAATGTCGGTAGGCAGCATAGTGGGTTTGTCGTCATCCGACTGAGATCGGAGCCGACTGCTTACTTGAGCGCGGCAAAGTACAATGGGGGCAAGTACTTTCTCTACTGTCGCAAGTTTCACTTGGCCGAGTGTTAATTGTTTGGCACGTGCAAGATTACAACAGAAATCGTGAAACGATCTGCATTGTTGCGAGGAATCAGGAGAAAGTGAAATGAACGATTCTGCGAACAGTCAATCGTTATCACGGGCAAGATTAGGCTGTGCTTAGAACCAGCGGAGACCTAGCGGTTCCTGCGGTCGACCTTACGGACACTAATAGCAGGCTATTCTCGTGGGGAAGGAGCCCCTTTTGGCGTTGCTGCAGCCGCTGTATTTGTGGCTTAGGTCAATGGAGGCGGACCTTACAGTTACTCACCGGCAGGTATCAGTTGGTAACAAGTTTCTGTAGGAAAGCATCTCTTTAATTGCGAGAAATTCTGTACTGCACTACATGCAAGATGCCTAATTTGAATATGCTTAATACAATGGATACCCGCCTTTCCACGTCCACCGGGAACCCTCTCTCTGTATGCTCCATCGGCTCCCCAGCCTGTCTTCCCTCTCTTCAATTTTGTGCCATGAGATTCGGTTCATTACGGAACATTTACATCTGGCCGGGGCAGCTGCAGCTGGTGTCGGTGTCCTGCTTGACCGAATAATCTCGCTGAGTCCAGCGTATGGCCGTGTCATATTCACGGTCCACCCCTTGTTTGCGCCGCGGCGCGTGGGTTGGTCGTTTCATCTGGTTGATATACTAAGTGTCGTGATCGAGGTCTCGTACTGAGTATGTGGTGCTCCCTGCGATGCGAAGATACATTGTGCCCCTCTTGCGAAGAGACGACATGCAATTGACCGCCGGCAGATTCAGGGCTTCGAGGACGGCTTCAGTGGCTCTGTGATAGGCGTCAATGAGCCCGAAGACATTGTGCGTTCAGGAAATCTCCACTTTGGCATATCGTACACGGGTGACTTGACAGGGCTGCTGTCAGTGCTTGCGGTACTCAAGCCACTGTCGGATCGGTATCGTTTCTGGGACCAATCTTGCTGAATCCGCGATTCTACACTCGTTGAAGCGTTCCACGACTCGACGGCTGGACCATAGGGCCTCTCGGGTTCAAGTTCCTGGCACATGCCAGTGTAGAGGGCGCCCATCCTGCCTGACAAACGTGATGGTTTGTTTGGCACGAGACTGCTGAGGAAGGAAAATGGAGATGAGCTTTCTGAGGATGATTGTGAGGATGCCATTATGCTTGCTTGCTGTGAGGAATGTCTGGCATTTCGGTGCAAGATAGCAGCAGATGGTGGTGGATTATATAATAGCTGTATCTGGGTAGCATTGCACGACTTCTTCCGTGTCCTGTCCTGTGGCGAAGCAAACCTTCCGATACCTGACTAGTTCATGGCGATCGGGATACATGTTAGCAGTACGTATCCCGTGCTTTTCATTTCATTTTGACTTGGCGTCAGGAAGATCAGGTGAGTTGTAAGGTGCTGAAGCACGGCGAGTGTGGAAGTCCAGACCCGCTACGAGAATGATTCGGAACCACCAGCTTGAAGCCACCCCGGGCAAAACCGACGCTGCTACACAGTGTGGCCTGACAGAGATGCCTAGGGTCTGCACCGAAGGTTGAGCCGAAGAGCAAAGATCACGCGATATTGTGTCATTAGGTGTTGTGGTGTGAGTCTTGCTTGGACTATACAGTACTCTTAAGACCATGGGGCTCGACACTGATGCCGGCATGAATGAGTGGTTTCTTGTCATGTGATTGCTACCCGCCTGTTTCCGGGGTTATCGATCTGGCAGTTTTACCGAAGTGTGAAGCAAACAGAACAAACCATGGCTTCAAGCGCGCCTACCGTAGCAGTCGCGACGGAGGGGGGTGTCAACAGGTACAGAAAACTCACGAGGGACACTGGGAAGCGGATGGCATCGGCACTCCTCATTTGATCAACGCGATAGACATCGTCAAAGCTACAAGCCGAAGTGCTTTGCCAATTCGAATCTGCTTGGTGAAAACACCCACCTTACGCCGGATTTACTGAATGTAAACAAACCACTCGCTTCTAGTACTATAGTAGTCTACCAACAACCACATCCCCACTCATGCCCTCACCACTAGTCAAGAACTTCGTCGTCGCGGCAGTCATAACAGCGACCGCAACGACCCTGATAGAATGGCTCAAACCACGACCAGCGACCTCACCCAACACCCGAATCCCGCCCCAAACGCCCACCACCGAAAGATAGAGCTGCAGTCTCATGGCGACCTGACATATCTACAGCAGAACCTGGCCAAAGCAGCACGAGAGAAGCTAGACCTACACTTCCCCTTGAGTGCGAAACAAGCCGCGCCGGCCGAGGTGATCACATTGGGTGGTGCACCACAATCCACCGAAGCACAAAAGGCTTCTCAAACTGGCGAAGCCGGCGACCAAGACGATGAAGACCCCCTTCGCCGCCACGTCCGCCTGTTAGTCGATCAGTTCCTCCAACAGACCTACACAACGGCAGCCCCCTCCATCTCAGTCAACGGCATCGACGCCTCGGCTCTACCCGTCTCGATACTTCCATCATGCAGCAACCCAACGCCTGATCCTGATTCCGAAGCTATCCCACCCCTAGACCCATCTCAAGAAATCGAAGGAATCCACTACACGTACAGTGCCTTCGATCCGCGCCTCCAGAAACGCCTAGCTTCCCTTCACGGCGAACTTGAGACTTTGACCGCTCAGGTCAGCAAATTGCGCCGCGAGGCCCCCAAGTCGAGCGCAGACGCATACACCGCACAGCTTGAAGCCGCACTAGCGCACAACGAGGAAGAATGGAACAATGAACAAAGGCGCCTGCAGAACCAGACGCATGCGGGTCTTGCGCTAGATCCGACGAGAGATGGCTGGAACGAAGATGTGAGAGACGTATACGAGCGGGGCGTGAGCAGCTTGGCCGTGCTCAGTGGTGTGAGCCAGGGTCACGACGCCAGCCGGAACGTAAAGAGCCTGACCGAGACGGTCGGCAAGGTTCAACGCGCGCGCAACGTTGCAGGAGAGTTCGAGTGAACGACATACAGCACCAACGTGGGACGATGAAGAGAACCACACAGTAGCGTGGAGAGAAGGGACTCAGCAGGCTCGTCAGCCAGCTGCTTACTTCCCATATAACAGCCGCATCACTTCCGCCAAGTTCTCACCTGGAGGACAGCCCAGCCCGCCGGCTCCCACATCAGGTCAATTCGTTGCAAACGTTCGTCCGCGGACAGGCAGGTAGACAAGCGGGCAAGGGAAAGACGAGAACAGCGTCACACTGGCTTAGGTCTCATCCCGCTCCAACTACAGAGTAGTACGGTGTGCCTGGTGAAGCTCCGGCAACACCGGATCGAAGTACCCGTGTGGTGACCACTCGCGGCCAGCCCGAAAGCCGTCCAACAAGCGTAGGAGAAAAGTCTCGACTGCCAAGCGAAAGGCGCAGTACTGGTCACGCGCAATCTAAAGACACAGTGGGCTGTTGCAGAGCACGATTAAGTGGCAAGGCAGGCAGGAAGATGTGGGTGGCATGGCATGGCACGGAACTGGAATTGCACTACGCGGATCGGAAGGAAGGGAGAAGTGAAGCGTCCACATGTACCGCATTGGCAGGTAGCGGGATTGAGAGCAAGCGTCTTTTGTTTTCTTTGCTTGCTTGGGCGTCTACCGCATGTAAGTAAGTAGCTCACCTGCGACCGATGTCTGCGGCGCAATGCATGGGCCATACAAGATGAAGCACACTCGGTACTCAACAACCGATGTCACTCGGACTCCTCTCGCTCGATGGATGCGGTGTCTGTCCTTATGTCCTGTCCTGCGCTGCAGGGCTGTGTCTGTGTTCTCACACGACCGAGTCTCCTGCGATCTCATCGGCTTGATGCTTGGCCAGCGCATGCTTCGCGCATCACCGGTGGAATCATTCCTTCGGCGTGACATGCTCGTCCGTCTTCCTCCTCAACAACTTCCCGAACCGTGCGGTCTTCTGCTTCTCCGCGCTGCCAGCACTCTATGCCGGAGCAGGAGCACCCATTCCACCGGCGACATTCGTAGTTGTACCCGCAGCAGGCGCCGGCGCAGCAGCAGTCGTCGTCCCGGTCGGCTGAGCAGCGGCATCCGTCTTCTTGGCCCACTTGGGTTCCCGCACCCACTTGCTATCCTGCCACGGGCCGGCATCACTGTACTCACAGCCACCCGGGCACTCACACGTGCCGCCCAGCGACTTGGGCAGATTCTCCTTGGGCACCTGCGCCAGCAATTCCTTTTGGTACCCGCTACCCAGGACGTTGATCTTGCTCACGGTCACGGGGTCCAAGAAGCCCTTGACCACGCTGAAGACGCTGCTGAACCCCCACGGCGCGTTGATGATGAACAGCTTGCCCAGGCGCTCGGGGTAATGGTCCTGCGAGATGGCTGAGGCCTGCTTGACGTAGCCGTAGACGCTGGGGATGCGGGTCACGCCGACACCCTTCATGTCCATGATTGTGCAGCAGGTCTCGAGCAGCTTGCCGGCTTTGCGGGAGCAGGCGGGCAGGCGCGGGTCGGCGACTTTTTCATACTCGACGACGAGATTTTGCAGCATACGCTTGTCCGAGGTGATGTTCTGGACCGCGTTGATGTCGAGGTTGCCGTAGTGTTCGATGTAGACTGGGCGGCCGTCCTGGAGGGAGGATGTGGGTCAGCAGCTGGGACAAACGGGTGATGGGTTGGGTGCCACGGGGCACGGTGTCAGATGTGGTGCGGCGCTACATACCTTGTCTGTCTTGTGGTAGTACTGAGGGTAGTATTTGAAGACCTGTGGCTTCTCCTTGTAGTCGAAACTGTGGATGAGCTCGTCGGTGCCAAACTCTTTTCGCCATTTCTCGTTGGCTGTGAACCTGGGAGGGTGTCAGCTGCGATCCTGCTTCTATGCTGCCGAGTGGAACCATACATGTCATGGGCCATCTGGACATTGAACTTCCTGGCCCGTAGGAAGCGCAGGAGGGTCAAGGTGTCCAGTCGGTCGGTGTAGCCCTCCTGCTCGAGTAGCATGCGTAGCTGTTGCACTTGCGCATCCTGCTCTTTCGTCGTGTGACCAGGGTGACCAGACTGTGCTTCTGGTGCCGTCGTGGGGAAATCATAGTCGTCGTATTTGGGGTCAAGGTGCATCTCAGGGTTGGTTTTGGTGGCCCTTGCCGACTCTCTGGACGCTCGTGCAGACATGGTGGGCGGTGCAGAGGTGGTGATAGAAATGTGTAGAGTCTGGCGTGGGCGAGGGCGTAGATCAGATGAAGACGACCGAGTGGTCAGGTAAAATCGGTGTAGGTGGACGTACTTGTAGTAGCAACTTGGCTCATGGCAGTGGGGTGGTTGTATTGATGCCCTCCCGGCGCTCGTGGACGAATAATTTGGCCCACTTGTTCACTTGAGGAGATCAGGGTCACGCTAACCGGTTGGCGTTGGCGTTGCGTTGGCATGCGCTTGTGGCTAACCGTGCCTAACGCGCCTCGTCATCTGGCGTTGGTGAGAAGAAAGCAATCCATGTGCTTCAAAGGGACATTACGTATGAATACAGCTATGGAACGGTGCTCTTCTCGGCATCGACCTCGTCGTCAGCTAATGGTACAGTGGGTATACATCCTGAAAATCATCTAACTCATCAAATATGCCTTCCTGCTGCACTATATGGCCTGCCTATCGACATTATATTTCATCTTCATCCTTCCAATGCTGGTATAGATTCAAAGACACCAGTTGCACGTCCTGGCCTGGATGTTGTCGTCGAGACAATGCTTCGCTCGGTGGCAGGACACTTCCTCCCTTGCATCATCTGAGGGGAATTCTCCACACGTTGTCGGGGCCTATTTTTTCCTCGCAAACCTTTTGTTGAGGAGTGTAAGGACTTTTGGCACATCGAACTGGACATACTCCAATTCCAGCTCATCTTGCCCGTCCTTCTGCATCTCGAGCAGATCGTCGAGCTTGAGATCAAGTTCAAGTAGTCCACGAGCACGCCCTATGATATGTTAGCAAGCGTCTGAACGACGGATCTGATAATGCATACCCTTATAGTGGAGACTGATCACAAACGTGCCAGCCGTCGGACTCTTGAACATGAAGTAGATGTTCCCTCGCCTGTTCTCGGGAACGTTACTCCTTTTGATCACCCCATCCCTCTCCAATTGTGCATGCGAGAACTTGTACGGACCGAGTTCTCGGATTCTCACGTTCGACGGACGCCGCACACCTTCGGCTTGGCTTCTGACATTGTGCAAGTAATTCTTGTATGTGTCCAGCTGGGATAGGAGATACGCGTTGTGATCGCGGATAGTTTTGTATACGTCTTCGAGTTTGAGAGTTTCCTCGAGAACCTTGTCTTTCAGCGAGCCAAGGTGGACGAGTTCTTGTTCGATTTCGTCGCGGAGCACCGCATAGTCGTCTTCGCGTTCGATGGCATTGATTTCGGTCAACGCGTTCAGCAATTCCACGCATCGAATGCCTTTCCTGACCATGACTGGATCGTTGCGTAGTGTGCCGGCTGCTTCAGCGATGCGACCCAGCCGGAGAGGCTTGCGGACCGCACTGGCGTTCGGTGGCAGACTCCGAATGATTTGCACAAACGTGCTTTTCGCTTCGAGGAACAAGATCTCTTCCGGCGTAATGTCGAGTTGCTGGGTCAAGTCATCGAAAGACGATTCCCATTTGCTGTAGAGTGGCAGGATGATGGCCCTGTTGTCTTTCCTTGGTAGTTGTGCTGGTGCCACACCCAGCTCATGCAGTAGGATGGCCAGATGAGAGTTCTGGTCTTTCGCAAGTTCAGTGCTGTGCTTCTCAAGCATTGCGTGTGTCGAATAGACCTCGTTCAAACTAATGTTGAGCTCGATGTCCCTTTTGGACAAAGCAACATAATTGTCCATCTCTAGGCTTTCATAGAAGTCTTGTACCTCGCAGAGATCAAGCATGAATTTGTTACATCTGTCTTTGTTTCTCTGAAGAAATGGATTCAGCTTAGCCATGTACGGCTCTTTGGCATGGTTAGGCTTGTTGGCTAGGTTTTGTAGCATCTTTGCAATGTAAGTCAACGTCCGCTTTGGTTTGTCTTCAGGGTTGCGCTCGATGAGCATATATGACTTTGGTGTTACAATTGCCGGGTTGATGAATCGAAGAAAGAAGAAACCGCCGATGAGCGTACATATTGACTCGTCGCGGGCGTCTGGATATTTCCGTCGGGAGAGGTTGCGGATTTGCTTGCAGATCCATCGAATGCCGTAGGGCGCTTCTTCCACTGCGAGGATGATCTCGTCCAAAAACCCTTCGGCGAGCTTGCTTAGTGTTTTCAGTCTCGGTTCGATGATGGCCACAACCTGTGGATGTTCTGCAGCGAACTCGGCCGTGACAGCTCGTGGTAGATCCTCGGGCAAAGCGCCAGCCGACTCTTCAATCTGCTTGACCATGTTCTCGTACACCTTCAAAGGATTGATCTCCAGATCCATGTCATCAAGCTCGATCAAAGAATTTATTTTGGATGAAAGCACTTCTTTCAGGTAGCTCTGGCCCGGACCTCTCCTCGTGTATGTTGTCATCATTCGTGAAACTGGGGTGTTCTGTCGTAGCAGGTTGGAGTACTCTGGGGTCGTTTCAAATTGGTGCGTCAGTACCGATTGGAACATGGTCAATAGCAGATGCTCCTCCCGGCTCTCGTACTGGTTTCCGTATATGGTAAACATGACTGTTTGCAACAGCGAGTCGATCTCTGCCATGGTCACAAGGCGACACAGATGTGCGATATGCCGAGGTTCCGACTGTAGCAGAAATAGCAAATTGCCATAGCGTTGCGTCTTGTCGTCGTTGGGAAACTCCCCCTCCTGTAGGTCAGCAGCTTCGTCCAGATGGCTTGCGACTTCGTTCTGTTCCTCCAAGGCCATGCGATTCTGGATGAGCAGTGCTATGCGCGAGTCGAGGTACCTCACGTCTTTCTCTAACACGAAGTTTTTCTTCGACTGCACCGAGATTCTAGACTTGAGTTCCCTGAGTACTTTCTGCGCTCTTGCAAGGTCGTCGGATATCTCCAAGTCCTTGTCTTTGGCACTCATACTCACTAGCAGAGCAGTCATACTAGCCCTTTTACTCTGGCGTAGCGAACGTGCGCCATCGTGACTGGAGTACGTGTTCTGGCGTACAAGAGGCTCGAATGAGGAGGTGGTCGAAGTTGACTGCCGCGCGGGCTGAAGCATTGCTGCGACTGCCATGTCTCTGTCCCTGTCTCCTCCTCTTGAGCGACTGCTCCTCGTCCTGTCTCTTGCGCTCGACAGGCGGGTGGGGACGTCGGATCGCAGTTGGGAATTCATTGCCGCACAGGCAGCTGATCGGTTTCGGAATTGGCGAATGTGGTATGGGACGGAATGTGAACTGCAGGTTGTGACCGACGACGCAGGTTGCTCCACGTTGCGAGTCGCAACTTGAACGCACAGTCCCTCAGTGAATATGTCCCATCTAGGCACGAAAATGCCTTGTTCGGCTCAGCGACCAGCGCCTTCTCGTTGCAAGCACAATCTTCGAGGACTTGACCATGCAGTGGCCGGCGAAAGTACGACCTGTGCCACAGTTTGAAGCTGAAACAGTTCAACAAGCGGCCCTGTCAATGGCTAGTGGGTCAAGCAACAGGCGGTCGTGATCTTAATGGTCGCAATAGTCGCAATAATCGCCAACGGGACCTCGCAACGTATTCGTCGAGCTGGAAAGTGCGCAAGTGAGTCTCGGAAAATTGTTAGAATTACAGTGGTTGTACCTGCAGATGTGCCGCGAGAGATGATTTGTGCGAACAGGAATTGCTGACCAAGGGAGCGTCGATAAGGAACGTGGTGATGCGTCGACAGGGTGGTGTGGCTGATTTGGAGGAGGAGGAGGAGGAGGAGGAGGAGTGTTCTCCACGACTGGCCCAGTAGGAGCTGAGCTTTTGCGATAAAAGGGCAGTCGGCACTTCCCTTATGTTTGCAAGCGGCGTTTTGGACTGTTGGAGTCGACGGCAGGGCACTTCCGTGGACCTCTCGTGCACGACTTGCTTCCGAGGCGCTCGTCTATTGTTGTGTCTAAAGAATACTGCAGATTAGTTTCAGGAGTCAAGGTGTGCACCAACGCAAGAGAATGACGAGATAACCAGGCAGGTGCAGATGTATCTAGTTTTTAGGCTATTTAGCTGGAGGTTGCCCTGCGTTCGCGCGCAAGCCTGCTTGTGGATTGTGGCCCACGATATTCGCCGCTAGCTCCTCACATCGAGGGGTCTTCAATGCAGTCCAAGTCACCTTGGTTGTTAGCTGCCTTTTGGGTTGCTACAAAGAGGAACCACGGCTCGGCCACTTTTGTCTGCATCGCTATTCAAGTTGCGAATCAAGGTGGGCACCCATTCCGGAGAGATGGACAGGGGGTGGGTCAAGAGAGGCATGCCAATGGACGACTTGCATTTAGGCTCCGATAATGGAGAAACCAAAACACACAAGCGCCTTTGTAAGGCGCGACGAAATCGTGCCAGCCGCTAAAAGCTGCACAAGTGCTTCGCTAGCCACCTAACTCAACACCCTTACTTGTAGTAGTAACACTGCTCTCGCTCGCCAATGTGTGCGATGTTGAGTGACGGCTTCCGCGAGTTTAATAAGAGACCGTGAGCCATTTGGCGACGGCGTAGAGCACCAGCTGGAAGTCACCGAGGCTTGATTGATCGATTGATTAATGATCAATGCTTCACTCAGTGTCACGTTCAGTAGCCGACGGCGTTTCAGTCAGAATTATCTGCATGAACTAAACTCAATTTCACTTTCCGCCCCGCATAAACTGTCTATCAATGACCCTTGCAACCAATTTGACCTCGACATCTTCGAGTCCAGGTCTGTCCGAACAATCACATCCACACCCGTATCTGCAAGGAAGAGTGCACAGCTGGAAAGTCTTGATTTAGTCGTGGACTGAGTTTGCACCTAGTTGAAACTTGTGTCCTTGCGCATTCTACAAATGCTGACAGACCGATCGGCAGGATGTCTCAATCAGAGGAGTCAATCCATGTTGATGCCGTTGTCTGACATTTCCGACCAGTGTCATGTGACTACCTTTATCGAAGCACCGAGCAAGACACGGGGTAAGGGAACCATACGACCGCGCCTGTCAGCTAAAAGCTCTTATCCCGTAGTGACTGCTTTGAAACCTACCTAGATATCCTTTCCAGTACCCGCAATATGACTCTGTTCGCCTGCTCTGAAGAATCGTTACGGTGACAAGTAGATGAACGTTTAGAGGTGGTCTTTCGAGCCTCCCAAACCCTATGCCCAAAGGGAGGCGCGCCTTCACCCGTCATCGCGATAACTTGAAGGCAGATCTTCCAACATCGTGATGTTACCCGTCTGCTAATTGAGCTCCTGCCACTTGCGCCGTCACATGACAGATCCTCTTTACAAACCCACTGTGAGCGCGAATGAAGTGGAGGGTGATCATTTGTATGCAAATGTGAGGTCGAATGCTTCCCTCGATTTGAGTTCATATGAGGAGGGGGTCTCGGTCCTTATTCCACCAACTAAATGCGGGGTTGCTGAGCGCTTAGGGCGGAACTCAGAGCTCTTCCCAGTCTGGTGCGAACCTGATCTGCGCCGTGACTAGGGCCGGTCCTGTACCAATTCAACGCGAGATCCGCATGAAGCTCGCATAGATTGCAAGGCCACTCGCCAAGGGTGACTGCCAGGTTGAAGTGTATCAGAGGATGTATCAAGTCCAGTACCTAGCTGTCAACCTTGCCGTGCGACCGGGAAGCGCAAAGCTTGGAGCCAGCGCCTGCAGTGGTCGATAAAGAAATTCTCCGACATGGAACATGGCGCAATCTGAGCACTGACCATCTGCGAATATCACTTTCCTTGGCAGGTACTAGCTTCCGAGCTCCGGTAACCAAAGATAGGTCGACAGTCACACTCAAGTAGCCTCGATAGCTTCTTTCGACGATATGATTTGATTTATTGTTGCGTTGTCTGTTCGGCACCTAGCCATGTCATGACCGCATAGACATCAAGGACGCTATTACCAAGATGTAGCTCCGTTGTCAATAGTGATCTTGCTTTCTAACCACCCCGCTGCGCCTGCCTGAAGCTTAACGCCTAGCTAATGCAGAGGCTGCCACAAAACCACCGGTCCTTCCAGATGTTCTATCCTATGCTTCAAACCCTCAAGCCGAACGATGGTCTCAACGTAACTTGTGAACTGAACACACTTCACGTCACCCCACTGTCACTGCATCCCAGCGCGAAGGTTGTCGTACTGCGAGTCTGGGTATGCAAGACAGTTGGGAGATTGTTCTAGCGCGCTTTGCCCACCACTGCTCGCCACAAATTGCTCGATGAGACTCCCTTCGAGATGTGGCTTGTCGCCACTACTTTCCCACCACATACCACCACCAAGTCGGTTGGTTCTTACATATTCCGCCTTCATGACTGTCATGTTTAACGTGTCATAGCTGACCATGGTACCAGTACTATTGTCGTATGACCAGCTAGCACCTATCACAGGGTCAAAGTATTCTTTGGCGCCTGCTTGCGGCAAGACCTTGTAATCCCATATGCCATTCTCGAAGCTGCCTGGACCGACACCGCTATAGGCGGTTCCAGGCCCTTTGGTCTGCTGGAATGCTCGACCGTACAACGGCATACCGAGAACCAGCTTGTCAGATTGGACACCATTGCCAGTGTATAAATCGATGGCTGCTTGTGTGCTAAACGGTGTTGAGGAAGGGTCTTGCTGACTAGGGTACAGATTGGCTTGATGGCCAGCCGTCGTATCCCAGCTCCCCGCATAATCATATGCCATCAGGTTCCAGAAGTCGAGGTATCGATCCATGTCCCGAATGTTCATATTTTGTATATTTTGAGGACCGGCCGGACAAGCGGTGGTCAGGAGGAAATGTGTTGAGCCACCGCGTTTCTGCTCTGCTTTGTCCAGCTCTGCCCTTACTGCCTGCAGCAGGTCAACGAAGTTCTGCGCTTGGGCTGAGTTCGAAGGATATTCCCAGTCTACGTCGATGCCATCGAGGCCGAGATCCTCGAGCAGTTTAACGGCTGACTGAGCAAACGTTTGTCGCCCAGCTGCTGTGCTTGCTGGTACTACGAAGTTGCCAGAGTTTGTCCAACCACCTATGCTGAGCATGACCTTGAGGTTTCGGTTCTGCTTCTTGAGAAGATAGAGCTGCTTGACGCACCCATAGACATTGTTACCAACGTCATTCCAGCTGTCTCCCTCCCAGTGGATTTGGAGGTCAGACCATGTGTCCATCAGGCTCACAGTCCCGTCTTGCTGGATGTTGGCAAAAGAGAACAGGATGTGTGTGAGCATAGACGTGTCCAGGTCTTGAGGTCGTTGCTGCCGAGCATAGATCGCCCAGTCCACATAGTATACGACCGACCGAAGGCCGGACCCGCCACCCATGCTGGGTGTTGTATTGTTGGTTGAAGTATCAGCTTGTGTGGTGGTCGAAGTAAGTACTTGCGTGGTGGTCGAAATAGCGCCCTGTGTGGTGCTCGAGGTCGTGGTACTTACAGCCGTGGTCCTCGAAGTTCCTCGTATGGTGTCAGACGGACCGTTTATCAAAGTGCCTCCAGCAGTATCGCTCTCCAAGACCACTGAACCATCCGCCTTCTTGAGTAACAGGGGCGTGCGTTGTGCGCCTATCATATACGATTGACAAGAAACTGTGCTTATGTAAGTAAGCATGAGTACAGGCAAAGACAGTAGTGGCTTCATCTTGAAAATGGCTGAAGTCAGACTCACATGTGCTCAGAAATCAGAGTTCGGCCAGGATCAGCAGCCACCGATCGATTTATGCCAGATCAGGTCCACGCGGCCACTTGTGGTGCACGGTGATATTGAGGAATTCGATAAACAAAGAAGGGATGTCGTTGGAGCGAGCCCGTGTCCGGCATTCCATGGCAAGACAAGACTGGGCCCGCTCTGGGCTGTTTGAAGTGGCATAGCGGCGAGACACGCAATAGACAGCTCAGCCATATTTGATTGGACCCTTTTTCCCTCGAGTACTGAGCCACACTGTGGCTGCGAACGCAAAAGGAGAACCTTAGAAAACTGGACTGAACACGAGCGCACTCTGACCCCGATATCACGTTGCATTACATGGGTTTTCTTCGAACACAAACAGTGAAGCTGAGGTTGGCTGCACTACCGCTGCATATGCTCAGCCAGCTTTGCATCCATGAACGCAACATCGGCGGGGTTCGCACCACCACCTGCAATGTGACCCCACGATGACTCGATGACTTCCAGCGTACCATCCTTCAAATGCTTCATCTCGCCCTCGCTGTCCTCAGGGGGGAAGTACTGATCAGTCCGACACGGCATCAACAGCACTTTCGCCTTGATACTCTTGAGAGCATCTTCCAGCGCTTGATCGTCACCAGGAGCATGACGCAGCTGGCTGACCACTCCCTTCTTCGTGCTGCCAATATCGGCCATCTGCCACATCCGTGCCTTCGTCAACAGATCATCCGCATCCCAGTCAGCATACCCGTCTTCTCTAACACACATCCATTCCTCTACATCCTTACATCCCATCTTCTCCCAGTGGCGCTCTCTAAACCATGCTGCACTCGTAAGCCACGCAGCGTAGGCCCTCGCCCAAGCAGCCAAGCCCTGCTTCGGCCTCACCTCCCTCAGGTGGTGCCCCACCTCTTCGCCTTCAGCGAGCTTTGCCTTAATCTGCTTCCACGCAACATAGTCAATCGAGCTCGTCAACGCTGCGATCGGCCCTTCAAGAAACGCGTAGTTGTGTCCGCTCGTCCTCGCGCTCGTGCAAATACCTACTGCACGCTTCACGAAGTCAGGGTACGTCACGGCCCAGTGGTATGCTTGTTGGCCGCCCATTGAGAAGCCGATAACTGCCTCAAGCTGCTTCACGCCAAGCCCGTTGGTGAGCATGTCGTGTTGAGCGTGTACTAGATCCTCGTAGTGCAGCTCTCCCGGTGCTGGGAACAAAGATTTGTTGGAAGGGGACGACGACTCGCCGTTGCTAAGCATTGCTACCACCACGACATGGTACTTGGAGAGGGCGGAGGAGGGAGTGGACTGGAAGGTCAGTGTTGTGTTGATTTTGCCCCCGAAGCATGTTGGAATGAGGACTGTGCCGGCTGTTGACGAAGTGTTGTACTGGCGGTAAGCCACACGGACATCGTGGAGGGTTGTGCCGGAGGCGAAGGTGAAAGAGGGGATGGTGTGGTGCTCGATTCCTGTTGGATCGTACGGATCTGGTTGCGGAGGCGACATGATGATGGTTTGGGGAGTGTCACAGCGTGTGGTTTTGAACAAGAAAGATTGTATTGTTGTCTGTCTATTACCAGCTTTGGGAATGACCACTTTGCATGATTTTAGGTCTCGTGTCCAGGTCCATTACTTCGAAGCGGAGGATACCACTTAACCTGACGTCAGTGGATTCTCGTTTCAAGGAACCTTTGTAAAGTTGGGTCTAACGATGCGTAGGCGCTTCAGACGGTACCAGAACCATCAGAGAAACCTCACAAGCGTCAATGCATTGCAGCTTGGAGACCGGCATGGCGCAGAAGCGACGCTTCGATTTTGAGCAAACTGTGACGTTCCTGACCACTACTTTTGTTGCAAGAGCTTGAGCCGCTATCAGTAGGACATGATGAGCCAACCAAGTGCATCTTCACAGTAGTTTACATGATGGTCAAAACTTGCGGCATTGGTGAAATAGCAAGTTGCGATGTAGAAACTCGTCAAGCCCGATAGACAAATCTGTCTAAGTGAGGTAAGGTAGGTAGAGCAGATGGACACGCGTGAAGGACCCCGCTGCCCAAGAAATGGGCGTGTCACTCTCGCGTCAGGGTAGATACGTGGGTTGCGCCTGCCTGAGTTTTAACATATCCAAGTGGAAGAACAGCTTGGTGCGATTCTTGTCTTTGGCACATATTGTGCAGCATGAACAAGGCATCTTCGAATCATGGCACGCGCTCAACGTCCAGCCAGCCGTTCGGCGGCCGACCTACCACCAAATACATTCGTGCTTGATAATGGCGCCTTCGCCATCAAAGCTGGCTTTGCGCCTACTGAGAACCTTTCTGATGCTGAGAATTTACAGTCATGCGAAGTGATACCTAACTGCATAGTCAGGTCCCGAGAACGAAAGACGTACGTCGCGGCACAGTGCGACAACATCACGCAGTGGAGTGAAGCAGTGTTTCGTCGACCGATCGAAAACGGGCAATTGGTCAGCTGGGAAGCCGAGAAAGAGATCTGGGACAACTCGCTATTCGACCAGAAGACTGCTTCGGAAAAGACCTTCATCCAAGATCCTGCAGATACCACCTTGATGTTTGCCGAATCCCCCAACACAATACCTGCATTGCAAAAGAATGCCGACGAGATCATCATGGAAGAGTGGGGGTTTGGTGGCTACATGAGAGTTGCTGGTGGGTCGTCCAGCTGAAGACAACGCATGCAGCAGAACTGACGGCTCAAGGTCCGTCGTTGAACGCCTACAACGATCTCCATCCCCTTTTCGAAGACGCAGAAGCGCCCAAGGCACATTCCAGCCTCGCCAACCTGCCGATGGAATGCCTGCTGGTCATCGATAGTGGCTACTCTTACACTACTGTAACGCCTTGCTTTGAAGGTCAGCCAATCCAGCGAGCTATCCGACGGCTCGACTTTGGTGGCAAGCACATGACGAATTTGTTGAAGGAAACCATCTCAATCCGGCATTTCGACCTCCACCAGGACACGAAGATCGTCAGTGATATCAAGGAAGATGTCACATTTGTCAGCAGAGATCTAAAGGCTGATCTCGAGGCAGTGTGGAGAGGCAACAAGGCAAAGTCTCACTCTCTTTCGACGCGAACAATGGATCTCGATGCTCAGCCCACCGAATTGCGCATTGATTACGTGCTGCCAGATGGTGTCAATTTGACACGAGGATATTCTCGGCCCCATGATGCATCAAAAGAGGCCGAGAAGAAGCGAAAGCTAGCCATGTCACACCCCGGCACAAATGAGATTGTGATGACGCTGAGCAATGAGCGGTTTCTCACGCCCGAACTTCTCTTCAATCCAGCAGATGTCGGCTCAAAACAACCCGGTCTTGCAGATTGTGTCATACAATCACTGTCAAAGCTGCCGCCGTTGGTTCAGGCGACGATGGTAGCCAACACCCTTGTGGTGGGAGGCAATGCCAATATTCCGGGGTTTGTTGAACGCTTGGAGGATGAATTGCGGGCCAGAGTCAAGGTCGAATGGCCTGTCCGTATCCGAAAGATGGGGGACCCTGTTACTTCTACCTGGCTCGGTGGGGCTCGACTAGCCTGCAATCATCGAGACGTGGTCTGGAAGCATGCAGTGACCAAGGCACAGTATGATGAGAATGGCAGTTCATGGCTGGCAAGACATTTCGCAACCGTGCGTTAAATTGCCCAAAATCGCAGAACGTCGGGGGCATCCTTCCTACTGTTTCTTGGGGCATAATTGCCGCGAGTGTACTCAATTGGTAGACATTCGAACCATTAACGATTGTCTGTCAGTAACAGACTCGACGAAAAGCTTGTGGAAGACCACTGGCTCGTGCTGCCTATTGCGCCTGCTGTAGGGCAAAATTATGGGTGACTCACAGGAGGCGTTGGCTTGCAGCTGTCCCACAACGAGCACATCAGGAAATAACCTGTTATGCACCTTGTCTTCGGCAGAGTCTCTTGCATGCGGCATGTTTTGTCACACTACTTCCGCGAGAGAGACTTGTACGCCCGGTCTATTGGGACGCGTGTCAGGCTGAAATCCAGTTGCTGCCGATCACCTCGATACATGCAATTCACGAAGTTATCTTGTCGAAGCGTTCAGACACGCCCTGTCGATGTGGTCTGTGCCTCGTGACGCTGATCCTCGGGCCTGCGCACTATCCTTGTGTTTGAAATCCCGAGGTCTTTGTGGATATCAGGCTGAGATCCTGCGGAAGTCTGACGCCACTGAACGCCATACTCTACAAGGCTTTCTGTGAACTTTATAACTTGTCCGCCGTCTTGCTAGCGCTGCATTCAGACAAAGTCGGCCAATGCTGCCCATCGTGAGACGGCTTCGGACGCGGTTGGTCTTCTTTATCTTCGTACGAGCAGGAACTGTTTACTGGCAGCTTGGACCCGAGTCCTCCCATCACATTAATCTTTATCAAACTCTCAGATCGATCGCTTCTTGTCCTTTTAAGCTTTGCACCTTCTCCTCCGTCTTAAAGCTTTGGTACGTGCAGGTCAATATGTCTGACGACGAGACAGACTATTACGACTCCAATCATCATGGCCCGCTGCCAACCAGATCGCAGAGCTTCGTTGCTGGCACAGAAATGCTCTACAGCGGGACAGGTAATGCATACCACATCAACAAGGAGAACATTTTGCAAGATCTCACAGAAAAGTAGTTTCCGCCTGAGGACTCGGAGTTGATCTTTAAGCCATTTGACGAAGCAGAAGAGGAGAACTACTTTGCTGCCTCCAACTACAATGGTTCTTAGATCAAAGATCTGTACCCATATCTCTGGGCAACCGAGCGACCGTGTCGATCGTTTTCATGCCTGGTTTGAATGGGATCAAGGCTGATCAGATGGAAGAGCAAGGCATGACTCAGGAAGAGCCTAACCCAAGAAGTTCTCGATGGAAAACGTTGACCTCCGGGTGTTGTTTTGCAAAGCTAGAGTTCGACGATAAGATTCCGCCAATAGACTTTAGCATGAATCAGAGGATTGGAGAAGTCGCTTCAGTGCTCACGGACGAAAACCGTTACTTGATATCTGTCGGAGTTCACCCGAAGATTACTGCAATGGTTTTTGGGAAGTATCCCTGTCACAGAAGCTGCTGGACAAAAGCACACATGGGATCTGTCTATCAGTGAGGTATACGTCAATGATGACCTCAACCAAGCTGTTCAAAAGACCAACCACATGCTCAGTATCGTCAACAATTACTTCACAACAATCAAGCCACAATACAGGAAGCTGGTGAAGGGTGATGCCTTCGTATGTCATCTAACGACGCAGGATCCAGTGGATATGGTCCTTCTCGATCTCAGTCGCAGATCGTGCGGAACTGAATGAAGGTCATTGGTGTGCCGAATGGTCCGATAGACCCAAGACTCACGAACTGTCGACATGACAACCACAAGGATGCATTCGTGACTCACTGACACGTTTTCATTAACCAGCACTTTACTATGGACGCACAGCTCTGTTCTTCAATTCGTCAACGCTATGACCCCTGACCACCAGTAATCAGCATAGGACTCCACATGATACCCTATACTTGTTCGATGCTTGTTCCTTCTCTCATAGATCCGAGCCCTCCTGAACCGTCCACTATCTGTAGTGCTCGATGTCACGTAGATGTTGAAGCTTGCTGTCCTGGGCCAGATCATCAGAGGCAAGAGTCGTCTCATCGCGGTGCCGATCGATGCCAAGAAACGGGCCGACTTGGCATCCAGCGTCCAAGACAGGCACTTCAAACAGACACGCAGCTTGGTTTCCGAGTACTGACTTGATTACCATTGTCTCTCAGAATGCCAGACCAGGGATGTGACGAAACGTCACACGAAATATCCTCCAACTGTACCCCTCGCCGCCCGCTTGTCTTCGTCGACAAATGACTTCTCCGCAAACTGTGCACATCGCACTAAACGTGCAGTAGTAGGCCGGGTAAGCTCACACAGAGCTTGCGGTGATCCCTGCAAGGTACATACAGCCCTACAACGATGACTAATTCTCACTACTGAGGAAGTTGTTCGCACACAATTGCCGATACTTGCAGGGAATAAGCTGAGGAGTTACTCCTCACGTACCTCCAGCTCAATGGAGTTTCCAGTAGGTACTTGAAGGAAGCGCCTTCGCTGCATTTCAATTCCTGGAACTACTCGGCTCTTTCGAGACAGCAAAATGAGGAACATGAACCTTCTTCCGGTCATTGTGCTTGCGCTGGGCCAAGCTTCGATCGCACAAGAGCTACAGCCCTCTGGTGCCATCTCTCCAGTGGTAGAACGGTGCGGGTCGTCCAGCGACATTGTCTGCGTCAACAACTTTGTAAGCCAGCTCTCTCGAGGGACATGAGAGCGGATCTCTGACATTAGCAGGCATCCGTCCTCCCCTACCATTTCTTCCGCAACACGTCCACCATTGGCAATGTCTTGGACTTCAGAGACACCTCTGTTCCCTCGGACCCGTCATTTCAACTAGTCTCCAACGCCAGCTTTGTGATATTCCAACGCGACCTTGGCCTCAACCTACTGGGTGCGAACCCAACCTATGATTTCGTCTTCAAAGTTACCGATGCTGTTCATGAAGCCCCGGTCTATGTTCCCTCGCAAGGCAAACTCTACCTCTCTCGCCTAGCTCCTCCGCCTGGCTACCTGCCACAACTCGTTATTGACCTCAACGCAAACCCACCCTCACTCTCTGAGTATCTTCCAACTCCACCAATCTACGCTCCCAACGGTGGCACTTCGTACGACTCGGGCACGAAAATCCTCTTTGCAGCAAGTGGCGGTAATAACAGCATCGGCGATCCACCAACCGAACAGCGTGTGTCTCTGCGCGTCCTAGACCCTGCAACAAATGAATCGACAGTCCTTCTTAACAATTACTTCGGCTTGTATTTTAACACCATCGACGATGTCGCTGTTCACCCCGTCACTGGCCAAATCTTCTTCACAGATCCAGATTACAGCTGGTTCAACAAGCTGACAGACACTCCACCACAATTACCCACAGCTTCATACCGGTTCGACCCCAGCACCGGCGCGACGTATCTGATTGATATGAGTCTGCTGCAGCCAAATGGTATCGCATTCACACCTGACGGTGAAACACTGTATATCTCTGACACGGGCGCTGTCAGGGGCTCGAATGGTCCCACAGGGGCGAGAGGAGGCGATTACAATGCCACGCGACCGGCGACGATATACGCTTTCGACGTGAGTAACAACGGAACGCGCGTGGGCAACAAACGTGCGTTCTACCTGAGTCAGAGTTGGGTGCCGGATGGATTGAAGGTCAGCAGAGAGGGTTTGGTCCTGACGGGTGCAGGCAATGGCGTGGATGTGCTGGATGAGTTTGGGGCTATGGTGATGCGTATTCAAACCAATTACACTGTTCAGAACTTTGCTTGGGTAGGCGACGATCTCAAGGAATTGTGGATGATGGGAAATGGTGGAATCAGTCGGGTGCGGTGGAACGTGCAGGGGCAGGAGCTCACATAAATGGCGAGGCAAATGTATCGTTTATCTGCGACCAAGCATGCCTCAGGCGTCCATCCTCGAGTGTTGACCTGCGAACATTTGGCCAGACAGTCAAGGACAGTCCCTGTGTTGGCAGCAAGAGACATCACATCTGTTCCCTGTGCACCGGATACTGCGTCAGCTGGTGACGGCACTGCGGCTCATTTAGGAGGATATCGTAAGCCGGCAATTCTTACAAATACAAAGAATCAGAATCACGGTAATTGGCCTGGAATGTCTTACAGATGATGAGACCAAAGAGGCAGAGCGTAGTGAGAAATTAGTTGGTAACATGAACGGATTATCTATTGTGTTTCGTGTTGTATGTTCTACCATGTGCCTGGGCAATCGATAGATTCTGCACCACAGCATGTCAACTCCAACAGGCCCTGTTCGATTTCCCCAGGCAGTCGCCTCGTACGGTAGCCTGCTGTGCTGGACGAGTCAGGCGCTCGGCTACCAGTGCGGGAGGCTACTAGCAGGTCTCCACATACCGTGCTCGCCTCAAACTAGCGTGTGAGGCGCAAGTGAGATGTTCTGATTGGCCATCGGAAACACACCGGATTCCAAGCTATGCACCATTTACTTAGTAGTGCTTGAGGGGATTTGGGTGTAATATGTAACGACAAACAACTTGAAGCATTACAGCACAGACTGATCAGGGTCCATCCACATGCCAACGGCACATGCAAGACGCAGACATTTGCCATAGTAGTGTCGCATGGTTAGTATAGCAAGTCGGCTGAAACAGCTCGTCTCTGCTGGTTCGGCCCCCAGGCCACTACAAGCCTTATGCATAAGCGATGTGGGAGCCGGACTCTACGGCCAATACACGTTGATACCAGTGGAGTCCTGATACGAGCAATGAGGGGGTTGGAAAGAGAACGCAAAAGGCAGGCGTAGAACAGAAAGGCTCGCCGAATATCAGTGGACGACAGAAAAGCAACATAGTATTACGAGTGATATGCTCATCAATATGCTCGGATTCAGTTTGGTTCCCATCTCCCCCAACTTTGCCAGTCGCCCCACGCACTATCAGAAGGTATTGCATCAGAAGTACTTTCGAGAGTGGCACCAGACGTGGTATTGTTAGAAGTACTGTCAGACGTACTGACAGCACACCTGTTATACCATCGATTCATGGCCAAACATAGTGCAGCCAGCTGTTTTACCTCTCGCACGTAATCGATACTCACGATATTCGGTATGCGGGTGTTAGAATACCAATTGATGATCGACGCCGCCGGTGGCATCGAGCCTGCAGCTTCGGCAAGTTGGAGGTTGGCGACGTCCGCATGGCCCTCGGTTGGGTCAAGGAACGACGAACCCAACGTCATCTGCCACGAGAACTGGAAAAGCGAACCACTAGGCGGGTTGAGGCTCCACTCCTGGAATTTTCTATATTGGTCTCTTTCCATTGTGTCCGGATCCATAGTGTTTGCATATTCACCGCTGACTAGTAGTTCGTTTGCATAGTAGAAGCCTTGCCTGTGTCGTCCCGCTCTTTGGAGAAGATCTGTGCCAGGAAGGTAGTTCATGATGATGAGCACAGCTGGACCAGTCGAGATAAAGGTGTCCAGTGTGAGCGACGTGAGCATCGTGCCTTCCTCAGCAACGTACAGATTGGGTATATCAGCAAGAATGTCCATGACCTCGACGAAGTAATCTTCAGACAAATTCGAATTCCACTCTTTGATACTTCTGTTGAGGAAGTTGTCAACGTTCAGGATGATCAGCTCGTGGTGATCTGTGACGAAGTCTGTTATGTCACCGATCACCGCATCCAGCGATTCGCCATTGGCACCTTCAAATATTGCGCCGCGAACGTAGTGTCCAGTCCACCACTCCCCCTCATACCACACAGGTCTGATGTCGAAGAACCTGATACCAGCAACGAGCTGTTCATATACATTGAGATCTTGTGTCTGCGTGTTGGGACCCGCCAACACTGATTTTCGGTTGTTGATCATGGACATACCCGAGTCATGCGACCCGGGAAGAACCAAATCTTGAAGTGTCTGACAGCCTAAATACGGCAAACTCTGGTGCATGCAGTCAGCCGGAGGAATGTTGCCCACGAAGGAGGAAGTATCTCCGGCCAGCACAAATGGTATCCAGGCAGGCCCACTTAATTCATCGATATCTGGCCAGCTCTTCCAGCCCAGCCTTTGATACTGTTGGTCAGAATTGCCCAATGTGGCGATGCCGATGAGGCGAGACCACAGTGACGGTTGGTCGCCGGTAGCATTGACAAAGATCTCCACGTTCTGACCAGCTTGGTCACCCACTTGATAAGTAACTCTGCCGGCATCATCGTCCACCCAAAATCAAAGAGCTCTTGGCAAAGCTGGACTTTTCCATCTTCGAGATGACCTGTGGCACGGTCAATTGAGTTTACATATGGTCATTAGATACCAACCTGAGCCAATCATGACAGGGAACCCCCCCCAAGCACCAAGACCATTGTTGGAGGGATCGATTGGAGTAGGTTCACCAACAAGCTGTCACGTGTAGGGAGTTAGATTGATCAAAGTCCAATATACGGTCGAAGTGATTGCACAAGCTATAGTCTTCAGCCTTGCCCACCTAGGGCAAAAAGTTCTGATTGTAGCTGGGTTGAGGGACACAGCGGGGAGAGGTGAGAACTCAGTCGCGCATATATAGTCAGCCATGAAGTGACAATCGCACGATTCACCCTATTCCGCGTCTAGTCACGCTTGATTCGACGTTCAGCACCCTGTTCAAAACTTTGGTGGTGTAACAGGGGCCCATGTGTTTTCCCGGATGCATCTCTTAAATGGGAGCCAAGATATTCTGACAGCACATAGGAGTTATGTCGTGCTCTGCTCTACACCATGCTCTACCGTATGCGGTTCTCTGCTGTATGCAAGCCTGCGATATGCACGCCCGCGAGCTAGAGGATCTTTTCGGATATGGTTCAATCAGAATTTCCTGCCTCTTAGCTCTAGAATGGTGACTGTCGTTTGTTCGCTTGGCATTTTCCAGGTCGAACGCCTGCCCGTATCTGCTTGCTTTTTCTACCTCCGTTGGCAGAATTTGAAGGTGAGTCAAAACTACACCAAGGCGGAGAACAGAGCAAAAGTCAGGGTGATCAAAGTGCAAGACCTTTGTGTCCCTCTTGTGTGAGTTCGAGCATCAGGCTGAACCCACCTCATACCACTGTTCTTGGGCCCGACTTGGCGCGACACCACGAGCATTATAGAACAGTGCTGAAAACTTCACATTCCCCTTTATCAAGGGTAATTCAGATAGCTCAGGCACGATCTCCTTCACTTGACACTACGAGTGTCCTTCAACCGTCATGTTCATGTCCGTGCTGGCACTCGTTGTGCTCACCAGTCTCCACCCAGTTCGTGGCCAGGATGTGTCCCCAGACAAACAGATCACCGTCTATTATCCAGTCGGCAGACCTTTGATCAACTCAATCGACACCATAGTAGTGAGCTGGGCAAGCTCGTGGAACTACGTCAACAACACTCTGTACTGTGAGGTTGATAATGCCACGCAATTCTGGAGATACTATCGTTTCCCCATTGGTACGTCGGTCCTGGAGCCTGGTCTCCGCTCTGTTGCGTAACTGACTGGCACAGGTGATTCCTCCGGCCAGTACATTTTGCCCAATATCAACAGCGTGATGCGAGCATATCAGTTCCCCTCCGTCTGCCACATCGATTTTGCCAATCTCGACAACCAGACCGAAAGATTCGGAGCCGTAAACTTCATCATGACGGCTACTGGGGGCCCACCAATCACCCGATCTGCTGGTGCATCGACTGCTTCGTCTGCCTCTACGGCAGTCTTGACGGAGAACAGTTTTGCCACCACTAGTACTGCTACCGTATCGCAGACATTGTCCTCTACCTCGGCTGCTGACAGTACATCCACCACCATTGACTCAAACAATAAGACTTCTGAACACGGTAGTCTATCTCCAGGTGTCAAGATAGCAATTGGTGTTGCAGTGCCGATAGTCATGATCCTTGCGTCTCTTCTAGCCTTCTTTCTCTGGCGTCGGTCTGCCAGTAGAAAGCGGCACTCCCCTGTGGCCAAGATTGGAAGTGTTAATAACACGACGCTGTCGAACACTGACCAGAACGAACTGGAGACAAGACTTGTCAGCGAATTAGGCTGTGTTCAGAGTACAGAATTAGAAGCAACACATAGTCGCACGGAGCTGGATGCCGGGAAAAAGGGCAGAGGTGACAGGAACGATGCTCAGGAGATGCCTTGAGGTTAGTGACCATACTATCTTATACAGTGGTGCGTAAGGCTATCACTGTTGCCAGCTGGCCAGCGCCGTCGAGGCGAGATTCGGCCTCAGGACAAGCTTGTGACGAGGAGAGCCGTCAGAGCGCAGAACGATTGAACATAATGATTGCCAAAGTGCATCGTACATAGGAAGCTCTCGAGCCTTCAATAGGCACTTGGACATTATTGGTTGACTTGGTCAATCGGGAAACGGCAAAGTCTTCCCATCTTACCGAGCAGGGTTCTCCGCGGTTCTGCAGTGGGTGCCATGGCGCATAGTCCCCTTACAAGTATTCAAGGATCTGGCAGGTCGGAAAGCCCACTCTCAGTTTTCCATCGCGGTTTGGGGATATCCTGATCCGCGAGTGCAATCGAAGCCGGTATTTCCGCGGACTACCGCTTACAATGGCCCGTTACTGGTTGCAGCTCATCGACGAAGTCCTCCGTTCATATCCTGTCGATATGCTCACCGCCGTACTTCTCTTCCGTATCGTGTGATCCGACTCCTTTCTCCACATGGTGCATATTGTCGCCCGAAGACTCGATATCGTTGGTTTGTGATTGCCTCCGCCTTACCTCGGTGTTTCCGTGCTCGTCCACAACCATTTCGTGTGTCGAATGATCAAAGTGGATGTCTGCTGAATAAACGGCAATATCTTCTGTGTCACCAAAAAGAGCCGCCATCTCCTCCAATGGAATGCCTTTGGTCTCGGGCACCACGAAGTACACAAAAATAGTCCCTAGCCCAGATATGATGATGAAAATCAGGTAAAACTTCCATCCAATGGTCGCAAAGGCGGTCGCGGTAGCTTGAAGGTAGACCAAATCTGTGAGCGCAATAACGGCGATACTCAACGCAATACCCTTAGCACGAATGTGGTTAGGGAAAAGCTCCGAGTAGAAGACAACCCCCGCGACGTCAACACCGACCGAGTAAACCGCGAGGAAGAGGTAGGCTGCCGCAACACCCGTACGTAGTCCCGCCTGATTGCCGCTGTCGGTCTCGGCGTAAGTAGCCACCATAGCGGCTTCAATGATCAGTGCTACACAACATCCGCCAACACCTATCATAAGTAGTGGCTTACGGCCTGTCCAGTCCATGACTAGCGCTCCAACGATGTTGAAGATGATGCCAACAGAGATCCAGCCACACTGGAAAATCAATTGGTATTCTGTGTCGTAGCCAAGCGAGGCGTATATCGTTGGCCCGTAGTTGTTCAAAACTAAAACGCCTGATTTGGTTGTCAGTTTGCCGGAATCATTGATCAACATAACTGTACTAACCTGTGGATTGACCGATGAAGGCGAAGGACATCGCCAGGAAGATGCGTTTGCGGTAAGCTGGGCGCCTGAACATTTCGAGCTGCGAATATCAGCGATGCCACAAGTGACAGATATACCATGACTCACCCAACCGGGGTCGAGTTTCCGATCAATCTCTGCTTGCTTGGCCATCTGGTAGAACTCGCCCCTGGCAAACTCGTCATCCGGATCACTGCTCATGTGGTGCAATTTGTAGGTGATGGCTCTTGCCTCCTCGATGCGTCCCTTCATAAGTAGGTATCGCGGGGATTCCGGAACGATGAAGCAAACGGCTATCACCAGAACTGGCCAGATAAGTGCTATACCTAGAGGGGCACGCCACTGAGTGGCCGGATCCTCTGCGTAGTAGAAGGCCAGGCCCATGTAGGATGCCAGGGCGTATCCAATAGCAATGTGGACACCGTTCATCCCTACCATAAGCCCTCTCAGATCGGGCGGCGCTAACTCTGCAGAGTAAGTGGGAGCTGGAAGTATTAGCTAGTTCTCCCCACATGGTGATAAAGTTACTTACTGACTGACAGAAAGCCCCACGAACCGCCACCAGCGATGAAGCGGGCAACGATGAACATGGCAATATTTGTGCTGCCGCAGAGGAGGGCGCCCCCAAGCAATGACAGGAACGCGCACCAGTAGAACCCGGCTTTTCTACCCCACTTGTCCATAATCCAACCCGCAATGAAGACATTGATGAACGCGCCTGCCTGTACATATGTTAGTTGGTGTTCTTGGCAGAATTTGAGGGTGTATACCTGGAAAATTCCCGAGCAAGCGCCTATCAATTGGTCTGCACCTTTTGTCAACTCAGCGGTAGTCGGTTCAATCAATCCCATATACACCAGAAAGGGAGGCTGGGCAAGCGTCACGCCGATGATTGAAGCAGGGTAGCCAAATGCTATCTGGCCCAGCGAGACCAGATAGCAGATGAAGAAATTCCAGGCATTGAAATGCCGCTTCGAGCCGAACATGGTGAGTATGTGTCTAACCCAATGTCTTCAGGTTGTCCTGTTGATGGTTGATCTCGGGCACAAGAGTGAACGTGAGGTAGATGTTAGCCGTTGCTTTACATCGATATCGCAAATATAAAGCACTTGCACTCATGACGCGTCGCAAGGAGAGCTTAAGCTCGGGAGCCGGCAGGCACCACTTGCGGTGGAGGACCGAGGAAGCTTGATCGTATGCTGACTCGAAACCTCGGATTCAACGTTCTGCTTCGTATTGGTGCGGATAATGCCACGTGGGCACAAGAGAACCTCCATTGTTGAGTTCCTATTGGAGTGATGCCCTTTTGGGTAGGTTCGAAACGCACCTCGGCGAGTAACGCATTGCCAGAATCACATAGCCGGCCTGTAGCCGAGCCAGAAGTGTTGAAACTGGAGATTGCGGGATGGAAAGCGGGGGAATCTAGACTCACATCGTTGTAGGACACGTGTATCTCGCTGGCTCATTCGCCATGCTACGTTCACTGTGATGAAATCTCGAAAGAACGCTTCGCTTCTAGCTTGTCGTACAAGCATGATAGAGGAGAAGAAAACCGTACGAAGGCACTCAAGCGCTAGAGCACGCCAATGAGATATCGTGTGAAAACAATCTAGCGATCTGGCAGTGCACACTCCATCATTGACGTCTATACTCAAGTGGTTAGAACTGGTTTTCTTAGACATGAGTGTGAAGCATTTCGAGACGTGTTTGCAAGCTTCGGGCAGTCTAGTTTTAGCTCCGACATATGCCAAGACGCGAACCTGCCCAGCTCATTTATGCTTGTAGGCCTGCAGGAACCGTGGTTGACGTATCGACGTCCAAGTCTTTCTTCGCTCTTGCCATTCTAGCACACAAGGACAAACAGATCGCGCTGCAATGACTGAAGTTGCCGTTTGGAGAAGCTAACCAGCGGGCTATGTGGTGGAAGAGCGGCATGATAGACCAGGGCGGAGGATCGACCCTTTTGTGGCGATCAGGACAGACGGGAGGTGTACAGCAAGAACGTGCAATGGATGTCAATGATGAAATCGCGGGAAATGAAACACACCGAGGGAAGGGAGAAATGGGACAATTGTATTGTGCTTGCTCTCGCGCGAAGCACTTGGAGCCATGTCTAATGTCTTCGCTCTCTATCTGTTGAACTCGTTGAGGGGTATCATAGTGTTGAAATGTAGTCAACCAGAACAAAATCGTTAATCATCACGCCATAGTCTCAACCACAATGCTAGTATGTGTAACATCTTTGCTAGGTTGTAAAGAGCAACGTCACCTAGAACAGTCCGTCAATCTCACCTGTCTCTGGATCAACGTCGACATTCAAGTATCCCGGTGCAGTGGGTAGACCTGGAATGGTCTGGATGTCAGCAGCCAAGGCATATAGGTACCCAGCACCGACTGCCAAACGAACGTCTCGGATGGGCACGTCGAAGCCTGATGGTGCACCTTTCAACGCCGCATCATGCGACAAAGAGTATTGCGTCTTTGCGATGCAAATCGGAAGATGGCCGAATCCTTGCTTCGCGTATGTGTCGACCTTCTTCTGTGCGAGCTCAGAGAATGAAACTGATGCAGCACCGTACATCTTCTGTGCAATGGCTTCAATCCGTGACTCGATGGTTGAGGACGTGCCTTTGCCTGCCTCGTAAAGGAACTTGAAGTCTTGTGCATTTGGCTTGCTGTTTGCTGCTTCAATTACCCCCTTCGCGAGGTCTACAGCACCAAAACCGCCTTCGGCCCAGTGGTTGGCCATGATTGCAGACTCCGCTCCGGCCTTCAAGGCTTCTTCTTGTATGACCTTTACTTCGGCATCGGAATCAGTTTCAAATTTGTTGATAGCAACAACCACCGGCACGCCGTACTGCTTAGCGTTGGATATGTGCTTGGCAAGGTTCACGCAACCAGCCCTGAGAAGGTCGACGTTCTCTGTTCGGTACTCTTCGGCAAGAGGCGCACCCGGAGAGATCTCTGGACCACCACCGTGAACCTTCAAAGCACGGATTGTTGCAACGATGACAACAACGTCCGGTACTAAGCTTGAGGAACGGCATTTAATGTTGAAAAATCGTTCGCCGCCCATGGTGAAGTCGAATCCTGCTTCTGTGACAACATAGCCAGCCTTCTCAGCCGGGTCCTCATCCGGTTCAGTACCAGCCAGCTTTAGAGCGAGCTTGTCCGCTAGGATAGAGCTGTTTCCGATCGAAATGTTGGCAAAGGGACCTGCATGGACGAAGACCGGCGTGCCCTCGAGGGACTGCATCAGGTTCGGCTTGATGGCGTCCTTCATTAGCGCAGTCAGGGCACCACCAACACCAAGATCGTCACAAGTGACTGGGTCACCGGCTCTTGATGTGCCAATGACCATGCTGCCAAGTCGCTCTCTCATGTCACCAAGGTCGTTGCTGAGTGCGAGGACAGCCATGCACTCACTTGCGACGGTGATATCAAATCCTGTTTCCCTCGTGTGGCCCTTTTCAGTTGGAGCCTGGCCGACTGTAATTCCTCGAAGATGCCTGTCATTCACATCGAGTACCCGTCGCCAGGTGATGGTCTGTGGGTCGATGTCGAGACGAGCGAATCTTCGAATCTCTTCTTCAGTCAGCTCGTCGGGGTTTGTCTTGTCGATTCCAAGCTTCTTTAATCTTCGCTGCATGACTGGTGCAAACTCGCGCTTGCCCTTCTTTGCTGGCACCAGACGGCGATACAGTGGACCGTCCTTCTGTGTGTCTTCATGGAACATTCGCGTCTCGATGGCAGCAGCCAGCAGGTTGTTTGCAGCAGTGATAGCGTGAATGTCACCAGTCAGATGGAGGTTGAATTCATCCATGGGGATGACCTGACTGTAGCCGCCGCCAGCTGCGCCGCCCTTGATACCAAAAGTCGGACCCATAGAAGGTTGTCTGACATTAGCAAAGGAGATCTTGCCAAGATGTGCACCAAGAGCCTGTGAAAGACCCATTGTTGTGGTTGATTTGCCTTCGCCCAAGGGTGTAGGGGTGATACCGGCGACCAAGATGTACTTGCCATTCTTTCGGTGTTCCAGGCGCTTCAACAAGTTCAGGTCGACCTTGGCTTTGTAGGCACCATATGGCTCAAGCTCGTGGGATGCAATACCAACTTCCTTGGCAATCTGCGTGATCTGCTTAGGGTGTTGAGACCTGGAGACAGCGATATCAGAAGGCACTGGGTGCTCCAGTTTGATAGGTAGGGGTGTGATATGCCTGGCTTTTAGGTTCTCAGAAGAAGTATTTGCGGCCTCGACGACGTTCTGAAGCAGCATAGCGACGGTCATTGGACCGACACCACCAGGTACAGGAGTGATTTGCGAGGCAACCTCTACGGCGGAGTCGAAATCAACATCGCCGACCAGTCTCTGACCAGACTTCTTGGTGTCGTCTGGGATATAGTTGGTGCCAACATCAATCACCACTACGCCAGGCTTGAGCCAATCACCTTTTACGAAGTGAGACTTGCCAATAGCGGCGACCAGGATATCTGCTTGCTTGACCACCTCTTTCAGATTCTCTGTTTTGGAATGACAGACTGTAACTGTAGCGTCGGCGTTCTTAAGCAAGAAGCTGACTGGGCTTCCTACAATATCACTTCTGCCCAACACGACAGCATTCTTTCCCTTGGGATCAACACCAGCTTCCTTCAGCAGAACCATGACACCTTTCGGCGTGCATGGTACGAAGAACGGCTTGCCTCCTCTTTTCGCAAGCTCACCAATGTTGGTAGCTCCGAAACCATCCACGTCTTTCTCGTCTGCAACGCTAGAAGTGATGGTGTGTTCGGAGAGGTGCTTGGGGAGGGGCAGCTGGACGAGGATGCCGTGAACAGAAGGGTCATTGTTGAAAATGATTATCTTCTGCAGCAGTTCGGGCTCCGATATGGACTCTGGCAGGTGGACGAGTTCGCAGTCTATCGAGGCCTCCTCAGCAGCCTTCAGTTTCATACGGACATAGGTTGCAGAGTCCTGCCGATCGCCGACCTGAATGATTTTGAGGTTGGGCTTGAAGCGGGGATTCGACTTCTGCGTTTCCTCGATCTGAGCATGCAGTTTTGCTCTGATACCTTTCGCTATAGCCGTGCCATCGATCTTGGACCCCGCCATGGCTGGCAATGAGCTCGAGAACTGGCGATACTGCTTCGGACGGGCGAGATGCGAGCAGCTGGTAAAGGTCTTAGGTTGGTGCAATATGCGAGCTCTAGACAGGCAGTGTAAGCTGCGAGATGTACTTGTAGTCAAAGTACTGGGACGCAACAAATATTGGTGTGGGGAAGTTGAAGACGAAAATTGGCCGCAAAAGACGGGCAGCCTCCGATGTCGAATGAGCCTCAGCGTCACTGGTCGAGCAGAGAGAAGGGGCGCCATGATTTGGTCTTAGCTTTGATTTTGAGATGTGCTGCGAGCAAGCATGTGTTCCAGACGCCTTGAACTCCTGTGGAACGATGGAAATGTTACAACGGACCCGTGGTCAAGTCGAAAGGATCATCATGAATGTCGAGTGCCCGTCGCGTAGTCGTCACGTACGCGACTTGTTACCTCAGCCAAAAATTTCCTTCCGCACCAACCTTAGAAGCACTCTTGGCTTTCGCTTTCGTAAGCTGTTACACTAATCTTTGTGAAGACAGCACGAGGGAGGCAGAGTCGCTGGTAGAGCCAAATGGTAGTCAGGGACAGGAGATCACTAGGTACCAGACACGACGCGTTACTATGATGGTAAACAGTTGTCTTTAGCTGGAGTTGCTCTGCTACGCAACGTTACTCTACTTTGCTTTACAGGCAACTCGAGTCCGACCATGACGGCACAAGTCGAACTTGCTGATTGTGCCTCTCTATTAGCGAGGCAATCTGTACTGGCGATCATTCTTCCAGAATGATTAGCTTACACTGAGCGTGATATGAATTTCTGAGCTTCTGCATTTTGCTCTACGACGTGACTCGTTGAACATGCGAGTGTTGCTGCTGGTAGACCGTGATCCACCTTGCCCGGACCTGGACACAGACTGCTCTAGACGTGGAGATCTGATTGGAGCCGTAGCGAGCCGCGATCAGCCGACAAGTATCTGTCGCAAGTCTGGAGTAATGCATAATCTTCATGCTACTATCAAGCTTCTACATATGTATCACCTCGAGTACTACTAGTCTGGGAGCCTGAAGATTGTGCGGAGTTTGGCGGAAGCTTTTGGCGATCAGAAGCTTGGATGTTGACAGAATCTGCATCATCACTTTCACTACGCGTTGTTGACGCGTGAGCTCCAACTGACTATTATCGTTGATCTCGAAACCCCACCTTGTCCTGCTGCTGTCGCCATCCGCACCACCTACATGCGACACCATCGCACGTCTTGCGCGCACGCCTCGCAACATGCCCAGACCTCCGGTGAAAAGGCGGCGGCAGAACAGCTTCACTGCGCAGAGCCCGAAAAGGCGGCGTCCTTTGATACCCGACCAAAGGCAAGCTCGAGAACAGCTCGAAAAGAAATTACTGCAAAAGCCTGTTGGCAAACGGCCGGACAACAGCGATGATAGCGACAACATCGTCACCAGTAGAACCACTGGTCGCAACCGCAAACGGCAGGAGATCTATGCATCTGGCGCGGTGGCCAAGGGCGACAAGCCAGGCGCATACCCGACGAAGGCACAGCGCACAAGAACAATACGCCAACACACCGAAGAGATACTGTCTCAGAGATCGAGAAGCGCATCCAGAGCTAATTCGGTAGCATCTGCGAGGTCATCAGAAAAGGATGACAACCCGAAGGAGGCGGCGACCAAAGCAGTAGACACTACGGGCGCAAAGCGTGCGAAGCTCGACGGGACCAGCACGCAGCCCAACGGCGTGTCGCACACTCCGCAAGCAGAAGTGTCGGTGCTGGGCAGAATCAAACCCAGGAAGAGGCAGGCTAGTATCCTACAGCTGATCGAGCAGGACAACGACGGCTCGACCATTCATACCGACGATGAGGCCGAATTCCTGCCAGACGAAGTATCGACTCCTGTCGACAAGACACAACCGGTGGTACCCTCACCCCTGGTCACCAGCGCGTCGTCGTTGAAGAGGAAGCGCGGCTCTGGCCCAACCCAGCCAGCAAGTGACGCGCCTCCTCCAGAAGCTGTGGGTCCTGTATCGAATCCATTCCGACTACCGCAAGACCAGCTGCCACAGCCGACGCGGGCGCAACAAAAAGTGCTAGACAAGAAGCAGAAGGATCAGGTCGATGTCATGGCGCCACCAGAGAGCAGTGATGATGAGTCAGTCGACGGTGAAGCTGCTCAACTGCTCGCCTCCAGCAGCAAGAAGCAGCGAAAGCCTCCCGCACCGAGTACAGAACAGTTGCAAGATCTGATGCCATCGAAGAATCTGAAGTCGAGGATAAGGCGGCCGCAGCAGAACGAGTTTGACTTACCAGACGATTCTACTATGGATGAAGAGTCTGAAGCAGAGAATGATCACTCAGCATTCGTCCCATCCAAGAGGCGGAAAGCGGCCAAGAAAGGCAAGACGACGCAGATGGCGAGAAAGCAAGCTGGAAATGGTGTGAAGACCAAGAACCAGATCAGGGAAACACAAAAGAGTACGAGTGCCACTTCCCACACGCCTTCACCCGCGCGTTTGCGCACTCCACGTCCACTATCATCTACCAAATCTGGGACACAAGCTAAGTCACCCTCAAAACAGGACACAGCCACAGGCACAGTATTACGCGAAAAGGCAGGCAACACGCCTCTGCTATCCAGAACAGCAAAGGATGGAAAGGCAAAGAAGCAGTATGGTGGCTCCCGCCTGCGAGGTCGTGGAAAGGAAAACCAAGTGGTTTTGTTGTCAGACGAGCCATCGGTTAGTGGAGCCGAAGTTGTAGACCATCCAAGTAGCAAAGCTAGGAGCCAAGGCGAGCTTGCAGTGACAGCGGAAGCCAGAGCTTGGAACAAGAAATGGGGCGACATTGACAACTTTGCACTCGAGTTCGAGGAGAACACGGCGTCAACAAGGAGCAATTCGCCTAGAGCACGGTAATTGAGACGTGTTCTTATTACGACCTGACGAAATCGAAGATTCAAGGAGAGCATGGGAGTATCGAGTACCAGTAGCTTGGTGTAGGTTGTAGTTGCAGACTTGCATGCATGCACGCATCTGGGGTAATATTGTCCTTCGAAGAACCATTGTCGAGTACAAGAGTACCTACTATGAGTGATAATCGCTACGTGGTACTATTACCGAATAATGGACCAGCGTTAGAGTTTCACTTTAGGCAACACCCTTGCGCACTCATGCAGCGCTAGACTTGGTTTCGCGGGGCAGAGCGGAGGCGCAAGGCGTGACCACACCTGTGACTACTGCCACTGCATGACTCTTTGGTCGCTGCCTGCTTCACCTAATCGTTGCCTCGAATCTCCAAGGTAATGTGGTGAGCAACTGAATTCTGCAGTGGTGCTGCTATCCTACGCATCCACATCTCGACACTCGACTAAGCTCATCTCTGACCACCTACGCTCCCCAAAATGCCACCACGAAGCAGGTCACCACCTCTGCCAACCTTCGGCATCCGCGCCCTGGTTGGCCCCTCGAGGCCTCCCGGCCTTGTGTCGATCTCTCGCAGCCAATACGACAACACAATCAAGTCGCAGCCGGATGCCAAACTGCTGTACCTCGATGACGACGATGGCGAACTCATCACAGTTGGGAGCAGCCTGGAGCTGAGCCAAAGACTTGAAGAGCCGGTACCACGATACGGCGAAGGCAACACCACAGACATCAGACACCCTGGCGATGGACAACTCGTGCATGTTTTCGATATCAAGCACTCACCAGGCAGCCTGGCTGAATGGAGAGACCACGAGGCCTATTCGAGCAAGGCCCTACGACCACCATCCGGTTCACCGCTAGGACCACCATCACGGTCACCCTCAAGATCACCATCGCTTGACTATGCAAGCCCGGCCACAATCCATTATACGTCCTACCCGCCCTTGGATCCTCCTCGGATCGCTAGCGCTCCGCTCGAACCACTTCGAGCCAGGTTGAGTCCTGTTAGTGACGATGAATTGAAGAAGGACCACGAAGATGCCACTGCTGGGCCTGATGTCCTGCGGTCGCCCAAGAATCTAGACATCCTGGGTGGTATCGAAGAACATCTCAATGGTCTGGCCAGTGTCCTGCAATTCGCCGCCACCACCCTGCAGAAGGCCGCCCACAAGACTCGAGAGACCGACACTACGGTCGTCGAGGAGATTCTGCAAGGCGTCAAGGGTATACTCACCGAGGTCGGCTCTTTTGGTCTCGAGGCTTTCAAAGAGCTAGGAATAGACGCACCAGCCCTTCCAAGAGAGGTAGACCATCAGACCCCCACTGAAACAACTACCTCTGATTCGCACGAGAAGTCTCCTCCAAGAGTCAAGTTTGCTTTTGTTGACGATGATGCACCCGATGAAACACCCGCCTCGGCAGTCTCTGTCTCTTCGAACGCAGTCATCCGAGACGAGGAACCACCTGCAGATAAGGGCAAGGCCAAAGGCAAGAGTCTAGCCAGAGAGATGTCTATCCTTGATGACTCTAGCGACGATGCCGACTTCTTGGCCAGGTACCCACCCTTGCGCTCCATTCGACGAGCGAGGTCAACCATCGAGACTGGCCGACATGTATCGCCAGACACCGACTGTTCCCGTTTCTTCACTCGTGGTCGACGTGACTATGAACCTGCTGTTGAGCGTGCAAATGCTGCTGCTGCTGCAGGAGCCCAAGTTATCAGTGTTGTCGACGCCACTAGAGAGACACCAATCACGGGAGTGGAGCGAGGCCGGCTCTCTGTATCACAGACCCAGCCTGACAATGTCGCAAAGCCGGAGAACACAGAAAATATTCGCAAGCCGCTACCAGGCGCCTGGCCTGACATCAAGAACGAGTTTACACCCACCCAACCAACTTCTACTGAGTCATCTGGTGCTTTCTTCAACAGAATGATTGGTCGTCATCCAAGAAGTGCCCAGTGCAGCGCTGGCATTCATCGCGCCAACACTACCGCTTCCTCTAACCCTGCTTCGAGACTCTCTGGCCCTTTCGATCCTGGCTTTCCTTACGATCCGTCTTCTGCCTCGTCCTTTCGAGCCATGCGATCTCATCCCTACCGAGCATATCGGCGATCTGCCAGCCCATCACGACTTCTCAACGAGCGGCTCGAAGCAGCAAGTGCACGCCGGGTTGAGCAGATGAAGAACATGCCAAAGCTAGACACAAAATCGTCCATGCCGTGCTTACCACGTGCCCGAGGTGGCTTTGCACTTGGTGCACCCTCTTTCACAAGCACTGCAGCACCGAATCCGCTAGGCTACTCGAAGACCGAATCGCACCGTGGCGTCAGGCACCACCGTAGCGTGCCGCAATTCAATCAGGCCATGCCGCCTCCGCCGCCGCCTCCCGTCCAGCCAGGCCTAGCCAGAAGATCGGATGCCAGACCAAGGTTTGGGAATGCCGTTTCGTCCCGGCCTGACTTCCTCTCTGGCCCATCACCATCAAACCCCCCGCCTATTCCATTTACGGCCCGGCCGGCATTTGTCCCTCAACTCCCTCAGACAGGCACCTTTGGATCTTTACGGACTGGACCCAATCTACTTCCGGACGAAGTCACAGCCCAGAACACTCCAGCAGTACCTGCTGCTCTCTCTTCACCACGCAACATGACTAATTCACATGTGTCTTCTCCGTCCACAATTTCTCTACCGTCAGCACGGGAGGAGTCGGCGTCTTATTGGCGCTTCGACCCACCACCCACTCAACACCGACCAGCCCGAAACATGACTACCGTTGCGACGATCGTGCCCGAGAAGAACAAGTTTGACGTTTGCGTCGAGCAATTGAAGATGTGCGGTTTTGGATGTGATGACAGCAATCTGAGAGACAGACTACATGTTTATGCCGTTGCAGCCGATGGCGATGTAACGGAGGCTGTGGAGATGATCGAGGAGGATAGGAGATTGTCACACTCATTCGACTAGATTTAGCGTGCGCTGAGTGCCTCACATGGTATCACCCCTTGCAGTGCTGCGACTGGTGGTCTGCTGCTAGTGGCACAGTGGCACAGCGGCTTCCGCAAAGATGGCAAAAGTGGAGCGACCGGGAAAGGTGACAGTGGCTTTGGGTGGAATGTTGAGGGGCGATGATAATGAACCTTGCTTTTCTTGTACGTCGTGTGATCTTTCCTGTGGGCGATGAACTGCTGGTAACGTGGGCTTGGGGAGAACTACTGGACAGGGATGGACGAAATATGGTGTTCTGGTATGGTGTTCTGGTATTTGGCAGGTAACTATCTCTACTGCTAGGTATTTGATTGACGAGTATAATACGATGTATGAATTCAGTGTTGTTCTTGATGCTTCGCTTATACGTGTGAACCCTCTCTTCCTCCCTTTCCTCCTTCTTTTCAACACACACACACAGACACACACACACACACACACCTCTATGTAAGTATGATCCAGCTAACAGCGTGGTTATAATGCATATGACTGCTTATTGCGCAGACTCCACTTCTGCCCAGCGGTACTTTTTTGAGGTCTACTGATAGGTCCCCGCTTACAGGTAGTAATCTAGGCCATGAAGCAAATCATCATCATGACAGCGCTGTGCTTTTCTTATGCGCATAGAACGATTCTGCGAAGTAGCAGCCTATAGTCACCTCAAGTAGTCCCTAGTAGCCATTACCTGGTCTAACATGACAGCACAACAAGTCCCGGGCTCGCTATCGCTTGGAAAGCGCGTAGCGCAATAATCGGCTATAAGAACCAGACTATTCCTCGCTCGCTGCCAGTGGCTGAGTGAATGCCGTACCTAAACATTCATCATTTCAAAAGATACCGAAGATGCTTGAAAGCAACGCTACTACCAGCAAGTCCACACGTGATAAGTCAGGCTAGAGACCACGAGGCTAATGCAGGTGCCTCTCTGCCGTATGGTCCGGAATAATCACGTGCTGATCTACGCGATCAGTACTACCTGCTCCTTATCTAAGATGGAAAAGAAGGGAGCGGAATTGTCAAGACCGAGACTCGGGCCCTGCTACAATGTTCGATCTGTCCTCTGCCCACCCCGAGATCACTTGGCTCCAAGACAATGATGCCTTCGCTTATTGCTCTTCCGTTCGTCCACGGCTAAATGATGTCACGCACATAGCGGAAGCAGATCAGCATCAGTCGCGATTGGCAATTGTAGTCGGTATGCTTCGGTTAAGCAGTGGAGGTCTGAGGTGAAAATATCACCGTCAGCTCGAAGCACTCACATACTTCAAACCCGACACCCTGTCCCTTAGTATCTTGTGCCGTTGTCGCTACCACCCATCTGCTTCCCTTTGCACCGGAATCATTTTCCGTAAGCAAGCCCGAGACTTAACAAGATGGCGAACATGGACGGGACCAATGGTTTTGTCGATGGCACTGGTACAAAGCAGAAAGGTGTTCACTACTCACGCCGAGGATTAGTCTACCTGCTAACAATATCCAGAGCTAGACTTACCTGCAGACCTCCAAAATGAGTTCGAGAAGCTCGAGCAGCAATTCACTGTCAACCGAGAGAAACTGAAGCAAATCAGCAATCAGTTTCAGCAGGAGCTTGAAGAAGGTAAGTCCTAGACCCTAGGTCTTAGGTCCTGGTGACGGTCCGCAAGCCAGGCTTGTCCTGTACACTATGCGGTAGCTGCTCGAGGGGGCTTAGCGGATCGGCGTCCGAGATCTACCACATACTGCTTTGACATTTTGACTACTTTCAAGCGTGTTCTGAGCCTACCCCGATAGCATGTGGTAAATGTTGTGGCCTAGAGTGGTTGATCAGGCTACAAGTTTGGTTCAGGGGAGCGACAACTGCCGGTTTTGCGTGGCCATAGCTGACTGACTGCTATCAGGTTTGCGCGAACATGGCAAGAATATTGTATGAGACCCAACCCCGCAGTCTAGGCAACTTGCTAACATCGTCAGGCAATGTACGTTACGTGGGTGCTGGGCTTCCCCACGGGTGAAGAGAAAGGCGACTTCTTAACCCTCGATCTCGGCGGCACAAATCTCAGAGTATGCTGGATCAAGCTCAAGGGTAACAAGGCCGACGTCGAGATCAAGCAGCATTCGTACAAAATGCCCTCGGAGATCAAAACAGGCAAAGCCTCCGAGCTATGGTCACTGGTAGCAGAGTCCCTCCAGACATTTATCAAAGACCAGTCTCTCCAAGGCACAAAAGACAAACCCCTCCATCTCGGCTTCACCTTCTCCTACCCAGCCGTTCAAGAGTATATCGACCAAGGCACGCTCCAAACATGGACCAAAGGCTTCGACATCAAAGGCGTCGAAGGTCAAGACGTGGCCTCGCAACTCCGGACCGCAATGTCCAACCTCAACCTTCCCATCGAGCTAGTCGCCGTCGTAAACGACACCACGGGCGCAATGATCGCCTCGTCCTACAACGACCCCAAAACCATCATCGGCGCAATCTTCGGCACAGGCTGCAACGCCGCCTACATGG